>Ga0115002_10004299_pt1 | contig 17299 bp, 7 predicted proteins | sample ArcticOcean_MG_C_8_FD_89576 | JGI IMG/M metagenome (GOLD analysis project Ga0115002, IMG submission 89576) | Marine microbial communities from western Arctic Ocean - ArcticOcean_MG_CB11_86 | ecosystem: Environmental > Aquatic > Marine > Oceanic | place: Arctic Ocean: Canada Basin | collected... | reverse complement strand
TTTGTTCTTGATGGTCGATGACCCACTTCACGCCACGTTCAGGTTTTTCTCCGTAAGGCCCGTCGCCGGGAACATGGCCCGCTGCCATGAAGGCCATGACGGCCATTGATGTGGACGCCGTTGATTCGCCGAAGGCATCGATCTTCCAAGCGCCGGAAGGGACTTGTTGCTCGGCCAAGTAGGCGAGCGCTTTGACGATTGATGTGTCGATTTGTTTTTGTTGTTTCGTTAACGGGGCGGCTTGGGTTGCCGTGGTCGTCAACAAGCAAATTACGATAACGAGAAAAGTTTTATTGGCCATAATGTTGAATGTTGAGTTTGAGGAATATTTAGCCCCCGGTGAATACACCGGGGGGATGGCGTGGAAATTGTTTATCAACGTAAACCCGGGGGGTATTCAACCCGGTCTAATTATTCATTTTGCATGCGTTGGGTTTTGGCGATTTCTTGGAAGTACAGTTTGATGAGCCGGGCGTAGTCGCCGTTGTTTTTTTGTCGTGAGCCTTGCAAGATTTCGGTGCGAAGTTGGCCGGGCAGTTGGCCCCATTCTCGGCGTGACAGACGCTGCAGTTCAGAGTTAAGTTGGGTTAAATCGACTTCGACTTGTGCCCCGGTGCCGTTGACGCCTTCGCCTTGGGCGGATTCGGAGAATTGGAACGAGGCTTTGTTGTTGCCGTTTTTCATGCGGTTTTGGTTGTTCATTTTGCGTGGCTGCATGTTTTCAGCGGCCTGGGCCAACGACTTGGCTGCTTCTTTCAGCGATTGGGAAGCTTTGGAAGAAAGGCTTTTTTGTTTTTCGGACCCTTCGCCTGAGTCGTCGGCGTCGGACTGTTTTCCTTCAGCGTTGGCTTGTTGTGAGTCACCTTTTTCGCCTTTGCCTTGCTGTCCTTTTTGTTCGCCTTTTTGGTTGGGGTCACCTTTGGATTGTTGTCCCTGTTTTCCTTGCTGTTGGTTTTTTGGAGCATCGTTTTGGGCAAGTTGTTGTTGGGCTTGTTGCAGTTGTTGCTTGGCATCGGTGACTTGGGCGGCGGTGTCTTTGGGAATGGGTGAATCTTTTGGTTTCACTTTCCCGGCTGCTAAGTCGGCCTGTTGGGCGGCTTTCATTAAATGGTCGGCGGCCTGTTTGGCATTTTGTGACGCCTGTTGTTTTTCGTCGTTGGCAATTTGCTCAGTCGCCTGCTGTTGAGCTTGCTCGGCCATTTCGGTTGACTCGGTGGCCCGTTGAGCCAGTTGGCTGGTTTCATCGAGTTTTAGCGGTTCGCCGGTTAGTTTTTCGGCTGTTTTAAGTAGTTCGTTGGTTAATTCATTGGTCGATGCGTTTAAGTTTTGTTGGCCTCGTTTTTGGGCTTCTCGTTTTCGTTCGGGGTTGTTGGCCAGTTGCTTGAGGGCATCTGCTAACTGTTGTTGTTTTTCGCTTAGCTGGGCTGCATCGTGGGCGAGGCGCGCGAGGGTCGGCTTGTCATCCGATTCGGCTTTGGCTAATTCTTGGCTAGCTTCTTTTGAGGCTTCAGAAGCTTGGCTGGCTTTTTCTTGGGCTTTGTCTAATTGACCGGCCATTGTGGGATCTTTGGTTTCAGCGGTCAGCTTGGCCGATTCAAGTGCCTTCTGGGCGGGTTTGGATTTTGGACCCACTTCACGGGCGACTTCCAGCGCCAATTTGGCTGCCTGTTGTTCAAGTTCTTTTTGAGCTTTCGCAACTTGATTCAAATCTAAAGAAGGCGGTCTGTTATCGTTGTTCTTATTGTCTTCGGTAGGTTTTGGATTGGTGGAATCTTGCTTGAGTGAGTCGGCCAACATCTCTTGTGGCTTGGCAAGTTTACGGGCCTGCTCGGCCAGTTCGGCCAGCTTGTCAAGTTGATACTTCTTCGCCGCTTCAATCAGCTCGGGACGCCGGTCGATTAGGTCATCGACTTCCTTCAATAAATCGCCTTGGCGTTGTTGCAGTTCGCCCCGGTCCTCGGCCAGTTTCTGTTCGCGAGAATCTTTTTGTTCGGGAGATTCGCCTAACGGCTTGTCGTTTTTCTGGTATTCAAAATCATCCACGTCTTCGGCTAGCCGTTGCGTGTCGCGAGCCAATCGTGTGAGATTTAGCAAGTCTTTTTCAATCTCGGCTAGTTTGTCGAAACGTTTTTCGATTTTTGCTAATTTTTGTTCTGATTGGTTTAATTGATCGACTGAATCTTTCAGAAGTTTCTCTTGGGCCTCGGGCGATTTCTCGGACGACTGTCGTAGGTTGTCGTTCGATTTCGCCAAGTTTTCGCGGGCGACTTCTTGCGTGTCCGGGGTTAAGCCCTGGTACAGCGGGTGTTCTTCAAATTGTGCGGCCAGTTCTTCCACCTGGTTGGCCAGTTGTTGTTCTTCCTGGGCCAGCTCGGTCAGTTTTTCCGGCTCTTCCAGTTTGGTTTTCTTCTGCTTGGCCTGTTGTGCCTGTTTTTGTACCGCGGCAACTTGTTCTCGATTTTCTTTGATGTCGGTTTGAAGTTTCTGCAGTTTCTGTTTGATTTGCTTTTGCCGCTCAGCCACTTCGGCGGTTCCCGGCGGTGGGGCTTCTTTGTCGATGCGAATGACTCGCGGCTCAGACCAAACTTCTTGCGGGCCTGGTTCCGGACGTTCATCGGCAGTGCGAACGCGGTAAATGACAATATCCCCGTGTTGAACTTTCAGCCGTGAGAAATCGAATCTGAAATTGTGGTTAATTTCTGGTGATCCCAGTTGAGCAGGCAATAATGCCATCTCATTATTGCGGTCCTTACCAATTTGGTAATGTAGTTCCAGGGCGCCGATACCAAAATCATCAAAGGCAGTCACCGGAACTGGGAAGTAATCGGTCGGTCGGGCCGATTCGGGCAGGTCGGTTCCGCCAAGTTCGATGATCGGCGGTTGATCGCGTAATATCAGTAGTTCCCGAGCGGATTCATCCTCGGTTTGTAATTCATGATGGTCGATGATATTAATTGCAAACGGGCCTTGTTGGATGGCTTCGAGTTGCAATGTCGCTGTGGTGCCGTCTTCCGAAATCTTGAACGGCCATTGATTGCTGGTGGATTGGTTTTTCTTACCGGTTGTCGGTTCGCCGGGAATGCCCAGCCAAACCAAGTTGGCTTGTTCAATGGGAATGTCGGTTGAAAGTTCGAAGGTTAATCGGCTGTGTTCGAAGACTTTCGTTTGGCCGAGTACGCCGTCAATTGTGCTGGCTGGCATTCCGGTGTACGCGGGCGGTTGTATTTCCAAATTCAGCCCGGAAATTGTTGCAGGGTCGACCACTTCAACGTCGTATTCTTTTGAGCGGGTTCTTTCGGAAGACACGTTGAAATGGAAACTGTTAAAAACGTGTGGCAGGCTGGCAATGTACGATTTTGCATCCGAATCGTAGTCCATTTTTCGAGAGTCCGATTCGCCAGAGTCGTCGGTCCAGTTCAGCCAAATGCTGGCGGGCGGTTGTTCTGCGGAACTTCGGAAGCGGGGTTCTGCTTTGATTTCGACATCGCTGCCTCGTGCGACAAATCGGTCTCCTGCTTCGATGTGGAAATATAAATTGCCCGCACTATCGTAATTGGCCCAAGGCAAAAAGAACCGTGACCACAACAGTCCGTAAGAGGACGGCGAAAACAAAAACGGCGTTAAAATTAAAACAATGGCAACTGCCCCCGCGGCTGCCCAGCGGAGAGGGCGTTCTGCAGAAACCGTTTCTGAAAAGTCAATATCGGTGACCAGGGCTTCCGTTTCGGAAGCGAGTTCTGCCCGCATCAATGCCGAACCGCGATGCGCTTCGGGAACATTGGGGTTGTTGAGCTCGATGGTTGAACTCAGCCGGTCTTTGAGTTCGGGATGAGCCTGTTCGACAATAGAAGCTAATACTTCTGGCTCATGGTTTTTGAGAAAAGACAGCAAAATAAATCGCACGCCGACAACTACGGAAGATGCGACCAATACCAATAGCAATCCAACGCGGAACGAGATGCCTAGTTCCCAAAAGTAATCGAGCAAAAACCCGACGGCCAACAGTCCACAAAATACCAGGCAGAAAATGCCCATCCCTTTGCGAACGGCTAAACTTCTGACGTAGGAATTTAATTCGGTCAGACGCAAGTCGATTTGTTCTGGCAGAAAAGTTTGTGGAGACGCCATCGTGCGATTTTCCTGTCATCCTAAAACACTGTGTATACCTCGAGCGCACACGCCCTCGGCCCGTGCAGAAATTGTATCAGGTCGGCTGGGAAAGAGCACGAGTAATTCGATCGGAAGTGGGAAAACGGCGGGTGGCAGAGTCAGAACGAAGTGATGGCCCTGATGTTCGACATAAGACCAGGGCCATCGCGTTGCTCTGACCCTGCCACCCAACGCATTACCTACTACGGCAAGCCGTTCAGTTTGCGCACAACCCATTCGGTGGTCAGTAGCCCGAAGAAAACACACATTACAATCCAGTGGTCCCACAGCGTGATTTCATGACGAGACACTTCTGTCTGCTCGGGGTCTTGGAACAGTTGGGGGATTTTGTTGGCATCGTCGGGGAAGAAGACTTTTCCGCCGCTGGCTTCGGCGATTTTTGTGAGCAGGTCGATGTTGGGATGCAGTTCGCTTAGTTCGCGGGTTTTCTCTTCGTTAACGAAAAGTGTGGCGGTGATTTCAGAGGTATCTAACTCAGCGTTTTCGGTGACTAAATTAATGCGGTACTCGCCAGCGGGAAGTAAGACGGCGCGGCCAGAAAAACTTAGCGGGTTGCCTGAATTGGGGGTGAGGTCGATGCTGGTGACCGGTTTGGTTGAAGCATTTTCCTCGACTCGAAAAAACTCGGCGCGGGCTTTCAGTTCGGGGTTCTGGTTGAGGAACGGTTGCGTCCATTGGGCGATGATGATGGCGTCCTGGCCTACATCGATATCGGTTTGCTCGGGGCCAAACCTTACTGATTCATTTCCGGAGGCCGCTTTGTGGTCGGCGGCCCATCGGCCGAGTTGTCCCCAGAAACGGTGGTGAAATTCGTCGCCCGTTCGGTGTCGCCAGCGCCAAGTACTGTCGATGCCTAGCCACACAACTTGGCCAAACCCATACTGCTGCCGGGCGATGATTGGGGCCGGTTCGGCAGTGCCTGCTTGACTAGTTTCTGCTAGCACGGTGGCCCCCGGTTTGGCTTTTCCCGTAAGCCCCCACAAGTGCCCGGGAAGTTCAGACCAACGCTCGCGGTTTTCTTCAACGTTGGTCGAAAACTGCAGCATCAGTTCCTCTTCACCATCGGGGGTAAGCTGCAAATGGAAGCCACGATCTCGGGGCGACTTGACTTGGCCAGCGTCCGTTAAATTAATTGCCGAGATGTTGGTGATGGGTAAAAGTTGCTTGAGCGTTGAGGAATTATGTTTGAGGGGAAAGTGACGTTTTCCCGCTTGCAGGACCAGAGTACCCCCAGTTTCGGCGACGAATTGTTCGATGGCCTGCCAGGTTTCTTCAGGCATTTTTTCGGCGGGCACATCGCCAACGATGATCATTGAGAGTTCATTAAACGGTGACGTTTGCTGTTCGCCAGCGTCTCCATTTAAGTCGAGTTGCCTGGGGAAAAACGTGTCGTCTAAAATGCCTAAATACGGTTGCTCGAAAACAACCTTTTTCACTTCAACTCGGGCATCGCGGCTGAGTGCGTTGTCGAGGAAGCGGAATTCCCAGCGGGCTTCGCCTTCAACCAATAACACGCGGACTTTGTCATCGACAACATTCATGGCAAAGGTTTGGCTGTTGTTATCTTTGCGAATCTCGCCCGGTTTGATTGTGCTGGAGATGGTGTATTCGTGCCTGCCAATTTTCTCGGCGTTCAATTGGAAATCGACAGTGGCTCCTGTGGAATCGGTGGTGACCGTTTTGACTATTGGTTCGCTGTCTGCTTCTTCGAGCGTGATCTCCAACTCTTCGCCTTCAAAGCCCGACGAGTGTAAGTTCACGGTGAGAATGGGTGAATCGTCTTTAAAAACCGTGCTGGGGAAATCGAGCGAGGCAATGGATAAATCTCGCGGAAAAATTTCTGAGCCAAGTACGATTGCATGAACGGGAATTGAAAAGCTGCCCAACCGCTGTGCGACGGCCAGCGGATCGGAGTTGGAGTTGTCTCTGCCATCGGTGATTAAGACGACACCTAACAAGGGCGAGCCGTTTTCATCGGGCGTGGCCGAGTTAAGTGTTGAGGAAATTGCAGAAAGCCCTTGCAACAGGCCCTCGGGCGGTTGTTTGATAGTCGCTTCCAAAGTTGCGGCGTCGGTCGGTTGTGTCGTGCCTGCGAAAACTTCGACTTGCACGTTAGCGATTTCGGACAATTGATCGATCAGTGAATTTGGACCTTGGGTCAGTAACTTGTAGGCAATTTCTTGCCGTGTTAGCTTGTCGATTTCGGAGAAGACGGCGTCCAAATCGGCTTTGCGCGATTTGGCTAATTCGGACCGCCGACTTTCATCAGCAGTTTCAGATTTTTCAACCCAGGTCGGTTCGGAATCGTTTTCAAAGGCGGTCATCCACTTGTCGAGCCGGGCGTCGATTTTAGAGTTACCGATCATTCCCAGTGCACGTGCCCAGCGAAGTTTTTCGGCTTTGCTAGCATGTTTGTCGGACGTAGTCATGCTTTCGGAAAGATCGACCGAAACCAAAATTCGCCCCAGTACATCGCGGCTGAGCGACCAGCCGATTACCGGTTCGAGTAACGACAAAAAGACGGCGAGAATGACCGCAATGCGTAACCCCAACAACAAATGCCCAACCCGTTTGGGAATGAGGCGTTGTTCGTACTTGAACAGCATGACAACCATGACCAGCGCAGCGATTACCACGGCTGCGTAAAACAGCCAGTAGTACGAGTCGAAGCCGTGGAAAAAAAGTTGTCGTTCGATCATTGGTTAATTCATTGCCGGTTCTTGTGGTTGTGCGGCTGCACGCGTTTGATTTTCTGTTGATGGCGAATCGTTGTCGGTATGGTCGGTGGGAAATTCATCATCATCGTCGTCATTCACGGCATGTCCGCCTTGGACGAGTCGGCGGGTCATCACTACTTCGAAAACCAAAATTGCCAAAATGAGTAACATAAACAGATGCCAGATTTCAGATTTCGACTCATCGGCCAGCATCTCTTGCTCGGCATCCTCAGCTGTGTCGATAAATTTTAGACGGTCATTTTGAGTGAGTAGTAATTGGTCGGAATCGGTAAGTGTTGTAAGGTCCGATTCTGTACGGTCAAAATTCACTACGAATATTTGTGCGAGCTGCGGGTTATGCTCGGCAGGGTTTTTCTGCTCAAATCGATAAATGCCCGGCAGTGTGGTGTCGGAAAGTCGGATTGAAATTTCTGAATCGTCTCCGACAACTTCGGCTTCAAATTCCGTTTCATCGGGGCCTTTGAAAAGGTAATCGTCGGGATTGAGTTCTGGGGGAACGGGAAAGGAAACTGGTTCACCGGCGTTCAAATTTCGCTGGGCTTTTCCCTGGGCTAAGTTGAAAATGATTTCGTGTAAGTACGCGACGTAATCGGGCTTGGAAGGCATGTTCCCCCAATCGGCATCAAGGGGGACTGCCATCACGGCAACGTTGCCACGGTCGAACGATCTGAGGATGAGGAATGGATCGCTGGTATCAAACCGTGCGACTGAAGTTGCCGGTGGCAAATCGTGCGGCTCAATTTCTTCGGTTTCGGAAGGGTTTTCTTCATCAACGGGAATTTCTGCCGTTGCAACCGCCGGCTCAAGTTTCCACCATTTTGAAAAGCGGGCGTTGGTGAGGTTGCCTTTGTTTTCCCGGCGGAATCGCGTTAACCACGGAAGCTCTAAACTGTCGGAAACAATTTGAGTCCGGCCCAGATCGTTCTGTTCGCTCGATTGAATGGCTTGAAAACTTGCAGGCAGCCAGCCGGTGTTGTCTGCGAAAAGTTGACTGTTGTAAAACTCGGCATCAACGGCGTCACCGGGGGCGACCAGCACGCCACCACCACTGGCCACAAATTGTGAGAGGGCAGCGGTTACTTCTGCTGAGAGCCGAGCGACGTTGGCCAGAATGACGACTTCCGGAACCTGAAAGTCTGCGGGTTGAAGTTGGTCGGCGGGAAGCACGGTGGCTGATATCCAAGGGGTGAAGTTGCTTGGGGCTGAGAGTGCCATGCGGGTGAAAAATGTCTCAGAGGCGGTTGGGTCGAAATTCGGTTGGCCATCGACGAGTAACACGGGCAGGGCGGCTGTGACAGAAATCGCCGCATCAGACCGGTTGTCGCCGGGCAGCGGATCGGCTTCGAGGACTACGGAAACTAAATGCGAACCCAGCGAATCAAATTTGTGTTCGAATTCAACGGTGGCTTCTCCGTCGGGGGGGATTTGCACCAGCAGCGTTTTTTCGGTCAGGCGTTGTTCGTCGACTTCAAAGAAAATTTTTCGAGTGACCGTGGTTTCTGTTCCCGAGGCGGAGATTTTTGTTTTGAATCGAATCGGGAAATCTTTAACCGATAGCTCTCGTGAAAGTTGGAGTTGGTCGACGGTGAAGTTCACTTTACGGTCGGTGGTTGACCCTGAAACATCGATGGCCCACAGCCTGGGTTTGATGGCGGGCTGTTGCAGTAAATTATCAATGCGCGCCCACAGATTTTGTTCGGTCGGCGACCAGCCCAAGGCTTGGCGGTCGGTGATGATGACAATTTCTCGCGACAGGTTGTCAGCCGAGTTCAGCAAATGCACGGCTTTGATAATGGCTTCGGTTAAATCGGATGTTCCCGACGGGCTGGGCAATTCGGTGAGCGCTTCACGGACTTTGCTGAAATCAAGCGTCGGGCGTTCGATGACCGGGCGGACGTTATCGCGTGCGTCGAGTAGGCTGACGGTGTCGCCCGATTGCAGTTCTTCCAAGAACTCGTGGGCCCACTGAATTCCCGCTGCGTGGGGCGTGGTGGCTTTGCCTTCCCAACCCATGCTGTACGAGCCGTCGAGAATGATCACGACATCACGGTTTTGCTTCGAGCCTAAACCGGCCAGCAGGCTGCCTGATAACCAAGGCCGGGCGAAGGCAAACGCCAATAAGGCAATGAGTGCCATTCGCATTAGCATCAGTAAAATTTCTTCGAGCCTTAGTTTTCGCTGGGCGTTGCGGGATAACTCAAGAAACTGCATGGCCCCCCAGTCGACCGTGTCGTACTTCTTTTTGCTCAACAGGTGCGACAACACAGGCAGCGCAACCCCGGCGAGACCGACAAGCATAAACGGATTGACAAAATCGAACGACATACTGGAAACGTTATTCTCTAGTTTGTTTCACGTGAAACAGAAAAATGGACTTTGAAACAGTCCTTCGATTCTACGCGATCAGTAAAACGATTCACAACGATCAGGAATCGGAGTTTTTCAGAAGAGATTGAACGGGGCTATTGAATTCCGTGCACCTTGAACTTCGAGCCGGATGAATCTATCGTGAACGGCGATGTTTTCGCCTCTCTGTAATCAAGGATCTTGCACCGATGAATTCTAAATGTTTTATGAAATTGTCCCTCGTTTTGTTACTGGGTTTGGTTCCTGGAACAGCAAGGGCCGAGGCAATTCCAGTATATGATGTCGTCGTTTACGGCGGGACAGCGGGCGGGGCGATTGCCGCCATCCAAGTGAAACTGATGGGGAAAACCGTTGTTTTGATCGAGCCCAGTAAGCACATTGGCGGCTTAACAACCGGTGGCTTAGGGGCCACTGATATCGGTAATAAAGGGGCCATCGGCGGGTTATCGCGGACTTTCTACGAACGCATTGGTGCACATTACGCGAAAAAATCTTCCTGGAATTGGCAACCATTCGGTTCCTACAAAAGCCGTCGGCAGGTGAAGGGCGACAAGGCCATGTGGACGTTCGAGCCGCATGTTGCAGAAAATGTGTTGAACGCCATGCTGGCCGAAGCCAAAGTGCCCGTGCTTTTATCTGAACGGTTGAAGCTGAAAACGGGGGTGAAGAAAGCCGGTAACCGAATTGTTTCGATCACGACCGAATCGGGAAAAACCTTCGTCGCGAAGGTATTCATCGACGGGACTTACGAAGGCGATTTACTGGCGACCGCGGGCGTTGATTACCACGTCGGCCGTGAAGCCAACGCTACTTATGGCGAAACGCTGAATGGTTTACAAATTGGGCATGCGGTCAAGCACCAGTTTAATGTGTCCGTCGATCCGTTTTTGATTAAAGGTGACCGGTCGAGCGACCTGTTACCCGGCGTCCAACCGATGCCTAGAGGGAACGACGGTGACGGCGACCACCGCGTTCAAGCGTATTGCTTCCGCATGTGTACGACGACCGTCAAGGAAAACAGCGTCCCCTGGCCGAAGCCGAAGAATTACGACCCGGCACGATACGAACTGGCTCTCAGAAACTGTGAAGCGGGTGACTCGCGGCTGTCTTGGAACCCCGTCTTCATGCCGAATTTGAAGACTGATACCAATAACAACTTCGCCATCTCAACCGATAATTTAGGCATGAATTACGATTACCCCGACGGCGATTACGCCACTCGCGAAAAAATCATTGCCGAGCATACCACGTACCAACAGGGCCTAATGTGGACTTACGCCAATCACACGCGTGTCCCAAAACCGATCCGCGATCATTTTCAATCGCTACGGTTAGCGAAGGATGAATTCGTTAATAACGGCAACTGGCCGCATCAACTTTATATTCGGGAAGCCCGGCGGATGGTTTCCGAATATGTGATGAGCCAGGCGAATTGTCAGGGGACGAATGTTGTCGATGACGCGGTCAGCTTGGCCGCTTACACAATGGATTCGCACAACGTGCAACGCTACGAGAAAGACGGCCGGGCCTGGAATGAAGGCGACGTGCAAGTCGGCGGGTTTGCTCCGTATCCCATCGCTTACCGGTCAATCCGCCCGAAAAAGTCGCAGGCGAGTAACCTGTTAGTGCCGGTCGCCATGTCGGCGTCGCACATCGCCTACGGCTCAATCAGAATGGAGCCGGTCTTTATGGTGCTGGGCCAGTCGGCGGCCACCGCCGCCGTTCACGCCATCGATGCGAAAGTCGCCGTGCAAGACATTGATATCAAGAAACTGCAGGCAAAACTGTTGGAAGACAAACAGGTTCTCGAATGGACCGGGCCACGTCCGACGCCACCGATTTTGTCGGGAACACTCAAAGGAATTGTCGTCGATGATAAGCAGGCTGAGTTGACGGGCGAATGGATTCCCAGCCGGTCTACGGGTGGCTTTGTTGACTTCGGCTACCTGCACGACTCCAACGTTTCCAAGGGAGAAATGGTCGCGGTGTTTCGTCCCAAGTTGCCTAGGGCAGGCCGGTATGAAATCCTCATCGCCCACGCCCCCAACCCCAACCGGGCGACCAATGTGCCTGTGAAAATCGTCTCGGCTAACGGTACAAAAACCGTAACGTTGAACCAAAAGACGCCACCGAAAATAGGCAATCTAAAATCAATCGGCGTGTTTCAATTCGCTGCTGGAACCGGCGGCTCGGTGACAATTTCTAACGCTGGAACCAACGGATATGTGATTTTGGACGCTGTGCAGTTTTTGCCGGTCAAATAATTTTACTTTCAGAAACAGATCTTTATTCTCAATGCTCGATTTTCAACTGGAAGAAAAACTGACTCAGTTTGCCTCGGCTCTGGTGAATCAGGAACAGGCCAAAACTATCGTCGCTCCACAAGAACCGGCGTCTGGGTTTTGGTTCGGCGGGGGGAATATGATTGCCGTCGATGGCAAACTGTACGTCGTCGGTCGGTTCCGCGATGCCGGTGATTCACGAACAGGCACTGCGGCTGGACGCCGTGGCTGGGAATTAGCGATTTTTGAATCGACCGACAACGGTGTCTCGTTCGAGAAAGTTCTGCGGTTCGATAAGTCGGATCTCGATATGGGCGACCGGACCGTGCTGTCCATTGAAGGGGCCGCGCTGCACCAAACGTTTGACGGCATCGAACTGTACGTCTCGACCGAGAAAGACAACCTTGGTTATCCGCCCGGTTTTGAAAACCATCTCAAACCGGGAACCGGCGTCTGGACCATTGAGCGCCTCGCCGCTGACTCGATAGCCGGGCTGAAAGATGCCAAACGTGAAACGGTTCTCGAGTGTGACGACCCGCAGTTTGTGCACATCAAAGACCCATTTGTGTACGACACGCCCGACGGCGATTTTCTGCTGTTGTTTTGCAGCCATCCGTTTTGCTGGACTTCGTCAAACACCGGTTTTGCTTACCGCAGAGCAGGGGAGCCGAACTTCTATGCCCCCGTGTACGACTTCTTTTCCCGAGGTTTTACCTGGGATGTCGCCATGACGCGTGGGACGTGCATGCTTGATGTCCCAAAGGCTGGGGCTTTTGCGAATCAAGCTGTGACGTTGATGTTTTACGATGGCGGAGAATGCGTGCGCAACCTCGACGAACATGCCACCGCGGTCAAACGCCCGCGTGGTTATTCGTGTGAAGAACTAGGCGGAGCCGGTTATTTCCTGGACGGCGACTTCGCGAACATCGAACGCCTGTCGAAACACGCCCCGCTATTCGTCAGCCCGCACGGCACTGGCTGCAGTCGGTACGTGGACGTGCTGCAAACCGCCGACGGCTACTACGCCACCTGGCAACAATCACAGCCCGACGGCTCACAACCGCTGGTCATGAATTTTGTGCCGCATGAAGTTGTGGCTGAGTTACTTGCTTAGTAGCAATCCTAAAATTGTCTTTACGCCTTGGGTGGCAGGGTCAGACCAACGGGATGGCCCTGATGTGTGACTTAAGACCAGGGCCATCACTTCGTTCTGACCCTGCCACCCGGTGTTTCAATTCAGGATTGTTTTCAATGGCTTTTTTGTTTTCTTGAACATCAAAACGAAAGCCGTTTTCAATGTTCAAGAAAGATGGACCGACCGGTCCTTTTCTCAAAGAGGACACCAATAGTTGGTCAGCGTTCGGGCTTGATTTGGTGAGGTGAATCCGTCGGCCGACGAGATTACAGCAGCGTGACTCGAACCCACGCCCCCGGTGTCTTCTCCACCCCCCAAACCTCACAGGAAGTTAATCCCACGATATGACCGGTTTGGTGTCTCTTTATAGTTAGGGGAAAAGGTTGCGCCGGAAGGCCGGTAGGAATGTTTTTCTGGTAAATCAAACAGGTGGCCAGGACAGTTGCCCGCAACTGTCCTGGTGCCGCAGACATTTGGTTGTTGTGTTGTGCATACAACTGTTCAGAGTTCAGCTGATTGGGTAAAATAAAACGGAACTGCATACGTATTCACAGGACACCGCAATGACAGAGAATTCTAAGCCGCTCGAACTCCCCGCGTTCTACAAACAGTTACTCGATAAAACACCGTTAATCGGCCCGGTAGAGACTACGCTCAATAACTTCAGCAACTTGGTTCACGGCGATACGGTTCACAGCCTCCCCTTCTTCCCCGAATATACTGGACACGGCCTGACACATTATCGCCATGTGCTTGAGGCCAGCGAAAATCTTATTATTGACGAAATCAAAAATTCGAAGGAAGCGAAGTTTCCCTTCACCGCCGAAGATGCCGCTGTCATTTCGTGTGCTACTTTGCTTCATGACTCGGCGATGCATCTCACGCCGGAAGGTTTTCGTACTCTCGTTCAATCGGAAGATAGTAAAGTCCGATTTCCAGACTTTGACGAGAAGCTGTGGCCCGAACTTTGGAACGACTACCAGCGTGAAGGCTCGCGGTGGGATCAAAGAACTATCCGGAATGTTTTGGGCGATGGCATGCTGGATGATTTGAAAAACCCTGTCTCACTGCAAAATCTGCGTAAGCCGCTTGATGAATGGGGAGAACCGGACTCTTGGAGTAGATACCATAATAAATTCATAGGTGAATTTATTCGCCGTCATCACGGTAGGCTGGCTCATGAGTTTGCGCATACAGGAATGCCAGGAGTTGATCCGAAAGAACCTCTCCCGTTGCTCAGCAAGCCAAACGGCAACGAAGACAATCCGTTTTGTGAATTGCATGACCTTTGTGGTCTCGTGGCGCGCAGTCACACGATGGGCTTAAGAGACACGTTTCAGTACTTACAAGACAAATATCACGGCAAAGTAGAATGCCGCTCTTCGCACCCTGTTTATTTAATGGTTTTGTTGCGGATTGCAGATTATTTGCATGTCGAAAGTGAACGCGCTCCGAGTTCAGCTTTAAAAGTCAAGAATCTGGCTAGTCCCTTCTCGCGTGGAGAATGGGACATGCACGGTGCTATTAAAGACGTGTTGCAACACGAAAATGATACAGAAGCCCAATTCGTGATAGCCGAACCGGAGACTGCAGAAAACTATTTGCGTGTTCGGAATTTGCTCGACGGCATTCAAGATGAACTCGACAAATCTTGGGCTGTTCTTGGTGAAGTTTTCAGCAAACAATCGCATTGTTGTGATGCCGGTATTCAATTACGCCGTGTGCGTTCTAATCTCGATGATCTTGCCAAGTTTGAACAGACCGTCGATTTTATTCCGGAACGGTTTCAATTTACGACGGCTGGTGCGTCGTTGTTGAGTAAACTAGCCGCGCCGCTGTATGGCAACCGGATAGAGGTGGGGATTCGCGAGTTGTTGCAGAACTCGCTTGATGCCGTGAACGAACTTGAGAAACTGTCTGGGCACAAATCAGATGACAATGACGAGCCGAAGATTATCATCTCGGTCGATAAAAATCCCGACGGTGGTCCCGGTGGGGTGGTTACCGTTGAAGATTTTGGCATCGGCATGGATCGTAGCGTCCTGTCGAACTACTTTCTGAAAGCGGGTGCCACGTTTCGCGATTCTGAATTCTTTAAAGAGAACTTCGAGAAAGACGGTAAAACCCAAGTCACCCGCAGCGGCAGATTCGGCATCGGCGTCCTCGCCGCCTACCTACTCGGCGACCGAATTGAAGTGACGACGCGGCATTACAACGCTACCGAAGATGAAGCTCTGACGTTTTCTGCTTCGATTCACGATGATTTGATTGAAGTGAATAAATGCAAACGTGAAAAACCGGGAAGTACACTACAGGTTAGAATTTCCGACAAAATCTATAAAAAGCTATGCGAAGATCAAGGACTAGAATGGGATTGGTATTTCTGGAATTCTCCCAGGGTTGTTAGAAGCATTGACGGCAACTCTGAGTTACCCAAAAAGGAAAGCGTTCCAATGCCCAGCGAAGATGAATCTCTAGGATGGCTCCGAACAAAATCAGAGATTTACGATGACCTAGTCTGGACATACCAAAAGAGAGAAAAGTTGATCTGTAATGGAATTCTGGTTGGCCGTAGAAATGCTCGCAATCGGTTTCAGGAGCGAATGTGGAGCTACGTCACTGAAGATGAATTTACAGTTCCTTTCAATTTCCCGAATATCTCGGTTTGGGATCAAAACGGAAACTTGCCTCTTGATCTCAGTAGATCATATCTGACTGGCACGAAGTGTATCGACAACCAGTTGCTGACTGATGTTACACTTGATTATGCAGCATTTTGTTACGTTTTTGCGCCAACCAAGGTGATGTGGCCAGATTACTTGCGAGACGATCTGTGTTATCCGGGACTTGGTTCATCAGATAATGGATACAGTTCTATATTTCATGCAGACGGCACTTCACCCACAATTAGATACAATACTAGCAAATTAAAATTGCCTAAAATATTTTTTCGTGTTTTCACAAACTGAAAATTACAGAGGGATTGAATGGCCATTTAATGAAACGCTCCCAATTTTTTTTAATGATTTAGATCCAGATCCGAGAGCATTGTCTGCGGAAATCTGCATGTGGTTGGGACTCCAGCGAGAGAGAGGCCCCTTCACGGATGGTGTATCTATATTCCATGATAACTCAGGCTTCCGCGTAATTGGCCCCAAAAAGTTTTATAATTACGAACCAGACATTGATGCTGAAACTGAAGTCCAGTTTAGACCTGTAGACAGCAAAAATTTTAACTTAGAGAAAATCAATGTGGTTACATCGTTAGATTCTAGTCTCTTTGAAAGTAGCTTTGCGGGCAATGACGTTGTCATTTGGGAAAAAGGCGAAGGGGCAAAAAGGACACGAGATAATTTTCCAAGCGAATTGATTAAGTCCGCCGAAACGGGAAATCTAGTTTTGTGCGAAGTCTATGAGCCTAGAATTTCGCATGATATCGAGCCAAACGCATTTACTGAAATGTGGGATCGTTGCATGCCCGAACCAATCATTCCTTATGATTTGAAGAAACGGCAGGAGATCATCAACAGCATTCCGGAGTTGAAGCCGTTTGTTGAGAAGTGGCGTTCGTTAAAAAAACTGGGCGTACCAGAGCTGACGAATTTGTTCCGTAAATATTGAAAAGGTCGAAAGCTAGCGAGCCGGGCCTGTCAGGGCCCGGGTGGGGTTTGGTGTGCCCCGCATTTCAAATATTTAGCCCGTCGTGAATACACGGCGGGTTGGGGTGGAGGTGGGTTTGCCGTTGGTTTTGTGGTGGGTGTTGAAACGTTGAATTGTGCGTTGGCCCCGGGTGTGGTCACCCGGCGCTAAATATTTGACGGGTGGTTTCAACAGCGGCGGGCGGCACTGTTGTGAATCTTGGTGTGCCACTGGCTTTGCCAGTGTTTTTCAATTTCGGCTTGATTTCGGCTCCGTCGGCGAGCCGGGTCTGTGAGGTCCCGGGTGGGGGTGTCGTTTGGTGTTGGTGCGGTTTAAAACCCAGAGGGCTGCCGCCCTCGGCTCGCCGACCGATTTTTTAACACGATCGCATAAATAAAACCGGCTGGTTGTCGGTTAAGACATCCAGCCGGTTTTTTATAAACAGGTTGGTGGTTGGATTGTGAGAGACTGCGTCTCAATCAAGTTCGTTGGGTTACGGTTCGGTCGTATCCGGTGACCTAGTCCGTTGGAAAATAATCCTTAGAAAGGAGGTGATCCAGCCGCAGGTTCCCCTACGGCTACCTTGTTACGACTTAGTCCCAATCACGGAGTTTATCTTAGGCGCCTGCCTCCCGAAGGTTAGCTTGGCGACTTTGGATACCCCCCGCTTTCGTGGCTTGACGGGCGGTGTGTACAAGGCTCAGGAACACATTCACCGCAGTATAGCTGACCTGCGATTACTAGCGATTCCAGCTTCATGCAGGCGAGTTGCAGCCTGCAATCCGAACTGAGGAACGTTTTTTGAGATTTGCTTGCTCTCGCGAGTTTGCGTCCCTTTGTACGTTCCATTGTAGCACGTGTGCAGCCCTAGACATAAAGGCCATGATGACTTGACGTCGTCCCCACCTTCCTCCGGTTTGACACCGGCAGTCTCCTTAGAGTCCCCACCATTACGTGCTGGCAACTAA
>Ga0115002_10004298_pt1 | contig 17302 bp, 11 predicted proteins | sample ArcticOcean_MG_C_8_FD_89576 | JGI IMG/M metagenome (GOLD analysis project Ga0115002, IMG submission 89576) | Marine microbial communities from western Arctic Ocean - ArcticOcean_MG_CB11_86 | ecosystem: Environmental > Aquatic > Marine > Oceanic | place: Arctic Ocean: Canada Basin | collected... | reverse complement strand
GGTAGGCCGCCTTCCTATCTCCTGCCTCTGCTTTCTTCTTCATTGCCTCAAGCTGTGGCTTAAATGATTCCGACTCCATAGCTACAGATTACATGGCAAAGGACTCAGTGTTCAACCTTATCGAGATCTGATTTGATGTCGGATTCACTTCGACTCAAATTAGATCGCAACTTCCTCTAATCGGGCATAAAGCAACGCGTGAACCTATGGAAAAAACATTCGGGTCTTATTCGAGACAAACTGAGGAGGGGCGACGGGTGGGTAGTGGATTTTTTAAGTGCTGGTCTTACTTTATGTTTAGCACGGATACAAAAAGTTAGGGCGAGTAGGGCGCGAAATTAGCAATATCGACATTCTTTTTTTATCCGATTCATTCTCTATATAATATATATAATATTAATTATTAGAAATGAATGTCTGTATTACTAAAAGTACGCCCTACCGCCCTAGATCCCCAAGCCACCAGCCAATGTTCCCGTTATAATCTTCGGTGGATTTTGTAATTGGTCGGTTAGTGGTGCGGTGTTAGGGTTGGACAAGGATTCAATGCATTTTCAGATAATTATTCTCATTTTATTCAGTTGTGGGGTATTATCGGCATCGCCTCATGCACGGAAGAGTGGTTACTGGTCCTTGAAACCGATAGTCCGACCCTCCGTGCCAACCAAATTCGATGAGGCAGGTAAGGATATAAATCCAATTGATGCCCTGATTCAACAATCTCTCGATCGAATGAATCTTGCTCCATCCCCGGAAGCTGATCGGCGCACATTGATTCGTCGCCTGCATTTCGATTTGCTTGGCCTGCCACCCAAGCCCGAGGTGGTGGAGGCGTTCGTTACGAGTAAAAATCCCAAGGCCTACGATAAACTGGTCGACCAACTGCTCGCCTCGCCCCACTATGGCGAGCGCTTCGCCCGACATTGGTTGGATATCGCGCATTATGCGGACACCCACGGCTTCGAGCGCGACAAATTGCGACCCCATGCCTGGCCCTATCGCGATTACGTCATCAGCGCCTTCAACGAGGACAAGCCGTATATGGAGTTCCTGCGGGAGCAAATCGCCGGGGACGTCCTGCGCCCTGACGACGAGGATGCAGTCATTGCCACGGGCTTCCTCGCTGCCGGTCCTTGGGATTTCGTGGGGCAGGTGGAAGCCCGCAGCGGTGTGTTGAGACGTTCGGCCCGAGCACTCGATCTGGACGACATGGCCACTCAGGTGTTCACCTCCGCCTTAGGCGTAACCCTGAACTGTGCCCGCTGCCATGATCACAAGCTCGACCCAATATCGCAGGAGGAATACTACCGGATTACGGCCGTCTTTGCCGGAGTGAAACGCGCAGACCGGTCCGTTTCCGACGCTTTGAAGAACAAGCTGTTGAAGGAACGGCATCAATTGCTCGAGGCAATCAACCGCATCGCCCCCGGCGTGGACCTCGCTGACGTGGTGGGCGGTGGCGATGGTCTGGGTTCCGGCGCTTTCAAGGACGGCATTGATCCGCGAACGGGCAGGATCGAGCGTAAGCCGATGGGCTTCCTCACTGACATAAATCCCAACCAGTTCACCATCTCGCCCAACCGATTCGTGGACGGGGTTTTCATCCCGCAAACCGGCCAGGACAAGCCGGATATCCCCATCAGTTCCACGGGACTCACTATTCCATCCGTAAGCGGCGCCGACGGCAATGCGTGGGACGTCATTCGGAACGGTCCCGTCAACAGTACCCACTCGACGGTGTTGGGCGGCGTGGACTTTACCAAGGAGGGTAACACGTTGCTGGGACTCCACGCCAACGCTGGCATCACCTTCGACCTCGCTGAACTCCGCACGACCTTGGGGCGGGACAATCTGAGCTTCACCTCTCAGGTCGGCTACTTCGGCGCCCGTCGAGACAACGCCTTCGCCGACGCACGGGTGTACATCGATGGCCGCGAAGCAGTCAAGATCCTCAAGCTGAAACGCTCGGAAAGCCTGCAGAACGTGGATATCCTCCTACCCGCCTCCGTCCGGTTCCTCACCTTGATGGCCACCGCTTCCGGGAACGGGATCGGTTCGGATCAGGTAGGCTTCGGCAACCCCAAGCTGCAAGCCACCGAAATCAAATTGCCGGAAAAACAACGCCGACTTCTCGTCGACCTGCACAAACGAAAAAAGGTTCTCGACGATAAAATCGACGCGCCTGGCAACAGCAAGGTTTATGCTGTCGTCCCCGAAACGAAGATGCCCGAGGTCCGTATTCTGGAACGCGGTAACCCGGAAGCCCCGGCCGGCGTGCCGCTCGCTCCCGGGGCACTATCCGCCCTGCACATGCTCGACCCCGACCTCGGCGGTGTGGCGTCAACCGAAGCCGAACGTCGACTCGCCCTCGCTCATTGGATTACCCACGAGGACAACCCCCTCGTGCACCGCGTGATGGTCAACCGCCTTTGGCAATGGACTTTTGGAAACGGGATCGTCGAGACCTCCAGCGATTTTGGCCTCGGCGGACAGAAGCCCTCGCACCCTGAGTTGCTCGATTGGCTTGCCGAGGAACTCCGTACCCGCAACGGCTCGATCAAGGCCATCACCCGTCTCATCGTCACCAGCGCCACCTACCGTCAGGTGTCCTACACCGCTCACGGCACGGAGGCCGATGCCGACAACCGTTTCCTTTGGAGGCAAAACCCCCGCCGACTGCAGGCTGAGGCGATGCGCGATGCCGTGTTGGCGACCAGCGGCAAGCTCAACCTCAAGGCCGGCGGTCCGGGTTATCGCGACTTTAAATACACCGAGGCCTACGCACCCATTTACCGTTATATTACGCCGGACACCCCCGATCTCTGGCGACGCAGCATTTATCGCTTCGTCGTCCGCACCACACCTCACGAGTTTCTCACCACACTGGATTGCCCAGATCCCGCCAACTTTACACCCAAGCGGCTCACCACCACCACGGCGCTGCAGGCGCTCACGCTCAGCAACAATCCTTTCATGCTCAAGCAGGTCGGTTATTTCGCTGCGCGCCTGAAACAGGATGCCGGCGCAAAGGCGGCAGACCAAGTCGACCGTGCCTTCCGTCTGGCGCTTGGCCGTCCACCGGAACCCGCCGAATTCAATGTCGCTCTCCAAACTGTCCGTGACAAGGGCTTGTTCGCCCTGTGTCACGCACTGCTCAACGCCAATGAATTCGCCTATGTCGATTAGATCGCGCAGAGAATTTCTTAAGACTTTCGGTGGCGGCTTCGGCCTAAGGGCTCTTGACGATCTGCTCGCGCGTGAACCAAAACCAATCGCTCATCATCCGGCCAAGGCAAAGTCGGTCATCCAGATTTTTTGTCCGGGCGGCATGAGCCAAGTCGATACGTGGGATCATAAACCCGAACTGACCCGGCGCAACGGCATGCAGTTCGATCCTAGCGGAAATCTGGAGTTCTTTGCTTCGAAGCCCGGCAACTGCCAAGGCAGTTTTTGGGCTTTTCAAAGACACGGAGAATGCGGTCGTCCGATGAGCGCGCTCTTTCCGCGGTTGGCCACGTGCGTGGATGACATGGCTTTCGTGCATTCGATGCACTGTAAATCCGCTCTGCACGGTCCGGCGATGTTTATGATGAACAGCGGCTTTATCTTGCCCGGATTTCCTTCGATGGGTGCCTGGGTTACCTATGGTCTTGGTAGCGAGACCGATAACCTTCCAGGTTACGTTGTTTTACCCGATCCGCGTGGCCTGCCTCCCGGGGGTGTTATCAATTGGGGTGCTGGTTTTCTTCCCGCCAAACAGCAAGGTACACCAATGAGAACTACTGCGGAGAAGGTCCCTTTGGCTGATCTGTTTCCACCTGACGAATTCAAAGATTATCTTCGTGACGATCAACTTCTCACGTTGCTCAACCGCAACCATGCTGCCGATCGTCCGGAAAATTCTGAGCTTGAGGCTCGTATTAAGGCTTACGAAATGGCAGCAAAGCTTCAATTAAGTGCGCCTGAAGCCACAAGTATCAAGGGAGAGAGCCCCGCCACAAGAAAACTCTATCAGCTTGAAGATGGTGATGTTGGACCATTTGGCCGGCAATGCTTGCTTGCACGCCGTTTGATCGAGCGCGGTGTGCGGTTTGTGCAGATCTTTTGTGGTGCGGAAAACACACAAGCCCGAAAGATTCGACCCAACTGGGACAGCCACGAAGATCTACCGCGTGATCATGGCTACTGGGGGCGAGTGCTCGATGGCGGTGCCGCGGCTTTGCTCAAGGATCTCAAGGGGCGCGGGCTGCTGGATGAAACGCTGGTGATCTGCACTACAGAATTTGGACGCCAACCAGCCGCCCAAGGTAAGGATGGCAAGGGGCGGGATCATAATGCGGATGCCTTCACCGCGTGGCTGGCCGGTGGTGGTATAAAGGGAGGCATCAGCTATGGCGAAACGGATGAATTGGGCTGGAAGGCGACAGTTAATCCGACTTACTCCTATGATTTCCATGCCACTGCGCTGCACCTGCTCGGGATCGATCACGAACGGTTGACGTTCTACCATAACGGCATTCAACGTCGCCTGACAGATGTTCATGGGCATGTTATTTCAGAGTTGCTATCCTAGGGGCACTGTGTTTGAAGAAATATTTAATTTGTTCGGTTATAGGAGACTAAACAGGTCTAAATAAGGAAAATAGGGACAACGGACTCAATAACTCAAACGCTACTATTACAGCGATTCGAATTTACGACTGTATAGAGAAAGAAATCCTTTAAGCGATTTTGAATTTGTTCACATATATATAAGAAGCATGACTGATTATGTACTGCCGGCTTCGAGAGAAGAGAAAAAGGTTCAGAAAAGTTTTGGAACAGCAAAGGCGAGCCTGTAGATACGTATAAAGAAGCTGAAAAATAACCCATGAACCCCGTGTACCCTTATTCCTTATCATAGTAACACTGCCCCTGCTTCTTGGGGGGTGTGGTGTTGATAAGAAGGAGGATGACCTTAGTGACTACTATTTTGAACCTTTTTTGCACCCTGAACCTCCACCATGAATCGTGTATAACCTCTCATGATTTCACTGCTCATGGATCCAGTGATCAATTCTTTTCGGGATCTATTTTCTCCAGTACCTGCTATGGAGAAAAAGGATCCCAACTCCCAAACCTTCGAGACACTCGACGGGGGGTAGGCCATTTTTTTCTGTGAGGTGTGCTGTATATATGTAGGGGGTAAGAAAAAAAATCCTAAAGATCTTGGCCCATAGATCAAGCCTCACGATCCCCGAACAACTGACCATGAATCATTGGTCAGGGTACGGGGTTCATCGTGGGTTATTCTTTATTAGCTTCTTCCTGTGAACCTGTTGATTCATATTAAGAAGGTCTTATCCTATAACATCCATTAAATTAATCAGTAACTAGCATTTAATGAAACCCTTCATTTTTTCTTCACTAAGTCTTCTCGGCTTGAGCTTTCTATTTAGCTCTCAAAACGCTCATGCAAATGATACAGCCTTCGGTGGCACCGCTTCAGCTCCCTACCCCATCCACACCAAAGAAATCCGCATGGTCTCCGAGGACATCACTATCAAGAGCAACGCGAACGATAACTCATGGATTTACACTTGTGATTTCACATTCAAAAATGTCTCAAATAAACCTGTGAAGCTATTGATGGGAATGCCCTTCTCAAAAAGGACAAAGTCTGATGATGAAATGCTCAGTATACCAACAGGTGCGAAAGCTCCTCCAGATGGACAACCCCTAGTCTGGGAATTTAAAACCTTTGTGAACGGTAGAAAATTACGCTCCACAAAAGTAACCCCCATAGTAAACCCAAAACTCCCAAGCATGGATTATAAAGTCGCTTACACTTGGTCAATTCGCTTCAGACCAGGAGCAACGCACAAAGTTCGTAACACCTACAAGTTAGCCTATACATCAGATTCTGGCGGCCACCTTTATGCAGAGTACATTCTAAAGACTGGAGGATTGTGGCATGATGGCACAATTGGACGATCAAAACTCAAAGTCATTCTTGATGATCCTAGTTTTCTCCTTGAAAAGGGAACACCAGGAAAAGTTTTTCCAATGACCCCCAAGGGGCATAAAATGAGTATTAAAAACGGTAACATCGTAATTGAGTGGGACCTGAAGAATTTCAAACCAACCGAGGATCTTATGGTCGTTTTTAAAAATGGTTATGCCGTGTTAGGCATAGACTATAATGAAGACTTTTATAGAGAAGACTTTTCTGGGTATAACAAAGAACAACTTCGACGGCTGAGAAACTTACCTTACGCACTGAATGGATATATTTTTAAGGATCCAGAGCTTAAAAAATACTACGATTCGAAATGGATTATTCCAAAGGATAAGAATTTTTCAGATTCAAATTTCCCGGAATATATTCAAAACTTCATTAAACGAGTCAAAACTTTTGAAGCTAAAGCTAAATAACCCACAACCTCCGTACCCTGATCCATTGTTCACAGATCCCCAGCCCTTTGCTTCGGGTTTACGGTAGATGGTGGGGGTGGATTCTCTGTTTTGATGTATCTCAGTGTTTCTCGGGCAATTGGGGAGAACGGTAGGATGGAGATGAGGATCCTCTGAATTTCTCTGCATCGGAATAGTGGAGTGGAATTCTTCAAGCAATTAAGGCACTGATTCATCTTTCTGGTGGCTGTCTTATCAGGACTGAAGAGGCAGATTAAAAATTGCTCTTCCGTCTGACAAAGAGTAGGTTCCGGAATTGCTCCGAGTAACTACATAAAAAATCCCTGTATGTTGAGTAATTTTCGAAATTTTAAGATGTTTATGCCTGGCCCCACTCCGGTGGCGGAGGATATTTTGCGCATGGGTTCGTGGCAACCGCCGTACAATCGCACCCAGTCCTTCTCTGAACTTACCCTCGAAATACTGGAGGGGCTCAAGGCTCTCTTCAATACCCGAGGAGAGGTGGTGATTTTAACCGCCTCGGGTACTGGCGCGATGGAGGCGGCGGCCAAGGGATGTTTATTGCCGGAAGGCAGGGCGCTGATCGTGAACGGGGGCGTGTGGGGACAGCGTTGGGTTGATATTTGCCGCGCCAACGGCCTGCCATTTGAGGAGATTCAACTGGCTTCTGGAACCACGGTTGATCCCGGCGACATCGAAGCGAGGTTGATGGGGGGTTCGTTTGATGCCCTGCTGATCAACGGACATGAAACCTCCACGGGGGTATTGTACGATCTCCCGGCCATTGGCGAAATCGCGCGCCGTTACAATGCCCTTTTTATTGTGGACGCCATCAGCACAGTTGGCGCAGATGAATTCCAGATGGATGATTGGGGGATCGACGTTGCGATCTTGAGTTCTCAAAAAGCATTAGCCTTGCCACCGGGTCTTTCCTTTGTCGCCTTGAACCAGCGGGCCCTGGATCGGCTCGATTCAGCACCGTCCTCCGGAATTTATTTTGACCTGAAAATCTACTTGAAAAACCAGGCCCGGGGCCAGATGCCCTATACGCCAGCCATCAGTCTCTTTCTAATGCTCCACGAAAGGCTTAACCAGATGCGCCGGGCTGGCTTGGATCAGGGGATCGAGCAGCATGCTCAATTGGCAAAGTATTTCAGGGATCAACTGCCCGACCTTTTGCTTCAGGTGTTTTCTCTGCGCCCCTCCAACGCAATGACCGCGGTCCGTTGCGCCAATGGCATCAATGCACGGGAATTGGTGCGGATACTCGAAACCCAACATAGCATTTACGTGGCTCCGAATTCTGGCGAGCTTGAGACCCGGGTGTTCCGGGTAAGTCACATGGGAGATCAGCACGAGGAAGACGTGGATGGCCTTTGCATTGCTTTACGCAGCACTATTAATTCCCTCCGCCCGGCTCATGAAATGAGTCAGTAAAAATTATGAAAGTTATCATTATGGCCGCCGGAATCGGCGCACGACTTAACAGCATTCTGGGAGATAAACCAAAATGCCTGCTCACAATAGATGGCCAGACGTTGATTAGGCGGATCATCGATTTATTCCATCAACGGGATATCAAAGACATTACGGTAGTCACGGGATATAACAGTCATCTCATCCATCAGGAGCTTGAAGGTTGCGGCGTGCAGTTTTTCCACAATCCGTTCTATCAGGTGACCAACAGTATCGCTTCCCTATGGCTGGCAAGGGAGTTGCTTACAGAAGACGCAATCCTGATGAATGCAGATTTGTTTTTTGAGGAGGAAATACTCGATCTTGCCCTGAAACAGTCGAAGGATTGTGTGATGTTGTCCGATTGCACGCGTATAGAAAACGCTGACTTCCGGTTTGGCGTGCAAGGGGATCGCATCTATAAAACAGGCAACCAGCTTGAGAACCACGAGACCGATTGCGAATATGTCGGAATCGTTCGTATTGACGATCGATTCATCTCAACCTTCAAAAACAGACTGAGCCAAATGATATCCGATGGCGATTTTCGGAACTGGTGGGAAGGGGTTCTCTATATGTTCATCACTGACGGTCTGCCGGTTCATCACGTGGATGTATCCGGGATTTTCTGGAGCGAAGTCGACAATCTGGCCGACTATAACCGGCTGCAGGCATGGGTATCTGACGAGCAATCTACTTCAATGGAACAATTCGTTCCCGCGTAAATCATCCACGGCGAGGCCTTCTGATACAGTGGGAGAACCAACAATACCTGAAAAGGACGCTACATTTTTTGTGAAATTTTATGGATAAATTCAAGCGCATCTGGGCGACAAAAAATCCAAATGATGAGTGGTGGTCCTCATTTGTAACCTCACCGCTGGCGGTTGTTTGTAATTGGTTCGTTGTCGATATTGCCTGGATAACACCCAACCTGATCACCCTGCTTTCCTTCATCGTCGCCTTGGTATCCGCGGTCTTCATTTGCCTTGGGAGTTCAGAAGAAAGTCTTGGCATTGCTTTCTATGTTGCGGCCGCCGTTTTGATTCATGTCAGCCATATTCTGGACTGCATGGACGGACAAATGGCTAGGTACAGGGGGACGTTTTCCGGGTCAGGTGGTTTTTACGATAAAGCAACCGATCACTTGCAAGTGTTCGTTTGGTTCGGTGCCATTGCCTATGCAGGGTATATGCAGACTCAAGCAGCTGTGACTCCAATATTTTTGGCCTTCATCGGTGTATGTTTTTACGCTCTACGCGGGTATGTAAAATATGTTGCTATTCATTCTAAAATGGAGCGCGACAAGGAATATCTCACAGAAATATCCCGGACTAGTGCTGCCCTCCAGAAACAGTTGGATGAATTCGGCGGGCTTGACAAAGGTTTGGGAAACAACCTGATGTGGTTCCTGAAGGAACAGAGAAAATTTTTCAATTTTGATGAAGGCGTTTTTGTATTTATGCTTTCACTGGCACTGATTATCCCTTCCACCCTGATCCCCATGCTTTGGGTTTTTGCCGTGAGTCAGCTTTTTTTGGGTATCATTCGTTGCTGCCAACATGGACAGCAACTTGCCCATGACCAACACTCAGATTCACCCAAGATCCAAGACAAATAGAGTCCTGCAGCCTTTTCTGGAGACACTCCAGACAGTCATGGAAAACACGTTCAAAATCATCAAGTCCAATTACGAACGGGACAAAAAACAAAACTCGCCCTACATCATTGGCATTAATGGAATCGATTGCGCGGGGAAAACCACCCTTGCCAAGGATCTATCAAACGAATTGAAGCAGTCGGGAATTAACAATGAGATTTTTCATATTGATGATTTCAACAACGAGAAAGTTGAAAAGGAAACCTACCGTGCCTTTGCTTCAGGCAACTGGAATGAAAATGATTTTAACAGATATTACGAGTCAATCATTGACTTTCAAAAAGCAAGGGAAGCGGTTGAGGTAGCTTCGACAAGCAATGGAATAGTCATTGTGGAAGGTATTTTTATCTTCCGGCCCCATCTAAACAACATTTTCAACTACAGGATATATCTCGAAGTTGATGCTTTTGTTGCGTTAACACGTTTTGAAGAAAGAAGACGTTTGAAGGGAGACGATCGGCCAGTGGAAATTTTTAAGGACATTTGGGTAAGGGCGCACAACAAGTATGTGTCGGAAATAAACCCTCAAAAAATCTGCGATTTACTAATTCAATAACCCTGACATCTCATTAAATTCTAACAAATTACAAAATCATCGATAATTTTTGTGTGGGCATTGATTCAATCAATTCAACTGACAGCAGCAACAACTTCATTTAATCTTATTAAACCCACAACCTCCTATGCCGAATTCTCGCTTAAATAACGGGTGATCGTCAGGCACGGAGGATAGGTCTTTCCGTCGAAATGGTTTCTTGTTTTTGTTAGTTGGATTAGTCATTTTTTTGAAATGAAAAGTTGGTATGACAATCAGGCAAAAAAGCTCTGGAAAGAACTTTGTAGAAGACAGTATGAGAATCCTGAGGAGGATACATGGGATGCTTTATCTGATGAAGACAGAAAGCTTATAGAGGAATGGTCGGAGAAGCGAAACGAAAAGAGATCTAAGATAATTAATTGGATATTCTTCTCCATCGCACTGCCTATATTTTGTTGGATGCTGTGGAAATACTTCACTGATTCATAATTAATGAGCCAGGATTCATGGATTAATGAGTAGCTTGCCATGACGCGAAGTCACCGGTGTTCTCTAAACACAATTACAATGACATCTCACCACCGGGAAAATCTCTGGTCAGCACGGATCCAATGAGCATTGACCTTGACTTCATATAATTTATATTTAGTGAATATGAAAAAAGGCATCTCTCTCTTCCTCATCTTTTTTTTTGCGCTGCTCTGGGGATGTGATTCTCGGCGTGGATCAGACAAAGTCACCGACACAAAAAATTCAGAGCCGGCGAAAAACAATCTGCAATTGTCAGATACATCGCTCAATAAGACGGATCATGAAGAATTTGAAATCCCTGCAGAGGATTCATCAAATAAAAACAGTGACTCCGCACCAGGATCCTCGGAATTAACGAAGGTTAAGACATCGCAAGCCCCCTCTCCCAAGAAGCAAGACAAAACAAAGCCTGCCGCTGCGGACAAATTCCCAGGTTTTCCGGAAACCGTACCAGTGGCCAACCTGGGCAATGCAGCCGATTCCACGGGTTATGGCGCAGTTCCCTACGCTTACAGGATCGGTAAATTTGAAGTGACCAATGCCGAGTATTGCAAATTTCTCAATGAGAAGGCAAAGGAAGACCCTTACCAGCTCTACGATTATCGAATGGCTGAATCATTCGGTGGGATTAATCGTTCGGGAAGTTTCGGTAACTACAGCTACAAGACAAAGGACGAAGAAAGCAAAAAGCCGGTCGGTTACGTAACTTGGGAATCCTGCGCTCGATATGCCAATTGGTTATCAAACGGCGGCGGTAATGCCGATACGGAGAAGGGCAGCTATGCGCTGGAAGGCGGAATCCAACCGACAGTCACCTTGCCGGATCATGCTGCTCTGGCCCAAGGCAAGGCGAAAAAATGGGTCATCGCCAGTGAAAACGAGTGGTATAAGGCGGCCTATTATGATCCAAAGAAACCGGGAGGTGCAGGTTACTGGAATTTCGCCATGAGCGGTGGTTCTGCTCCCAGTTGTAATATTAACTCCAATATCATTTCCGTGGCAGGTGCCTTCAAGGTCGCCAGCCCCTACGGCACTTACGACCAGAACGGAAACCTCTGGGAATACAACGAAACACGCAATGGCAACCAAGTGGGTCTGCGAGGAGGATCATTCTTTATCGACGACCACGAAGGCTACCTCCTATCACAGGCTCGCTACGAAGTTCTCAGCGCCAAATGGCCTAATTACGGTTTCCGGGTTGTTGCTCTTGGAGGGAACAAACAAGCCGATCCCCCTGCAAGCCAAACCCCCAAAGACCTTTCAAAGCCCCTCGAAAAAAACGACGAGAGCTCCAAGGTGCAAACCGAAGCCACGGTTCCTGCCCTCATTATTCCCAAGTCACCCGCTTCTAGGACAAAGGCAAAGACCTTCTACGTTAGCCAGTCCGATGGCAATGATGAATGGAACGGCGAAACGTCATCGCTCAAGGGAGGCTCGGGACCTTGGAGAACATTAGCCCGGGCCTCAGTTGAATATCTACCAGGGGACATGATTCTTTTGAAACGTGGGGATATCTGGCACGAGGAATTACGCCCCAGGGGAAACGGCACTGCCGACAAGCCGATCCTCATTGGAGCATACGGCCAAGGAAGGAAACCTCTCATTGACCGGGAGGATTATAATCAGGATCGAACAGGTATTCGCCTCTCTGACCAAGGTGGTTTTAAGATCATTGGTATTGAGTTTGCCCGCTGCATGACCGGGATATACGCGGACTATTCCAACGATGGGGAAGCGAAGAAATATCTATGGATTGAGAATTGTTATTTTCACGACTCCCTAAAGTATCAACACTATGAGGATTATCCCAAACGAAAGATCGGACTGGGCGTATGCCTCTTTTCCTATGAAAGGGACAAGCGCATCGTCATGTCGGACATTACGGTAAAGGACTGCGTGTTCCGCAGGTTGGCTTCTGGCTTCTGGACCAATAGCCCGGATAATTTCAATAAGAACGCCTCCTACGTTTACAACTTCAAGAATCTCGTTTTCGAAAGTTGTTTGTTCGAAGAAGGCTATCAGTGGCAACAAGGTATACGAGGCGTCGATACCGGAGTGATGCGCAATTGTATCACGCATGATATCGGGCGTGATTTTCGCTCGTTTAACGGCGTGGCCGGATCAATGTTTTTCAGGTGCAAGAACTGGCTATTTGAAGACTGCGAATGGGGCTTTGTCTCGATTGGACTGGGCAGTGGTGACGGTGAAGCATTCGACTTTGAAGGAAACTGCGACAACATGGTCATGCGTAACTGTCTTTTCCACGACACGGATGGCCCCGGTTTCCTTCTCTGTTGTTACGCCTCTGATGGTCATGCTCACTCCGCCATCGTTATGGAGAATTGCGTGATCAACGGGAAATCAAAACGCCCGATTGGATTACCTCGTTGCTCCATTGTCAATACCACGGACTGGAATGAATCGACCTGGAGAAAGTGCCGGTTCTACCTCTCGCAGGGGGAAGCTGTCATGAAGGTAATGGATCCGGAAAAAGACAAGAAAACAACCTTTATCGATTGCCGCGTGAAGGATCTCGCCGGCGCCTGTATTACAGCAAAACTTGAAGGCAACCTAACGAGATCCAAGGAAAATGCCGACACCTCATGGATCGAACTCAAGTTCGGCAAGCCCACCGACATAAACGAGTTTCGTATAAAGGAGAAGCAATCATCCTCGGTCATTCGATACGTTATTGAGCTTTGGGACACCAAGAACTCTAAATGGATGAGTTGCTTTAATGGACGTTCGATTGGCTCAGATTTCATCGCCCCGATTGTCGAAAGGAAAACAACTAAGGCTCGTCTTCGGGTTATCCAGACCCAGAAGGGCAAACCGCAGATCACGGAATTCAACGCCTACAAGGATCCTCTCGGCGAGGAATGGAACGTAAAGCGAGGGGATGATACCCCTAATCGGGTCGGCAAGGCTCGCTCCCAATGATAGTGATGCTGGGTAGGTTTGCTCAAGATGCAAATGCCGTTTCGCCGATACTTTCAACTTTATTGAAAATAGGTACGCTGGACAGTCCCGTACAATCAGAGAAGGCAGATCTTCCAATGCTAGTGACGTATTTACCCTGAATAGTCGTAGGAATCGTCAACTCCCCCGAAGCTCCCATATCACATTTAGTAATAGTAACTGTATCACCTTTAATTTTATACTTTAAATTGGGGTTAACAGGCACTTTTTCTAGAGGCTTAATTCCATCTTTAACCTCCTGCTGTATTTCTCTCTGTAGACTTAGACTCAGTAACAGGTTTCTTATCCCCACACCCCCAAACAGCAGAGACAGTGACATTAGAACAACTAATAATGGTACGGGGTTCACCGTGGGGTGATTGGGGAGAGCTTAAACCTTGAACAAAGTTATAACGTCGAATAGTATCCAGATTCAAATAAGTTGATATGTGACCCCGGAATTATGAGGCATGTAGAATGGTACAAGACTACTTCTCTTAACCATTAATGCTTTCTTACTATGGCAACAGAAAAAATGATATGAAAATTCTACTTCTATTGATCTTTTTTTTATTTTGTTCCAAGGATCCTTTGTCAGGAAAGAGCATTCAGGTTCCAGAGGATTACAAGACGATCCAGATTGCAATCAATGCTGCTGATTCTGGTGATGTCGTAGAGGTTGCCGCTGGCACTTATAACGAACGCATTGTTCTCAAGCCTAGAATCACTGTTCGTAGTGTAGGCAAAAAAGAAAGGGGGAAGCTTGGGCTTGTGCGTGCTGAAAGGACTATTATTGACGGGAGTAACGAAGAATCTCATTTGCCGGGAGTCATGATGGCCGAGGGCGCTACGTTAGACGGTTTTACGGTCACGCGTATTGGAGTATACGATGCAAAACGATGGGATAAGCACTGGGCTGAGCAAGGAGAGAACCAATCACACGATCATATAGGAAAGTTTGGAATTCCAGCGATCGCAATTGCTGGGATCAACTGCATTATCATTAATAATATTGTCAGCCATAACGGAGATACTGGAATAGCTATACGCGGTATTGAGGGAAAGCAATGCTCTCCTCTGGTATCCGGTAACGTTTGTTATCGGAATATGGGTGGAGGGATAGGTTCGATGCAAGGCTCAACAGCTCATATTGACAACAACATATGCTTCGAGAATTTTTACGCAGGAATCGGTCATAACGGTGCCAGTCCTTTGGTTACCAGAAATATTTGCTATAACAATGTGAGGGCCGGTATTGGAGTGAGTGAGTTTTCCAATCCATTAGTTCGCAATAATCGCTGTCACGGCAATCGGCGAGCGGGGATCGGGATTCGTACGGGAACTAACACTTGTCCAGTAATCGAAAATAACGACTGCTATAATAACGAAATGGCAGGGATCGGAGCTGAAGACGAATCAGCTCCGATTATTCGAGGTAATCGTTGTTATCGCAATAAGCTTGCCGGCATAGGTTGTCAAAACGAGAGTTCACCCCTGATTGTGGACAATTATTGTTTTGAGAATATGGCAGCGGGGATTGGTGTGGATTCTGCAAAACCTTTACTTCTAAGAAACCGTCTTGAAAAAAATAAAATGGCGGGGATTGGAATTCGAGGTAATTCACAGGCGCGCGTCATTGATAATACTTGTATTGAAAATCGTCTGGTAGCCGTAGGAATTCCAGACGGATCGGAGGTCTTGCTTCAGAACAATAAACTGGTGAGAACCGGAGGCATGCCACCTATTATTGCAATTTTAGGTGGTTCGAAGGTCGTTTTGATTAAAAACACAATCCGAGGTGGTGGTGTGGCCGGTGTATTATTGGAGGGAAAATTGAACGCAATAGATAATGTTATCGAGGGGCAGAACGGCGGTTCGGGAATTATGATACGCAAGAATAGCAAAGTGATCCTAACCGCCAATCAAATCAGCGGTTATCGGAATGAGGTGAATGATCAGGGATCGTCATCCATTATTAGGAATGATCCAAGAAATGAGTAATGCTTCCGCATCTCTTTGTGTTGGGAGAGTCTGAGGAAAGAGGCTAAGCTTTAACCCGCGTGTGAGGGTGCAGGACAGTTGGGTTTTATGGAGTGTTATTTTTTATCAGCTTCTTTGGAATCGACAGGTTCACCTTTGCTGTTCCAATACTTAGCAGAACCTTCGACTAATTTGCCGTCCTTGAAGTTTTCTACCGCCTTCTTCTGTCCGTTTTCATGCCACCTGACATGTCCACCTCGTTCCTTGCCATCCTTGAAGTTCCCTTGGAATCTCTTCTGCCCGTTTTCATGCCAATACACCCAAAGCCCATCCATTTTACCGTCCTTGAAATTACCTATGTATTTCTTTTGAGTATTCTTATGCCAAAACACCCATAACCCATTCCTGTTACCATTATTAAAAGTTGCTTCACATTTTTTATTTCCATCATCGTACCAGAATAGCCACGAATCTTGATGCTTGCCGCTCTTTAGTGAGCCCAAAGCCCTTCTTTGACCATTTCTATACAATTCGAAAACTCTACCCGAAAAAGGAATTCCTGATTTTTTCTTAACGAGCACAGGATTTTTCAAGTCCGAACCTTCACCGCGTATTTCGAGTTCTTTTATATTTATCTCAGTCTCGTTATTTTTAATCGTTATATTGTTACAAACTGCAATCGTATTCTCTGATTGTTGAGCAGATAAATATCTTCCGGAAATAAGAGGCAGTGACACAAGAACAACTAATAGGCGCGTGGGGTTCATGGGTTTATTCTTTTAAATCTTCTTTCAATGAATCAACAGGTTCATCTTTGCTGTTGCGATATTTTGCAGAAATCTCTCCATCATTACTCGTCCCTTTCCGTTTTTTCTGTAGTCCCATCAAGACTCACTAGAAAACTGAGAAGATCCACGATCTCGTCCCGTCGCAGACTCAAAGTGAGGCCAGGAGGCATGAGAGATACTGGGCTTTTTTCAATCTTTTTTACGTCACCGTTCGGGATCGGTACGATCTTATTTGTAGTTTCACGAATAAGGGTGGCAGTGTCGGAACGGCGCTGGAAAATTCCCGCTACGATGGTGTCATCTTGTTTGGTGACTAGAACGGTTTCATATCCTTGTTTGATGTCACTGCTGGGACTCAGAATCGAGTCGAGGATAGCGGCTGGCTGGGCGTAGGCTCCTATTGATGAAAGTTCAGGTCCGACTAATCCACCTCCTGTGCCAATTTGATGGCAAATTGTGCAGGCCGTTGATTTTCTATGGTAGGCTTCTTTTCCACGTTCAGGATTGCCGGAGATTGCGACTTCGGTAAGTAGTTCCTTCCGATCATTTCCGTCTTCTTTGCGGAAGATGCACTGCCAATTATCGGTAATTTTTTCTGGTCGAATCCATGTCGCGATGGTAGTTCCCCGAGCAGGGCGCAGTTCGGGGAAGTCGTTGCTGGAAATCTTTGCCAATTTCGGCCCGAAACGAAGGGCCTTACCTATACGGCCATCGATAAATTTGAGGCTGCCGCCGCCTTGGTTCATGGGTTTTTTTAACCGTTTGGCGGTTCGCTGACTATTTGGTACTTGAATTAATGAGGGTTCACTGAACTCACTTTTTGTCCCGTCACTATTCCACATCTGTACTTTCCACCACGCTTTTTCACCGTCTTGGAAACTCTTGCCGAGGCAAGGAATCCTAGATGAGTCTGGAGAATGTCGGCGTCCGCTGTCCCAGAGATTTCCTGTGCCCGCACTGAGCTTTTGGAGGTCACTC
>Ga0115002_10004295_pt1 | contig 17306 bp, 10 predicted proteins | sample ArcticOcean_MG_C_8_FD_89576 | JGI IMG/M metagenome (GOLD analysis project Ga0115002, IMG submission 89576) | Marine microbial communities from western Arctic Ocean - ArcticOcean_MG_CB11_86 | ecosystem: Environmental > Aquatic > Marine > Oceanic | place: Arctic Ocean: Canada Basin | collected... | reverse complement strand
GTCGGGACAATCGATATCGAAAAATTCAATGAATTCAACAGCGTATTGCAGCGGGAAGGAAAGGGCAGTAAACCCGAAGACGTGCTTCCGCCAGAGGATGCAAAACTTTTGCAATCGTGGCGGGCCTCGGCACTCCAGTGGTTCGCCTTTTATCAATGTGCGTTTCTATTCGGTGCCGCTGCGGGAGGGCTGGTGTTCGGTCGGTTTGGCGACCGCGTCGGACGTGCAAAAGCGATGGCGGCCAGTATTCTTTGTTACTCGGTCATCTCGGGGCTCACGTACTTTGTGCAATCACCCATGCAACTTCTAGTTTTACGGTTCGCCGCCTGCATGGGCATTGGTGGCATGTGGCCGAACGGGGTGGCGCTGGTTTCGGAAGTCTGGTCGAATATGTCTCGACCGATGGTGGCGGGAATTATTGGAACTTCGGCCAATGTCGGCATCTTCTTAATGGCGACCGTCGCTCGGCAATATGTGATCACGCCTAGCGACTGGCGGTGGGTGATGTTGGTCGGGGCTTCGACGGTTGTTTTAGGACTGTTCTCGTTGGCCTACGTGCCTGAATCTCCCCGCTGGTTGGCCACACGGGGAGAGCCGGACGACGACGACAAACCGGCTGCACCGACGGCGGAAGTTTTCCGTTCGCCGTTTTTGAAAATTACCGCAGTCGGAATTTTACTGGCAACCATTCCCTTAGCGGGCGGTTGGGGCAGTGCCAACTGGATGATTCCCTGGGCGGGTGAAGCCGGCGAAACCGCCAGCCCACCAATGCCCGAACTAAAGGCACAAGTTCTACAAGCCCGGTCGTTTACCGGCATGGTCGGTAGCCTACTAGGTGGCTGGATCGCCAGTTTTGTTGGTCGTCGAAGAACGTATTTTGTTGTTAGCCTGGGAGCCTTATTCTGTGCTCAATACGCCTTTTGGTTTACGGTTCCCACCGATCCTTCATTTTTATATTGGGTCGCCGCGCTGGGGTTCTTTAGCGGCATTTACTTTGGCTGGCTGCCGTTGTTTCTGCCTGAATTATTTCCTACGCGCGTTCGTTCAACGGGGGCAGGCGTCAGTTTCAACTTCGGCAGAATTTTAACAGCAGTCACCGTATTCGCCACCGGCGCATTGAAAGACGTCTTCGGTGGAGACTACGCGCAAATCGGCCGGGTGACCAGTCTCATTTTTGCCGTCGGCATGATCCTCATCTGGTTCGCCCCCGATACCAGCGACAAACAATTGGAAGATTGAGCATGGTTCGACTTGCGCTCATCGGCTGTGGAAACAATGCTGCCAAATATGCAGCCGCAAATTATTCAGACATCGTGCAGCACCTACAAAACATCGAATTCACCGCGACCGCTCACGCTGCCGTCGATTCGGGGCGGATCGGAAAACCGGTGCCTGTGGTTTGAGGGTTGTGCATCGCTCAAGCAAAGGCTGGCAAGCAGCCCATGCCACACCAACTGTTATTAATCCGGTTCGAGTTCTGACAGCGAAACCCAGGTGCCCTTTTTCGCGGAAAGCGCAGCGGCGTCTGTGAAAAGTTGCACGCGCCAACCGTCTTGTAAGTCGGGGTGCAATGTTTCTTCACCGTTGATAAAAGATTCTAAGGCAGGGAAGACAAATTGTGCAAACCGATTCCCCAAACCCGGATTGGGAATGTTCTCTAAAACTTCAGGGTCTTTTCCGGATTTCACCAGAATGAGATCCCCAGTCGTACGATCCAAGGACAGCGAGGCATCGGTGCCGTGCAGTTCGACTTCCGGCGACAAGCCTTTTCGTAAGAACGGGGAATGTGAAAGGATGAGTGAACCGACGGCCCCGTTTTGCATCTCGAACGAAATGGCCGCGTAATCGTAGGCAGTGCCTGACTTTGTTTTTGGGCTGTCTTGTGTTTCGTGGGCTTCACCCCAATCGAGGGCTTCCTCCAAGTTCACGTCGCCTAAGTCAGGTTTGGCGGGCGAAATCACATCGGCATGGGCAAGCACACGCGTTGCTTCTTGGTCTAAAATCCAACGCATGGTGTCATAAGCGTGTGAGCCCACATCAGCAATGCTTCCCGCAGACGATAAACTGGCATCGTCGCGCCAAGTAAAAGGCATTGCCAGCGGACGAGGATTATGCCAGCGGTAGACAACCGACTGAATTTCGCCCAGCGTGCCCGCTTGAACAATCTCGCGGGCCCGTTTGAAAATCGGTAAATACCGCGACCAATAAGGTACGAAGCTAGCCAAACCAGCATTTCGGTAGGCGGCCCACATTTCGAAAGCTTCGTTGGCATTCATGCCGACCGGTTTTTCACACAGCAAATGTTTGCCCTGTTGTGCACAGGCCATGACGGCTTCATGATGCAAGGCGTCGGGCGTGGCAACGATTATAAAATCGACATCCGGATGGTTGACCACTTCCCGCCAATCGGCAGTCAACAGGGTTGCCCCATCTTCTTCACCGGCGGCTTGTAGTAAATTTTCTCGCCGTGCGCACAGTGCGACAATATTGGCCTGCTCGGTTGATTCGCGAATTTCTTGCCGATACGGGCTGGCAATGTAGCCGGTGGCCCCAATCACACCCACGCCAAATTTCATAACTTTTCCTTCAATCTGTTCTACTGAATGAGAGATAATCTGCAGACTGCAGTATAATAATTCGGACGGCAAATCGTAATCGAACAACAAATCGCACCACACATTCGGCCTGAAAACAGCCTCTCACCGGCTAATGAGGAATATCAAACGATGACGATGAATTTCGGACGAACCGTTTTGGGAATCGTAATTCTAGGCTGCCTGTGCATAGCCTCGGTTGAGGCCAAGCAACCAAATATTATCGTATTCCTCGTCGATGACATGGGCGTGATGGATACCTCGGTCCCATTCCTCACCGATAAATCTGGCAAGCCAAAACGCTACCCGCTGAACGACTACTACCGCACACCCAGCATGGAACGACTGGCGAAAATAGGAGTTCGATTCAATAACTTCTACGCCATGAGCGTCTGCTCGCCCACGCGTATTTCGATTATGACCGGCCAAAACGCCGCCAGGCATCATGCAACCAACTGGATTAACCCCGACCGAGACAACGCCGGCCCGCAGGGTCCACCAAATTGGAAATGGAAGGGTCTCAAGAAAAACGACATCACTTTGCCGGGGTTACTTCGAACCGCCGGATACCAAACCATCCATGTCGGCAAAGCCCATTTCGGGCCGCGCGCGTTTGATGGTGCCGAGCCGTTGAACCTTGGGTTCGATATCAATGTCGGCGGAGCCTCGTTCGGGGCACCAGGCAGTTATTACGGCAAACAAAATTACGGGCTGGGAACCAGGCGGGCAAAAAGTGCCGTGCCGCATCTCAAAAAATATCACGGCACCGAAACGTATCTGACCGAGGCACTGACCATCGAAGCCAAGTCACACGTTGCAAATGCGGTGAAAGCCGACAAACCTTTTTACCTTTATATGTCGCACTATGCCGTGCACGCACCGTTCCATTCTGATCCACGTTTTGCCGTACATTATAAGGACTTAGGCAAACCGGCTCCCGCCCAGGCGTTTGCCACGCTCATTGAAGGCATGGATAAATCGCTGGGCGACATTCTCGACCAACTCGATGAACTAGGCGTTGCTGAAGACACGCTCGTCTTTTTCTTGGGTGACAACGGCTCCGATGCTCCGCTGGGGCACCAACATGCGGTTGCCTGTGCTGCACCGCTGCGTGGAAAAAAAGGTGCACACTACGAAGGCGGCATGCGGGTTCCGTTCATCGCCGCCTGGGCCAAAGCCAACGCTGGCAACCCACACCAAAAACGTTTGCCAATAGCCGCTGGTACAATCCAAAGTCAAACAGCGGCGGTTTACGACCTGTTCCCGACAATTTTAAACTTCACCGGAATTGATACCCCGAAGAACCACATCGTCGATGGGTCGCGACTCGATACGCTACTCACCGGCAAGTCCGATAAATCGCGCGAGCAAACATTTTTGATGAATTACCCTCACGCCCCGCATCGCAGCGATTATTTTACTAGCTATCGGGATGGAGCTTGGAAAGTCATCTATCACTTCGTGCCGTCCAAAGCCTCGGAAAATTCGCACTATCAACTTTACAACCTCGCGACCGATCCTTTCGAACAAGAGAACTTGGCCAAGTCAAAGCCCGATCAACTGCGTTCAATGATAACTGCATTGTCTGCCAGCATGAAAAAACACAAGGCACAGCACCCTGTCGAAAAAGGGAAAAGCACAAAGCCGCTGGAAATTAAACTGCCATAGTTTTATAGTTGTTGAATTAAAACTTTCACCACAAAAGATTTAGTCTTATATCAGGGAGTTAATCCATGTCTCCGAATTTCGCTCGTTTGGCTGCTACCGTTAGTCTTTTCTTACTGAGTGGACTATTTACCTCTTCATCGGCGGTCGCCGCAGACTGGCCGACCTGGCGGAACAACGCCCAGCGGACAGCAACCACTTCCGAGCAACTGCCGAAATCATTAAATTTGCAATGGTCTCGGCAACTGGGTGCACTCAAACCAGCATGGCCTGAAGATCCGCGAATTCACTTCGATGCACATTATGAACCGGTCATCGCTGGGCAGACATTGTTTGTCGGTTCGTCCCGCAACGATTCAGTGACCGCCTACGATCTTTCCACGGGATCACAAAAGTGGAAGTTTTACGCCAACGGGCCAGTTCGCTTCGCACCCATTGTTTCCGGCAAGAATGTGTACTTTGCCGCCGACGATGGTTGTTTTTACTGTCTCAATTCAGCCGATGGAAAACTGAATTGGAAATTTCGAGCGGCCCCTAACAACCGCAAAGCTTTAGCCAACGAGCGACTGGCTTCGGTCTGGCCGATTCGAGGCGGAGCTGTGTTGGCGGATGGAAAAATCTATTTCACCTGCGGCGTATGGCCTTTTGAAGGAACTTTCCTTTACACATTAGACGCAGAAACCGGCCAATCGCTCGAACCGCCAAAACGCGAAATCAAAACTCTGACCGACATCACGCCTCAAGGGTATTTAGTCAAAAACGGTAACCGCCTGCTGATTCCCTGTGGCCGTTCGGTCGCCGCTTGCTTAAATCTTGAAACCGATAAATTCATCAAGCATTCCTACGGAAATCGAGCGACGACTTTTCACGTCTCGTCAATTGGCCCCTACATTTTTCACGGCGGGTCGACATTCCAAATGGACGCGAAAAAAGAATACGACGTCACCGCCCGCAACCCGGTGCTGACCGAGGACGTGGTCTACTTCGGCAACGGCGGCAATATTATCGCTTACGATTTAAAGAACCTCAAAGTCATCGAAACAAAAGACCGCCGCGGTAAACTCGTCAAGAAAACGGTGCTCGCTAAACTCTTCGAAATCTCCAACCAACAAATTCTTCACGAGAAACCCAAAGGCGGTTACGCCGCGTGGAGCAAATCTCATCCGGTGCAACTCGATTTCAAAGCAGGCAACCGGCTGTACGGTCATCAAGACAATCATGTGTTTGCCCTCGATATTACAGAAGACGGAAAAGGGGCAACTGTCAGTTGGGTGCGAAAAGTTCAAGGCACGCCAGCGACAATGATTGCCGCCAACGGAAACTTAGTCGTCGTGACCAAAGAAGGCGGACTGTTCAGCTTCAGCGACAAAAAGTCTGAGCCGCGTACTCTCGCCGACGAAACCCAAAAACTGGCTTCCAAAGATGACCAGTGGAAAAGCAAGACTGCTCAAATCCTAAAACTTTCCAAAGCCAAAAACGGATATGCTCTTGTTCTTGGGGCGGGTTCCGGTCGGTTGATCGAAGAACTTGTCAGCCAGTCGAACATGTCGGTCATCGCCGTCGAGCCGGACCAATCTGTTGTTGCAAAATTGCGTGCAAAGTTTGACGCCACAGGAGTTTACGGAAATCGCGTGATCATTCATCACGGCAACCCGGCGACATTCGACTTGCCTCCTTACATGGCCCACTTAATTGCCTCTGAAGACCATACAGCCATTGGCAAGCCGTCGGACAAGGCATTTTCTCAAACGATTTTCAAATCGTTGAGGCCCTTCGGTGGGACGGCCTGCTTAGAACTTTCCGACGACGAATTTGATCAATTCACGGCCTCAGCTGATGGCAGTAAATTGCCGCAGGCAGACTTGAAACTTACTGACCAGTTCACCGTATTGACTCGGGTCGGCGCATTGCCGGGAGCCGCCGATTGGACCCACGAGTACGGCGACGCCTCGAACACGTTGATGTCTCGCGATGAATTAGTGAAGGCCCCGTTGGGCGTTCTGTGGTTTGGTGGCCCTGCCAGTCACGGCGACTTGTTTTATAACCGTCACTATTGGGGCCCCAGCATGGCGGTCATCGAAGGCCGCATGTTTTTGCAAGGCCCGGGGAAACTGACAGCCGTCGATGTTTACACGGGGCGAATTCTATGGCAGGTTCCTGTCGCCGAAACTCCCGAAAACAACTTGGGACGCCGGGGTAACGATTTTGAAAAAGTGATCGCCGGTCATCATTTTCTTGCCGTCAAAGATGGCATCTACTTAGTAACGGGCAAGAAAACGTGTTTACGAATCGACCCGGCCACCGGCAAGACGTTGGCCGTGTTTAAACTTCCCAATGCCGCTGACGGCTGGGGCCGCGTTCGCGTTCATGAAGATTTACTACTAACGTCCGCCTTCCGCGTTTCAGAAAAAATCGGCAAGAAGTACGGCCCGCTTCCACTAGAACTGGTCGCCATGAACCGCCACACGGGAAAAATTGTTTGGACACACAAGGCCGACTTAAGTTTTCCCGTGGTCTCACTCAGCGGCGACCGCATCTACGTTTTCGACGGTGCGTTAGAGAATTTCTACACCGACTGGAAACGACGCGGAAAAATTCCTGCAGCCATGGATGAACGCTACATCAAAGCCATCGATGTCAAAACCGGCAAACAACTTTGGAAACACCCAACCGACGTGGTGGGCACCTGGTTGTCGTACAGCGATAAGAACGACGTGCTACTCATCACTAACCGCGACAGCATCTCGGCATTCCGAGGAAAAGACGGTTCGGAAATGTGGAAGAAATACGCCACCGGCAAAGGGTTCCGCGGGCACCCTGAAAACCTGTGGGACAAAATTATCGTTTGGAACGACCGAATTCTCGATCAACGGGGCCCCGGAAAAGCCTACGAGCTCGAAACCGGCGAACCAATTATCCGCACCAATCCGATTACTGGCAAACCCATTCCCTGGGAATTCACCAAGTCGGGCCATCACTGCAACTATGCAATCGCCAGCCCGCATTTGATGACGTTCCGCGCCGCTTCAGCCGGGTTCTGCGATATCGACAGCACCAACACCTCTCGGTTAGAAGGTTTTCGAAGTGGTTGTCGCAACAGCTTAATTCCTGCGAACGGCGTGCTGAACTCGCCCAACATGGCACACGGTTGCAGTTGCGGCTATTCGCTGTTTACCTCGATGGCCCTCAGGCATGTGCCTGAATCCGAAGTTTGGAGTTACAGCGCACTGGCCTTGAATGCAAAAACTGATCAAGTCCGTCGGCTAGGAATTAACCTGGGTGCCCCCGGCGACAGGCAGGCGGACAACGGAACCCTGTGGCTCGATTACCCCAGCGTGGGCGGCTCATCGCCGGCAGTTTCGATCAAAGTCACTGGCGAAAAAACTAGCTACTTCCACAAGCACTCAGCATTCGTAGAAGCGGGCGACTTGAATTGGGTGGCGGCTTCGGGCGTTGAAGGAGCCTCATCAATTTCGGTTGCACTTTCACAAGTTCCCACGGAACCAAAAACCTACACAATCCGCCTACACTTCTTAGAGCCCGATACACCACAAGACCAACCACGCGTGTTCGACGTCAGCCTGCAGGGCAATTTAGTGCTTCAAGGGTTCAACGTGGCCAAAGAAGCCAACAGTTCGAACCGGGCCATCGTCCGAGAATTCAAAGGCATTTCTGCCACGAAAAGTCTGAAGATTGATTTGAAAGCCAGCACCGGGCGAACCCTGTTATCGGGCGTCGAAATTATCGTCGAGGATTAGCAGGAAACCAAATGCAAATCTGGGTCGATGCTGATGCCTGTCCGGGTGAAATTAAAGAGTTGCTATTTCGAGCAGCAAAGCGAACGGAAACCAAGCTCACGCTGGTGGCCAACCAGCCGATGCGCGTACCCGGTTCTAAATTATTCGACAGCATACTTGTCCCAGCAGGGATGAACGTCGCCGATCAAAAGATTGTAGACCTGGCTGAGCCGGGCGATTTGGTGATTACCGCTGACATTCCACTAGCCGCCGACGTGGTCGCCAAAGGCGCCCAGGCACTTAACCCGCGTGGTGAACTTTACACGAACGCCAATATCGGCAAACGCCTGGCTGATCGGAACTTACTTGATGAACTACGTGGTGGCGGTGAAATCACAGGCGGGCCTGCAAATTTTAACGCCAAAGACCGCCAAACCTTCGCCAACCGACTCGACCGCTGGCTGACCGCGGCGAAGAAATGACTTTTTCTTCTATCTTGGCGACCTAGTTGTCGTTGGGTACGAATCAATCGAGTGCGTCGCTATAATTCTCTGACGTTTTAACCCACGATTTACGAAATCGGAAACTCCGAATGCCCACTGTCGGCCTGTTTATTCCCTGTTATGTCGATCAGCTTTACCCGCAAGTCGGAATGGCGACCGTTAAGCTATTAGAAAAACTGGGGTGCGAGATTGCCTACCCCGAGCAGCAGACCTGCTGTGGTCAACCGATGGCGAACACGGGCTGCATTAATGAAACCCGGCCGTTGGCACAGCGGTTTGTCGAAATATTTAAACAATACGAATACGTAGTTTGTCCGTCAGGAAGTTGCACGGCAATGGTCCGCTGCCATTATGCTGAGTTTTTCACCGATGAAAAATCAAAGGCCGATTACGAATTAGTCCGCGACAAAACATTCGAACTGTGCGAGTTTTTAACCAGCGTGCTGAAAGTCGATTCGATCTCTGGGTCATTCCCGCACCAAGTGGGCCTACACCAAAGCTGCCACGGGTTACGCGACCTACGGCTGGGAAGTTCGAGCGAACGGGTCGAAGAATCGTACAGCCAAGCCCGGTCGTTATTAGAACAGATCGATGGAATTCAACTGTCTGAACTGAGCCGGGCCGATGAATGCTGCGGGTTCGGCGGGACGTTTGCCGTAAGTGAAGAGGCGGTTTCTTGCATGATGGGTAAGGACCGCATTGCCGACCACGGTCAAGCCGGGACGGAGGTTTTAACAGCAGTCGATATGTCGTGCCTAATGCATTTAGACGGATTGATTCGGCGGGACGGCACACCGATGCGGGTGATGCACATTGCTGAGATTTTGGCGGAGGTTGTTTGAACCAATGAACCATCCCGCACAGGCCGCGAAATTTATTGAAGACGAAGCCCGCGCGCACTGGCACGATGAATCACTGTGGTTCGTCCGCGCGAAACGCGACAAAGCGGCTCAGACATTACCCGAATGGGAACAGTTACGCGAAAAAGCCTCGCAGATAAAAGAGCACACCGTCTCTCATCTTGCCGACTACTTAGAAGAGTTCTCCGAAAACGCGGCCAAGTTAGGCGTGCACGTGCATTGGGCGAAAGATGGCGACGAACATAACGAAATTGTGCTGAGCATTTTAGAAAAGCATTCAGTCAAACGGATCGTCAAAAGTAAATCGATGCTGACCGAAGAATGCCACTTAAACCCGTACCTCGAAAAACAGGGCATTGAAGTCGTCGATACCGACTTGGGCGAGCGGATTGTTCAATTACGAAACGAGCCACCCAGCCACATCGTTTTGCCTGCCATCCATATCAAAAAAGAAGAAGTGGGCGAACTATTCCACGAACACCTGCAAACCGAAGCCGGTGCCTGCGACCCCGAATATTTAACCGAAGCGGCCAGAAACCATCTACGGGAAAAATTTCTACAAGCCGACGCGGGAATTACAGGCGTGAATTTTGCCATTGCCGAAACAGGCGGAGTGGTGGTTTGCACGAACGAAGGAAACGCCGATTTAGGAACAGCACTGCCGAACTTACACATCGCCTGCATGGGCATTGAAAAGCTGGTTCCTCGGGCGCGCGATTTAGGCGTGTTTTTGCGGTTGTTGGCCCGCTCGGCAACCGGGCAACCGATCACCACTTATACCTCACATTTCCACGGCCCGCGTTCAGGGGCCGAAATGCACATTGTGCTGGTCGATAACGGTCGGTCGAATTTACTGGGTCAAGCAGCGTTTCGGCGGTCGCTAAGTTGCATTCGTTGCGGGGCCTGCATGAATACGTGCCCCGTGTATCGCCGTAGTGGCGGGCACAGTTACGAAGCCACCGTCCCCGGCCCAATTGGTTCGATTTTAGCCCCGGCCCGCGACACCGAGAAGTTTTACACCCTACCGCACGCGTGCAGTTTATGCGGCTCCTGCACCGATGTTTGCCCGGTAAAGATTGATCTGCACCACCAACTATTTGCCTGGCGACAAAAAATTGCCGAGCAGGGGCTGTTGCCGTTCGTCAAAACCAGTTCGATGCAGGCAACCAGTTTTCTATTCCGACATCCCAAGTTGTATCGATTTCTGGGAAGTGTCGGCAGAAGAATCGCTGCTTGTCTGCCACGATTTTTGTTGTACAACAAGTTGAACCCGTGGGGCAAACAACGCGAACTGCCTATCATTCCGCTCGAAAGTTTCAGTAAGCAATACAAAAAACATCGTAAAGACCATGACCAGTAAAGATCACATTTTAAACGCCATTAGAAAACAGTCGGCTCCGAAAACTGACTTGCCGAACTTGGAAGGTCCGTGGATTGAGTACGCCAATTTGAAATCGCAATTTGTCGATTCGGTTGCTGCCGTCGGGGGAGAATGCCGGTCGGTCAAAAATTTCCAAGCCGTAAAATCGGAGTTGGACCAGCTTCCCGTGTTTCAATCGGCCAAGAAAATTTGTTCGTTGGTTTCTGAAGTTGTTTCGGGCAATGTCGAACTGAACGAAATTGCCGACCCGCACGATTTGGAAGACGTTGATTTCGCAATAGCCGCAGGCGAATTCGGAGTCGCTGAAAACGGTGCCGTCTGGGTGAACTCGGGGACGATGCAGAACCGAGCCGTTTATTTTATTTCGCAGCACTTGGCGTTGGTCATCCCGGGCAACCAGCTTGTACACAACATGCACCAAGCGTATGAGCGACTGGTATTCCCCGAACCTGGATTTGGCGTCTTCATTTCCGGCCCATCAAAGACCGCTGATATTGAGCAATCGTTAGTGATCGGCGCGCACGGTGCCCGCTCGTTGGTTGTGTTTCTTGTCGATGAAATCGATTGAACACGCATAAATATGCCGCGAGATTGAATTCCTGAAAAAACAGTATGATTGGTGCTTGATTGCCTATAATAGTTGTGTCATTGTTGAATGTGCTCGCCCAATAAACATTTCGGGCAAATCTATGTCTTCCGACACCACTAGAATTTCAGAACGATTAAAATCTCGCTCGGCTCACGTTGCAGGAATACTCACCGGGTCGATGGGGCGGGCGATCTCGGTCTCGAACTTGTTTCAGCGAAAATCGATGTGGGTTTGGCCCATCGCGGCTGTCATCTTACTTGCCGTTGTCGGCCTCAGAGTTCGCAGTATTGTTGAGAACTCAGTCAAACGCTCGATGGCCGAGAACTTGCAAACCATTCTAGACGCCGATGTCACCGCATTAAGAATTTGGCTAAAAAACCAAGAGTCGGACGTCTCGGCAATTTCCGTCGATCCGCGCGTGCAAAGTTTAGTCATCCAACTGGTTGACCTTGCAGCCGAAAACGATGCTGAGAAATTGGAGTTACTGAAATCGCTTGAATTAGAGTTACTGCGCGAGCATCTCAAGCCCTGGTTAGAAGAAATGGGTTACTTCAATTTCGGCGTGCTCGATTTGGAAGGGCGAATTGTCGCCGCATTAACCGACGACCCCATTGGGCATCGTAACTTGCCGATTCAACAAACGGTGATCGAAAAAACCATGGCCGGTGAAGCCACCGTCACACGTCCGTTTGAAAGTTTGTTTTCGGTGAGTACGAACAGCCAAGAAGTCTCGCGGTCCGGAATTCCGATCATGCTGTCAGCCGCGCCGGTAAAAAATGATGCGGGCAAAGTTGTCGCGATTCTCGCGTTACAGATTCGACCCGAAATCGATTTCACCCGAATTCTTTCAGTCGCCCGGGCTGGTGAATCGGGTGAAACTTACGCCTTCGATGAACAGAGCCTACTGCTATCGCAAAGCCGCTTCGATGAGGAACTCAAGCAAGTCGGACTGTTGCCCGACCGGGATGACGCCCATTCCATTCTCAACATACAAATCCGAGACCCTGAAGTGAATATGACCACAGGCAAACGCCCAACGTTACGCCTAGCCGAGCGGCCACTCACGCGTATGGCAGCCAGCGCGACCGTTGGAAAAAGTGACCTCGATGTGGAAGGTTACCGCGACTACCGAGGCGTCCCCGTCATCGGGGCGTGGACTTGGATTCCCGAATATGGTTTCGGCGTCGCAACGGAAGTCGATGTGGCTGAAGCTTACGAATCGTTGTACTTGTTACGTCGAACATTCTGGTCGTTGTTTGGACTCATCTTTCTTGGTTCGGTTGCAATTTTTGTCTTCACCATTGTCGTCGCCCGCAAAGACCGGGAAGCTAGGCACTCCGCCCTCAAAGCAAAGCAACTCGGACAGTACACGCTGGAAGAAAAAATTGGCGAAGGGGGCATGGGTGTCGTTTACCGTGGCCACCACGCCATGCTGAGAAGGCCCACTGCGATCAAACTGCTTGCCATCGATAAAACCACCAAACAATCGATTGCACGCTTTGAACGCGAAGTCAAACTGACCAGCCAACTCACGCACCCCAACACGGTCGCCATTTACGATTACGGGCGTACGCCTGAAGGAATTTTCTATTACGCAATGGAATTCCTCGAAGGGCTCGACCTCAACCAGTTCGTCAAAAACAGCGGCCCGCTACCGGACGGTCGTGTCGTTTTTATTCTTTCTCAGGTTTGTGGATCATTGGCCGAAGCACACAGCGTCGGCCTCGTCCACCGCGACATTAAACCTGCCAACATCTTTCTCACCAAGCGTGGCGGCTTGTGCGATTTTGCAAAACTGCTCGACTTCGGATTGGTAAAAGCCATTGATGGCACACAGGATGCCGCTGTCACGGCCGCCAACGCACTCACCGGCACGCCGCTGTTTCTTTCGCCGGAACAAATCAACCACCCCGATGAAGTCGAATTCCACGCCGACCTTTATGCATTCGGCGCGGTCGCCTACTTTTTACTGACAGGCACCACGCCCTTTGATGGCGATTCGGTCGTCGAAATCTGCATGAAGCACATCAACGAGATTCCCGAGCCTCCTTCAAGCCGTATGAAAACTAAATGCTCGCCTGAATTGGAAGCCCTGATTCTCGAATGCCTATCTAAAAAACCGGACGACCGGCCCGATTCGGCCTTAGCCATCAAGGCTCGGCTTGCCGCATTGACTCCAATCACGCCGTGGACCGAAGCCGACGCCCAACAGTGGTGGGACCAATGCAACCCGTCCGACGATTCTCTCCCGCACGAAAAACTCGACACCGGCCCCTCCCACTACGGCGAAACGGTGATTTCGGAAGTCGAGACTGCTGAATGAGTTACGGCTGAAATCCTGAGATTGTTTGTGTAGTTGTGCCCTCCCAAACCGCCCCTCCTGAAAAAAGCTGATTTCGCTACAATCCGCTCGCATATAGTAGAAAAACCGTAAATCGACAGGAGAAGTGAGAATGGCCGGTCAGGGAAGACCATTTGCCGTGGCAATTGTATTGGGGGTTTGCTGTGTCGCCGGAATTGCTCAGGCACAGACGCCGGTGGAAATTCAACCGACGTTAGTTGCACCGCGCTCAGCCACGCCCTGGGAAGATGATGCCAACTTGCATGCCGTGCAGTTCGTCGGTTCAAAAATTGGTTGGGCCGTCGGCGACCGGGGCACAATCTGGAAATCGGTCGATGGCGGAACCACTTGGAGCTTAATTCCATCCGGCGTCAATTGCCCGTTACGCAGTATTTGCTTTCTGACCGACCGAGTCGGCTGGATTGCTGGCGGGGGCGTCAAACCGTTTTCAAAAGTCGGTTACGGCGTGTTGCTGTTTACACGCGATGGTGGCCAAAGCTGGCAAAACCTATCGACCGACCAGTTACCGCCATTGCAGTACGTTAAGTTTTTTGGCATGGAGCAAGGCGTTGCCATTGGGCAGTCAACCATCAAACATTCCACCGGCGTCATGTTCACCGACGACGGTGGAACAACCTGGAACGACATGCCGGGCCCATCGGCTGGCGATTGGCGGACGGCTCAGTTCCTGAGCCCCGAAGTGGGCGTTGTCGCTGGAACTTCAGGAAAAGCTTTTTTGGTGGGTGGTGGTCGATTACTTCAACCGAGAATCGACTCATTGGGGTCACGCGGATTTCGATCAGTCGTTTTGAAAAATGAAAACGGCTGGTTGGTCGGAGACGGCGGGCTCATTCTACAAACCGATAGCGGCGGCGTGGTTTGGCAAGCACCGGCAGGCTTGCTGCCCGAAGGGCTACGAGAAAGTTTCGATTTCCGCACGGTTTCAGCACGCGGTCAACACGTTTGGGTCGCCGGGAACCCGGGCAGTGTTGTTTGGTACTCACCCGATGGCGGCCAAAAATGGTATCAACAATTCACCGGCCAGACGGTACCCATTAATTCGATGCACTTCGCTTCCGATTTGGTCGGCTGGACGGTCGGCGAATTGGGAGGCATTCTTAAAACCTCTGACGGCGGGCGAACTTGGAAACATTCGCGGGCAACCAACCGCCGAGTGGCACTCATGAATTTGGTCTCTTCCCCTGAGGATATCTCGGCCAATTTACTGGTAAAACAATCGGGTGAGTTGGGCTATCGCAGTGTCGTTCATTCACCGATTCGTTTTTTGAAAACGACAACTGAATCAGCCGATGCCATTCAACCCGACCGCAACGTTCAGGAAGCCGTGTTGCTGGCGGGGGGCAATTCGTCAGTTTCCGGCTGGCAAATTGCCGCTGACCTGCCAGAGATTGAAGGCAATTATCAAAAACTTGTCGAACATTGGAACCGCCAGACGGAAGGTAAGCTGGCTGAAGTATTTGTCGGCACGCTTGTCCGCGAGTTACGCACGTGGCGGCCCGATGTGTTGATTCTGAATTCGCCCGATCCAAAAAAAGCCTCGTCAAAAATCATGTACGATGCCACCTTGCAAGCCGTCAAACAGGCCGCCGATGCAACGCGGTTTTTAAGACAACTTGAACTCACCGGGTTACACCCCTGGCAAGTGAAGAAGGTTTATCTAAAACTACCCGCCGGAAGTTCGGGGCAAGCGAACATCGATCCGCATGAATTTTTAAACCGCGTCGGCGTCTCCACCCAAGTCGCCGCAGCAAAGGCAAATAGCCTGTTGTCAGAAATCACCGACACGACAACGGGGAAAGAAGCCTATCGGTTAATTGACCCGGCGACCGCAGAAATAATCAGCGACGCGTCAGCCGGGCGATTTTTCGCCAACATTTCATTAACCCCCGGTTCAGCCGCTCGCAGAAAATTGTTACCTTTCGACGAACGCCAGCACGAACTGCGAAAAAAATTAGCCGAACGCCATCGTAACATTCAGGCTTATACGAAAAAGTTTTTGGACGACAAACGCTACGCGGCCCAGTTAGTCGGCAATTTAACTGAAATCACCAGCGGCTTACCCGACGAACAAGCCGCCATGCAACTTTGGCAAATCGCCGCCGAGTACCGTGTGCATTCCGAATTCGACTTGGCAGAAGCGACATTAGTTGAACTGGTCCACCTCTATCCTCGAACGCCGGTGGCGTCGCAAGCGATGAAATGGTTGTTTCAGTTTTGGTCCTCCGCAGAAACCGCCTGGCAACGCAGCCGAGAAGTGAAAGTCGGAAAAAGCAAATTGGCCACCGATACAAAATCGATCGAGGACAGAATCCGCAAGGCAACCCGCCTAGCAACAACCGACCCCGATGAGCGAGACATTTCGCAAGTCGAATTTACCGCCAAGCAACCGACGCTGGACGAACAAATTGGCCGCTTAAGAATTTCTCCCGGCCAAAACTGGCGCCGCGGGGCCGTGAAAAACTGGAATCAGCAAGCGATTCGGCTGGCCAAGCTGCTGCAGAAAACTCAACCGAACGTGTATGCTTCACCTGAAATTCAATTTCCGCTGGCCTCGGTTTTACGAAGCCGAGGCTCGAACACGCTGGCCGATTCACTGTACCGGCGGTTTCAAGCCAACGGTGCCAACAACGTTTGGTCAGGTATCGCGAGTTCCGAATTGTGGATGACCAACCCCGTCGAACTGCCGCCTCGGCCTATTGTTGTCTGCTACAAGACGAACGTTCGACCGAATTTGGACGGCGTACTTTCAGACGACTGCTGGCAAAATGCGACCGAAATTCGCTTAACCGGGACAACGCCTCAACAAACTGCGAGTTCGGCCATTGCATTTTTTGCCTACGATGCAAATTACTTGTATTACGCTGCCAGCATTCCTCGTCACCCGCAGTTGCCGAACGATCGACCGGTTGAAGAAGGCCGCCAGCACGATGCCGACCTATCTGGTTTCGACCGTTTAGAATTGATGTTGGATGTTGACCGCGACTATGTCACCCATTACTCGATCAACATCGACCAGCGTGGCAAGGTTTCAGAGAGATGCTGGAACGATGCGAAGTGGAACCCAAAAATGTTTGTGGCGACCGAGGCGGATGACCTGCGTTGGCGAATTGAAGTGGCCATTCCATTTTCGGAATTGGTACCGACTGCCCCCAAACGAAACGATATTTGGGCCGTTGGCCTCACAAGAATTCTGCCCGCCATCGGTCTGGAAAGTTGGACGCACCCCGTGTCTTTCCCCGTCGGACCCGAGTCGTTCGGCCTGGTCAAGTTTGACTGACACCAGCCGACATGGTACACCGGTAAACGATTCTAGAATTGCAAACAATCGTTTCCCGGAGTGAATCGTTTATGAGTACCGTGATCGGCATGGATGAAGCAGGCTACGGGCCTAACCTGGGGCCGTTAGTCGTGACGGCAACGGCTTGGGATGTAGAGGGCGACCCAACCAAAATCGATTTCTGGGCGTTGTTGGACGGCGTTGTTTCGCAAAAGGCGCCGCGCGATAAAAATCGATTGCACATTGCCGATTCAAAAAAAGTTTACACCCCAGCCAAAGGGATTCGAGAACTTGAGAAATCGGTCTTGTGCCTATTGAGATTGGTCGGCCAGAAGCCG
>Ga0115002_10004294_pt1 | contig 17311 bp, 11 predicted proteins | sample ArcticOcean_MG_C_8_FD_89576 | JGI IMG/M metagenome (GOLD analysis project Ga0115002, IMG submission 89576) | Marine microbial communities from western Arctic Ocean - ArcticOcean_MG_CB11_86 | ecosystem: Environmental > Aquatic > Marine > Oceanic | place: Arctic Ocean: Canada Basin | collected... | reverse complement strand
AGCCTGCTTCCGACGACGGCCTTGAACGGCAGCAGGGCCGCCAATGGACCAACTGGATTCCAATCGTTGAGGCGGCGGGGACCGCCAATGAACAACAAACCCGTCCCTTGATTTACCGTCGCAGCGATCGCAGCGCCAAACCGGGATAGAAGATCAGACCCGACATCCACCAGGACGAGGACGTCGGGGCCAGTCACCAGGACCGCCGAAAACTCCGCCGCGTCTTTGCCATAAAAAACTCCTTGCCCGCGTTGCACAAAATCATCGATCGCGAAAGTGGAATCGCGTGCCAGAGACCGTCTCAAGAAAGCGTAATCTGGACTCGGGGCGCCTGCGACCATGACAATCGAAACCCTACCCGGGGCCACGCGCGCGGCGATGAGCGACTGGTTGTTGGTCCTGGAAACCTCTCCCTCCAGCAGCGCCGTCTCAACCCTGTAGATGTGCGGCCCCGGCTCAACCGGAACCGTATTGAGCGACAGGGCCTGAAGCTGGCCCGCATCCTTAAGCTCCAGCGTCTGCGTTGCAAGCTCTTTGTCACCTTCCCAAAGGCTGACGGCACTTGCTCTCCCCGGGAAACCCCAACTGCGCAGTTCCACCCGGACGGACAGTGGCCGGCCGGCAACTCCCGGCGTCTCGATCTTGGCATTGGAGATCTGCACGTCGTTGACGAGGTCTTCCGTGTCCCCAAAGCCGATGGCGTACACGGGTACTTGGAGCCCCTCGGCCACGTGCAGGGGATCGACGCCATAGTTGTGAGTACCGTCGGAGAGTAGCAGGACTCCGGACAGATTCTTTGCCGTGGCGGCGGTCGCCGAGAGGGCTGTCGTGAGAGCTGCTGAGAGGTCTGTGGAGCTGCCGGCGGAGGCTATGCGGGCAAGGGTATCGAAGTCAGCGCGAAAAGGCTGATTCGAGAACGTCCATGTTTCCATCATACTGGCAGACATCAGCCGCTCGAAGGGGGCACTGCGGATGATTCGCCTGGCCTGCTGCAGTCGTGAGACGGTATCCCCGACGGCCATACTGGCGCTGGTGTCGAGGAGGGTAATGATGGTTGGAGGGACGGCCCGCTTCAACAGCAAGTGCAACACCGGCTCGATCAGCAGTAGAAGAAGCAACGCCACGGACAGGGAACGCAGAACCGACAGGATCAGCCTCAAACGAGGTGTCGCCTGCGGCTGCGTTCGACGATAGACCGCCAGCGTGAAGACGATCGCAGCCGGAATGAGCAGCAGGAAGAGCCAGGACCCTCGCAGCTGGATGTGGAAGTCGAGCCACTCCATCTAGTGGGGTTGCAGGCAATGGGCTGGCAAGGGCACGATAGGGGCCTATAGCGGCAGGCGCGGGTGCGCGTCCAGGTCCCAGGAACTGGATTCTCCACGGGAGAGCCGGAAATGGCCGGCCGCGGCGATCATGGCGGCATTGTCGGTACACAAAGTCGGTGAGGGACAAAAGAAGCGCCCGCCTTGATCCGCAACGGTGTTCCCAAGTTGAGTTCGAAGGCGTTCGTTTGCTGCCACACCTCCTGCCAGGGCCACGTCCGTGACACCGCAGCGCTCCATGGCGATGGAGGTTTTGGTCACGAGCGCGTCAACGACTGCCTCTTGAAAACTCGCGGCGATGTCAGGGATCTGCTGTTGCAGGCTATCCTTGCCTTCTTGCCTGAGACGACGAACGTGGTTTGAGACCGCCGTCTTCAGTCCGCTGAAACTGAAGTCCAGGTTGTCGCGACTCTGCAGAGCTCGCGGGAAGCGCACGGCTTGCGGGTTGCCGCCTTGGGCGGTGGCGGCGATCGCTTTGCCGCCCATGATGGTGTGATGATTGGCGGTAAGTTCAAGTAGCTTGGCCACCTTGTCGAAAGCCTCGCCGGCAGCATCATCAAGGGTACGGCCAAGGATCTCGTACTCGCCTAGTTGACGTGCTGTGAGCACGAGTTCTGTATGGCCGCCTGACACAAGTAGCGTAAGAAACGGCGGTTGGAGATCGTGCTCAATCATATTGGAAAAAATATGCCCCTCCAGATGGTGCACTCCGACAAGGGGCTTGTTGGCGGCCATGGCCAGGCCTTTGGCCACCTGGATCCCGACCAAAAGCGAGCCCACGAGGCCGGGGCCCTTGGTGACGGCGACACCATCGACCTGTGCTAGGTCTATGGTGGCTCGCGCCAGCGCCTCGCGCACAACGGGCACCAGGTGGCGCATGTGGGCGCGCGATGCGAGTTCCGGAACGACGCCGCCGTAGATGAGGTGCTCTTGTTGGGACAGAATCACATTGGAAAGAATGCGTCGATCTTCGGTGAGAACCGCGGCCGAAGTCTCGTCGCAAGAGGTTTCAATGCCGAGGATCAATCAGTCGGCCCCTTTCGCCTGATCTTGAGGCGAAGTTGGCTGGGGCACGATCACCGTTACTTCAGGCGGAACGATCTGCTGCACTTCGAACAGATCGTTGAGTGGGGTCTGCACCGTGGCGACCTTTCTACCGGAGCGGATCCAAGCTTGATAGTCGACATAGAGGTCGAGATCTGATTCTGGATCGAGATGGCCGATAACGTCCGCTCCGCCCCGGACCTTGACCTGGACCCGAGAGGGTTCAACGCTAACGTCCTTTCCGCCGGTGTTGCGCACCGCAACGGGGACGCCGGGGACCGGGTATTCGGCCAGCTCTTGCACCTCTATACTGACCCGTACATCCGAACGATTCAGCGTCAACATTTGATCCGGGTCGGCCTGTAAGGCCAAACGAAGGTCGATGTCACCCCGGACCTGATCCCGAACCAGCGAGTCGGTCCAAACGGCCTCCAATGCCTCCACCCTGCTGCGCGGACCGTCAACCAGTACGTGATCAGGCTCTATCGTTGGCATGCCAACCTGGGTGTAGGATTCAGCGATCACGAGCGCCAGGGCAAGCCTGACTGGAACTTCCCTCTGGACCAGGGGTTCCAGAACAAGACTGACCTCGGTGGGGGTGAGGATCTGCTCAATGTTGATGGAGACGGCGGCGTGGGACTCTACTTGTCCCGGTGTTAGTGAATAGGACTGCGTTGTCGGGCCGTTGGCGGCCGAGGGCCGTAACCGTAAAACAAAGTCACTGCCGCTGACACGCAGAAGGTCTTTTCCGGACCCGGACGCCAGAACATGGATTGTTTTTGGTGGGCTGTTGGAAACGACGAGTTGGCCTGTTCCGGCAGCGTCAGTGACTTGCCTCTCAACCAAAAGAGGAATATCGAACTGCCGACGGGAAGGGGTCTCAGTGACCGCGTGCAACCAGATCATTGAGGCCAGGACGATGGCTGCTATCCCAACACCCCAATCGCCGAGGTTGCGCCTTTGCGGCATGTTAGAGTGATCCGTTTGGCTTAGGGTGACTTGTCATGATGATGCGTGCGGGTGAGGGATTGATGCTGGGATCATCAGGGCATGAGTCAGGACTATCGCCTACGTCAACGAGGCCCGATGACGAGCTATTTTACTTGTAGGACTCCTTCAGCTCCCTGCCAATGCTTAGCTCGCCGTTATCGATACGGATGTTGAATCCACACTCAGGACTTGTGCAAACCCACGCCTTGTAGTGAATGGCGCGCCATCGCGACCGTAATCGGAAAGCGGCACCAGGACGCCTTTCGAACACTTCTGGCAGGCTGGCAGTGGTTGTTCCATCCTGTAACTCCCCTCCCGTAGTGGTAACGGTGGATGCGGCTGGGATCCATCAATCTCGAGTGTTAGCCCACAGTCATAGGCTCATAAAGAAGGCAGATTTCAGTTTTCGCAGATTTTCGGTGACAGGGGATTGTTGAGTAGGTCGGAGTACTGGTGAATCAGGGCCTCCTGCGGTGGAGTCTCGATTGAACCCGGCCTGCGGTGGCGGACCTCGTCTATGGCTTGCGTGCAAGTTCGTCCCTCGTGCAGCAGGTAACAGGCAAGCATGGTGCCCGTTCGGCCCATGCCGGCGGTACAGTGTACGAGGGTGCCGACACCTCTTTGGCGAATTTCGTGGGCAAAGGCGATAAACTCTTTTACATCATCAATTGTCGGAGCAGCCATGTCCTGAACGGACAGGTGCAGGTAGCTGAACTCGAATCGCTGCAGCACGACCTCATTAAGACCAACTTCACTCACGGATACTATGGCCGCAATATTGGCGCGAGAAATGAACTCCAGGTTTATTTCCAGCTCCCCTTGATCGGTATTCGGTGAGTACTGGAATCCACCCGGATGCGCAGAGCCGGCAATCTCCCCTGGCTTAAGCCAACTGAAGTTATTCATTCCGCAGAAACATCTCTCCCTCCGGTGTCTTCTGGTGCGACAATGCCGGTTGGTCCCTCTACCCAGTAGCTCCCATCGGATGTCACCTCTTTCTTCCAAATGGGAACAATCTCCTTTAAGCGGTCGATGGCATAGCGACATGCTGAAAAGCCATCTCCCCGGTGCGGGCTGGCCACGGAAATCAGAACGCTAATCTCACCGATTTCGAGCCGCCCCGTACGGTGCAGGATGGCGATATCGCCCACCGACCACTGCTTCCTGACCTCCTCGCCGATCTGCGCCAACGTCTTCTCGGCCATAGCCGGATAGGCCTCATAGATGAGGTGGTCCGTCTGCTTGTCTCCAGAGTGATTTCTGACCACTCCACAAAAGCTGACAACGGCTCCGTCATGGTCCTCCAGAACCTCAACGTGGAGGCTATCGGGAGCGATCGGCTCGTCGGTGACTTCAAACCTCAAATGTCCTGACCTCCGCTGACCGGTGGAATAAGAGCCACTTCATCGCTGCTCTTGAGAACGGCATCATCTCCGACATACTCCATATTGATTGCCGTTGACAGTGACGGGGTTATCCCCCGCATCCTTGGATAGTCCTTTACGATTTGCTGCTTCAGCTCGCCAACAGTAGTGCCGTCCCTCACGGAAAGCTCAACGTGCTTGGCACCAACCAAGTCCCGACAGGAAGCGAAAAGTAGAATTTTGATCTGCAAAGGAGACTTCGCCTCGGTGGCGGCAGTAAGACTATCTCAAACCAATAGTATCAGGAATATAGCGAGCGGCGTCGCGGCCCGCAACCAGACTTTGACATAACCCGTGTTAAAACACCCGTTTAGGCCATATCGACTCTAATCATTGAGTTTCTGGGCGGATAGAACGAGGAAAGAGCCGCTGGTCATCAACTGACCAACGGCTCTTCACTTTGTAAACCTACCGAAGTGCTGCTTACTGCAGCAGCGTCATCTTTCTCATTTCAACGAATTCACCTGCACTCAGTCTGTAGAGGTAGACTCCGCTACCGACTTTAGCGCCAGATGAGTTTCTGCCATCCCATGCGGCCACGTGGTACCCGGCCGGCATTTGGTCGCCGGCGATCAGAGTTCTGATCACCTGTCCGGCCAAGTCATAGACTACCAACTGGACGTTGCTGCCCGAGGCCAGTCCGAACTCAATCGTGGTGTCTGGATTGAAAGGGTTCGGATAATTCTGGTCCAGCGTATATGCGGCTGGAACTGGAGGCAACATTCCGTTGAGCGCCACAGAGATGATCTGAGAGCGGGTGGTGCTGCCATCCAAGTCAACCTGACGCAGATAGTATTGCACCTCCTCGACTACCGGAAGGTCGGTGTCTACAAACTGAAACTGCCTGAACACATCCGTTGTCCCGTCACCTGGAACCAGACTGCCGACTTTCACAAACAACTTACCATCGAGGCTGCGGTGAACTTGCCAGCCGAGATTGCTTGTCTGCGAAGGAACGCTCCAGGTCAGTGCTACATCCCCTCCAACGGTCACATCCCCGGCAAAGCCCGAGAGTTGAGCAGGAACAGCGATGTCCCATGTTACTGAAAAGGAGACTCCCACATCAACGTACTGGCCTTCGGAATCTAAACCGGAGGTCGTGGCGGTGATGACAGCACTGGTGCTACTTCCGTCCTCATCTTCAACGCCCGCATCCAAAATCAGAAACGCCTGCCCGGTCTCATCAGTCGTTGAAATGATGTCGCTCACAGCCCCGGAGAGGATTTCAGTCGCGCCACCATTCAGTGCGAAGATCGACTCCCCACCATTATGTGTTACGCGCCAGGAAATCTCCTGGGCCGACGGGTCACCATCGGCTGGGTCTATGAAGCGAACGGCAACTGTAACCTCCCCGCGACTGTCATCGAGGACCTCGGCTTCGCCGAGGCCAGACAACAGTACGGAAACGTCCCCATCCCCTACCCTGAGCAACTCAGGAGAGGTAATAGGCGGATTGATAACGACGATCTCGCCCACGGCGACCAGATCTCGCTCCGTTGCTCCAGGCCCTAACGAGACCTGAACGATCTCAACACTCGCTTCCGTGTCTGCCGTAAGTGTAGCAGAAGTGAGCAGGCGGATCTTGAAGTCAGCTGTGCCTGTACGTCCAACTGCCGCAGGATCCGGATCGAGCAGTGCGAAACCTACCTTAATACGATTATCTGTACCTTCCTCAACCAAGCCACCCAGCGCTCGCCAATTCCCCGGGGGGAAGGCGTTCTCGTTCGGCAAATCATCACCGAGCACGATGGCAGCGATGGACATGTCAAAATGGGCCGGCGACGACACTTCAAGCATGACGTCAACCTGCTGAACATTGACCCAGTTATCCGTGCCCACGCTAATCTCTACCAGATCTGCCGCCCCGACACCTGTCAGAAGCTGTGAGCTGGTAATCGAAAAGGTGGCATTCTCGTTATCGCCGGCGAAAGCCCCGCAAACAAGGGCCATCGACAGGGCGAGTACGAGTGGCGTGACTTTCCTCACGCTTTTCTCCATTTGATTAGACTCTCCTCTATCGACATTCGGTACTCATGATGTCCGGGGGGTGGGGTCCCACGAGTGCGTGACCCCACCCCACCAAACATCTTCCGGTTCTTCCGCCTACTTGAGCAGGAGCATCTTCTTGGTGTCCTGAAACCCCTCGCCCGCTTCGACATGGTAGAAATACATGCCTGACGAAAGCGACTGACCGTTGTCGTTAGTGGCATCCCACTGCACGGTCTTGCGGCCCGCCGTCTGGTTTTCGCTTACCAGAGTCTTGACCACCTGTCCGAGCATGTTGTAGACCTCCAACGTTACAAGACCTGCCTCAGGCAGTTGATATTTGATCGTTGTTTCGGGGTTGAACGGGTTCGGATAGTTGTCGTTCAGAGCGTAAACCTCTGGACGGGTCTCTATCATAACCGAGGCCGGACCCCGAAGGCTGTTGACGCCGTAGTTGCCATCACGCAGCAGTCCGTCAGTGATTTCGATGTAGCTACCTTCCGTCTCCAGCTTGGTGCGGAACACCAGGCTCAAGCCGAGGTCACCGTTAACCGCTGTCTCGCCGAGTGCGAAAATGGAAGCCTTGCCGTCCTGGAGATTGATTACCTGCGGTAAAGCCAATGCGGCTTCGCCGAGCAGGTTGTCCTCACCAACGCGCGAGCCGACGAATTCGAGCACTTCCGAATCGTAGGCCAGACTGAGGCCGTAACCCTGGAGCTCGACGAAGTTCTCGAGACCCACGGTAACGATCATCTCCTCGCCGATTCCTGGCAGACCCGCGCCTGCATCAAGAGTCAGGTTGGTATTGCTGTTGAGACCAGCCAGCATCGGAACGACTCTGCTTGACGAGGCAACATTCCGACCAAAGTAGTCAGCGAAGACGAAGAAATCGTCCAGGTCAACTCTGTTGTTCGGGCTCAAGTCAAAGGCAGGATCGAACGCGGCGTCCGCGGCAGTTTGGCCGAAGAAGTCCGCGAAGATGAAGAAGTCATCAAATCCAACGCTGTTGTCAGCGCCGAACAGACCCATGACGAAGTTGCCAGAAGCATCTCTGACATTGTTGCGGATCGCCATCGAGGTCCGCTCGAGCTCGGTTGATGTAACATTGTCTGCGTCAAACGGGCTAACGGAGTAGGTGTACCGCTGTCCGTTGAACACGGTGTTGTCCTCGAAGTTGGTCACGCCGGCGGGCACGTTGCTGACGAGAGCGAAATCCGAGTCTCCAGCCTTACGGTAAATGTTGTATCCAATAACTCCAGCGACGGTTGAGGTGCCGCCGGCGCCCAGTGCCTGACTCGTGTTCTGAGCCAGGAGCCGGTCATCCAGTGACTTGTTCCAGGTGACGGAAATGCTACCACCTGCATCGCTCGGAGTGTCAACGGCCTGGAGCGTCGTAAGTGCGGCCGGTGCGATATTGTCAATCGCGCGAATAGGCTGACTCGTCATCATATCAGAGACTCGCACATCACCGCCAACCTTGAAGCTCGGAACCACGCCGTTGATCAGGCCGATGGCGTCCGGTGTCAAAGTGGCAAAGATGGGCGCACCTGGCGTGACTTCAAGAGCTTGCTTGCTCTGCATCATCGTCTCGGCCATCAACTCGTACTGCGAGCCGATGCCCTGGGTTGCGGCAAACGCCTGCTTTGCAGCGACGCTGGCCTGATTCCCAACTTCTACGGTGACACCATACGGGGTGGCGTTAATGTCTGGCACGTAGAGGATAACCAGGAGCTCAGTGGCGCCAGGAATGGCGTCCACGGTTGCCCAGGAAACCGAGCCGACACCCTCTACCGTGCGCCAGATGCGATACTGACTTGCATAGGCGTGCGCCGGGGAGACCGGGATCGTCAGGTAGACGAAGTTACCCTGGTCGTTCGGCACGTCGCCACCAGTCGGAGCTCCGGCTGGCGCTACGTCGCCGTTGATGTTCTGGACGAGCATACCCTCCTCGGTGCTGGTCAAGCCTCTGGCCCACCAGGTTATGTCACCGACATGGTTCGAAGAGGCCCAGAATCCGCCTGCACCGGCTGCGATCTTGATCGCGGTCGATGGGAATGAGACGAAATTGGCGTTGGTGCTGACCTCGACGAACTCACCGTCAGCAGTGCGAATGTTTCCGAATACATCAACGAGGTCGACGTCAACCCAAAAGTTTTCACCGACCGTTGCGTTGACGCTGCCAAGGCGGAGGGCGTCAAGGGCGGCCACCGTGGTCGCCACTGCAGCCGAGGTTCCGGTGGAATTGGTGGTGCTCAGAAGCCCGTCGAATACGTTACTGCCGACACTCTTGGCGGTTACGGTGACATTCAGACTGGCGTCAGAGGCGAATTTTGTCAGATCCAGGGTGGCGCAGGTGTTGTCGCCGGCGTCGGTGACGCTGGTTCCGGAGAATACGATTGAGCAATCGGTGCCAAAGGCGCAGGCACCGCTACCCGGCGTAAAGTCCGTGCACAACGTTACGATGTCGCCGGCTTCGCTGCTGCTGCTGATACCAAAGACAGGCAAGTTACCAGAGTCCCTTACCTGGACTTGAACATCATAGACCCCACCCGCAGTCTGGGTGGTTACGGAATTAGTCAACACGAGTTGGGTTGCGACCGAAGGTAGGGCCGCAGGATTGTAAGGTGCCAGAGCGTTGGACGTGACCGTGCCGGCGTTACCGTTGGCATCAACGGCAGTCCAGGTCCACGCACAGTTCGAGGCCGGTGGCCCCCCCGTCGGAATAACGACACCCCCGACAACTCCGCCCGCTTTGGGGTAGACCTCAACGAGGGCACCGTCAAAAGTCAGCGGCCAGCCAAGTGCGGTCGTCGTGGCCTGACCGGCAGTCACGACATCGCAGACGAGTGTGATCGAAGCGGATGACAAAACCTCGGAGTTGGTCCCACGAGCGATCATTGCGTCAGGACCAGTTTCTAGTTGACCAGCGACAAACACTGGCGAGAAATTGGCAAGGCCTGGCGCTTTGGTGTCACTGGTGAGGTCGGCGATGGTAATGGGGAGCACGGGGTTATTGGCGGCGTCAACTCCGCTCACCGTGAGGCTCCACGTGCCGTCGGTTATCCCGGTATCAGTGCTGACAATAGGTGCGGTGACTGCTCCGCCAACTGTGGCCGGGGTAGTCAAATCAAAGACGAACCCTGCCGAGCCCTGGCCTAGGTCAGGGTTGGCGTGATCTCGCGTAGCATTATTGTGGACGACGGTGAGGGTCTTACCATCCTGGTCCGTTATCACAGCCGTCAGGTTGAGCATCGTTGGCGTGGCGGCCGGAGCGAAGGTGAGACCGTTGACATCGCCGACGGCGCCACGAGAGATCTTGACAGTAGTAGCAACTAATCCACCGACGTCAGCGGCTACCAACTGATGGGACTTGTTGGCGATAACGACGTTTAGGGTGGCAGTCAAGGGGTTATCGACCAAGTCAGCCTGGGTCAGGCTGCTCTTGTTTCCCGCACCATCCTCGACCCAGAAGGTGACTTCCGTGCCAATGACCTGGGCCTCGCCTAGTACGGTTCCTTTGGCTTGATCTCCTACTATGGTGTGTAGGAGATTGAAGCGAGTCGAAGATCTTCGGCCGGCAAAGGACGGATCCGACTCAGAGTAGAAGGTGAATTCGCTGCCGAGCCCGAAATCAGCCTTTAGAAGGTGGTCCTTATTGTTTCCGACAATATCATCCAAGGCTTCGACTGTGGTATTGACGTTCATGTTTATGGTCGCGCCAATACCGGCGGTGGCGAAGGTTCCAGTATTGAAGGTGTTTACCGTAACCTCACCTTCGAACTCTGTTGCTTCGATGTCGGCAGCACCGCCAAATCCGTTGAGGACAACGGCTGCGCCGACGTCGGCACCCGTGACCGAGACCAGACTCTGCGGACGCAGGAGGTCGACGGCGAAGGGGGTGGCGGATGACTTAGGCGCATCGGCATTTACTATAGGAGCGGCTCCGGTACGCCAAGTGCCATGAACATTGACAGCCGCCTCTTCAACGAGGGCATCGGCTCGCATATTCATGGTGATGGTGTATACCTGGTTATTTCCCGAGGTCGCATTAACCGCGGAGGTAGCATCACCTGAGACGGTTTGGTCAAAGACTGAGCAGCCCAACATGATGTCGCGAGTCATGTTAGCGGAAAAGTTGCCGGAGTCGGTGTCACCGGTCAGACCTGCAATAGCGGTACCGTCGGCGTCTGTCAAAGTGGCGGGATCGACGCCTGTCATATTGGCCCAGAGCTCAGCCTTGGACCCGAAACCGCCGAGCGCCTCCAAATTGGCGGAGGTCAGCAAGGCTGTAGCTGTGGGTCCGACCGCCATGCATGTCAGATCGCCTGCATTTGGTGCGAAGTTCTGAATGGTAACCGCACCTACCACCGAGCCTGCAATGCCTACGGTGCCGGTGTTGGTGGTGGTGGTGCTAACGGTCACGGTTGCGTCGGACGCGATGGGAAGTCCGACGAGAAGCGTGGCCAAAAAGACTAGCTTTTTGCTTTGACGCATTTCTTCCTCCTCAAGGAGTAATCTCCCTGCACTATGTTGGAAACAAGAATCACTCGTTTTTTGATCTTCACTGGCTGCTTAACTACTGCAAGTATACGGAAGTCTATAGTATAGTGCACATGCTAACACATTCTACGAAATTGCTCGGTGCAAGATTCGACGTTCATTCGACCTTGATGTGGGGAATGGGGATAAATCTCCAGGGTCACGCCTCCTTTCTGCGCGTTGAAGATGACACAGTCGAAAATATTTCGTCAAACGTCACCGCAGTTTTGACTCCAAAGGTGACCGGCGATGCTCTTTCTGCCACGGGGGTACCCGGGGAGGCGGACTCGCCCCGAAAGAGGAGCCTTATGATAGGACAAAAGAAAATGAGTGTCAAGCACTTTCTTACATCCTTAATGGAGGTCAAAGTTCAGGAGAATCTGAACTTAGACGATGTTTTCACGTCAGAGAAAGACCGCTTGTTGAAGAACGTACTATGTTAGGCCAGGTACGACTGTGACTACAGTCACAACGGCCCGGAATTTGTTTGGCTCCCGCTTCGAAGCCTTCGAGTTGGCACCTGGTCACGGCCAACCTACCGGGGTACAACTCGCTGGGTTAGGCGAAGGGCTCGGCCGGCTGGTCGTGACCCCGTTGCGACACCGCGTGCGACCGTTGGCCGGCGGCCGCTAAATGTTCTTTGTTGGTACCGTAGGCACTACGGTCGGCACCCCAACTATTAAGGATGCTGAATTGTCGTTCACACAGGAGTCCCCCATTCAACCGGGTCGCAAAAGCCGAGCGATCGGCCTCACCTTGCAGACCATCATATACATCACCCTGATCGGGTTGCCACTGCTGTACACGTCGAGGGTTCACGACGTTTTTCTGGCGAAATCCGGACTCTCGCTGGTGATTGGCGGGGTCCTGGGGGTGGTCTGGCTCTTGAGGGTAGCGGCCAGAGGAGATCTGTCGCTAAACCCGATCTGGTTTTACGGTGCCATCGTCGTTTTCGTGTCCGCATCCTGTATTTCGCTGATTCTTGTTGCCGACAATGCCGCCCGAGGAGTTGAGGTGTTGTTGCTCCAACTGGTCGGCTTTGTGCTGTTCGCGAGCGCCGGAGAGTGTACTCGGTCAGTGGCCAGCGCCATTAATCTGATGCGGGCTGTCTCCTGGACGAGCCTTGTTGTGGCGTGCATTGGGTTACTCGAGCAAAGTGGAGTGTTCCTGATCGCTGCCAACATCGGCAACCCGTTTCCCGTGGCAACGATCGGCAACCCAAACTTCGTCGCCCACTATCTGGATCTGACCATCCCGGTGTCTGTATCGCTGCTGTTTCTACCCGGGGATAAAGCGGGCTGGAAGACGATCGTCACGGCGATTTCACTGGCGTCGACCACCGTTGTCATGGCACTGACCGAGTGTCGCGGTGGGTGGGCGAGCGTAGGCCTGGTGGCGCTGGTGTTTGTTGCCTTGAAGTTGCGTTCGCTGCGGTGGGTTCGCTTCGTGCCGATCGTATTGCTGGTCGGCGCTCTGCTATCGCCGATGACTGAATTGCTATTCAATGTGGCGCAGGGCAACGATACGAACACGACCCTGTACGAGGCGAGCGCCAGTCGGGTCGAGGTGCTATGGGAACGGGCATCGAGCACACTGGATGATACCGATCCCTCGAGGTCGATGCGGATCCTGCTGTGGAAGAACACGTTCGATATGATTGGGGCGCATCCCCTGCTGGGAGTCGGACCTGGCAACTATGAGTTCAGCCTGCCGGATTTTCGCTCCATGTTCGAGCAGCGCCTGTGGAAGGAACTTACCGGCAGACTCGTTGTGGGAGCATACTATGCGCACAATGAGTACCTGGAGTTCCTGGCGGAAACGGGTGTCATAGGATTTCTCGCCATGGTCGTACTTTTTGGCACCATCATGTGGCATGGATGGCGCTACCTGTCGGGTCGGTGTGAGGAATCAACCGACCCCAATGTTCGGGTGATCGTTGCCGGATGCCTTGGCGCCGTGGGCGCGGCGCTCGTACACGCTGTCTTCAGTTTCAACCTGCAGGACCCGGTCTCGGGCACGCTCTTCTGGGTGCTGGCGGGGGTCTTAGTGGGCTTGACCTCTGAAAAGGGCCGCGGCGTAACGATTTCACTTGAGAGCAAAGCACGCCGGTTGACCGTCCTCGTGGTGGGGGTGGGCTTTGGCATCGTAAGCATCAGCTGCGGCCTGCGAATCGTCATCGCGGACGGCTACTACCTTGAGGGGCTTAATAGGTACAATGATGGAAATGGCCTCGAGGCTGTCGATGCCATGCGCCATGCCAGTGAGTGGCGTGACGCAGATTTTCGTCATCACCATCTGTTGGGGGCGTTCGCTTTTAACGTCGGCGAAGCGGCCGGTGCGGACAGTGAGTTCGGTCGTCGCACGCTTGGCGAGGCGGAGAGTTCCCTTCGACGCAGTCTGGAGTTGAACCCGAATAACGCTGGAGCCCTGCGGGCGCTGGGTAAGATGCTGCTTGTGCTGGACAGAGGAACGGAGGCTCTTGAGCCTCTAAAGCGTACGGTTGAGCTGAAACCTCTCGAGGCGAAAAACTACGAGTTGCTCGCACAAGCACTTAGCACGACAGGCGACCATCTTGCGGCGCTGGAATCGCGAAAACAGGCGCTCTCTTTCAGGCCGCACGATACTGACCTGATGATGCACCTGGCCACGGAGTTCCGGCTCAGTGGAGATCTTGAATCATCGGCAGGCGTCCTCGAGAGAGCCGCGGTGGCAAAACCCCATGATGGAAAGGTGTTGGGGAACCTCGGGTCGGTCTATCTGGCCCAGGGAAAGCTCGTGGAAAGCGAGCGACTTCTGAGAAAAGCGATCGAGGTCGATCCCGCCTGGGTTGGGTGGCGACACAATCTCGTGCGCAGCCTGCTCAGACAGCGACGCATCCCTTTGGCCAGGATGGAGCTGGGCAGGGCACTCGAGTTGTTTCCGCGTGACGGGGTGTTGGAAGCGCTATCGAGAGCACTGGATGACGCTGGGGATGGGTAGTACAACAGCGGTCAGCGTGATCGTGAAACCCAGTAGGCGCAGGCGAATGTCAGCCTGGTCAGGCCGTGGCGCGGGCCGTTGTAGTGCTTGCGGCCGAAGTGGCGTAGCCATTTACGCTGCAGTTGTTTGCGGTCCATCGATGTCGGCGCTTTGTTGCGAAAATGGGTGATGGCCCCACTCGGGTGGTAGATGCACCTGCCCAACCCGGCCTTTGTGACTCGGTAACAGAGGTCGACGTCTTCGTAGTACATGAAGATCGCTTCGTCGAAACCACCGACGGCCGTGAACGCTTCGGCGCGAACCCAGATGGCCGCCGCCGTTACCCAATCAACGTTTCGCTGCCTGTCGAAGCCGGTCCAATGCCGCCCGGAGCGCGACCCGAGCTGAGTTCGCAGAATTGAGCAGGTGGCCAGCAGCCGATCCAGTACAAGGCTTGTGAGAGTGGGAAAGCTGCCGCTTGAGCGCTCTAAGTCGCCGTTTTCGTCGTGGATGGTTCCGCCAGCTATCACCGCGTCGATTTGACCCTCAAACATGTTGAGAAACTGTTCAATGGAGTTTTCCTCTGCCACTTCGGTGTCGGGATTGAGGAAAAGGAGCGTCGGAGCACTGGATTCACGGGCTCCGGCATTGTTCGCGGCTCCAAACCCGGCGTTTTTTTCCTGGCAGACTAGACGACAGTTGGGGAACTCGGAACGGACCATTTGCACGGAGTCATCGGCAGAGGCGTTATCGACGACGATGACTTCGAGGTCGGTGCGGGAGATCGATTGCCGGTCGAGGGACGTCAAACAGCGCCGCAGCCACTCCTGCGTGTTGAAGTTGACGATGATGATGGAAAGTCGCGGGCGGCGGCTCATGAGGACGGCCTTTCGTTCCCGTTTTCGCTGTAACCAAATGGCGCTAGTCTACTGGCAACGCCGCGAGCAAACGCCGTTGCCTCCTCATCCGCGGCAAAAGCGTAGGCCCGATCCGCTCTGATACTGGCCACCAGCGCCGCTATCGTGGTGTCCTCTGTCGTCAGACCACAAAATTCAGCGGCCCGGCGCAGGAGTGCTTCCGGCTGCGCCAGCATCTCCTCGTACTTGAGCTCCAGATAGGCTAGCGGGCGCAGCTTCCGGGCTGCCTGGGCGGCGGCCATATGCTCTTCCCACAGGTCGAAGCCACCCTCGAGAGTCGAGCAGCGGGCCGAGGTGGTAAAGTTGGCGCGGCCGGGTTGAAGGGTGTAGAGGATGTCGTGAAAGGACTTGCGACTGTTCTTCGCCTGCAGAATGCTGCGCTCCCGGTGCCGCAAGCTCATGGCGACGTCGACGCCGTGGCGGTAGATGTGAAGGACTCGAGCTTGTGGAAAAAGCTCCAGCCAGAGCGGCAGGGTGAACGTCGATCGGGGATCTTTCCAGCCCCAGGCGAATGGGAGTTGCAGAAGAGATTGGTAACGCAGGTAGCGGCAGGTGCCCAGGTAGGAGATCGCCCGGGGTGAGCCGGCGTAATAGCGCAGATAATCGCTGACGCGGCAGCGTAGATCATTGTAGGACAACAGATTACCTATTTGCTTGGGGTTATCCCAGGTGGCTCCACCTTGGCCGAAAATCCAGTCGTTGAGGCGCTGAAAGAGCACGGCTTCCTGGTTGCGCTCGCGGCGCTTACCGATGAACAGGCCAAGCTTCTCGAGCAGCTCGACGACCATTGTGGTCCCTGAGCGGTGCATGCCAATGATGATGACGGGGGGCTGAGGCTCAGTTTTCACGAATTGTCCCTTTTCTCAGGCGGCAGTGGGGTAGGATCTGGGGTAGGACCAGAGCTGCTTGCGCCGGCCAGGGCCGATTGCAGTAGGCGGAACTCGTCCGTTAGTTCGCGGCGCTCGAGTAGGAAGAGCACGGTTGCGTAGCTGCCGCCGAGGATTGGCGCTGCGGCCACAAGTGAGAGTATCGGGGACAGGGTGCTAATCTGATCGTCTATTGCCAGGCGTGCGATGGTGGCGGCCGCGCCGGCGATCAGGGGCGCGCCGAATACACGCATCCACGAAATATCTACATGTGCTCTGATTGCCCACATGGCGCAGAGGAGGCCCGCAAAGGCCGCCACATCCATGCCGATGGCGGCTCCCTCGATGCCGTAGTGTGCGGTCAAGAGGGGTGCCAATACCAGCAAAGCGCCCGCCTGGAACGACACGAAACGGGTAATAAGACGCGGTTTGCCAACGCCATAAAGCAGGAAGTACACATCATCGAGGCTGGGGCGGCATAGTGAATACAGTACCAGCCATCTCAGAACGGGAACCATTGGCAACCAGTCGCTATTGATGAGCTCGACCAGGGCCGGCGCCTCGAGTGCCAGAAACAGGGTGATGGGCACGGTACAGCGGAGGATGAGGCGTTGGGTGCGAAAAAACGCCTCGGACAACAGACGACGGACACGATGGTAACGGGCGTAGACGGTCCCGGTCACGCCCTGAATCATGTGGGTGACGGCACCGGTGGGAACCTGAGCGAATATGTGGGCGGTGGCGTAAATGCCCAGGGGGCCATCACCTAGCATGAAACTGACGATCAGGCGGTCGAAGTGCAGGGTGAGGGTCTGCATGATGCCGGCGGCCCAGAACCAGACTCCGTAGCCTAGCAGATCGCGGGCGCCAGCCGGGTCCCAGTCGCGAAGTCGAGGCCATCGGGGTGGTCGCTTGCTCCAGATGAGGGCGCAATAGGTAACGATGTAGGCGGCGCTGTTGATGGAGAAACCCAGGATCAAGGCCCAGGTGCCGCCTCCGGAATAGGCGATCACGACGGCGACGACGGAAGCGATGACGGTAGCACTGGCGTGGGCAAGGGCGAGGCGTCCGAACTGCAGCTGCTGGCGCAGTCGCGTCTCGGAGGTTTGCGCGAGGCTGCGGAGCATGTCGAGGAGTGCGAATATGATGAGGGCATGGACGACAATGGGTGGCTTGCCGGCGATGCCGTCGTAGAAGAAGGCGGTACTGGTGGCGGCGAGAGCCCCGAACACGGCGAGGCCGCTGTTGAGCAGAAAGTGCGTCGT
>Ga0115002_10004292_pt1 | contig 17312 bp, 17 predicted proteins | sample ArcticOcean_MG_C_8_FD_89576 | JGI IMG/M metagenome (GOLD analysis project Ga0115002, IMG submission 89576) | Marine microbial communities from western Arctic Ocean - ArcticOcean_MG_CB11_86 | ecosystem: Environmental > Aquatic > Marine > Oceanic | place: Arctic Ocean: Canada Basin | collected... | reverse complement strand
TGCTTTGTGAAACCATTTAAAAGCTTCGGCATTATTTTGCTCTACTCCGAGGCCAAGTTGATATTTGAGACCATGGCGATAGAGGGCATCTGCATCTTCTACATTTTCAACAGCTAGTGAACCTGATGATGGGCTGTCCCCACTGCCGAATGCATTACTGAATAAAATAAATAATGCGACAATTGTTCTCACCAGCTTCATTCTAAAGTGTATATATTCCTAACATTTTAAACAACAGGGAGTTTTGCATTAATTGAAGCGGCTGTCGATAAAATCGATTAAAGCATTTAGGTAAAAACAAATTGGTACCGGATCCTACCAGGAGCGATCTTGAGTTAGATTCAAGAGCTGAAGACTATCACCTCTTTATGTGGCACTAAATTTTATAGGTTCGCAAACAACTCAAGTAGCTAATTCGAAAATAAAAGTCGTAAAATAATAATCAATGTCGTTCTGGAACAACCACTAGTGATTGATATTAAGTATTATATGATTATTAAATATCAATCGACTGATTATAAGTGGCCATTCATTAAATATTCTATTGAAAACTATCCTCATAGTTGAAGATGATGAGATTCTTCGGCAGTCGATCTCGACGCTGCTGGAGTCTGAAGGTTATGAAGTGTTTTCAGCCGCGGGTGGTGTAGAGGCTCTGGAAATTCTCGAAAAATTAAAACCTGCACTAATCATTACAGATATTATCATGGAGGGTACCGATGGATTCGATATTATATTGCATACTAAAAAGCAAATACCCGAAACGAAGATTATAGCGATTTCCGGGGGAAGCAGTGTTGGGACTGAACGCTATATGGATACCGCTAAAAGTTTGGGTGTGGATCATTCGTCGCATTCAGCACCGATAAAGGAGAACAGGTGTTACCCCGAGATCACCCTCAATACGAAGCCAAGAAGATCTGCGGTATTCAAGGAGTGTTTTTATATCCCTCCAAGGAATAAAAGTAAGCTTTAAGATTTATTTAGGGCAGCACGCGATACAAGGGGTTCAATCCTCTTTTTTGTATCGGTCATTAAACCTGTTAGCTATCACTTTGCTCACACCCTTTACGCAACGGCTTAAGCCGCAGGAGGGACAACCTCTTCCTATGACCGCAAAGGCAAAGAAAATACCAACGAAAATTAAAGGCAGAATGTCCGATTCACCCATATAAGTAAGATGTTGCGAAAGCTGTTTTATTCCATTAATTCTAAGAGGATAAGAGAGTGAACATACAGTTGTGCTTGACTAAAAAAGCTGATCTATTTTTTGCAATTGTGATCCCCAATATTAATTTATCAGAAGGGTAATCTTGGAATTAACTTTAAAAACAGCTCTGATTAATGCGGTTGTTGTCGGTTCCGGTGGCTTCCTGGGCGCCCTCGCCCGTTATGGACTGAGTGGACTGGTACACAGGCAAATGCCATTAACAACTTTCCCCTATGGAACTCTGGTCGTCAATCTCCTGGGCTGTCTCGCGATCGGTGTGGTCACCGGGCTCGCAGAAACCCGCCAGTTGTTCGGACCGGAAATTCGAATGTTTCTTCTCATAGGAATCCTCGGTGCATTCACAACCTTCTCGACTTTTGGCTACGAGACGCTCGCGATGATCCGGGACGCTGAACATCTTCGGGCAGCCGCCAATGTCAGTACGCACGTCATACTCGGTCTGGCTTTGGTGTGGCTGGGCTACGCACTTACAACATCGGTATAAACTTACATGGCTCATCCAAAAGACGGTAAACTCTTACGTATTTTTATCGGTGAGAATGACAAGCATGAAGGCATGCCTCTTTACGAATGGATAGTTAAAAAGGCAAGGGAGCGAGAACTTACAGGGGCACCGTGCTCCGTGGCCTCGAAGGTTTCGGCGCCCATAGCCAGCTCCACACCGCGAAGATTATTCGCCTCTCAAGTGATTTACCGATTGTCGTCGAGATTGTAGATACCGATCAAAATATCGAATCTTTCCTTCCCGTGATCGACGACGCAGTTAAAGAAGGTCTGGCTACCGTGGAGAGAGTTGAAATTCGCTTCTACAGAACGGGAAAACCGGAGTAGCTAACCCGGTCATTTTAATTTGCCTACCACGAATCATAATTTGCCCATTGATAGCAGCCATGCGTTGATATCAATAATATAGAAATTATGACTAAGAGGATAAGGCTCCGTTTAGACCAGAGGAAGGCTAAATGGAGGGGAATCAACACAGACCAATAAGCGATGATTAGTGGCCAGACTAGTGTTTGGCTGGGTTCCGCTCTCGTAACAACTCTGAACATGTTGGAGGGAAGAAGTATTCCCCCAAAAAGGACGGCCGCGGGAATCATTTGAATCGTTAATAGGAAGTCACCAGTCAGACGGTGACCATAAGAATTAAAGTATGCGATTACCCACGCGGCGAGAAGGGCCAGGAAGGCCAGTCGCCGCGTTTTCAAACGGTGATGGATGAATAGTGGTGTATCGTCTTTTTATGTTCTGAGCGCTTAGGATCAGGCTGTGTATTTATAGAATTATCTGTAGGTGTCATTGTATAGTAAAATTGAAAGCTAATAGTCTAAATTGACTTAATTGACTAGCCTTTGCCGCGAAAATTCTACATGTAAACTTTCTCAAAGCAGCATCTAATTTTTAATTTTCTTTTTTCCCTTTCTTCCAAATTACAGAAGTACCCATGCGATTATCAACTTTTGAAATTAATAAAATAGAACGATGGGGCATGGTGATACCTCACCCGACATCTGAAGAAGATTGGGTTTTTACACCCGATAAGTGCCAAGACTATTTAGCTTCCATAAATGATCCGGAGGCGCAGGAATTATTGAAGCAACTGAATTCCCTACACGCAAACGGATGGCCGCAGGACATGGTTTCGTTTTTGGCCCTTGAAGAAGACGGAATGAAGGCTTTGAGACTTTTAGAAAAAGCGTTCAAAGAATGCTTAAATCGATCTGACCCGACAATCCCTGAGGGGATAGGTAACCCGGTGAAAGCGGTGAAAGTGAAAGCACCGATTCCCAGGCCGCGATTATATTTCGGGCTGGTAAGAAACAGCTCCAAGTTTATAAGAGGGAATCCTAATCTAACCGCCGCTAATTTCTATCCCCTTGGTCATCAACGATCTCAGGGCACGGTTGTCGGTCCTGATGAACCGGTAGTCATTCCTAAGAACGGGACGGACTGGGGCTACAATGTTGAATTCGGAATCATAATTGGGAAAAAAGGTCGTTATATTCAAGGCCATGAAGCGATGAATTATGTCGCGGGCTATACCTCGATAAATGATATCGCAGGGGGTTGTTATTTTAATACGATCAACAAAGAGAATATCGGGCATAAACTTCCCCAGGGCGCAGACTTTTTATTACGCGCTACAGCTTCATGGTGTGGAAAAAAAGCGGATACCGGGTGTCCAATGGGCCCGTATCTTGTAACCAAAGATGAGATTGAAGATCCTTATGATTTGCTCGTCTATACAAGAAAATCCGGGACTTTAAGAGATAGAGCTTATACCGGCAATTTGCTCGAAGGCGTAGAAAGAATTATCCAATGGTATTCATCCTTTGCGACACTCTATCCGGGAGATGTCATGCACCTGGGGACGATGGGGATAGATGGCTTACGTGATGTCAATTTTGGTCCCGACGATTACATCGAAGCGGAAATTGAAAAAGTAGGGTCACTGAAAAATCGCGTAGTCGTTATCGACGATAATGATTGGCGAGAAAAGAATGATGACACCCTAACCCATTCATCGCCGGCAGTAAGAGATGTTTTAAATTCTGAGGATAAGGAAATTGTTTCGCCCGCTGACTGGGAGATAAAAGATGTCCGGCACTACTGGACGGTATACGCGAATTATAAAAAATTTGTCGATAACCAGACCGCATCCTATGCCGGTTATGGTCCTCGCTTTTTAAACGGACCGGCTTCAGCCCTCAGCAGTTCTGCTTCTCATATAGAAATCCCGCCCAGGGCTACTTCCTTGAAAATAGGAATAGAACTCGCCCTGGTCATAAATAAGATCGCCGCTAAGATTAACGCAGAAGAGTGTGATGAATATATTTTAGGTTACACTCCCCTCATATCCCTGTGTGATGAATCTTTTAAAGATGCTGTTTGCTATCAGGCTGAACGTTCCGAAACCGATGTGACAGGATTACCTCCCATTTATGGAAGATGGGCCGATGGCTTTAACATAGTATTAGATCAACCCGTAAAAATCAGCAGTGAAGAGGTAATAGAATTAACCATGTCTTTGGCTATTGATAACTTTGGGTGTATTAAAGGGTCGACATGCGAATATATTGCCAAGGCTCCGCAGATCCTAGAATATATTACACAATATATTACTTTATTTCCCGGTGACGTGATCACACTTGGGAGAACCGCAGAGAGAATTACCATTCCTGCGGATGCTCTAAGAAAAAAAGGAATTAAAGGTATGGGTGAAGTCGATAGGATTGGGAGTGTATCTTTTTCACTGTAATAAGGCGGCACATGCGCTTTGCCGAAGAGCGTACCGTCAATGACATTGTCGGACGCTTGCTTTGATTCGAGTTAACGAACAGCTCCTTCCGTTTTTCTCAATTTCTTTGTGTCGAGAACGCGTGTTATCCTGTATATCCCGGAAGGCGTCGCGTATCTTCCGCTATAGATGAAGATGTGCTGGACGCCCCTCTCCTCATCGATCACCCCGCCGCCGGGATGTGCCGCGTCAATGTTCTCGGGGTCGAGCTCCATCATTCCGGATTCGAGTCTTAAAAGGGTAGCTTCTAATCTCCATTTGTCCGCGCGTCCCGCGTACATATCCCTCTTGGAGAGTGACCACAAATTGACCGTTTGCTCTTGCTCTTCATTCTGCTCGTCATCCAGAGCTCCACCGCTGCGGTTGGTAACGACAGCTTCATAGCGTTTGGTCACGGGATTGAAATCGACATCCGTTGTATCGGGCCAGCGGTAGCTCGAGATATTGGAAAGATCCTGGTGAGTCATGGGAAACCAACCCGTGTCGGAAACCATCATGACAGGAGGTTGTGGTACGGTAATCAGACCATGCCCTCTAAAGGGAAGGATGTGGTTCCTTGAAACAAAGATGAGGCGGCCGTCATGATACATCGCGGTCGGTTCAAGGGGATGAATCGTATCGGAAAGTGGAAACCGCTCATGGACCCAGGTCATGCCTTTGTCTTTGGAATGATACATGTCAATAAAGGGAGTGCGCGTCACTCCAGCAGCGATAACGAGCCCCATCTCCGGATGAATAATCATGCGTGGGCCAAAGCTGGCTCCGTAATTGTGACCTGTCTGCCTCTCTGTCAGGGCATCGGGCAAAAGAGTCCAGGTTTTTCCTTTATCCTCTGAACGATGCAAACCATAGGTGCTCGCAAAAAACACTGAGTTGTCAAGTAGACCAAAACAATTACCGAAACCGAGAACCAGTGGTTCCGTGTTTTTCCCGAATTGCGTGACGTCTATCGGATCCGACCACGATTCGCCACCATCGGTCGATCGCACGACCATAGCGCGGCTGCTGTCTTCGTCCTCACGCGGTCCGTCCCCGTGATGCCGCAGCGTCTGGTGGTACGCGCACAAGAGTGTATCCCCCACCTTGATCCCTACCGGCCACCCTAAATGGTGGTTCTCTCCCACAAGGTATTTTCCCACCGGTAATACGACGGGTCGGATCGTTAAAACGCCCTCCTTCTCGAGACTGATTAGTCTTTCACGTTCGTCAGCAGAAATTATTAATGTATCGGCGACTGCAGCGTCGCTATCGATCCAGCTTTCATCAGCTAACACTACGCTACCGCTTAAAAAATAAACCAGCAGTAACACAATCGAAATTTTCATGTTTAGCTTTATGACTTTGGATAGTGACCCCAAAAGACTATCTTCCACACACCGTCAATTAGGTGAAGATCCTGGACGATTCCCGCGCGGTTCTCATTACCCTTCCCTTCATCAGGAATTATCCTGACACGCCAAACGTTGTCGTTGTAATCGTTGCCAAGCAGTTTCGTTTTTAACCACTCTACCTTCCAGCCATCGGTCATACCGCAATAGTCGACAAATGTCGTGTTCTTCGTGGTGATAAATTCATTGATAAATTCGGCGCTGAAACTTTTCTGTGCCGCTGCATAATCTCCCTCCAATATCAGCACATAGATATCCATCATTACCTGCTGCGGGGACTTCCCGTTCGTGTCTAACGGTGCCTCTTTTACGCCGCAGCCTATGAGGAAAATAATCGGGGCCAATAAAGCGACTGAATGACAGGTGATTTTCATTTTACTCCTTAGTTATATAAGATTTTAGTAAGGTTAAGCATCTACCAGGTGTGGATCCTATTCGATGAATCGACAGGATCAAGTGAATTGGTAAACACTTATACTGTCCTCTATTACCTATCTGTTTAAATCTCGACCCTGTAAATAGCCCACACTCCGCAATTCATTGCGTGTGAATCTTCCGGAAATTCCTGCCTGAGTCTATCGCGTATCTGCAGCGCTCGATCTAAATCATTCAATAGTCCATTAGCTATTATGTCATTGCTGATAAATCCTTTTTCGTCAGATCCCCAATTCGTGATGAGTGATACAGCACAATAACCGTCTATAATATCGTAACCCAGTAATCTGTTTTTCGAAACATAGCTCTCATCGAGTTCAATTTCTACGCCTACGAGAACGGCGTTATCATAGCGGCTCAGAATTTCTTTCGCGTAGTCAATGTTCGTGATGAGACTTAATTTACAATCTTCATTAACACAGTTTTTCCAGTCAATTTTGGACTCAGGTGTAAAAAGGTCAGGTCTTAAAATATTATCCACGGAATCAAAACCGGTCAGAGTCAAACCTCTCCACTTGAGATAACTATGCCACTTTTCTCCACTCTGGGGACCATATTTTTCAACTATTTTATAGTACACTTAAGGTAAAGATAACTACGCGGTTGATAGCGCAGCAATCAACGTTGAGACTCTGTATGTTAAATTTCCGGTCATCGTTTTTCACTTCTCAGCGCGTTTCTGGATGCTCTATCCACGAGAGTAAAAAGACGATCAATTTCATCTTTCTGATTTGATACCCGGTGGCCACGTACTTTAAGAAATTCGCAATCCAGCTCATCGGTCATTTTAAAAAAATCCCGGTAGAGCTCATAATTGTTGAGGCGCTTATTATTTTTTGAACGATAATCATTTTCCTCAAGGCGAGCACGTCTTCCCTCTAAACTGATAATGTTTTGTGAATCCGTATACACGGACACTTTACGACCGTTCACTTGAATGTCACTCAAAGCCCATAATAAAGTCTGTAATTCAAGTTTCGTCGAAGACGTATGCTCAAATTCTTTTACTATCACACGCGACTTTAATTCATCAATCGAAATTTCATCTTCAGCTACAACCAGATAGGCCCCGAATCCTATATGGGTCCGCGTATTCACACTTCCATCCGTAAATAACATCAGTTTATTCATTGTTGAAAGGGATCAACCCCTCACTCCATTGCGAAATATTGTCATTCTGCATTTTCCATACGATAGCGTTGCCAATGAAATGAAGCTTCATGCAGGGCGAAGAAAGGTGTAGGAAGATTGACCCCGACGTGGCGCATCGCATATGGCAATAAACTGCCTTTGATCACTTGACTGCCTTCCACTGTATGTTCGATGACAGATCTGTTATCAGCGTACTGATAGACGCGTTCGTCCGTGTCAATGATCCACGCGGTCTCCTTTTCGATATCACCTCCCCACATAACGCAATGATAGTAAACAAGCGGCTGCAAAGTTTGTTTGTAAACCGTTTTGAGGAAGCGCAACAGGTTAAGCGAGTAATAGTCGCGATCGAAGCCATCCGGGAAAAAGACATCACTGTCTGAGGGAACCCCAACCGCGGACCATTTCGCACCCGGTGGTGAATTGGGCCAGGGTGTATTGTGACAATAGTGTCTTGAGAAGTCACCCGCATCCGGTCCTTTGCGATCGTAACCAGTTTGGTAGATATCGGGGCTGACGACGAGAAGACCCTGTGTCGGCAACATAATATGCTTGCTCTCGTTCGTCGTATTTTCGGAGCGGACGCCGCGAAGATCATCGACGTGATACAGCTGATCCGCGAGAAATGGCTGCTTGCGAAAGGCGGCGATCACTTCGGGATTTGATTTCGCATAGATCTGGTTCGCGTGCCATGACATGGTAGTACGGTTTTCTTAAAAGTTAAAGACGGGGTAATTCCTCTTTCAGGTCCACATTAGGAATGACTGGGCATACTTCAACACCGCAGTTGTCAATCCTGTGAATGCAACGAGCAAGGCAAAAAGCGATTCTTAGAAATTCAGCTTGCGGATCCTTCCGAAAAAAGATTAGACTAGTCTGAATATTTTATATGAATATCACAAAGAATCAATTAGAGCAATTTCGCGAAGACGGCTACATGATACTCGAGTCGGTCATTCCGGACGCGCACCTCAAATTGCTGCGTGATTTGTGTCAGTATTTCATCGATGAGATGGACGCCCGGATGGACCGTGAGGGCACAGATGTGATCAATATCTCCCATCGAGGTAAACGTTATTTTGTGTCTCAATGTTATCAACGGAAACCCGAGTTGTTTGAGTTTCTTTACAGCGACTATATCGCGGACATCTGCCGGGCAACTCTCGGGGATGACGTCTACCTGTTCAATGAACAGTATGTCGTCAAAGGCGCTGAAGAGGGCATGAAATTTGGCTGGCACCAGGATTCCGGGTATGTTGGTTTCCCGGACCACAAGCCCTACCTCTCCTGCTGGTGCGCACTCGACGACATGTCGGAGGAAAACGGCACCGTCTCGGTGATGCCCTTCTCACGCATCGGCATTCGCTCATGGGTACATCATTCCATGGAAGAGGGTTCGAACGACAAGATTGGATACTACGGAGATGACCCCGGTGTTCCGGTAATTGCTCCCGCGGGAAGCATCGCGGTTTTCACCAGTTTGAATTTTCATCGCAGCGGCGCGAACACCACACCCCGCAAGCGTCGCACTTATCTCGCGCAATACACTGCTGAACCGCTCACCATTCAGGACGGCACGAAGCTATGGGGTAACGCTGAACCTTTCCTCCGCGATGGGAAAAGCGCAGTCGGCGAACCGCCACCCGACTTGCCCTCGAGACTCGAAACGGCAAAGCGATAACCGTTAAAGTGCAGTTCACGACTCCGCGGAACTGCATTTCGATCTACGGGTCTTAATCTACCGTTCCGTAACGTTGAGTGAGGAAGTGACACCTTAATGAGCCTGATAATTATAAGGACAGCAGTCAGGACCCGGTTTTTTCTAACCAGTCGAGAGAGGGCTTCCAGACAAATTCAAAGCTCATGTGACGATTACCTGGCGCTCACAAAATTAATTACCCCTGACTGCGGCCGGCGTCCTATACTAGTGCCGTGTATGTTAGGTATCGATGAAGACATGCGACAATGGTCTTATTACATGGTGCTCGAACATCACGCCATCGTGAATCGCAGTATCACTTCAGTGATAGAAAGCCTGGTACGTGACGAGGAACCAACAGGTATTGGCGCAATTGATCCGAAAAGAGATGTCATGCCTTCGAACAATCCGGGTGAAGAAAAAATTGAAGCTTTCCGCTCGTCAGTAGAAAACCATTTAAAAGTTGTTGCAGGTCTTTCACCGCTACGTGGAACGAGAACAAAACGTCATCCAATCTTTGGTGAATTTGACGCACATTACTGGCATTGCATGTTTGCCTTCCATTTGCTTGTTCACTACAAACAGGCCAAATACGTGATACAAAAAATATGTTCGGCACAATACACGGGCAGTAACGTCAATCACCATGTGTAAAATGAAACCTGAATCTCAGATACCTGCGCCCCCATTCAAAGCCAGCAAAAAAACTGCCCTGCTCATGTACGATCTGTGGTATGGGTGAATCACACCCGATGAAGCTCGGGATCGGGCAACTGAGTGGGGATTTGCTCAAGAATCTATCGAGCATATTATTATTGAATCCACGGCACCACCCTCGTACTGGAGCGACAAAAAATAGAAAACGCCAATAATATCATCGGTGAATCAACAAGTTTTTAAGTTGCTGCCCATAAAGCAGTATACAATCTTATCTATCGAACAGCTAATTTATCAGTCCAAGGATTAAAAAATGAGAACAGCGAATCCCGCTTTAAACGCAAAAACTTTCGAGAGGATAGGATCGGAGTCCCTCGGGGACAAGGTGATGACTATTCAGGGCACGGTGAACAAAACCTTGGTAATGTTATTCTGTCTCATCGTACCCGCGGTATGGATCTGGAACCAGTTTTATTCAACCGGAAACCCCGGAATCGTGATGCCGTGGATGATTGGAGGGGCGATCGGCGGCTTCATCATTGGCCTCGTCACGGTGTTTAAAAAACAATGGGCGCCTGTTACCGCCCCGATCTACTCGGTACTTGAGGGATTTTTTGTCGGGGGGATTTCCGCCGTATTTGAAGCACAGTTTCCGGGAATTGTCATGCAGGCGGTCGGTTTGACGATGTGCACACTCTTCGGACTGCTTGCCGCCTACAAGTCAGGACTGATTAAAGTAACCGAAAATTTCAGGCTCGGCGTTGTCGCGGCGACGGGGGGGATCGCGTTAATCTATTTTTTATCCTTCATACTCAGGTTTGTCGGTATCGGAATACCCTTTATCCATGACAGTGGATTAATGGGTATCGGTTTCAGCCTCTTTGTTGTTGTCGTCGCGGCAATGAACCTGGTGTTGGATTTCGATTTTATCGAAAACGGCGCTCGTCAGGGGGCTCCCAAGTACATGGAATGGTATGCCGCATTCGGTTTAATGGTTACACTGATATGGCTCTATATCGAAATCCTCAGACTGCTGGCCAAACTCAGGTCCAGGAGATAGAGCAAGCTGCAGTCTATCGATTAATTACCTCTCAGGGCTTATGTCCTTCGGTTGATTAATGGCGTGCTCCACGACTGCTTCAATGTCCTTAAGCGGGATGGGGTCGTTGTCTTTGAAATTAATACACCCCTTACCCGTTTTAATCTTCGGGTGTCTGGCTTTAAAACTTTCGATATGGTGATAACCGCAAGTGTAGAGTGACACATAATTCTTCTGGTTCGCGATCGCGACCCATCCATCTCCGAACTGGTAGGTCGGCATTTTGTAGCGCATATCAACGATTGCCTTGGGGAACGCTTTCGTAATTAAGGCGTGAAGTGATTCGATCTTCGCTTTCCGATTTAACGGAACAGCAGCCATATATTTTTTAACTTCCCTGTTCATTTATTAGCCCTGACTTTTGGTAGATGACGCGATTTAAGCGAGTCACACTTATTGCGAGAGGAATGAATGTAAAAAGAGAAAGACAGAATGCATATCTTTAAGCATTAGAAAATGTAAAAGTGTATGATAATTATCTAAATGACGCTATTTAACTGACATATACACATATGGTTCAGATAATGCTTTATTAATATTCGCTGGGGGACGCTATATATTATTTTTTATCGCATGCAAGGACTGTAAAATCAGTTGCATACAATATTTGATAAAAGAACCTGCGCCGATCACCCCTTTGTTTCGTTTTTATTTAATCACCTTACTACTGCATTCCACATGGATACCATTCTCATAGTTGAAGATGACGAGAGCTACCGGTCAATGTTGATGTACGCGCTGGAATCCCAGGGGTATAAAGTATTCGTAGCGCCGGGTGGGCTAGAAGCGAAAACATTCTCCAGGAATTAAAGCCTAATCTTATCATTACCGATCTTATCATGGAGGACATGGATGGGTTCGAAGTCATCATACACGCTAAAAAACAGAATCCATAAATAAAAATTATTGCCATCTCCGGCGGCGGACAGCTGCAGACTGAAAAATACCTCGATACAGCCAAAGAGTTGGGAGCGGAGTACTCGATCATGAAACCCTTCTCTCTGGACGAAATTACAAACGCCGTTGATTCGCTGCTCAAGTAACAAGTCGAGTCGATCATTCTGTAAATATGTTTTCTAGGTAACGATAGGTTGGCAAACCTTGGAAGCTTGAACACATAAGATATAGTTCACTCCAGCGCCCTGCTTCTACCAACTGACCATGGCGAACGGCTGATGCTTCCCATTTAAAATCGAAGGGTCCAATTAATTTTTGTGTTGAGTTGTCTCTTGCTCGGGTGCCAGCGCCCGCCGAAGGCATCGACTTCCTGGTTAATAACGAGGTAAATGTCATTGCCCGGCTGTACATTCCAGCGTATGCGGCTGTTAATACCAAAGGTGTCGGATACATTGTCATATTGATTAGTGATGTTCCAATATAATTTAGGAGAGAAACTAAAATTCAGGTTTAACTGTACGACATGGGTATCAAAATCTCCCACCGGTAAATCCACATTGTTATACTCATACAGAAATGCGGTGTTGAATAAAGGGGATGGTTTCCAGACAATCTCGCTTTTAAACTCCACCCTATCCCCGTCATAAAACTCGCCCACCGTCAGGGTAAAATTCCCGCTCAACGCCCTCTCCCTGGCAGTCCTTACCCTGACTTCGACTTTTTGGAATTTATAATCTCCGACCGGGATAATCACGCCGTCAACAATCTCGAATGGCTCAAAAAGCTGTTCCCGTTGAAATTGCCCGCTCACGTCAATATAATCTTTGGCTTTATTCGTAATTCTGAAATCCGGAAAGTTAAATCGGGACCTGACAACTTCGCCATCGAGGTTGGATTTGTAGTGCGTGTCTATTTTGTAATCGATACTGTCTAATTTTTCGGGGCGCACACGGTAGCGGGAAAATAAATAATAATCTCTCACTCCGGACTCTTCGACAAAACCCAGCGCGGGATTGTAGTTTTCGTCCATTATCTCGACAAATAATGTGAGCGAGAATTTGTCATTCGGATACCGCACGGATCCACCTATCGAACCTTGATTTCCTGAAATACCCGTGGTTGAAGATTCCTGAACAAAGAAATTAGTTTCAAATACATTGTTACCTCCCAAAAATCTTGAAGTCCGATAAGTAAAGTCCGCACCGATCAGGCTGTTATCATCATTGGTTTGTGGATCTCCGTTAGTATAAATCACACCCACTTGTGATTCTCCAAGAACGTTTACCGTGGCGCGGGCCACCGCCAGATTTTTTGACTCAATGCTGCTTGTGTCATCTACCTGAACATCGAGAATACCAAAATTTACTTGGCGTATCCTTCCCGTCACTTTTATCCCCCCACGGATATCGATCGGCTGGTTATCGGCATCCAGGCCGATGCGCCGCGAGAAAAAAGGAACCGGGGATCGACTGAGACCGGCGAATCTGAATATCTCGGCATCCTGAAGAAAAAATTTCCGTTTTTCCGGGAAAAAGAGTTCAAAACGTGACAGGTTAACCTGGCGGTCGTCCACTTCAGCTTCGGCAAAATCAGTATTCACGGTCAGCGCCGCGGTAATCGCCGGTGTGATTTTATAAAACAAGTCAAACCCCGGTTTGAAATCGAAATCACTCTTATTCAAAACCTGGTCGCGCGTGGCTTTCACGTTCGCGTATGGAATAAAGTCCAGACCCAAGCCTTGTTGCAGACCCGTAATAGCGGTTAAGACCCCGGAACTTCCCAACTCCTCAATCGACTTGTTGCGATAGGGAGCCGACCAGCGGACCCGCTCTCTATTGCGCTGGATGGATCTTTCGACATTGAACCCCCAGTTTTTCCCCTGGAGATCGAATGAAAGTGTTTTTGTCGGAATGACCAGTTCTGCGGACCAGCCGTTTTCGTCCATGACCGCTCTGCCATCCCAGATACCGTCCCAATTATAGTTTGGGTCTTTGCCGGACCGTATAAGCGCGTCTCTCAAAGCGCCCAATGCGTTAATTTCAAAATAATAACCATTACGAAAATCATGGAAAGTATCAAAGGTCATACGCACCGAGTCATCAAAACGCATCGAACCATCTCTTTGCATACTCCGGGCGGTGATATTGTCCGGCTGCGAATCGAAGGCGCGAATGCCGACATAAATATAATCTGAGCTGTAAAGGAGAAGAACTTCTGTCTTCTCACTTGGAGGAGAACCTTCAACGGGTTGAACCTGGGTAAAATTGGAAATGACCGGTGCCGTGGACCAGCTCTCATCATCAAGAATCCCATCGATGGTAGGTGGATTCTCAGTGCGTACCATCGTGACCTCATAATCACCTTTCCCTAAATAATTATCTTCGATTGGGGTGACGTCATTGAGTTCGCTCCCGGAATCATCTGAAAAGACACTGCGCTGTAATGCCAGCGAGAGGCATAAGAGGGTGACTACTCGAAAGCGCAATATGAAGGCGGTGAAAGGGGTCATTCCTGACATTGCCCTTTAATCTTACGCACAGCCTGATCCCCTTTTCTACCTGTGGCCATGTTTTCAAGTGAATACAGACTTAATTGCGAATGTCAAAACTCAAGTAGTGTCCGCTTATGAAATTATTCCTGGGTCTTAACTTAATACGATTCGCAGCGCTGTCCAATCGCCGCGTTTTTTCAACCGGTTCTAGTCACCAAAACTGAACGCGTAGAGTTTTGCCTTGCTCAGCTCAAACTTGAGCTGAATTTTATCCGCTTTAATATTCATGTTCAGTTGCAGAGGGCTATCAGTCACCGTTGTGTCAATTTCGACTTCAGAAATATGTTTTTCCTCTGCATCTATAACGATCACCTTGACAGCCCCACCCTTTTCAACGTCCGCGGTGATCTGGATTGTCTGGCCCGCGTAATCTATCGGGGCCGTCGTTATCATCGCCGGCCGGTCACTAAATTCCTGTTCATAGCCGGCAAACCCGTCCGGCCGTAGCGAGGCCAGGCAGAGAAAACCATTGCGCCAGCCAAAATGCAGCCCATCGCTGCCCCCGTAGTAGAGCCGAATTTCATCTTTGAGGAAGACGGGATTGGCCGCCGCGTAGACACAACCCCAGTCATAGTCCATTTCCTCCTCTGAGACGGGGATAAAAGGTGTCCCGGGTGAAAGTCGGTGCCATCTCTTAGTGTCCGGGCTCCAGGCAAGTTCAGTCCATACCCGGTCAGCGCTCTGATCGTGAATCGCTACGAGGCCAAGATAAACTCCGGCGTGAAAGAAAACCGGCATCGCGTAGGGCTGCAGATTTTTGTTCACACCCTCCATGACTACCTCTTCCTTTGTCCAATGGACGAAGTCTTCGCTTTCAATCCTCGCCACCTGCCGGCCGATCGACTTTTCCCATGTTCGGGTGATGCCGACATACTTCCCCAGCGTGGGTGCGAAGAAAGCGTTATTGTGCGTATCCCCCGCAACGTTAACTCCCTCGCAATCGATGGGTTCTCCCCAGTGAATACCGTCGGCGGATACGCTGACTAACAAACCATAATAAATGGACTTGTATCGGCGCGCGGGGCCAGGATCGCTGTGATCTTTAAATATGCCAACTCCATGAGGACCACGCCAGATGATGTTATTATCTTTGTTGCCCTCGAAGTCGACCAATCCCAAGTTGGGCTTCTGCCAGGTGATCCCATCAATCGATGTCGCATAACAGATTCCCATCTCCCTATCCTTGGGTATAAGATAGTGACTTTTGCGTTCTTCAAACGACATGCCCCGGGCGGAGAGATCGACGATAAAAGGGCTGTACCAGCATTTATAGAGCTCCTCCTCACGGTCGTAAATCATGTTGCCGTAGAGATTATCATAGCGTTTCTCCCAGGGTTTGTCCTCGCCGAAAAGCGGGTTGCTCTCGTGTTTCTCCACCGTTCCCACGGTGAGCTTTGCGTTCTCCGTGCTTTCAACTACGCGACTGTCCAGAAGGAGGAACCGGTCGCGCTGTGTGTTCGACTGGCTATACATTGGATCAATTAATACAAAGAAAAATAAAAAAAATAAAAAATATTAATTCTCTCTCAACTTTTTGCATTCATTTTTAAGTAGAAAGGGGCTATCGAGGTATCAAAAAGGGATAGGATCAGTAATGATCATTCATCACTCCGTAAGACAAAATTCGCAGGATTTTCTTTTGTCAGCAAGCCCCCTGAACCATTTATTACATAGCAAAAATTACCTTTTGATTGCTCGGTCACTGCGTACCCCTCTTTTGATACTTCAACGCCAATACCGGAACCATTACCTTTAAATGAAAACAATCCGTCATTGTCACTTTGTGTCTCTTGAATCGTACCACTATCTGAAGGTGTATTAATATTTAAAATTTTGATACTGACATCGCTGACAGGATTACCCTCTTGATTCGTTACTTTGCCGTAAAAATCAAATAATTTATTTTCTACACCACCCGTTTCCTGACTTGTCTCATTCGAAGGCAGGAGAAGCAAGGCTACGACAACAACAATCACAAAAAACAAAACACCAATGATAATTTTTTTATTCATGGTTTTGAACTAATTTAAATATTAATCTACAGTTCATCGAGAATGACAAAAGGGGCCATGTCGATCTTTTTGTAATTTGGTTTTCCAGTAAGCGATAGGTGGGCAGTAGCAGTGTTAGGTTTTACGTGTTAAGTTTTTGGTGAAGGAGGTTCACGGTTGAGTCGCTTCTAAAAGCGTGTCTTCAAACGAACGTGACGCACCTTCGGTGTAAGGCTCGAGCTGAATAAGTTTTTACACTCAGGGCTGGCATTGGGTAACCAATCTTCAGGGATGGGCTGAAGAACATCGAGAATGTGCTCGCTGAAACTCCGCTTGGGAGTGACTCATCGCCGACGAAATCTCTAATCAAATAGGGTTGCCAGGTCAGGTATTGCTCAGACTGGCAGTCGTTATAAACCAACAGCCCGCGGGGATTCCCCATGAAGTGCAGCCGTTGATTCGTTGTTTTAAATACTGTGGATTACTTGCGAAAACCTGACGTACTAATATCATTATTGTATTCCTGTTATCCCCCCATCGATAATAGGGAACCAGAATATGTGTATACAAAATAATTCAGTCTGTAGCCGTGTTTTATTATTTTCCTTTGTAACAACAGTAGCGTTATGCCATCCATCATGGGCTGAGACGGTAACCGTGGAAGCCACTAAGGACACATCGATATTCTCGGAGAATAATAACAGCAATGGCCAAGGTGATCTCTTTTCCGGAAGGACCAGGGGGAGGCAAGAAGCGCGCAATCGTCGAACATTAATACAATTTGATCTCACTGATCGGACCCCGTTTTTAGTACCAATTTTTAAGTGAGAGAGCTACCGGGTGTTAATGGTTTTAGGATAGATGTATATGAGAGATTTTGGCGAAGTGAGGGCGTAGCCCGAACGCGGCCAAGA
>Ga0115002_10004291_pt1 | contig 17314 bp, 17 predicted proteins | sample ArcticOcean_MG_C_8_FD_89576 | JGI IMG/M metagenome (GOLD analysis project Ga0115002, IMG submission 89576) | Marine microbial communities from western Arctic Ocean - ArcticOcean_MG_CB11_86 | ecosystem: Environmental > Aquatic > Marine > Oceanic | place: Arctic Ocean: Canada Basin | collected... | reverse complement strand
GCGCAGCTATCCGCAGTTTTTTGATAATGTGCAACAAGTCGTGCTCAAATTGCGCACCGAGTCCTTTTTTTTACAGGAAAGCCCAGAGTTGGATTGGGCTATTTTCTCTTGCGAAGTTTTGCCCGATTCACGAAACAAAAACTATGTGCAACAAAAGCAAGTGCTCAAACAACACGCGCAACGCTACCAATCCAACGAACTTCGTGTGCGCCGCCGCAACCTGATCGAGACTATCTACGATCTAATCATTATAAAGTTAGTGCATGACCAGAATCTACTCAGCGAAACCGTAGACCTGACCGAATCGAAAATCGGTCGGCAAAACCTGGCTTTTATCAACTTCGGCGAAGATGGCATTCGCATCAGTGATATTGCCCGGCAACAAACCCACGCGCAACTCGGCGTCTGTCCAAGCTGGTAAGCCGCTACCCTCCTTTGATCCGCACCTCACGCCCTGTCCCGGCGCTTTTGAGCAAGGCTTCCATCATTACCTGTATTTGCAAACCGTGCGACAATGGTGCTGTACAGCTCGTCCCATTCAAGATACAGTCTATAAAATGCCCTGCGATATTATCCCAGGCCTCGGGCTGATGTCGCAGGTTCACCGCGGTATCCTGCTCCGCCCCGTCAACCGTACTATATAACTTGAGGGGATTGTAAGAAGCCCCGGCTTCGGTGCCAAATAGCTCGATCTGCATCTCCCCGGGTTGGTGCGAAGCCCAAAAACTTTCCACCTGCAAACCAAGGCCGCCTTCAAAGCGAATAAAGCCGGCGGCGTAATCGTCGGCGGCGAATTGACGATAGGTCGCACGCGTCACTGGGCGGCTGTAGCCTTTGCCCTGCGGCCCAAAATGAGCACCGGCAACCCCAGTTGCCGATACCGGCCGCGGAAAGCCCAACAGACTCCAAGCGGCGTCCAATACGTGCACCCCCATATCGCGAAAAGCCCCGCCGCCCTCTTTTATAAAACCCAGATTCCAGGCCGGTATCCCGTTGCGGCGAACGCTGCGCGCCCTCGCATAGTAAAGCTCGCCGAAATAACCGGCACGATTCTGTTCATCCAAATACTGGCATGCCGGACTAAATCGCGTCGACAGCGACATCATATTTACGACACCGGAGCGATCGGCCGCATCAACCAGCCGCAAGGCCGCCCTTTCGGAATCGGCTAAGGGTTTCGTGACCATTACATGCTTATCGCGTCGCACCGCCTCAAGCGCCACCGGCACATGCAGTTGATTCGGCGTTCCGACAAAAATAGCATCCAGTTCCGGATCCTTGCACATCGCCTTGTAATCGGTATAGGTCTTGACCTCACCGGGCAGTTCGGCGGCGAACTCGGCCATTCGTCCCTCGTCCAAATCGCATAGCGCCGCCACATGCCCCTGGGCATGTCGGCTAATCGCACGTGCATTGGGCTTGCCGATTCCCATGCCGACAATGCCGACATTAACTTTTTTCGTAGGCATTCTTTTCTCCTCAAATTCTGATGTAACCCGTTTATACGCTCAGCCTGGTAAGCCCGAAAATGCGCTCCCGCAAACACCTAAAAACCGTTCAAAGCAAAATCTATCCGCCAGCGATATCGGGCCGAAAACTAGGAAAATAACCATAGCCTTCCAGACTTATTCGCTGCCCTGGGACCGCCCAATCGACGTCTAATTCGGAAAAAAGCTGGCTTGAGACGTAAGCGCGTTGAATCAGTTCCGTCATGCCCGTGACCTCAATGCGTCCACTTGCCGCTTCAACGCGGCGCAAGCCTACGGGAATTTCATGGATTGCCGAGGACTCGAAAGTACCGCAAGCACACAGCGTCTGCGCCCGGGCCATCGCCAGGGATGCGGTGGGCTGATCGCTAGCGTTGGCGATCGCTCTTATTGTATCTTCGAAGACCCCCCTCTCCCCCTTGCCGCCGATCAAGTCCTCGCGGCGACCGTCGCTCCATATAACCTCGGCCTCTCCTTCGTATGTCATTTCTATTCGCCCCAAATCCCCTTGGATTTCAAAACGCGGATCGACTCTTTCTTCGCTGCAATGCGTCACTGCAAAAAAGACATCGACCGCCGCTGCAGTCTCGACCCTGAATACGGCCGTGTCCGCAGACTGGATCGCATTGACCCGATACAGCTCAGCTTGCACTGCCGTCGGTTCAAGCATCTGGCCAATCTGCTGACAACCCAAAAAAAACATCGAATTGACCGCATGGGCCAGCGCGTTATTATGCGGACTATCCAGCACCCAGGTATCCCCGGCCGCCAAATTTCCTGCCCACCCATTGCGCCCATAGTATTCCGGGTCGCGCGGCCAACAACCAAAGCCCTTAATCGAACGGACCCGCCCCAAATTACCCGCGCAGATCCAATGCTTGACAAATTGGTAGTTTTGTTGGCCCACATGCTGGTAACCAACCGCGCAGATCCGCCCAGACCGCACCTGGGCCGCCAACATCGCGTCAACGTCCTGTATCGAACCGGCAGCCGGTTTTTCTACCAAGACGTGACAATCGGCTTCGAGACCAGCGACGGTCATAACGCGATGCAGGGGGATCCCCGTAGGAATACACAATAAGTCGATTTCGTTGCGACAAGCAGCGAGCATTTCCCGCAGCGAAGCAAACACCCGAACGCCCTTGTCGGCCAACGCCTGTACCTCTGTCGGAAAATTGCGCTGATCCGCTTCGATCGCGACTTGCGCAACATGCCGGCCCACCCCCCCAACTTGCTCGATGTCCCGCAAGTAAGTACGGGCAAAGCCCCCCATGACAACTATCGCTATTCCGACTGGCCCCACCTCGCCCCCCTATGCCGCCGCGAACTCGCGTTGATGCAATTCATCGGCCCGTAACAATTCTTCCTCGCCATAACTCGGCGCATTGCATGCTCCAGCGCAATCCGCTACTTCCACCTCGTTTTTGGCTCCGGTCAAGACCAACGAAACGCCCGGTTCATCCAATACCCAGCGCAGGGCCGCCTGCGCCATCGACTCGACCTCCGCCCGGACGAGAAAAGACAGCCGCTCGACTTGCTCGACTCGGGCGACGATTTCCTCGCGTTCATAACGGGCATTGAGCGTGCCGGGCTGAAAGACCGTGTCTAGGCCAATCGCCCCGGAGAGAAAACCATTGGCCAGGGATTCACGCGCCACCACCCCTATGCCTTCAGCGCTCAAATCCCGGATAAGGACTCGCGCCTCGCGATTGAGCAAGCTATACACGACCTGAATGGCATCTATCTTGCGATGGAATGCCCAAGTGCGAGCCATTTGCTGCGTATCCGCGAAGTTGGAAATCGAATGCCCGATAAACCGCACCTTGCCCGCGGCCTGCAACCCATCGAGCGCCGCCCAAACATCGTCGTGAATTTCCTCGGCAGCAAAGGGCGAATGAAAGAAGAGTAGATCGATATATTCGGTGCGCAAACGGCGCAGGCTTTCTTCGACCGACTGCACCGCATAAGCCCCGTAGAAATTGGCCTTGTTGCCCTCGGTCGGCTTGCGACCAAATTTGGTGGAAACGATCACCTCGTCACGCCAGCCCTGCAAAGCCTGGCCCAAAACCTCTTCGGCAATGCCGTCCTGGTCTTTGTCCCCATAAAGAGGCGCCGTATCAAAAAAATTAATCCCCACCTCGCGCGCCTTCTGAATGGTGCGTTCCGCATCGTCGACAGCGACGGGTCCATAAACCGAGGAGTTAAAGGCCCAGGTTCCAAGGCCTACTTCGCTTATCTTTAAGCCCGTTTTACCCAGCGTTGTATATTGCATCGCCGCCTTTCGTTGCCTGAGTGTTCTTCCGGCCTATAGTTTGTTGGAAATTTAGGCCGCTTAATCCAATCCACCGCGCTGCTCAATTTCTTTAAGTTGGTAGCCAATGTCAATTGGACCCCATTTCCTCGCTCAACCATCGTTATAACCATATCCACCTCTTTTACGACTTGACAAGGATAAATAGCTATCCTAGCATAGAGTATCCTCCTAAACAGATTTCCCAGAGTGTATTTAGCTACACAAATACTCAAATCAGCCCTCGTTCCAATTCTCATCCTGTTGCCGGCTCCCGGACCAAGTATTGAACGAGATATGACCAAGGATATCGACCGCCTACAACGCGCTGAGTGCGAGTACAAAGGCATTACGGCTAGTTTTGACGAGCTAACGCGAGCTTATATCCTCAAAGTATACGAGCAGGGCGAGCTATTGCGGTGGCAAGCAGAGCCGAGCCCTTTTAATCCCGAAACAGAGACCTTAGTCACCGCCGTATTTTCCGCCAAACGCCAGAGAATTCCAGCCGATACCGCCGAAATAGCGCAAATCCGCAATGAAAGCATCACCACAGCCGGTATCACCTGGCGCTATAGCACCTTGGCCGCTACCCGGATTACCGCCCACGGGAATTTCGCGCTCGATGCGATGGCGGTATTTAGAAAGACCGTCGACGACTTTGTCGGCCGCATGGTCTATGCACCGGTAGCCATCGAATTACGCAGCGAAATGTCGACGGACGCCCCGATACACGCCCTCGTCGAACCCGGTACCGTCATGCTGATCGAAGAAGAGCACGATACTTGGTTGCTCGTTCGACAACCTTCGTCCACAGATACCGGCTGGTTAAGACGCAAGCAAATCCAATTCATTGACGAGCAACATGCCCGCAGTAATTAAAATTCGCGACCTAGTAAAGACCTACGAGATGGGTTCGACCCAGGTCCACGCCCTGGGTGGAGTCAACCTGGACATCGAAGTGGGTGAATACGTCGCCATAATGGGACCGTCGGGATCGGGAAAGAGCACCCTACTCAATATCCTCGGCTGTCTCGACGTGCCCACCGCGGGCAGTTATGAGTTGAGCCAGAATATCGTCAACGAAATGGACGACGACGATTTAGCCCGAATCCGCAATCAGGAGATTGGCTTCGTCTTCCAGACGTTTAACCTATTACCCCGGGCCGACGCCCAGGGTAATGTCGAGCTGCCTTTAGTCTATAGCGGCATGCCGGTGGGCGAACGACGCGAACGGGCGGCGCGCTCACTCGAAGCGGTGGGTTTATCTGACCGCGCCGACCACCGGCCCAACGAACTTTCGGGCGGCCAAAGGCAACGCGTCGCCATCGCCCGCGCGTTGGTCAACGACCCGTCAATCATCCTCGCGGACGAACCGACCGGTGCCCTCGACACCCGCACCGGCGATGAAATCATGGACCTCTTCGATGACTTGCACGCAGGGGGCAATACCATCATCCTCGTCACTCACGAAGAGCACATCGCCAAACACAGTCGCCGCATCGTGCGTTTTCGCGACGGCCTAATCGAAAGCGATCTTCCGGTCACGGAGGACGCCGCGCAATGATTCGACTTTTTTGCGCCCTGCTCTTTTTCGCCCTGCTCTTTTGCGCCTGCCAGTCTGCCCCGCTGGACCTGCCCACCACAAAAGTCACCCGCGGGGAGTTTCGCGTTACGCATTATGAAAGCGGCGAGATCAAGGCCGCCGGCGGCGAAATTATCTCTTCGCCCAGGATCGGTGGCCGGCTCAAGATCGTCCACCTCTGGCCCGAAGGCGAAACGGTCGATCTCGGCGACCTAATCCTGCAATTCGATCCGGCGGAATTCGAACGCGAAATGCTCGACCGCGAAGGCCGGCTCGAACAGGCCAGTTCTGATTTCGAAAAGGCACAGGCCCAACGCGGTCAGCAATTATCCAATATCAAGCGCAAGATCCAGCAGCAGGAAGCCCAACGCGATCTCGCAAAACTCAACCAGCAAAGGCAGGAATTCGCCTCGAATATTGATCGCGAACGCGGGCAGATCAATTTGGAAAAAGCGGTGCGCGCTCTAGAGGAAGCCCGTCAGGAATCGATCGCCCAGGAGGTCATCAATCGCGTTGACCTCAACAAACACGATCTAAGCATAGACCGTAACCGACGGCGCTACGACAGCGCCCAGCGCGATTACGACCGCACCAGCGTCTATGCGGCCAAACCCGGCATCGTGGTCTACCGCAAGATATGGAAGCCGGGTACCGACCAGGAATCCAAAGTCGCCGTCGGCGACCAGGTCTGGGGCGGCAAACCCCTGCTCGACATCCCAGATATGAGTAAAATGCAAGTGCGCTGCCTTATCGGTGAAATGGATATCGAGCGGGTGCGCATTGGCCAACGAGCAAATATCCGCCTCGAGGCTTTCCCCGGTCCAGTCTTTAGCGGCGTCACTAGCGAACTAGCGACGATGGCCTCGCCGCAACCCGGCGCGCCGGACATCCAAGTCTTCGGATTGGTAATCGACATCGACGAACAGGACAACCGGCTCAAACCGGGCATGTCGGCCGAAGTCGAAATCATACTCGAAGTCGTCCCCGACGTGCTATCGATCCCGCTCGCCGCCCTTTTCAATCGCCAACGGGGTTTTTCCGTCTTTCGACTCGAAGACGACAATTATGAAGAAGTGGCCGTTGAACTCGGGGAGAAAAATGCCACCGAGGCGATCGTCACCTCTGGGCTTTCCGATGGCGATATCGTCGCACTCGAAGATCCCACCGTGCCCTAAATCGAGAGGTAGTTTTGACCGAGATCCAAAACAAAAAAAAAGATGGCCGGCGCAAATGGTGGATTATCGGCATCTTGTTGATCGTCGTGCCCGCCGGGGCGTTCCTGGCGACCAACCAGCTAGCTGCCCCGACCGAGTCGTCCATCCCCTCCTACCCCGTGCAACAGGGTGAATTCGTAATTTCGCTCAAGCTCAAGGGCGGCGAGTTGGAAGCGATCGAAGCCGAAAATATCGTCGCCCCCAGGGTACGGGGCCAACTCAAGATCGTCGAGCTTTTTCCCGAAGGCGAACAGGTCGAAGTAGGCGACCTGCTCGTACAATTCGAGCAGACCGATTTCAATAAACGCGTCATGGACGCCGAACAGCAGGTCGAATCGGCTAAGGCCGATATGGAAAAAACCCAGGCGATCCATAAATCCGAAATTTCCAAGCTCAAAGCCGATATCAAAAATATGGAAGCCAACCTGCGCCTGGCCGAGCTAAAGGTCGAACGCATGATCTTTGAAGCGACGGTGCAGAAAGAGGAGGCCGAGATCGAAGCCCGCAAAGCCGGGCTGAGCAACGAACAAGCCCTGGAAAAACTCGAATCGCAAAAGATCATCAATGGCGCGGAAGTAAAAAAACGTCAACTCGAAATCGAGCGCAAAGAACGCGAATTGGTTAAAGCCCGCAAGGAATTGGCGAGTACGACCATCAATGCCGAAAAGCCCGGTCTAGTTGTCTATGGCAAAGTCTGGAAGGGCGAACGCCCCGAGAAGATTCGCGTCGGCGACGAGGTCTGGGGAGGCGTCAACGTCATCTCGCTGCCCGACCTCTCCCATATGCAGGTCAAGACCTATGTCAACGAAGTCGACGTCGACAAACTCGACACCGGGCAAGTCGCCAGTATCAAGCTCGACGCGCTGCCCGAGCCAAATTTTATCGGCAAGATCAAAAGCATCGCCTCCCTTGGCCGCGAAAAAGAGGGCGAGAAAAACGTCAAGGTCTTCGATGTCGTCCTAGAGATCGAAGGAAAGGACAACCGGCTTAAACCCGGCATGTCCGCCACCTGCGAAGTTATCATCGAGACCATCCCGCCCAAGCCCCAGGCCAGACCCGATTCGATACAACCCGTAGCCACCGATGAAATCGTAACCGAGACGGCCCCGATGCCTCTCTATATCCCGCTCGACGCCGTCTTCGAGAAGAGCGGCCGCACACTCGTCTATCTCATAGTCGATGGGCAAGCAGAAGCGCGTGAAGTCACACTCGGCAAAAAAAACGAGGACTTCGTCGTCATCGCCAAAGGTCTGGGCCCCGATGACCGCATCGCCCTACGCGATCCCACCCAAGCCGCCGACGCCATCGGCGGGATGGAAGCAGCCGAAGAGTCGGCTTCACCACAGGTGCAATAATCCTTGGATCTACGCGAAACAGTTTCCCTCAGTTTGATCGGCTTGCTCTCGCACAAGTTGCGCACCTTGCTGACTATGCTCGGCATCATCTTCGGCGTGGCCGCGGTTATCGCGATGCTCTCCATCGGCGAGGGCGCCAAACAAGAATCGCTCGAACAGATCCGCCAGATGGGCATTAGCAATATCATCGTGCAGCACTGGGATAAGGAAGAGGACCAAGAGGATTCAGCCGATACCGACCAGAACAAATCCCAAGGGCTAACTTGGGATGACGCGCGGTCCATCGAGCGCATTTGCCTGCTCGCCGAATACGTAACCCCGCAACGAGACTCAAAAATAAGAGCCCAAGCCCACGGCAATACCTTCCGCACCATGGCCGTCGGCACCACGGCCGACTACCTTACCGTGCTCGACGCTCGCATGGGTAGCGGGGTCTATTTTTCAGCGGAGGACTTGCGCGGTGCCAAGCGGGTCTGCGTGCTCGGCGCCGATGCCAAGCGGGCTTTGTTCTTCTTTGATGACCCGCTCGGCGACCGAGTCAAGATCCGCAACCAGTGGTTCACGGTTATCGGGGTATTGGCGGATAAGGGCGCAGCCGGCGGCAAGATCGGCGGCGTACTCGAAGTGCGCAATACCGACGAGGATATCTATATACCGCTGACGACGATGCTTTCCCGCTTCCACTGGGAACCAGGTGACGCCGAATTGAGTCAGATCACGGTCAAAATATCCGATTCTAAGCAATTGCAGGAAGCCGCGGCCATTGTCCGCACCATTATCAACCGCCGCCACCGCGGGGTCGAGGATTTCAAGATCGCCATCCCCGAGGAATTGCTGCGCCAAAGCCAGAAAACCCAACAGATCTTCAATATCGTTATGGGCTGTATCGCCGGGATCTCGCTGGTCGTCGGTGGCATCGGCATTATGAATATCATGCTCGCCTCCGTGCTCGAACGCACGCGCGAAATCGGGATCCGCAGGGCCCTGGGAGCCCGCCGCCACGACATTCTCTCGCAATTCTTGGTCGAGTCGCTGCTGGTCAGCCTGTTCGGTGGTTTGATCGGCGTGATTCTAGGTTATGCCGTGCCGGAAATCATCACCCTCTACGCAGGTTGGCGCACTATAGTCCAACCCTGGACCATCGCCCTAGCTTTCGGGGTCTCGGCATCGGTTGGCATCGGCTTCGGCATTTACCCCGCCCGCCAAGCCGCGCTGCTCAACCCCATTGACGCGTTGCGCTATGAATAATCGCTCAAACGATTTGCGCGAGGATATATTCCCGGCCACGCCGTTCCTGCGGATAGGCCAACGGATGTTGCAGATAGCGCACCCCATCGATGGTTTCGTCGCAAGGGATTACCAGGAACAAAAAACACCTTGTGGAACCGCTCCTGTAGGAATGCGAGGGTTGCCTCGCCCCGTTCAATCATATGCGCAATATCCCCCGCATATGATCAGCGCGTCGTCCGGATAATCATATGCGGACAAGCTCTCAAGCCAGGTCCAGTTCGCCAAGAAGTCCGTGTGCAGGTCCGAAGTAGCGAATATCCGCATAAGTTTTGACGGCGACCTTCCCGTTGACTTAATTATGGACATACACTTCGGCTACCGCCCTGCCCAACACAAGGATCCCGCATGATTCGCTTTAAGCTGAAACAAATCGAACAAATGCTCGAAGCCCGCAAACCCGAAATCAACCTGACGACCTACCAACATATAAAAAAGAACATCGATCGAGGTGCCGAGGGCATGGATCCCTATACCCTATCTAATCTCTGCCGTGATCTCCAATGCCTTCCTACCGATATTATCGAATATCAATAGTATACCCGTCTCCTTCAGGTTATCGTAACTCGTAAACCACTTCGAGCCGCACGGTCGCGCTTTGCTCCCCGGGTTTGATCACCCCGCCCCCCGATTCCATCGTCAGCATCCTCGCCATCGGTCGCCCCCCGCCGCCCTCTACGATCCGTAAAACCTCGCCCAATTTTCTTCCGTGCAGCCGTGCCAATTCCTCGGCTTTGGCTCGCGCCCTTTCTACAGCTTTTGCCCGCGCTTGGACGGCCAACGCCTCGACATCTGAAACGACCATTTCAACCCCCCAGATCTGATTCGCTCCAGCGCGCACGACTTCCTCCAGTACCGAATCGACCTCTTCTAAATCGCTTAATTCGACCCGCAACATATTCGACACCCGATACTGGCCCTCATCCCCCTCAACTTTAGGCCTTGGGTTTTCGTAGTGAATAGAAAAATCACTAGTCGTCATATCCCGTTCTTCGACCCCCAGATCAGCAAGGGCCTGCAGCATCTTCTGCATCGAAGAACGGTTCGCCGCCGCCGCCTCCCGCACATTGGTGGAAGAAGTGACAACCCCGACGGAAAGCCGTGCCTTGTCCGGCACCGCGCTGGCTTGCCCCTCGCCGACGACTGAAATTGTGCGTTCAATCCTCTCGCCGGCATGCGCGCCCAACGATATACCCACTATGAGCGCAGCGGTCATTAAGAAATATTTCATTTGCATTGGCATGATCCAACCTTTCGTCTTCACGACTTGCAAGGGTCCTGAATTGCCCCTACACTAGAATGGGCCCAAAAAAGCGAGTCCGCATTCCCCAAGTAAGAGAAAGGCGTATGTTCGCATTGGTTTTCCTCGGTTTGCTCGGCTCGGTTTACGGCTATTCGGGCTGGCGTCTCATCCCCTATCTGCCTCGCCTCTGGAGTCTCGGTGCATTGCTAATTTTGGGGCTCTTGTTGCTCTCACCGTTGATATTGTTCCGCCTGCGATCCCGACCGGGCCTAACCTGGCTCGCCGATCCCCTATCCTGGATCGCGTATGGGGCGATGGGTTTTTTCATAATCAGCACTTCATTACTGCTCTTGCGAGACCTGTTGGGCTTGGCCCTAACCCAACTCAACCTGCTCAGCCCCGCGACCGGGCCTTTTATTGACCTACTGACGGTTACATTGGCCATAGCAGTCACCGGCTGGGGGTTTTTCCAGGCCAGGCGCACCCCCTCCGTCGTCGAGGTTGAAGTCCCTATCGCAGAGTTGCCCTCGGCCATGTCTGGGTTGCGCATCATACAGATCAGCGATCTGCACGTCGGCCCAACCATCAAGAGGCCCTTCGTGCGCAAAGTCGTCGATCGCATCAAGACCCTGCAAGCCGACCTTATCGTCTTCACCGGCGATTTAGCCGATGGCACGACAGAACAACTCGGACCCGACGTAGGCCCCCTAGCCGAGTTAGAGGCCCCACTTGGAGTTTATTTTATTACCGGCAACCACGAATATTATTCGGGCGTCGAAGCCTGGACGGATCAAGCCCGCAGCCTCGGTTTCGACGTGTTGCTCAACGAAGGCCGGCTGCTCGAATACGGCAAGGGCCAAGTCGGCTTAGCGGGAATAACCGACTACGGCGCCAATGAAATCAAACCCGAGCACGCCTCGGACCCAGGCAAAGCCTTTGCGACCATAGGCGCGGCCGACTTGCGGATCCTGCTGGCACACCAACCGCGCAGTATCGAGGCCGCCCATCAGGCCGGATGCCATTTACAACTATCGGGCCACACCCACGGTGGGCAGTTCGTGCCTTGGAAATACCTCATTCCATTGCAACAGCCCTTCGTAGCCGGTTTGCACAAATACCGCGAAAGCTGGATCTACGTGCACCGAGGCACGGGCTACTGGGGCCCGCCCCTGCGACTTGGGGCCCCGTCTGAAATCGCGCTAATCACCATCCGACAGGCCTCCACCCCATGAAGGCGCTCGGCCGACACCTACTCATAGACCTCTACGATTGCGACGAGCGCCTCTTAGACGACCGGGAGTATATCGAAACCCAACTGCATGCTGCTGCTGAAGCCGCAGGAGCCCGGGTCCTCGGCGCGGTATTCCACCGCTTCAGCCCGCATGGCGTGACCGGCGTGCTTGTCGTGCAAGAAAGCCATCTAGCCGTGCACACTTGGCCCGAACGTCGCTACGCCGCGATTGACTTGTTTACCTGCGGCAGCGACATTGACCCATGGCTCGCCTATAAAAGCCTCAAACGTGCCTTTGGCGCAGGGCGGGATAATGCGGTGGAAGTTGGTCGGGGTTTAATGGACGAAATTAGCGCTGAAGATTGAATAACGCGCTATTCTTCACCTTCGAGCATATTGCGCAAATACAGCCGAAACGCCTTCGCTCGCTCATGTACTACGGCCTGGAGTTGGCGGACCTCCTGCTGCCGGGTTTTCAGTTTTTGGATTTCCAACACGACCTCCGCAACCGTCGTCCCCGCCAGATCTGATTCGCCGCCCAGGCTGCTCACCGCGCGAAACCGCAGCTGCCCACCGGGCTGATCCCCGCGGGCGAAGACCAGCGTTTTGCCAACCGACCCGTCAGTCCCCTGACCTTCCACCTTATTCCCTCCCATCCTGGTCCTCAAGCGAAATTCTCCCTCTAAACGCAGCAATAACTCGGCGACAGAGACCTTTTCAACCCCCAATCGATGATCGATATCCTCCATCAATTCCAGCTTCTGTTGGATCTCGTCCGGCCCATCATCAACGGCTATTAGCATTTGCTCGCCATAGCGCCAGCTAGCGCTATAGATTTTGGCGCCCAACTGTTCTCGAGCCTCTTGATAAACCATCAGTTGCTTCAAAAGCCCTTTGTCAACTTGCGCCGAAAGCTTCTGGATCAGCACACCAATTTCCCAATCATAGCCCAGGCGCAATCTTTCCTCTAAGCTATCCTGCCGTGCGTCCAATGCGACGAGCCTGCGGTCGACATCTACCATCCGTCGCACCAACCCGAGGGAGGATCGCAGAGACTGCTGTAATTCCTCCGCGTTCTCCTCGTCCAACTTTAGGCTGTCTACGCGAGTCGAGAGCGTTTCGGCCTCGGCGGCTACGATCAAACGCTGTACCTCAAGCGAATCGCGCTGACTATCCAGCGCGCGATATTGCTCTTGCAAGACCCCCAAGTCCGCCGCACCCCCATAGACCCGCCCTTCCGCCAAGAGAATCCAGGACAACAATAGCATGCATTTTACCGGCATCACTTATTCCAAACCATATTTATCCAACTTATAGTACAACGCGCTAGTCTTGATCCCCAACAGCGAAGCCGCCTTGGTCTTGACGTGGTTTGCTTCATCCATCGCCCGGGCAATAAGATCGCGTTCCATCTCGTCTAGACGCTCGTTGAGGGCAATCGATCCCCCTGTACCTTGGCGCTCGCGGTCAACCGGCACTTCGTCAAAGATCAAAGGCAGGTCTTGGTAATCGACCTGCTCTCCGTCTGAGAGCACAATCGTCCGTTCGATTACGTTTTCCAACTCGCGCACATTGCCCGGCCAAGGATAACGAGCTAACCCCATCATCGCTTCATCTGTTAGCCGCTTTAGGGTGATATTCATTTCTTCGCATTTTTTTACCATAAAATGCTCGACCAGCAAGGGGATATCCCCCCGGCGCTCCCGCAGCGGCGGCAAGTAGAGAGGAATAACTTCCAGTCGATAAAAGAGATCCTCGCGGAACGCGCCTTTTTCTACCATCTGTTTGAGCGGCCTGTTGGTCGCTGCGACAATGCGCACATCGGCATCGAGCGTCTGTTCACCGCCGACCCTATCGTATTGCTTCTCCTGCAAGACCCGCAATAACTTGACCTGCGTCTCCAAGGGCACATCGCCGATCTCATCGAGAAAAATCGTCCCGCCCTCAGCCAATTCGAACTTGCCCTTCTTCTGGCGAATCGCGCTGGTAAACGCCCCCTTCTCGTGGCCAAAAAGCTCACTCTCGACCAACTCGGCAGGCAGTGCGCCACAGTTGACTTTGACAAAGGCCCCTTCGCTGCGGTTGCTCTGGTAGTGGACCGCGCGCGCGACGAGTTCCTTGCCCGTGCCGCTCTCTCCATAGATCAGCACCGACGAATCTGTCGCCGCCACTTTGCGCACAGCGGCGAGAATCGAGTGCATCTGCTCGGCCTCGCCGATGATCTCGCCGAAGTTGTAGCGGCCGTCGATTTCTTCGCGCAAATAGCGATTCTGTTCACCGAGCCGCTCGCTTGCGCGGCGGGCAGCCTGGAATTCAAGCACCTTCTCGATCTTTAGCCGCAATTCATCGTAGGGAAAGGGTTTGCTGATAAAATCCACGGCGCCGAGTTTCATCGCCTCCACCGCGATCTCGATCGTGCCATGGGCCGTCATCATCATGATATCGGTTTCCGGCGACTGGACCTTAACCGCCTCCAATACCTGCAGGCCATTCATCTCGTCCATGCGATAATCCGTGATGACCAGATCATAGGGCTGAGCCTTCAACCGTTCAAGTCCCTCCGGGCCGCTGGTAACTGCAACCCCCTCGTGGCCCATTCGCTGCAACATCAGCACGACCCCACTGCCCAGCGTGTCGTTATCGTCGACGATCAAGATACGGCTCATCTCAAAACACCTCTTCGGCTTTGGCTACCTGCGGCAAATACAACCGGCACACGGTCCCCCCGCTTTCCGGACTATCAATCTCGATACGCCCTCTGTTTTCCTCCACTGCGATCGACACGACCGCCATCCCCAAACCCGAGCCTTGTTCTTTCGTGCTAAAAAAAGGTTCAAAAAGACGCTCGCGTACCTCGGCAGACATACCTGGTCCATCATCGACGATCTCGATCACCGTCTCCCCTTCCCCTTCCCCTTCACTAGCTTGCACCACCAATACCCCACCGCCGCGCATGGCCTGGACCGCGTTCTTCATCAAGTTGACCAACGCCCGTTTGATCTGCTCAGCGTCGATATAGGCTTTCAACCCAGGAGCTACCTGCTGTCGATATTCAATCCCAGCTTTCTGCATTTCTGGTGCCAATAGAAAGGCTGCATCCCCGACTAGAGGGGCGAGCGCCGTCACTTGCGGGTAGGGAGGTGAAGGCCGGGCGAAATCGAGGAACTCGGCGATAACGTGGTTTAGCTTGCGTACTTCCTGGATCACTTTTTCGATATGTTGCTTGCGTTCGTCGCCGTCGGGCAGGTCATCGGCGATCAAACCCGCGTAAATTTCTATTCCACCCAGGGGATTGCGGATCTCGTGAGCGACACCACCCAGCATCTGGCGCAGTTGCGCGTCACGCGCCATCAGCTTGCGCCGCATTTCTTCCATCGTCTCGCCCAAGTAGCCGATTTCATCGTCGGACGAAGTCGCGACCTCCTGATTCAGATGGCCCAAACCGATCTCGCGCGCGGCCCGAACGAGTTTCTGGATCGGCCGCGTTAAGGTCCGGGCCAGCAACCAGGCAACGACAACGGTGAGTAAAGCCCCCAACCCAGCGAAAACCAATACCGAGCGACCAAATACTCGGATCGTATCCATAAAAGCTGCACCGATTTCGACCCCAACCGCGGCGACAACTTCCCCGCTAGCGAAAATCGGCGCGTAGCCCGTCATATACGGCACATCGTCGTCATCGAAGAACAATACCGAATAGGCCGTATGCCCGCTCCATACGCGTTCCAGTTCCCGCCGGTCAAAAAGCAGCTTCGGGTATTCTCGGCCAATCGGCATCAGGCCGTCGGTATCCAATAGCGAGCGATGTTGGCGGTCGAAGACAAAAACATGTCGGGCTCCAACCCCTTGCTCTGCGCGTTGCAATTTGCCCATCAAAGTCCGGTAGAGATTGGAGTGCTCGCGACCCGGCCGCAGATAGCGCAGCACATCACCGGACAGGCTGGTACTGACCAACTTAGCCACGGAGACCAGGTGAATCCGCATCTGCCACTCCAAGCTACGGCGAGTCAACTCGAATAGCACCCACCCCGACATACCCACCACGACCATGACCAACAACACAAAACTCAATATGAGCTTGTGGCCGATACGAGTCCTCGGCTGGCCCATCCGTGGTCGTTCGCCGGGTATTTGTCTTGTTTTTTTAGATTGAACGAATTCGCGCATGCCACCCATAATTTATTGCCTAAAAATCAGATAGACAAGCGCTGCATAGCACCTTCGGCAACCTTGCCCCAAACGAGTCGACCCTCATTCGTAGGACCCCGATCATCGGCAAAGGTTTCGCCAGCCCACTTGCTCGCAACAAGTAATCAACCGCAGGGTTGCATGCGACCGAAGAATGGCATCCCGTTGTGGTACCATTCACCAAAAAAACACGCCTTCGAGCCCCGTCCGTCACACGTGTCCCATTGGCTCCGCTAGTTAAACTGTCCTACATTTTGACTAGCGGTCTGCTTCCACGCCGAGCCCATCACTTCCCAGTATGTGGGGCATTCGCTTCTTCGTGCTGGACAAGTGCATCGTTCCACCGATCTGGCCAAACACCATTCGGGGAATAACCGGCTCCCATTATATCAAAATGAAATAAGACACTATGGATCGCTGCATTCTATGGCTAGCCCTGGTCAGCCTTAGCGCGTTATCCTCACCCGCGACAGTGCAGGCAGGCTACGGCACCGCGACCTGCCCGTTAGATCGGAGCACCGTACACCAACACCCGCTCAGACTGCAAATCGCCTTCGAGCATATCGCCCAGGACCGCCTGCGCGCCGGCACAGACCAGGTTACCTTCGGACAAATAACCCGAGCGGGCCACGACGAAATCGAGACCATTAACCGCAATATGCTCTTGCGCCTCGATTATAATTTTACCAAGCGATTCTCGACCACTCTCAGCCTGCCCATCGTCCAGCGCCGACATGCCCATATTGCGGCTGCCGGCCACGACCACGGCGAGCACAAGCATTTGACGACTGAGTTGCGCAAAGTCACAGCACTTAGTCAAGTACATCACGACGATGCCCAACGATGGGAATTCACCCGACCGGGCGATTTGACGCTTTGGTTTCACTACACGCGCAGCCCCTCCTTGACCGCCTCCATAGGGATCGGCGTACCAACTGGCCAGATCGATTTTCGCAACGGTGCTGGAATTCTGGCTGAACCAGCACTCCAGCCAGGGCGAGGCACCTGGGGTTTGCCCCTCGAATCATCCTACGAGCGCGAATTCCAACGCAGCCCAGAGCCGAGCCGCTTATTCGCCAGTACTTCCTACCGAGTTAATAGCTCGGGTAACCGGGATTACCGCTTTGGCGACGCATGGCTGTTGCACGCGGGCGGACATTATCCGATTGACGAACGCTTTGATCTATTGGGACAGTTTGTCAGCACATGGGCCGACCGTGACGAGGCCGGCTCCACCGGTGAATACACCGACGCGACCGGCGGCACCCGGCTCTATTCAGCCCAGGCCTGCGCTACCGGTTGCGCGGGTTAATGGCCCTTTACAGCTATTATCAATACCCCATATACGAAGACTTGAACCAAGTACAACTCACCGCTGACCGCAACCTGCTTTTCGGCTTTGACTACGAACTCGATTTATTTTAATAGGTGCTTAAT
>Ga0115002_10004288_pt1 | contig 17316 bp, 14 predicted proteins | sample ArcticOcean_MG_C_8_FD_89576 | JGI IMG/M metagenome (GOLD analysis project Ga0115002, IMG submission 89576) | Marine microbial communities from western Arctic Ocean - ArcticOcean_MG_CB11_86 | ecosystem: Environmental > Aquatic > Marine > Oceanic | place: Arctic Ocean: Canada Basin | collected... | reverse complement strand
GGGCTTGGCGAGAAGTTTCAGGGTCCCGAGGACAGAGCCAGCATCGATGTTCCCAAGTTGGCGTTCGAGGTCATGCACCGGATCAACGAAGTGCGCCCTATCACGCCCACCGCAGCTGTTTGCCTGGTACTCCTCCAGGCTAGGCACCCCATATCGCTCACGGAGATTCAGGAAGCGTTGGTCCCGCTCGGCAGGATGATCAAGTCAAGGAAGCTGCCAACCACTGGGCCGTTCGGTGCTCCGGACGACATTGAGACCACGGTCAAACGGCTAGAGGGCAACGGCTTGGTAAGGATTGAGCATCTCAACGTGACGATCGTCGCTGATGAGGAGGTCGCCCTCAGCTTCTATAAGAACACCATGATCAACCACTTGTTGATCCCAGCTATCGCTCAGCTCGCATCAGAACTCGACGGGGATTCGCTCGAAACTGCTGAAGAACTCAGAGACCTACTCAAGTTCGACTTCTTCTTTAGCGATCGCGCATCGTTCCGCTCCGCGATAGAGACTGAGCTGCCACGGATCGACGCGTACGGCATGTGGTTGCCTGACGTAGTCCTCCTGGCGTTCCTTGAAGCGCACTACGTAATCGCCGACGCTCTGACTGACGGGGCAACCGACGACCTTATCGCCGAAGGCACCAAGCGAGGGAAGGTGCTCCACAGCGAAAACGCTATCAGTTGCGCAGAAGCGTTCTCAAAGCCGATCTTGGCCGATGCCGCGAGGTACGCAGAGAACATGGATCTCGCCCACTGCCCCTTAGAAGATCGCGAAAGCCAGATGGCTCGGCTGAAGGCGTACATCGCAGCCAGCCACCCCCCACCACCAATCCTCGAATAACCGCCCCAACGGAGCCCCCGCCTAGCTGGTGATCTTCCGTCTAAACGCCCCGATCGCAACAGATAGAAGCACAGCAGCCATTGCCGACAGTACCCCGAGCTCAAGAAGAATGTCGCCCAGTCCCCCACCCCGGAACTGAATCTCCCGAAAGCCGTCGAGAGCCCAGGCGTGGGGGGTGAAGTGGGCGACCGTCTTCATCGTATCGGAGAAGATTTCTATCGGCACCATCGCCCCTCCCAGAGCCGCCAAACCCAGTGCAAACATGATCCCAATACCACCGGCCTGCTGATCGTTGCCCAACGCCGATCCCAGCAACATCCCGACGCCTGTGCCGACGAGAGAAAAAGCCCCCACTAGAGCAGCGACAGCCAGTAGGTCACCCCATTGCACGCCAAACAGCAGCACCGTGCCTACAACGATGAAACTCGCCTGGGCCAAAGCAATCAAGTACCTACCCAAGGTCTCGCCGAGCAATACATTTGTCACGGACGTCGGCGTCGAGATCATGCGCCGGGCAACCCCCAGCTTCTTGGTGAGAATCAGGGCCCCCGAACTTGCAAGCGACGTCAGGAAGGTGAAGAGAACCAACTGCTGAGGGGCCCCAAAATCGAACTGGGTTGCCGGTTCGTTGTACCCCTCGAACGGACCGTTGGAAGTTCCCGCAGTGCTACTCGCGGATACCACGGCTACCGGTGGAACTAGGTGTCCCACTGCTGCAACGAGTTCGGCGCCGCCACCTCCCAGTTGGTCATCAATAAACAACTCAGCGCGTCGCACTAATGAAAACTTGGCTACCGCCGAGTTGACCACAGTGGCCACATCGACGCCTTGTCCTTCACGGGCGATAACGCTCACCTGAGCCTCAGACTCGAAGACGACCAAGGCTCCGATAAGCGCCCGCTCGACTTGGTCCTCCCCCTCATCGACAGAATCAAACTCCAAGACGACGAATCCTGCGTCAGCAAAAGCTTCCATCACCTCAGGTTGCAGGTTGCCACCTTGCCCGGTGACTCCTACCTGAGTCGAGAACGACCCTCCAAACATGAGACCAAACAGCAGCACCAGAAGGAGGGGGAACATAAAGACGAAGAAGATGTTGGATCGATCCCTCAGGAACCGACGGAGTTCCGTGGTGGCAATGACCCAGATCTTCATTAGAGCACCCCCGTCAGGCGGCTTCGTCGCAGATAAGCCACAAGACCAAAGGCCAATCCAATAAGTGATAACACACCAATGGCTGGCAGGGCTTCGGAGGCCCGTCCGAGCCCGGCGCTTCCTGAAAACCCTTCCATCACCCACGCGTGCGGCGTTAGCTTGGAGAGCACCCGCAAAGCTGTGGGTCCCTGAGCTACAGGGAAGAATGATCCACCGAGGAGTCCCATAACGGTGCCGACGATGCCGGAGAACTGCTGGGCCTGTTCTACGTTCTTCGAGAACGTCGCGACGAGCGCTCCGACGCCCATTGCGGATGCCACAGCTCCGAAGGCCAGTCCCACTATGCCGAAAACAGGACCCCAGTCGGCACCCAAAAGGAGAGACGTAGCAACGACTAGTACACCGACCGAAAAGAATCCTGTGAGCGCTGCTGAGCTCAACTTTCCGATCATCACCACAGCCCGGGAGACAGGGGCTGCCAGCAGACGAGCGAAGGTGCCATCCCTCCGTTCTTCCAGAATCTCAATAACGCCGCCCTGAACAGAGAAGAACAAGAAGAAGATTGACATGCCAACTGAAAGGAACGTCACACCGTCCAAGATCCGGCCCTCTGCGACTAAATTGTCGACCGTGACTAGTGGCGTGGCAGCGCTCGCGGCTGCGATCACTTCAGATGTTAGGAAGTTGCCGGCAGCCACGTACGCGGTAAGGCTCAAGCGGCTACCACTAATGCCCGAAGCGATCGCCTCGGCGACAGACTCTGCAACGGATCTCGCGATGGGCGAGTCTGGGTTGGCATAGACCACTATCTCTAGCTGTTGTGCGGTGTCCGTAAGGCCGGCATTGAAGGCCTTATCCATGATAATTGCCGCGTCGGCTGTACCGTCATCAACCGCCTCGCGGCCGAGCGCGGGAGTGGCGACCAGGCTCACGTCTTCCAGACCAGCATCGGCGAGTGTTTCAACCAAACCGGGCCCCAGCTCCCCCGTTGCGTCGACAACCACGTAGGACGGGGCAAAAGATCCTTCGGAAAAGGCGTCACCGCCTACAGACGAGAGCACAAAGGCGAGTACGAGAGGGGCCAAGATTGCCATGATGAAGAAGGATCGGTCCCGCAACCGGTTCTTCAAGTCCTTCGTAGCGATGAGCAGAATGGTCCTCATTATCAGTCGCGGAGGGCTTTGCCGGTGAGGTTCAAGAACACTGCTTCAAGATCAGGTTGATGGATGTTTACGCCCCGAACCATTGATCCAGCTTCACCGACTCTCGCAAGCATCTCTGCCAAATGAGTCCCAGCGTCGGATAGCAGCACCTCGACGGTGTTCTCAACATCCGTGGCCGATTCGACAAACGGCAGATCGGCTAACGCAGCGGCCGCAGCGGCCGACAGGGAAACCACCGAAATCTCCACGCGATCTCGCTCTCCTACTGTGCTGACAAGCTCAGACTGGGTGCCCTCAGCGATAAGGCTGCCTTCATCCATGACCCCGATACGGTCGCAGAGTCGCTCGGCCTCCTCCATGTAGTGGGTGGTGTAGAGGACCGCCAGGCCCTCATTCCCAAGCTGCTCGACTGAATGGAGGATTGCGTTCCTGCTCTGGGGGTCCACTCCCACCGTCGGCTCGTCGAGAATGAGCAACTTGGGTCGTTGGACTAGTCCGACTCCGATATTCAACCGGCGTTGCATTCCTCCCGAAAACGTCTTGGTCGGATCGTCCGCCCTGTCTCGCAGGCCAACCGTTTCAAGGATCTCGGAAACCCTGCTCGCAGCTAACTTCCTGTCAAGGCCCTGCAGGCGAGCGAAGAACAGGAGGTTCTCAGCGGCGGTGAGCTCCGGGTAAACCGCGATCTCTTGCGGAACGTACCCAACCAAGCTTCGGACGCCAACCGCACCCACTGACATCGGCTCACCACCTACGACGACTGACCCACCATCGGCGCTCAACAAGCCGGCAATCATCGAGATTGTGGTTGTCTTGCCTGCGCCGTTAGGACCGAGAAGACCGTAGGTCTCGCCCTCTTCGATGTGGAAGCTGACATCGTTCACAGCGACCCGACCACCGAAGCTCTTCTTCAACCGCTCTACTTTGAGCATCTAATCTGTCTCCTTGCACTCGGCAGAATCACTCCTCGTCGGACTACGCGGAGACCCATCAGACCCTACTGAGCAACTAGCGACAGCTGGGTCTTGGTTGGCTCTGCGCAGCAGAACCAAGGCTCACTCAACCGCGGGATAGACCCACGCGATAGGGCGGGGATTGGCATGGGGCGTCCTGTCACCTCACCGATCTCCTTGACGAGCCTGCCCATTACCGCGATGTTCTCGTCGTCCGTCCCCTGCTCGACGATCTCGTTCAACGCCTTCGCCAGCGCATCCAGCGCTTTGTCTGGAGCTGCCCAAAGCCAACTCAGTCCATCAGGGTCTCTACCTGTCAGATGATCAGACATTTCGGCGGTAGCCAGCAATAGCGATCCATCTGGAATCAATAGACGAATCGCCAATTGGATGGGGTCTACGTTGCCCCACAATTCCATCTCATCCAAGAAGTCCACAATGTCCGCGAGATCCTGCGTCCTAGTCCAAGGAGTGAAAGGCAGCCACGTAGGCCGAACCTCGATCTCTGCTTTCCGAAGAATCTGAACAGCCTCAACCATGTCGGCCTCTGTATGCCCTTTGTCGAGAATCTGGAGAACAGCGTCGTTGGTGTGTTCGAAGGCGGAGACCACAAACACAACGCCGTAGGTGGCAACCTCCTGCCAGATCTCTCGATGCTTGAGGATGTGTTCCACCTTGACTGTGAGATCAAAGGTCACTTCAGGATGAAGGCGGTGCGCCTCTCTCAGTACGGCAAGAGCGTGCGCTGGCCCGTTGAGGAAGTCGGGATCGCCGAACGTAATGTGCCTCGCTCCCTGAGCAACCTGAGTTGCAATATCCCCGATCACGGCATGTTTTTCCACTATCCGATAGCGACCGTCATACACAACCGGTAGCGGGCAATGTTTGCACCTGTGTCGGCAACCGTGGCTTGCTTCCACGTAGCCGGACGCGAATGACTCATCGCCCTTCTGGAGCATCGCGTACTCGCTGATCGGTGGCAGATCATCCCGCATCGGAATCAAGAACTTTGTCTTTGCCGTTGACTCCACAAGTCCGTCCACCTCTCCCCCAAGCCAAGACAGCAACGAACTTTGGTACTCGCCAACAAGGAGGGCGTCGGCAAGGCGATCCAACCGATCTTCGGCCCCGATGCCCGCGTACAGCCCATAGAAGGCGATCGGGATCTCGGGTCTAAGCAGCTTCACCTCTTCAGCAGCCGCAATCCCGAGCCGTAACGCAGTGTGCATCGGCACCGAGACCGCGACCTTATCGGCCCACTGGACGTCTTCACTCGCCAGCGGTTCGACACTCAGATCAGCGGTAAGCACCTGGTGGCCAGCGTCAACGAGAGCGGCCATAGGTGAGGCGAGATGAACGGGCTGGTGACCGAGTTCATAGGTGGATAGCAGGAGAATTTTCACAGTAAGACTCTACCTCTGTGCTGCCGCTTGACGGTAGTGTTCGGTCATGCCCCAACCTCCAACGAGAACTCGCCTTGGCGCCTACGGGCTCGCTACTCGAGCAGAGATGATTCTGCTTGTGAAGATCTCCCCCACAGACCCAAGCGCTGGTATGTGGACGCTACCCGGCGGCGGCGTCGATTGGGGGGAGACTTTAGAAACGGCTCTTCACCGTGAGTTCATGGAAGAGACCGGCCTCACCTGTGTAATGGGAGACCTAGCGTTCGAACACGGCTTTCACGTCACGGGGCGCAACGAGGACAGACTCTTCGTCCATCAGATCGTCTTCGATGTCGAAGCATCAAACGGAACCCCCGAAGTGATCGAGGTCGACGGTTCCACCGAACTCGTCGAGTGGGTTTCCATCGAGCGCGCAGGTGACCTCCCCCTTGTACCAATCGCCCAACTCGCCCTCGCAAGAGCCTCGCAAGAGCCTCGCGATAGCTTAAAGATATGAGCTATCGCGCTTCCTTACTCGTTTACGGGGGAGGTGGCTGCGCAGCAGACCGAGGGCAACCCGCGTGAGCCACCAGTACAGAGATGGGAACCCTCTCTAGCTCTAGCTCGATATCGGCCTAAAGGACGCCAGCCAACCGAGCGGCCTCTCGGAACTGGGTTGCCAGCGTGCTCACTGTCTCGTGAGCGTTGAGGCCTGACGGGTTACCGAGGAGGAAGACCTTCGCTGTACCGATCAACTCAGGCTGAATGCCCTTCTTCGCCTTCGGGTTTCCAAAAGCAGTTCGATATGCCCCAAGCCCAGCAACCGCAACAACACGTGGGCTCCGCTCCTTGACCAAGAGTCTGAGTAGCTCTCCCCCTGCTCGCATCTCATCCGCGGAAAGCTCATCCGCTCTCGCAGTAGCTCGGGCGACCATGTTGGAGATACCCATCCCCTGCCGAACGAACATCGCTCGATCCTCGTCGGTCATCCCGGCCGCCCGATCGATCTCCCACTCCAACAGCCCAGCCTCAAACAAGGCCGGGTAGAACTTGTTTCCTGGATACGAGAAGTGGGTCTGCGTCGCCGCTGTCCACAACCCTGGGTTGATGCCGACGATCAGTAGCCGCAGGTCTGGGCCAAATAGGTCAGGAACTTCCTCGCCGTAGTGCGAGAGCAGCTCCTCCCGAGTGAATCTCGTCGAGCTCATGCCACCCTTCCGCGGAGAATCTCTGGCAGCACAACTCCCGCCGGTCCGATGATCTCTACATCGGCGATACCGCTTGCGCTCGACTCGTTCATGTTCACCACAATGATCTTGGCGCCTCCCTGTCGTGCATCCTCGATAAGGCCTGCCGCCGGATACACCTGTGCCGAGGTACCAACCACCAACATCAGGTCTGCCATCTGACTCATCATCTGCGCTCTGTTCCAGTCTCCCATAGGAAGCTGCTCACCGAATAAGACAACGGAAGGACGCAACATCGCGCCGCATTGGGGGCAGTCACGCATGCCGGGCCTATCCCCTCGAGGCACCAATTCAGTGAACCCGCAGTACTGGTGACAGCGGTCTACGTCGATGGTGCCATGCAGATGGGCTACCTGCTGGGCGCCGGCCCGCTCCAAAAGCATGTCTATGTTCTGCGTGATATGACCCATGTCCCTAGCATCGGCCAACGCCGTGTGAGCCGGGTTGGGTTCTTGAAGACCGATGAAGGCTCTTCGATCGTCATACCACGCTAAAACGCCGGCTGGATTCTCCAGAAGCGCCTCTGAGCTCGCCATCTCCATGGGATCAATGTCATCCCACAACCCGCCTGGGTCGCGAAACGTCGCTATTCCGGACTCCTGCGACAAGCCAGCACCGGAGAAACTCACCACAAAGCGCGCTTCACTTAGCATCTCAGTCGCGAGTGTTACCGACATCTCACAACCCTAGGCCTGATTCAGGCCTGAACCGACCGACTACTTCTTGGCAGCTTCGTAAAACGGATTCTCTCCGCCGGCGTGATCCGTGGCATCCTTGATAGCGGTGACCTCTGGAACCCGCTCCTTGAGTATCCGTTCGATTCCTTGCTGGAGAGTGACAGATGCCATGCCGCAGCCCTGGCACCCTCCCATGAGCTCTAGGTAAACGACGTTGTCATCGTCGATGGATACGAGACGTGTTGCACCACCGTGTGATGCAATGGATGGGTTGATCTCCTCTTCGATCACCTGGGTCACTCGATCCACGAGCGGACCCTCAAGCGTACCTTGGGCAACTGTTGCGCCACTACCGGCCAACGGCGACGGGGAGTTGGGGTTCTCGATCGCAAGGCCACGCTCGCCGATCTTGATGAGGGCTCCTTCGAGCCGATCACGATCGCGTTCCTTGAAAATCACGGACAGTTCTCCGTGTTTCTCGATGAATGAGTCTTCTCCGGCATCAGCCACAGAAACGAAGCTGAGTTCGTAGACGAACTGAAGCCCGGTGATACCAGTGATCTCCAACAGGAGACCGAATTCGTCGTCACCCGGCTCGTTGTCGCGGATATCAACGATGACCTCTAGTGCGTCGGGATCGACGGAGAGAATTTTGGAACTCATGGCTACCTCAGTAAGAAGAAGCTAATCATACCGCTCTGGCGAAGTTTTCCGATACGGGCCTTTGTCACCCCGCCCCCTAGGGTAACTAATGTGTTGCTATGACTTCCCCTGTCGGTGACGGCTCCAACCCACGCGTGGCTCTTGTTGTAACGTCGGGTTCCTACAGAGTGGCCGCATTCCTAACCGCTGCCGATCGGTGTGGAGTCGAACTCACCGTCGCGACAGACGCTGAATTACCGCTTATCGAGAGTGTGACGATTGACCTTGGCGAGACGCGATCATCGGCTGCAGCTATCGCCGAGGCTGGCCCCTTTACCTCTGTGATTGCACCCGACGACGCTGGCGTGGCCATTGCAGCAGAAGCAGCGGATCTGCTCGGACTATCTCAGAACTCCCCTCTTTCCATTGCTCGCACCCGCAACAAGGCCATGATGCGTGACGCTCTGACTGCTGTCGTGCCTCAACCGCGGACATGGGTTGTCGAACGTGGTGCTGATGTTGAGGCGATCATCGCCAACTTCGGCGGACCCTGCGTCATCAAGCCTGTATCTCGCTCGGGGAGTCAGGGTGTGATTCGGATCAATGACCCCAAAACAGCCGAAGCCGTTATCGAGCGAGTTCGGCGCATCCTTGCCGTAACCGGTGGCAATCCCAATGAGGCGCTCCTACTCGAGGAGTACATCGACGGGGAGGAAGTTGCAGTCGAAGGCGTGATCGAAAGCGGTGGCTTCCGTCTACTGGCCATATTCGACAAGCCTGACCCCCTCAATGGACCGTACTTTGAAGAAACGCTGTACGTCACCCCCTCTCGGCACCACCCCGAAGTTCTCACCGAACTCGAACGAACAACGTCCATGATCTGCGACACCTTAGGTTTGGTGTCGGGGCCCGTTCATGCTGAGTTTCGAATCGTCAGTGGACGCGTGGTTGTCCTCGAGGTCGCCGCCCGTTCCATTGGCGGCCAATGCGGTCAGGCACTCTCCTTCTCGGGACTTTCCCTTGAGGAACTACTGATCATGAACAGTCTGGGCCGCGACCTTCCGATCGCTCCACCAAGCACAGCCTCAGGAATTCTTATGCTTCCGATCCCAGCATCGGGCCAACTGCTCTCTACCCAAGGAGTAGTGGAAGCGTCTGCGGTCCCCGGGATCACCGGAGTCGAAATATTCATCGCTTTGGGAAGTCGCGTCGTGGCGCTTCCCGAAGGAAACCGGTACCTCGGCTTCGTGTTTGCAACTGGGCGCGATCCTGAAGAGGTCGAAGCGTCGCTCCGAGCGGCCGGAGAACTGATTGCCTTCGACATTCATCCTGACACGGATCGGGTTGACCCACCCGTTCTGCCACGTACACTCCGCCCCCATGAGTGACGCGACAAACGACTGGCATCCCAAGACCCACCTTGTCCGAGGTGGGCTGACGCGGTCATCACATGGCGAGACGAGCGAGGGGCTGTTCCTAAGTTCAGGCTTTGTGTACGAAACGGCCGAATCAGCTCAGGAGCTCTTTCTCGGCAAGGAAGAGGGATTCATCTACAGCCGGTACGGCAACCCGACTGTTGCCATGTTCGAAGAGCGGATGCGAGCGCTGGAAGGTTCAGAAGTAGCTGTAGCGACGGCGAGCGGTATGAGCGCGGTGATGGCGGCACTCGCCTGCTCCCTCAAGGCAGGCGACCACATCGTCGCTGCGAAGGCGCTGTTCAGCTCATGCAGTCACATCATCACGCAGATTCTTCCTGGTTGGGGCATCGACTACACGCTCGTAGACGGCTCGGACCTAGATGACTGGGCTGCCGCCATGCAGTCGAACACCAAAATCGCGTTCTTCGAGTCACCAGCAAACCCGACTCTCGAACTTGTGGACATCGCTGGTGTTGCGGCGATCGCCCATGACCACGGCGCAAGGCTTGTCGTCGACAATGTGTTCGCAACTCCGATCCTGCAGCGGCCTCTTTCGCTGGGAGCTGACATCGTCGTCTACTCAGCAACCAAGCATATTGACGGGCAGGGTCGCGTCCTCGGCGGGGTCGTGCTGTGTGACCAGGACTTCTACGACCTCCACCTCCAGACGTACCTAAGACACACCGGACCCACCATGTCCGCATTCAACGCTTGGCTGCTCCTAAAGGGGATCGAAACGCTTGACCTCCGCGTTGCACAGCAGTGCACAAACGCTGCAGCGATCGCCGATTTCCTAGCCGAACAGCCACAGGTCAGTCGTGTGTTGTACCCCGGCCGCGACGACTTCCCGCAACGTGCACTGGCTCAACGTCAGATGGACCGGGGCAGTACGCTCATCTGCTTCTTCGTCGAAGGGGGCCAACCCGCGGCCTTCGCTCTCCTCAACGCTCTCTCATTGATCGACATCTCCAACAACCTTGGTGACACAAAGAGCCTCATTACTCATCCCACAACCACTACCCACTCGAAACTCACTCCGCAAGAGCGAGATGACATCGGGATCACTGATGGATGTCTTCGGATGTCGGTGGGTATCGAGGACCACCGTGACCTCATCGGCGACCTCACACAGGCGCTGGCGGCTATCTGAACCGCAAGCAGTCCGGCAGTGCTAATTTCGGGGGCATGAACCCACTTACTGCTGAAATCTTATGGTCACTCGATCGAGTGGGTTCTCCGACCGTCGCAAGATCGGCCATCGTCATTCCAGTCACCAGTTACGACGTCGACGAAAACGAGGGTACGACGGTGCTCCACCGGGTGGACCAAGACGGCCTGACCCCCCTTACCTCGTCGGCCGTCTCGTCTACCAGTCCCTCCCTAAGCCCCGACGCCTCCCAGTTGGCATTCCTCCGGAAAGTCGGTGACAAACCGCAGTTGCACCTTATGTCGATGGGCGGCGGCGAGTCACGAGTCCTCACCGACCTCCCGATGGGCGCAGGAACCGCCAAGTGGCTACCCGATGGCTCAGGTGTCCTCTTCGTCGCCCAGCTCCTGAAGGACGCTCCAACAGTCACCGGCACAGCCGATCTTCTCGAAGAGCGGTCGGAAGACAAGATGTCCGCCCGGGTAACCGAAGAGCGAATCTATCGCTTCTGGGATACCTGGATGACCGACGGAGCCAGCCATCACATCTTCCACCTGAATCTCGAGTCGGAAGAACTCAGCGACCTCACTCCTGCCTCCAACTACCTAGTGGCGTTCCCGTCTACCGGTGGAGATCCAGCAAGCTTCTTCGACTCAGACGGTGAGACCGTGTTCTTCAGCGCCGTCGACAAAGACGACAGGGACGAGTCGATCCCAGGCCGGCGCCTCTTTTCAGTAGCCGTAGCCGGCGGCCCGATCTCCGAAGTAACAAGAAACGAGCTTGGAAACGACTCTGCCCCAAGGCTATCGCCCGACGGTCGGACGCTCTACTTCTTCCGTACTCAGGAACGGGACTCGTACGCTACTCCCGCAGACGTCACGTCCATCAATCTCCAGACGAGCGAACTCTCAACGCTGACAAGTGATTGGGAATTGACTCCAGACGAGATGGCTGTCGACCCAGAGTCCGGAGATGTCTTCGTAACAGCAGAGCAAAGAGGTCTCGCCCTTCTCTTCAAAGTGGCTGTAGGAGAGGATCCGGAACGGGTTGCAATGAACCACACCCTCTCCAGCCCAGCACCTGATGGAATCGGGGGAGTTGTCATGCTCCGCCAGTCACTCAACTCGCCTCCAGAGGTGGTCCGAGTAGACCGCGGCGGGGCCATTGAAACGTTGACCTCCGTTAACGAGGCTCTGTTGAAGACGGTCGACTTCGGTCACATCGAAGAAACTTATATCACTGGCGCTCGGGGCGATCGGGTGCAAATGTTTGTAGTGCACCCTCCCGGACCCAGACAGGACAAGCGACCGCTCGTCCACATGATCCACGGTGGTCCGCACGGGGCCTTCGGAGATACTTGGCACTTTCGCTGGAACGCTCATACCTTTGCATCACCCGGGTACGTGGTTGCTCTTGTGAACTTCCATGGATCCACCGGTTTCGGACATGAGTTCACGCACAGTATTCAGGGCGCGTGGGGGGAGTTTCCAACCATCGACATTGAGGCCGCTACTGACGTCCTCATCGCTGACAACGTCGTTGATCCCGAAAAGATGGCCATCACAGGAGGCTCCTACGGCGGCTACATGGTGTCATGGCTCGGTGGACAGACCGACAGATACCAGGCGATCGTTGCCCATGCAGCGGTTACGAACCAGGCCTCCATGGTCACGAGCGATATCACCTTTGGTCTGGCACGTGCCCAAGGAGCGGAAATCTGGAAAGATCCTGACGCGGTCAACAAGTGGAGTCCCTCCTACCACTATGCCAACTACGCCACGCCAACGCTCGTAATCCACGGAGAAAAGGATTACCGAGTCCCGATCAATCACGGCCTCGAGCTCTATGGAGTATTGAAGTCGAAGGGCGTCGATGCTCGACTGGTGTACTTCCCTGATGAAAACCACTGGATACTGAAGCCCCAAAACTCCCTCTATTGGTATGAAGAAGTCTTGGGCTGGTTAAACCGATACTTGGAGGAATAGGAATGGTCTTACGCGCGCTCTGCACGTAAGTCGATTTTGTCATTTAGATGATGCACCGGAACATAGTCGTGGTTGTGGGGGGCGAAGCGATCCCCCCTGCCGTACTCGATCGCATCCCCGATTTGAGGGTGGTCATTGCCGCCGATTCAGGATACGACCACGCTATGGCGCTAGGGCTGGAAGTTGACCTTCTAGTGGGCGACATGGACAGCATCGAATCGTCAGTCCCCGCATCGGTAGGTGTGGTCACCTACCCCGAAAACAAGGATGAAACCGACTTGGCGCTGGCGCTCCACACAGCGACCCAACTCTCCCCCACTTCTCTAACGGTCATCGGGGGGTTCGGTGGTCGCTTGGATCATCTTCTCACCAACGCAGCTGTCCTAGGACAGTTCGCCGAGTGGGACCCTCGCTGGTACGACGACGAGACCGAGTGCTTCATACTGACCCACACCGCGCTCGTAGAGGCACCGGTCGGGTCCCTCATCTCGCTTATCCCTCTTTGGGGACCAGCCATCGGCCTGACTACGACCGGTTTGAAATGGGACGTGGAAGACGCTGACGTCGTCCCTGGCACCAGCCGTTTCGTCTCCAATGAAATCGCAGAAGCCCCAGCCAGCCTCAGCCTCAACGCGGGAATGCTCCTCGTCATCCTGAGTTGAAACCCAAGTAGAACTACAGCCAGTCGGGTTGGGTCATCTCGAGGCTGGTGGTTCTCTCGGGCTGCCCCATCCGAGCAGACCCTATAACTTGAAGCGATTACGCGCTTTCTTCTCCCGCTTTAGCGGAGAAGACAGGCTCGCTTGCGAGCCAGATGGGGCACACCTACGTGTCTGACCCGCCGAGGTGAGATACCCCGAACCACTCCCGACGCTAGGCCGACTGGTCTTGGTTGTCGCTGTCGGGCTATCCCGCTCTACCCAAAGATCTCGTCAATCAGACCGGCGTACTTTTCAGCCACGACGTTGCGCTTCATCTTGAGCGAGGGAGTTAGCTCCCCGCCTTCGATAGAGAAGTCCGTCGGGAGGATCCTCACCTCACGCACTGATTCAGCGCGAGAAACAGCCTTGTTCCCTCGGTCAATGGCTTCCTGAACTGCTGCCTTGAGCACCTCGCTATCGACGTTCTCCGCTACGGAACCCGAGATCTCGTTCTGTTCACAAAACCTCGGCCACGAGTCCGGATCGATGGTGACCATGGCAGCAATGAACCGCTGGCCTTCACCCACGACCATTGCTTGTCCGATAAGCGGATGGGACCTGATCCCGTCTTCAATCACCGCCGGGGCGACATTCTTTCCGGCCGCAGTAACAATGATCTCTTTCTTTCGACCCGTGATGAACAAGAAGCCGTCTTCGAGCTTGCCAATGTCACCCGAGTGGAACCAACCATCCGGCTCAATGCTGGCAGCGGTTGCTTCTGGGTTCTTCCAGTAGCCGCTGAAGATATGCGGGCCCTTGATCAGGATCTCCCCATCCTCGCCAATACGAACGCTCACGCCCGGTATTGGCCGACCGACAGATCCGATCAGCTGTTCGCCTTCACGGTTGACGGTGCTTCCCGCCGTGGTTTCTGTCAAGCCATAGCCTTCAAATACCTTGATGCCGATGGCATCGTAGAAGAAGCCGAGTCTCTCCCCAAGGGCTGCCGCTCCGGAGATGACATGGGTGACGTTGCCTCCAAAGGCGTGCCGTAACTTGGGGTATACAAGCTTGTTGAACAAGTTGTACTTGAGCTTGAGGCCCATGGGAATCCGACCAGCCTGCCTCGCCTTACCATAGGCGATGGCAGTAGCAGCAGAGGCCTGGAAGATCTTGCCTTTGCCGTCATCAGCGGCGCTTGCAGCAGCACCGTTGTATACCTTCTCCAGCACCCTCGGAACCGAGAAGATCCAAGTGGGCTTGACCATCTGGAGCTCCTCGAGGAGCTGAGGAATCCCAGTACTAAACGCAATCTTGGCACCACTGCTGACCGAGATCACCTGGATGAGACGCGAGAAGATGTGAGCCAAAGGCAAGAACATCAACGTCGACGCGTCTTTGTTCAAAATTTCAGGGATCGAGATTCCAACCTGACCAACAGCCCACACGAAGTTGTTGTGAGTGAGTTCACAACCCTTCGGACGGCCGGTGGTTCCCGAGGTATAGACGAGCGTTGCCAAATCGCTTCCCACTGCCATGTTAGAGCGGGCGATGACCTCCTCGTCCGAAATGTCTTTCCCCAGTTCCATCAGAGCTTCCATGCCGCCGGTATCGAGGCAGTAGACGTGCTTGTTGGCCTCGTGTTGGCTTGCGCTCTCATTGAAGGTGCCGACTTGAGCCTGCGAAGAGCAAATCGTTGCAACAGACCCTGAGTTCCCAACAATCCAATCCACTTGATCTGCAGAGGACGTCTCATAGATGGCAACGGTGGCGCAGCCAGCTGCCCAAATGGCGTAGTCGAAGTAGGTGAACTCGACTCGACTAGGGGAGTACAGGCTGATCCGAGAACCGGGTTCAATGCCGAGCGCCATGAACCCCGCGGCGATCCGACGGACCTTCGTAGCAAGTTCCTTCATGGTGACATCAACAAACGCGTCGCCATCGCGGTAGGCCAGGACCGCCTGGTCCGGCATAGCGGCTTCTGCCTCCCAAAGCAGACCAGCAACGTTCTTGTTGGGGTCAACCTCAGTAGCTCCTGGCGCCGTATACTCCTGCATCTTTCCATCTCCTCTGGGCAACACGCCGATAGTAGAGCAAAACCAAAGTTTCTGGCGACCTACCGGCAAACGTGTGCATTGCTGAGCGCGGAAATTTTCTCTTGTGAGAACCCAAACTCCAACAACACGTCCAGTGTGTCATCGCCGGGAATACTGGGTGCCTCGGGTGGCTGCGCAGGCGTTCTGGAGAATCTGGGGGCAGGCGCCGGCTGTCGAAAGCCGTCCGGATAGAGGAAACTGTCCCGAGCCACAGCGTGTTCGTGGAGCGCTGCCTCCTCATACGTCAACACCGGGCTCACGCACGCGTCAACACCACGGAAGACGTCCGCCCACTCATCTCTCGTCCTGGACTCGAAAACCTCGGTGAACTGTGATCGCATAACTCCCCACTCAGATCTGACCCACTGAGTATCGCTAAGCGGACCCAGTCCTAGGCCCGCCACTAACTCAGCGAAGAATTGCGGCTCCAGCGCACCAACTGCCACAAACCGTTCGTCGAGCGTCCGGTAGGTGTCGTAGAAAGGAGCCCCGCCGTCAAGCAGGTTCGACTCTCGTTCGGTCGTCCAGACGCCTGCCGCGTCGAGACCGTGCGTCATCGCCCCAAGCAAGGACGCGCCTTCAAACATCGCGGCGTCGACCACCTGGCCTCGCCCGGAGGTCTTGACCTCCAAGAGCGCGGCCAAGATACCGACAGTCATCATCATCCCTCCTCCGCCGAAGTCCGCGATCAGGTTGAGCGGCGGCGATGGAGGCTCGCCGGCTCGGCCAACTGCATGAAGCATTCCCGAGAGGGCTAGATAGTTGATGTCGTGACCAGCAGTCTTGGCCAGCGGGCCGTCTTGCCCCCAGCCTGTCATGCGACCAAAAACGAGCCTCGGGTTTCTCTGCTCGCACGCTTCAGGACCAAAGCCGAGGCGCTCGGCGACGCCGGGGCGCATGCCTTCAAACAGGACGTCGGCCTGCTCCACCATCGCGAGCAAGACTTCTATCCCCTCCGACTTCGTTAGATCAAGGGCCACCGACCGCCGGCCGCGAGCGAGTACATCAAACTTAGGGTCGTGCAGACTCAACATTTTGGACGTATCAACCCGATCAACCCTGATGACGTCGGCTCCCATGTCAGACAGCATCATCCCGCAGAAGGGTCCAGGACCAAGTCCCACTATTTCAAGGACTAGTACGCCCGAGAGGGGGCCGCCACTCATTCGCGACGCACGTCGTCGACTTCCTCACGCTGGTACTCGTCGTCAGTGAGGTCGGATGCGGTGACCGGGTGCGCCTCAAGGTAGGCGGACATCAAGCCCGATCCAATAGCTGCCAGCGGGAGTGCGAGGAAGCCACCCAACGCACCAAATAGCGAGAAGCCCGCAATCACTGCCCCAAACCCGACAGCCGGATGCAACGACATGGTTTGAGCCGTGACTCTGGGCGCAATGAGGTAGTTCTCAAGTACCTGATAACCCGCGAGGGCGGCAAGCACCCATCCAGCGGCTGCCCCGGACACTGTGAGAGCGGCAACCAGAGGCAGGATCGCACCAAGGAGTGCACCCACCACCGGAACCGCTTGTGACACAAATCCCACCCAGACACCAAAAGCTATTGGAGAAGGCAGACCGATAGTCCAGAACGCGAGCGCGTGGAAGATCGCGGAGGCGACCGCTAGGCGAGCTCGGGACGATACATAACCACCGGTCTTCTCGATCGCCAACTGCCACGTCGAAGAGAGCTGCTGTTGCCGCTCTGGACGAAGGAAGGAGAATATTCGGGTACGCATCCGCGGCCCTTCAGCTAGGAAGAAGTAACCAAACAGTACGACGGTAAAGGAGGTGCCAATCGCTGAGCCGAAGCCACCCAAGAACCCGGTGAGCTTGCCGCCAACAGTGGTTGCGTACTTGGAGACCAGATCGCCCACACCCCCGACTGACTGTCCGATGGCATCGAAGCTGAACCGGCCGCCGAACAGCGCCTCGATCTGGGGTCCATACTTCTCGAACTGATCTGGGATGACT
>Ga0115002_10004285_pt1 | contig 17332 bp, 17 predicted proteins | sample ArcticOcean_MG_C_8_FD_89576 | JGI IMG/M metagenome (GOLD analysis project Ga0115002, IMG submission 89576) | Marine microbial communities from western Arctic Ocean - ArcticOcean_MG_CB11_86 | ecosystem: Environmental > Aquatic > Marine > Oceanic | place: Arctic Ocean: Canada Basin | collected... | reverse complement strand
TATTTCTGGAAAAATTATATGTTCTTTGATACCAAAACTATAGTTTCCAAATGCATCAAACCCTTTGGTTTTTAAACCCTCAAAATCTTTTATTCTAGGTAAAGCGATATTTACCAATCTATCAATAAATTCATACATTTTATTTTTTCTTAAAGTTACTTTAACTCCTGCTGGGGTACCTTTTCGTGTTTTAAAATTAGATATGGATTTTTTAAACATTGTAATAACTGGTTTTTGTCCACTTATTAAAGACATATCCTCAACACAATTTTGGAGTTTTTTCTTATCTGCTGCGTCAGCTCCTAAACCCATATTTAAAACTACTTTTAAAAATTTCGGTACCATATGATGGTTTTTCATAGAAAATTTGTTTTGCAAATCTTTAATTATAACTTTTTCGTATTGTTCTTTGATTCTTGGTTTCATTTTTTAGCCTCAACCTTTTTTTCTTTTTCTAGGCTTTTCAAGTTAGATATGTGAATAAAGTTTTCTTTTGAAATTATTCCACCTTTTTTTTCTTTAGTAGTTTTTTCATGTTTTTTAATTATATTTATACCTTTTACCTTTGCTCTATTTTCACTTCTTAAAATCTCAATAACTTCTCCCTTTTTTCCTTTATCTTTTCCACATATTATTTCTACTTGATTACCTTTTTTAATCATTTTTTATAAAACCTCCGGTGCAAGTGATATTATTTTCATTTGTCCTTTAGCTCTTAGCTCTCGAGTAACTGGGCCAAAAATTCTTGTTCCAACTGGCTCACCTTTTTCATCAATGATTACCGCAGCGTTATTATCAAATTTAACTTTACTTCCATCGTTTCTATGTATCGAGTATTTTGTTCGAACAACTACAGCTTTATGAACTGTTCCTTTTTTAACTTTTCCACTTGGTATTGCTTCTTTAACACTTACCACTATAGCGTCTCCAATTGACGCATAACGTCTTTTAGATCCACCTAATACTTTAATACATTCTACTATTTTAGCTCCAGTATTATCTGCTACATTTAATTCTGTTTGTACTTGTATCATTAGTTACTTACTACCTCCCATTTTTTCATCTTTGAGAAGGGCTTAGATTCAATTATTTTTACATCATCTCCAATTTTAAATTTGTTATCGCTGTCATGAGCATGATATTTTTTTGATGTAGTGACAACTTTGCCAAAAAAAGGATGAGAGTATTTTCTTTTCACCAAAACAATGATTGTTTTATCATTTTTATCTTTTATTACTTTTCCAGTTAAGATTTTTTTGCTCATATTATTTTTTCTTTTTTAAAGTTGTTAAAATCTTTGCTATATCACGTTTAATAATTGAAACTTTTGCAGGGTCATCCAGTTGACCATTTACTTTTCTAAATCTAAAATTAAATAGGTCTTTTTTAAAGGAATTTACCTTTTTTTTAAGCTCATCTACACTCAATTTATTTATTTCTTTTATTTTCATATTTATTATTTAATAGCGTTTTACAAACTTTGTTTTTATTGGCAACTTTGTAGAAGCCTTGTACAATGCAACTCTTGCAACACTCTCGGTAACACCATCAACTTCAAAAATTATTCTACCAGGCTTAACTCTACAAACCCAGAATTCTGGGTTACCTTTTCCTTTACCCATTCTGACCTCAACTGGTTTTTTTGAAACAGGAATATTTGGAAATATTCTTAACCATACTTTGCCAGTTCTTTTCATATATCGTGTTAAAGCAACTCTAGCTGCTTCGATCTGTTTAGAAATTATTCTTTCTGGCTCCATTGCCTTTAAACCAAAAGTTCCATAATTTAGTAGTTCACCTCTATGTGCGATACCATGAATTCTGCCTTTGTGTGCTTTTCTGTATTTTGTTCTCGTGGGTTGCAACATTTAAATATCCTTCTTTTTATTTACATTGTTTTTGTTTAAATTTGGTGAAAGCACTTCTCCTTTATAAATCCAGACTTTAACACCAATAATTCCATAAGTGGTAAGAGCTTGACTCTCAGCATAATCAATATTTGATCTAAGTGTATGTAAAGGGACACTTCCTTCTCTTAACCATTCAGTACGAGCTATTTCATTACCGCCTAATCTACCACTTAAAGATATTCGAATTCCTTTTGCACCCAATCTTAAAGCTGATTGTATTCCTCTTTTCATTGTTTTCCTATATGAAATTCTTTTTACCAGTTGTTGTGATATATTATCAGCAACTAGAAAAGCGTTAAGTTCAGGTTTTTTAATTTCTTTAATATTTAAGCTTATTTCGCTACTTGATATTTTTGATAAATTTTTTTTAATTTTATCTACATCAGAACCTTTTTTTCCAATTACAAAACCTGGTCTTGAGGTATGAATTGAAACTATACATTTTTTAGCAGTTCTCTCAATTATTACTTGTGAAACTCCTGAATTAAGAATATTTTTTTTAATATATTCTCTAATTTTAAAATCTTCGATTAAAAGAGATCCAAAATCTTTCTTTTTAGCAAACCAAACTGAATCCCAGCCTCTATTAACTCCAAGCCTAAAACTTATTGGATTAACTTTTTGACCCATGCAATTCTCCTTTTTTGTTAATTTTTTCTGCTAAAATTATAGTAATATGACTATATGGTTTTTTAATTCCACTTGCTCTGCCTTTGGCTCTTGGTCTAAATCTTTTTAATACTAAAGCTTTACCAACATAAGCTTCTTCGACATACAAATTATCTATATCGTACTGATAATTATTTTCAGCGTTAGCTACTGCAGAAAGTACTGTTTTTTTAATATCAAATGCAATTCTTTGTCTTGCAAATGATAAATTTCTGATAGCTACATCAGCTTTTTGACCACGAATATTTTTAAGCAATAAATTTATTTTCCTTGGGCTTGATCTCACATTTTTGTTAATAGCTTTCACAATATTTTTACTTTTTGGCATTAGCACCTCCTGGTTTAGCTGAACCAGCTTTAGGAGTAGCTTCTGCAGCTGCTTTTTTATCTGCAGGAGTATGACCATGAAATGTTCTAGTTGGAGAAAACTCACCAAGTTTATGTCCTACCATTTCTTCAGATATTTTAATTGGAATAAATTTTTTACCATTATGTATTAAGAAACTATGACCAATAAATTCAGGAATTATTGTTGATTTTCTCGACCAAGTTTTAATTGGTGTTTTATTTGATTGATTTTTCATTTTTTCTACTTTGTTTATTAAACTTGGGTCAACAAATGGGCCTTTCCAAACTGATCTACTCATAAATTTATCTCTTTTTTCTTCTTGAAATTATATATTTGTCTGTTCTTTTATTATTTCTAGTTTTTAAACCTTTTGCAGATTGACCCCAAGGCGATACAGGGTGTCTTCCGCCAGAGGTTTTTCCTTCACCACCACCGTGTGGGTGATCAACAGGGTTCATTGCTACACCTCTGGTTTGAGGTCTTTTACCTTTCCATCTATTTCGTCCCGCTTTACCAATTTTTATATTTTGATGATCGCTATTTGACACCTTTCCAATTGTAGCTCTTGCTTCACTTATAATTTTTCTAATTTCACCGGAAGAAAGCTTTATTAAAGAGTAATTTTCATCTGTGCCCGAAATTTGCGCTGATGAACCAGCTGATCTTGCTATTTTTCCACCCGCATTAGGTGTGAGCTCTATATTATGTATATCTGTTCCTGAAGGAATATCAGCTAATGGCATGCAGTTTCCAATTTTAATATCTTTATTTCTTCCAGAAATTACTTCATCATCTTTTTTTAAATTGTTAGGAGCAAGTATATAATTCATAACGCCATCATCATATTTTATTAATGCTATATACGCAGATCTGTTAGGGTCATATTCAATTCTTTCAACTTTAGCAATTTGATCATCTTTTTTTCTATAAAAATCAACTAATCTGTATTTATTTTTATGACCTGCACCTTTGTGTCTTGAGGTAATTCTACCTAAGTTATTACGTCCACCAGTAGAAATTTTACCAACAACTAATGATTTAATTGGTTTTCCTTTCCATAAATCTTTTTTGTCAACTAAAACTGTACCTCTAGTAGATTTTGTATAAGATTTAAAAGTTTTTAATGACATTCTTATATACCTGTAGAAAGGTCAATGTTTTGACCTTTTTTTAAAGTTACAATAGCTTTTTTATAGTCAGGTTTTTTTGTTTTTCTTCCTTTGACCAATTTGGTTTTACCTTTTAAGTTAATTGTATTTACTTTAATTACATTAACTTTAAATATTTTTTCAACACTTCTCTTAATAGAACTTTTGCTAGCTCCATTATGAACTTTAAAAACAATTTTATTAAATTCAGACAAAGATGTAGCTTTTTCAGTAATCACTGGAGCAATAATTGTATCTAAATAATTAAACTTCATTTTTATTAAGCCTTTTTTGCAAAGATTGAATAGAGGAAATAGTGAATATTACATTTTTATACTTTAATAAATCAAATAAGTTTGTTCCTTCATTTTCTATAATTTTAATATTTTTAATATTTCTTGCAGACTTGATTATTTTAACTTTAGAATCTTTATCAGGTATAATTAATGAGTTATTAAGGTTATTTTTTTTTAAAAATGCGTTAAAAATTTTAGTTTTAGTAATTTCTTTTTTAAAGTCTTCAATAACAAATAGAGTATTTACTTTTTTCTTTTGGGATAGCATATGAAGAAGTCCCATTTTTTTTAATTTTTTATTAAGTTTTCTAACTTTATAAACTGCACCTTTTGTTCCATGAGCTATACCACCGCCTACAAATATAGGAGCTTTTCTGCTGCTGTGTCTTGCTCCACCAGTACCTTTTTGTGCGTATATTTTTGAAGTAGAACCCTTTATTTCATTTCTTTGCTTTGTTTTAGCAGTTCTTGCTTTAAACCTACTAAGTTGCCAATCAACAATTTGCTGAATAACTTTTTTGTTAGGTTCTAATGAAAAGATTTTATCTGAAAGTTCAATATTTTCAGTACTTTTTCCTTCTATATTTATTACTTGATGTTTCATTTTTTAGACTTTTCTTCTTTTTGTTTTTTATTTTCTTGCGGGCTTGTTGGCGATTCCTTTTTTGGTGTTTTTTTATCGCTTGTTTTTACAATATTTTTTTGATTTAATTTAATTTTATCTAAAGTGCTATTCCTATTAACTTTCTTGGCTGTAGTTTTTATTAAAACAATAGAATTTTTTGCACCGGGAATTGACCCCTTAACAAAAATTAAACTATTTTCTAAATCTGATTTTATTATTTCAAGGTTTTGGATAGTTCTTTTTTTATCACCCATGTGACCAGCCATTTTTTTTCCTTTAAAAACTTTACCAGGGTCTTGTCTTTGACCTGTTGAACCGTGTGATCTATGGGAAACAGAAACTCCGTGAGTAGCCCTGAGTCCAGCAAAGTTATGTCTTTTCATTACACCAGCAAAACCTTTACCGATTGTTTTGGCGGTAACATCAACAAATTTTTCGTCTTTAAATATTTCTAAGCCTATTTCATTGCCTTCTTTATATTCAGAAACATTTGAAACTCTAAACTCCTGAAGAAATTTTTTTGGTTCAGTTGATTTTTTTGTAAAAACTCCTTTCATTTGTTTTGTAAGTTTTGAATTTTTTATTTTTCCAAAGCCAACTTGAATAGCATCATAACCACGTTTGTCTTTAGTTATGACGTCTAAAATTCTTCCTTTTTCAACAAATAAAACTGTAACTGGAACAGAAATGCCTGTATCAAAAAATTCTCTTGTCATTCCAATTTTTTTTCCAATTAATCCTATATTCATAAAATAAGCCTATAATTTAATTTCTATATCAACGCCTGATGCTAAATCTAATTTCATGAGAGCTTCAACAGTTTGTGGTGTAGGTTCCAATATATCAATTAACCTCTTATGAGTTCTTGTTTCAAATTGCTCTCTGCTTTTTTTATTTATATGTGGAGATCTTAAAACAGTGTATATTTCTTTTTTCGTAGGTAGTGGAATTGGTCCTTTAACTTGAGCTCCTGTTCTTTTAGCTGTGTTAACTATTTCAATAGTAGATAAGTCTAAAATTTTATTATCATATGCTCTTAAATGTATTCTTATATTTTGTTTATCCATAATATTAAGCTAATTTTTTAGTTACTTCATCTTGAACATTTTGAGGAACTTTTTCGTAATGGTCAAAAAACATTGAATACTGGGCTCGACCTTGAGACATAGATCTAAGATTGTTTATATAACCAAACATGTTTGCTAATGGCACCATTGCACTTATTACAGTAGCATTTCCCCTTTTGTCTGTAGTTGATACTTGACCTCTTCTGCTATTTAAATCTCCAATAACATCTCCCATATAATTTTCTGGAGTTACTACTTCAACTCTCATCATGGGCTCAAGAAGTTTAAGAGCTGCTTTGGTACATGCTTCTTTAAAACAATATCTTGAAGCTATTTCAAATGCTAGCACACTAGAATCTACATCATGATGTAAGCCATCTAATATTGTAACTTTGTAATCTATTAATGGAAATCCAGCTAAAATTCCGTTATCCGCTACACTTTCTATACCTTTTTCAACACCAGGAATAAATTCTTTAGGTATTGCCCCTCCTTTGATTTTATTATCCACTTCTCTTCCTTGTCCAGGAGGTAATGGTTCAACACTAAGCTCGACTTTAGCAAACTGCCCAGCTCCACCACTTTGTTTCTTATGTATATATGTAACTGTAGCTGGTTTTAATATAGTTTCTCTATAGGCTACTTGTGGTGCACCTATGTTAGCTTCAACTTTAAATTCTCTTTTCATTCTATCAACGATTATATCTAAATGAAGTTCTCCCATACCTTTTATAATTGTTTGGCCAGATTCTTCATCCGAAGTAACTCTGAATGAAGGGTCTTCTCTTGCTAGTCTGCCTAAAGCCTGTCCCATTTTTTCTTGATCAGCTTTTGTTTTTGGTTCAACAGCAATCTCTATAACAGGATCAGGAAAATCCATAGGTTCAAGAACTATGGGGTTGTTTTCGTCTGATAGAGTATGCCCTGTAATAGTATATTTAAGACCTGCTAAAGCTACTATATCTCCAGTATTTGCTTCTTTTACATCCTCTCTACTATTAGCATGCATTAATAACATTCTTCCAACTCTTTCTTCTTTATCCCTAGATGTATTATATATTCCCGAAGCAGTTTTAAGAGTTCCTGAATAAACTCTAATAAATGTTAAAGTTCCAACAAAAGGATCGGTAGCTACTTTAAAAGCTAATGCTGAAAAAGGCTCTTTATCATCAAATTTTCTCTCAATTTCGTCTTTAGAATTAGGCTTAGTTCCTTTTATAGAACCAATATCAATAGGGCTAGGTAAAAAATCTACAACAGCATCTAAAAGTGGTTGGACACCTTTATTTTTAAATGCCGATCCTGTTAGGACAGGAACAAAATCAAATTTTAAACACCCTTTTCTAACACATTTTATTAAATCTGATTCTGATATTTCTTTACCATTTAAATATGCTTCCATTAACTTCTCGTCTTGTTCAACTGCAGTTTCAACAAGTTCTTTTCTACACTTATTTGACATCTCAATTAAATCTGGTGGAATTTCAGTATATTCAAATTCAGCTCCAAGCTTTTCATCTTTCCACAAAACTGCTTTCATTTTAATTAAGTCAACAACACCTTTTAGTGAAGCTTCAACACCAACTGGAATTTGAACTACCAAAGGTTTAGCACCAAGACGATCTTTAATCATTTCAACGCAATTAAAAAAATCAGCTCCAGTTCTATCTAATTTATTTATAAAACAAATTCGTGGAACTTGATATTTATCTGCTTGCCTCCACACAGTTTCAGATTGTGGTTCAACACCAGCAACTCCATCAAAAACGCAAACTGCGCCGTCTAAAACTTTTAATGATCTTTCAACTTCAATTGTAAAATCAACGTGCCCAGGTGTATCTATGATGTTAATTCTATGATCTTTCCAAAAACAAGTAGTTGCAGCAGATGTTATAGTAATCCCTCTTTCTTGCTCCTGCTCCATCCAGTCCATTGTTGCTGCACCATCATGAACTTCACCAATTTTGTGACTTTTTCCAGTATAATATAAAATTCTTTCCGTTGTAGTAGTTTTGCCAGCATCAATGTGTGCCATGATACCAATATTTCTATATTTTTCTAAATTATGAGTTCTTGACATATTATTACCACCTAAAGTGAGCAAATGCTTTATTTGACTCAGCCATTCTATGAGTATCTTCTCTTTTTTTAATAGCAGACCCTTTGTTTTGTGAAGCGTCCATAAGCTCATTAAACAATTTGTCTGACATAGTTTTATTTTTTCTTTTTCTTGATGCATCAAGAAGCCATCTTAACGCTAATGTTTGAGATCTATTTACTTTAACTTCTACAGGAACTTGGTATGTAGCACCACCAACTCTTCTAGATCTAACTTCTAAATTTGGTCGAATATTACTTATTGCATCATTGAAAACTTTTATAGGATCATTTTTTGTTTTACTTTTAATTTGTTCCAATGCAGCATAAACAATCTTTTCAGCCGCTTCTTTCCTGCCGTCGTACATAATAAAATTTATAAATTTTGCTAAAGTTAAAGATGCAAATTTAGGATCTGGATAAAAAATTCTTTTAGGTGCTTTTCTTTTTCTAGACATAATTTTATTTAGGTCTTTTAGCTCCGTATTTTGATCTTTGTTGTTTTCTTGTTGTAACGCCTTGTGTATCTAAATTTCCTCTTAAAATATGATAACGCACACCAGGTAAATCTTTAACTCTACCTCCTCTAATTAATACAACAGAGTGTTCTTGTAAATTATGACCTTCACCAGGAATGTAGCATGTAACTTCGTGACCATTTGATAATCTAACTCTTGCAACTTTTCTTAAAGCTGAATTCGGTTTTTTTGGTGTTGTGGTATAGACTTTTGTGCAAACACCTCTTTTTTGAGGCGAATGTTCTAAAGCTGGAACCTTACTTCTCAATTTTGGTTTAGTCCTAGATTTTTTAATTAACTGATTTATCGTTGGCATAATTTTATATTAAGATGGAGAAAAGCCAGGACTTATCTAGCAAAATTAGATTCTATTAGTTAGTGTTTAAGGTTAATACCACCTCACTTCTAACCATCAAAATTGCGCTAAACTACTTCGCCAGTTGTAGAAAGTCAACACTCAAATATTTAAATGATTAATAAAAAGGCTTAAATTTATGAAGCTGGAAGCTGTTTTTCTTTAGGTTCTTGAGCTGCCTCTGCTTCATTTCGTTCAGTTAATGCTTTATCTCTTAACTCTGCTTCTTTTTGCAATTTAATTTTTGTATAACCTGTTCCAGCTGGAATCAATCGCCCTACAATAACGTTTTCTTTTAATCCTTTTAATTTATCGACTTTTCCTCTTATAGCGGCATCTGTAAGGACTCTTGTAGTTTCTTGGAATGAAGCTGCTGATATAAATGAATTAGTTTGAAGGGAAGCTTTAGTAATTCCCAATAATATTCTTTCTGCAACAGCTGGTTTTTTTCCTTCTTTTTTAAGATTTGCGTTTATAACATCTAAATCAATTTTATCTATAGTTTCACCAAGTAAATATTTTGTATCGCCTGGTACTTTTATCTCAACTTTTTTTAACATTTGTCTTAAAATTGTTTCAATATGTTTGTCATTAATAACAACTCCCTGAAGTCTATATACCTCTTGCACTTCATGAACATAATACTCTGTTAAAGCTTGAACTCCTAAAATTCTCAATATATCATGAGGCGCAGGACTACCATCAAGAAGATATTCACCTTTTTTAATTTTTTCACCTTGATTAAAATTTATATGTTTTCCTTTTGGAATTAAGTAGTTTGAGGAAGTTTTTTCAGGAGTAACAATAGAAACTTTAAGTTTACCTCTTAGTTCTTTACCAAATTCTATCACACCATCATTTTCTGCAATTATCGCACTATCCTTTGGTCTACGAGCTTCAAATAATTCAGCTACTCTAGGCAAGCCTCCTGTAATATCTTTAGTTTTTGAAGTTTCTTTTGGAAGTCTAGCCAAAACATCGCCTGCGGATACTTTTTGTCCATCTTTTACAGATAGAATTGAATCTGGAACCAAATAATATCTAGCTTCATTATCATCAGCTTTTTTAATTACATTTCCTTTTTCATCTCTAAGGGTAATTCTAGGTTTTAACTCTGTATTTTTTGATTGAGATCTCCAATCGAGAACAGATTTAGATGATATTCCTGTAGCATCATCAGAAGTTTCAGCTAAAGATACACCATCAACTAAATCCATATAACTCGCAATACCACTTTTTTCAGCAATAACAGGTAGAGTGTATGGATCCCATTCGCAGATTTTTTTTCCTTTTTTAACTTCGTCATTATTATCACAAAGTAATTTTGCTCCATAGGGGACTTTATAAACGGCTAATTGTCTTTGATTTTTATCTTCAATTGAAATTTGAGTATTTCTACCCATTATAATTTTAATGTTCCTTGAGTCTTCAATAATATTTTTATTTATAATTTTAATAATTCCAGAAGAATGAGCTACAACTTGTGACTCCTCTTTAATTTGTGCTGTACCTCCTACATGGAAAGTTCTCATCGTAAGCTGAGTTCCAGGCTCTCCAATAGATTGAGCTGCAATCATGCCTATAGCCTCACCAATACTTACTATTTTTCCTCGTGATAAATCTCTTCCATAACATGTGGCGCAAACACCTTCTTGTGATATGCATGTCATAACTGAATGAACTCTAATAGTTTTTACACCCGCGGCATCAATTTTTTCACATAAATCTTCATCAATTAACTGTTTTTTCTTAATTAACAATTCTCCACTAATTGGATTTTTAATATCTTCTGCTGCACTTCTTCCTAGAACACGCTCCGATAAACTAACTATTATATTACCACCATCAATAATTTCAGTTAAAGGTATTGAATCATTGGATTTGCAACCGCAGTCAGTTTTAGTGATAGATATATCCTGAGATACATCACAGAGTCTTCTGGTTAAATAACCAGAATTTGCCGTTTTTAGAGCTGTATCAGCAAGTCCTTTTCTTGCACCGTGAGTGGAATTAAAATATTCAAGCGCAGTTAGTCCTTCTTTAAAATTTGCTGTAATAGGCGTTTCAATAATTTCTCCTGAAGGTTTAGCTATTAAACCTCTCATTCCAGCTAATTGTTTCATTTGAGCTGCAGAACCTCTTGCTCCAGAATTTGCCATCATAAAAACAGAGTTAGTTTCAATTCTGTCATTAGACATAGTTTTGGTTGCAGAAGAAATTTCATTCATCATTGCATTTGCAACTAAATCAGTACATTTAGACCACACATCTATTACTTTATTATATTTTTCGCCTCTAGTTATTAATCCTTCAGAATATTGATTTTCATAATCTTCAATTTGTTTCTTCGCGTCATTTACAAACTTTTGTTTTGTTTTTGGTATGATCAAATCATCTTTACCAAAAGATATTGCAGCCTTAAACGCATGTTTAAATCCTAAGGTTTTTATTTTATCACAAAAAATCACTGTTTCTTTTTGGCCACAATAACGATAAATCATATCAATTATTTCAGATACATGTTTTTTTGATAATAACCTATCAACTAGTGAAAATTTAATTTTATGATGTTTTGGCAAAATGCTAGACAATATAAATCTACCAGCTGTACTCTTATATTTTTCAAAAATTTCATTTCCTTTTTCATCCACTGTATTAAATCTACAAAATACTGGTGAATGCAAACTTATACTTTTAGCTTCTAACGCCTGTTCAATTTCTGAAACGCGACCAAAATAACCTCTTGGTTTAGTATTTTTTTCATTCAGGTTTTCTGATGCTTGAGATAAATAATAAATACCTAAAACCATATCTTGGCTTGGTACAATTATAGGTTTTCCATTTGATGGACTTAAAATATTATTTGTAGACATCATTAGTACTCTAGCTTCTAATTGAGCTTCTATACTTAATGGAATGTGAACTGCCATTTGATCTCCATCGAAGTCTGCATTAAAAGCAGCACATACAAGTGGATGTAGTTCAATAGCACTACCCTCTATTAATTTAGCTTCAAAAGCCTGGACTCCTAATCTATGTAATGTTGGAGCTCTGTTTAAAATAACTGGGTGTTCTCTAACTATAGTTTCTAAAGCATCCCAAACTTCCTCTTTTTCTTTTTCTACTAATTTTTTAGCTTGTTTGATTGTGGTTGCTAAACCAAGTTTATCTAATCTTGCGTATAAAAAAGGTTTGAACAATTCAACAGCCATTTTTTTTGGAAGACCACATTGGTGCAATTTTAATTCTGGTCCAGAAACAATTACAGATCTGCCAGAATAATCTACTCTTTTCCCAAGTAAATTTTGTCTAAATCTACCTTGTTTTCCTTTTAGCATTTCCGCTAATGATTTTAATGGCCTTTTGCCCGTGCCAGTAATAACTCTTCCTCTTCTTCCATTATCAAATAATGCATCAACTGACTCTTGCAGCATTCTTTTTTCGTTTCGAACAATTATATCTGGAGCCCTTAAGTCCATTAATCTTTTTAACCTATTGTTTCTATTTATTACTCTTCTATATAAATCATTTAAATCAGATGTAGCGAATCTTCCTCCATCTAGTGGAACTAATGGGCGTAATTCTGGAGGTATTACTGGAACGCTTGTTAAAATCATCCATTCAGGTTTATTCCCTGAATCAATAAAAGATTCTATTAATTTTAATCTTTTTATTGCTCTTTCTTCAGCAACTTTAGATTTAACATCAACAAGTAAAGTTCTTAGTCTTTCTTTTTCTCCATTTAAATCTAAATTTTTTAATATATCCCTTATAGCTTCAGCTCCAATGCCGGCTTCAAAATTATCTTCACCAAATTCTTCTTGAGCTTTAATATATTCTTCTTCTGTAAGAAGTTGTTTTGGCTTAAGTTTGGTAAGGCCTGGTTCTATTACAATAAAACTCTCAAAATATAAAACTTTCTCAACCTCTTTAAGTTTCAAATCTACCGCTAAAGAAATACGGCTTGGTAAGGATTTTAAAAACCATATATGTGATACAGGGCAAGCAAGTTCTATATGTCCCATTCTATCTCTTCTTACGTTTGATTTAGTAACCTCAACACCACATTTTTCACAAATAATACCTCTAAATTTCATTCTTTTGTATTTACCACACAAACATTCATAATCTTTAATTGGGCCAAAAATTCTTGCACAGAAAAGTCCATCCTTTTCAGGTTTAAATGTTCTATAGTTAATTGTTTCATGTTTTTTTATTTCACCAAAAGAACAAGATTTAATTTTTTCTGGACTTGCTAAATTTATTTTTATTTTATCAAATTTATTTTCTATAGATTCCTGCTTAAATAACTTTGCTATTTCTCTATTCATTTAATTAATTTCTATGTTTAATCCTAAGGATCGTATTTCTTTTATTAAAACGTTAAAAGATTCTGGAATACCAGATTCAAATTTATCGTCACCTTTAACTATAGTTTCGTATACTTTAGTTCTACCTGCAACGTCATCAGACTTAACAGTTAGAATTTCCTGCAATGTATATGAAGCTCCATAAGCTTCTAAAGCCCATACTTCCATTTCACCAAATCTTTGGCCACCAAGTTGGGCTTTTCCACCTAATGGTTGTTGCGTTACTAAACTATATGGCCCTGTAGATCTAGCATGAATTTTATCTTCCACTAAATGATGAAGTTTGAGCATATATATTGTACCCACAGTAACTTTTCGATCGAACTGTTCTCCTGTACGACCATCCCAAAGTTGTGTTTGCCCAGAAGATGGTAGATTAGCCAATTTTAACAAATCATCAACATCTTGTACGGATGCTCCATCAAAGACAGGAGTGGATATTGGCACACCAAGTGATAAATTTGTTGAAAGTTCTTCAAATTCTTTTTTGCTTAACGATTTTATTTGCGAATCATAAATCTCGTTACCATATATTTTTTTCATTACTTCTTGTATGGAGCTGTTTCTTTTTTCCATATCAGAATTAAGTTTTATTATTTGTTTAATTTTTTCACCCAATTCTGAGCAAGCCCATCCAAGGTGAGTTTCTAATATTTGACCAACATTCATCCTACTTGGAACACCTAGAGGATTTAAAACCACATCAACAGGTTTTCCATTTTCCATATATGGCATATCTTCTATTGGAACAATTTTACTTATGACACCTTTATTACCATGCCTGCCTGCCATTTTATCACCAGGTTTAAGACTTCTTTTTACTGCAACAAAAACTTTTACCATTTTCAAAACATTAGGTAACAACTCGTCACCTTGTTGAATTTTTTCTACTTTATCTTGAAACCTGTCTTTTATATCTTGCTTAACTTGTGTGTATTGATCTTTAAGAATTTGTAAATCTGTATTTGCCTGCTTTTCATCGAATGACATTTTCCAATAATCATTTAAACTTAATTTTTCTAGTTCAGATGATGAAATTTTACTTCCGGACTTAACCTCCATAAAATCATTGCTTAATTTTTTGTTATTAATGATTTCTTGCGCTCTTATCTTTATATTACGTTGTAATATTTCTTCTTCTACACTTTTATCTTCTTGAATTGACTCAATTTCAGAACGTTCTATTGATGTAGATCTTTCATCCTTATCAATGCCATGTCTGTTAAATACTCTTACGTCAACTACAATGCCGTTACTTCCTGGAGGCATTTTTAGCGATGAATCTCTAACATCTGTTGCTTTTTCTCCAAAAATTGATCTAAGCAATTTTTCTTCTGGGTTGGACATAGTATCTCCTTTGGGAGTTACTTTTCCTACTAGAATATCACCAGGTCTTACCTCAGCCCCGATGTACACAACTCCTGACTCATCTAAATTTCTTAGCGATTCTTCGCTTATGTTTGGTATGTCTCTTGTAATATCCTCAGTTCCTAATTTTGTGTCTCTAGCCATCAAATCATATTCCACTATGTGAATTGATGTAAAGACATCGTCAGTGACACATCTTTCTGAAATTAAAATTGAATCTTCAAAATTGTAACCAAGCCATGGCATAAATGCTACGGTAACATTTTTACCTAAAGCTAATTCACCTAATTTAGTAGCTGGTCCATCTGCTATGATGTCACCTTTTCTTATAACATCACCTATTTTTACTAAAGGCTTTTGATTTATTGTGGTGTTTTGATTTGATTTTTGAAATTTTAATAAATTATAAATATCCACACCAGATTTTGAAAGGTCTTTTTCAGTTGCTTTTACAACAATTCTTTTTCCATCAATTTTATTAACTGTGCCATCTCTTTTTGCTATAATTGTAACGCCCGAATCTAGTGCAACATCTTTTTCAATACCTGTTCCTACCAACGGTGATTCAGGCTTCATTAAAGGAACTGCTTGCCTCATCATATTAGATCCCATTAACGCTCTGTTTGCATCGTCGTTTTCTAAAAAAGGTATTAAAGAAGCAGCAACAGAAACTAACTGTTTTGGAGAAACATCTAAATATTCAACAGTTTCAGCTTTAGAAAGCACAAAGTTAAGATTTTTTCTACATGACAAAAGTTCTTCCGTAAATTTTCCATCTTTATCTACATGAGAATTTGCTTGAGCTATTGTATATTTTTCTTCTTCTACAGCAGACAAATATTCAATATTATTAGTAACTTTTCCATTCTCTATTTTTCTATATGGACTTTCTATAAAACCATACTTATTAACTTTAGCATAAGTAGCCAAACTGTTTATCAATCCAATATTTGGACCCTCAGGTGTTTCGATTGGACATATACGACCATAGTGAGTTGGGTGCACATCTCTAACTTCAAAACCTGCTCTTTCTCTAGTAAGACCACCAGGTCCTAAAGCAGAAACTCTTCTTTTGTGTGTTATTTCTGACAAAGGATTAGTTTGATCCATAAATTGTGATAATTGGGATGTAGCAAAAAAATCTTTCATCGCTGCAGTAATAGGTCTTGGATTAATTAAATCTTGAGGCATCGCTGACTCCACTTCTAAAAGAGTAGACATTTTTTCTTTTATTACTCTTTCCATTCTTAATATTCCGATTCTAAACTGATTTTCCACAAGCTCTCCAACAGATCTAACTCTTCTGTTACCCAAATGATCGATATCGTCAACTTCACCTTTACCATCTTTTAAATCAAGCATATGTCTAACTATTGCTAAAATATCGTCGTTACGTAAAATAGTTACATCATTACTACATTTAAGTTGCAGTTTACTATTTAATTTAACTCTACCTACATCAGATAAATCATAACGTTGTGAAGTAAAAAATAAATTATTAAAAATTTCTTTAGCAACGTCAAATGAAGGTGGTTCACCAGGTCTCAAGACTTTATAAATATCATTTATTGCTGTTTCTTTAGAATTATTTTTATCTATATTTAAAGTATCGATTAAATAAGGTCCTTTATTTATTGGATCAATTTCTGCAATAGTAAGCGAAGTTATATTTGATTGTACTATTCTATCAAAGTGTTCTTGAAGCATTGAAGTGCCGGCATTTAAAAAGATTTCCTTGCTATCAGGATCCAAAAGATCATTTTTAATATATTTGCCTAAAAAAAAGTCTGATGAAACTAAAATATTTTTTAACCCTTCGTCAGATATTTTTTTAGCAATAACAAAATTAATTTTTGATCCTTTTTTTAAAACTTTTTTTCCATCAGTAGCATTTATTAAATCATATCTAATTTTTACTGGGCGTTTGTAATTATCTGGATTAAATTTTGTTTTCCATTTTTTCTTACCTTTGTCATAAGCAAATGTATTAAAATCATAAAATAAATCTAAAATTTCTTCTTTATTATAACCAAGCGCATAGAGTAAAGTGGTAGCAGGTAGTTTTCTTTTTCTATCAATTCTAAAATATAATATGTCTTTAACATCGTATTCAAAATCTAGCCATGACCCTCTGTTAGGTATAACCCTACAATTAAATAATAATTTACCACTTGCATGAGTTTTTCCTTTATCATGATCAAAAAAAACACCAGGACTTCTGTGCATTTGATTTACTACAACTCTTTCAATACCATTAATTACAAAAGTTGCGCTAGGAGTCATTAAAGGTATATCTCCCATATATACTTCTTGTTCTTTTGCTGACATGACTTGTTTTGTGTTAGTCTTTTCGTCAATGTCGTATACAACTAATCTTAAAGTTGGTTTTAAAGGTGACGCATATGTTAGATCACGCTGGCGACATTCTTCAACGTCAAATTTTGGTTTCTCTAAACGAAAAGAAATATATTCTAACGTAGCCTTATCAGAAAGTTCTTCTATTGGAAAAATACTTTTAAAAACTTTATCCAATCCTTTTTGTAACTGAGATTCAGATCTC
>Ga0115002_10004284_pt1 | contig 17335 bp, 14 predicted proteins | sample ArcticOcean_MG_C_8_FD_89576 | JGI IMG/M metagenome (GOLD analysis project Ga0115002, IMG submission 89576) | Marine microbial communities from western Arctic Ocean - ArcticOcean_MG_CB11_86 | ecosystem: Environmental > Aquatic > Marine > Oceanic | place: Arctic Ocean: Canada Basin | collected... | reverse complement strand
TCACCGACCGAGCCGAGAAGCTTGAGCGAGGGCATGTCGTACTTATCAGGAAAGTCATCACCGAGAGCTGCGATGGCCCGAATTGCAGTCGGGGCTGTGTAGAACTGGCTGACGTTCCACTTTTCGACGATCTGCCAGAAACGGTCGGCAGCCGGGTAGGTCGGAATGCCTTCGAACATAATGGTCGTCGCGCCGTTCGCGAGGGGTCCGTAGACGATGTACGAGTGGCCTGTCACCCAGCCGATGTCGGCGGTGCAGAAGAAGATGTCGCCGTCGTGGTAGTCGAAGACGTATTTGTGGGTTTGCGATGCGTAGACCATGTAGCCGGCGGTGGTGTGGAGCACGCCCTTGGGCTTTCCGGTTGATCCAGATGTGTAGAGGATGAAGAGCGGGTCTTCCGATTCCATTGGCTCGGCTTCGCACACGGGGTCGGCGTCTGCCATTACGTCGGCGTACCAGAAGTCGCGTCCGTCTTTCATTTCGTGTTCAACACCCACGCTGCCGGGGATGCGTTCCACGACGATGCAGGTTTCGACGGGTTTGCCCATCTGCTTTTCTGCAATTGCCATTGCTTCGTCGGCGACGGTTTTCATTTGAACCGGCTTGGCTCCTCGGTGGGTGCCGTTTGTGGTGAGGAGGATTGTGCAGGTGGCGTCGGCCATGCGGTCGCCGAGGGCGTCGGCAGAGAAGCCGCCGAACACGATCGAGTGGATCGCACCGATGCGGGCGCAGGCGAGCATGGCGACTGCGAGTTCGGGGATCATGGGCATGTAGATGGAGACGCGGTCGCCTTTTTTCACGCCTCGGGATTTCAGGACGTTTGCGAATTTGCTGACTTCGGTGTGCAGCTCGTTGTAGGTGATTTTACGCTGTTCGCCGGGTTCGTTGCCTTCCCAGATGATGGCGGTCTGGTCGCCTTTGGTTTCGAGGTGCCGGTCGAGGCAGTTGTAGGCGATGTTGGTCTGGCCGCCTTCGAACCACTTGATCGATACGGGGCCTTTGCGGACGTCGTAGTTGAATTCGCGTACGGTGTCCCACTTCTTGAACCAGTGGTACTCGTCGGCCTTCTCGGCCCAGAATCCTTCGGGATCTGAGATCGAGCGGTCGTACTCTGCTTTGTATTCATCGAAGTTCTTTATGTATGCGTTCGAAGCGAACGAATCCGAGGGGGCATAAAGTTCCGAATCAGCCATCAGTTTCTCCAGTTACCTATTAACCCGTTACAGCTTGGGCCAGTTTGCCCCAGCGTTGCCAGCTTTTGCCTGCGCTTGCTGGCGTTTGCCGAGTGGGGCGGATTTAATTCGTTGACCGTACACGATGATCCGCTTCCTGTGCACGGTTGCACGGGAAGGATACAGAACGTGAAGAGTGTTTTGCTAAGCCGTTACGGGCTCGGCGACAACTTCACGGCGTGGTTCTCGGCAGTATGCGATCAGCATGGCCGCGACTACACTGAGTCCACCGGCGACCAGGAATGGTACGAGCCAGACGGCCAGGCCCTTGTCGGCTCCGGCGTCTTTGAACATACCTGCCATGATCGGCCCGGCTATCCCGCCGATTCCGTATGCGGAAAACATTAGGCCGTAGTTGATTCCAAGGTTCTTCACGCCGAACTTGCTGGCTGTTGCAAGCGGGAATAGAGCGAAGTTTCCACCGAAGTTGAATCCGGTGAGAGCGAGGTAGTAGAAGCCGATCATCAGGATGCTTTGAGTGACTGCCATGATCATCATGGATCTGCGCCACCCGATGCGGTCGGCAATGAATCCCCATCCGATTCGGCCCAGCCCGTTTGAAAGGGCGAAGGCGATTGCGTATGCGGTCGATGCCGCGGCTCCTGCGGCTGCGAGATCGGTAAACGCTCCGCTGTCCATCAGTGCGTCACGGCCCTAGAGCTTGTTGATTCCGATGAGCATGAGTCCGCCGAGTGCAAGGAATGCAAACGATAGCCAAAGTGCGTAGAACTGCGGTTGGCGCAGCATGCGGCGTGGGGAGAGTTCGTGGCTTGCCTCGTCTTTTTCCTGCTCGGCGGGCGGATTCCAGCCGGAGGGTTTACAGCCATCCGGAGGGAAGGTCATCAGCAGGCCGCCGGTGTGTACGAGGATTCCGAATATGACGCTGTATATAAGGAAGGTGTTGAGCACGCCAAATCGTTCGATCAGGTGTCCCCAATCTCCTGCTAGCTGTACCCACAAAAGGGCGCCGAATCCGAATCCAGCGACTGCGACTACTGTCCCGGCCGGGCCGTCGAATGAATAGGCTGTTGCGCTGGGTAAGAAAGAGTTTGGCACTTGCACCGGTTGTCACGGCGTTGATGTTACTGGTGTCACTGGTCTGGGTAAGAACCTGGTTGGTAGCGAGTTCATTACAGGTATCTCTGATGCCGATCTTGCAGCGTTCATCAAAAAGGGCCGACCGATCAGCGATCCGGCGAACACAACGGGTATTGATATGCCACCGAAGGGCGGCAACCCGGCGCTCAACGACGAGAAGATCGATGGTCTGGTCGCGTACATACGTTCGCTGCAGTAGTCGGTCCTTCTCAAGCTTCAGCTGAGTGGTATATTCGTAGTCGAAGCGTTTGTTTCGGCTGTATTGGATTTTGCCTGACACTCGACCCGCGCCGTAGATCCTGAATCTAGTTCAGGATCTACGGCGCGGGTGCGGTTGAGCGCGGTTAGTAATAAAAATTCCGACTCAATTTCTAGTCGGCGTTTTGCATTCGGGATGGGATTCTGTTTACCTGCGACCTGTTGATTGCGCGCTGCAACCAGAAAACCAGACCAGAAACGAGAAAATTATTGCTGATCGACTCTCATGTCCATGTATTCCCAGATCTGGGACTGAAAAACGGGTACGACTCGGTAGATGAGCACATGAGCTTTGCCAGTAGCCTCATGTTTCATCGTTCGGTCGGTCGAAAACTTAGCGACAACTCGCTCGTAGTTGGTCGTGAATGGCACAGCGGCGAGAAGCCGGAAGACCTGAACTTTCGGGGTGGCGACTATGGCAAGTTCCTGTGGACCGTGGATGGTGTTGACTATGCCCGGTACTACCTCCCTCCGACGGCACGCCAGCTCGATTCGCCGCCCGAACAGATCATTGCTCAGATGGATTATTTGGGTGTCAGCAAGGGTGTTATACAGGGCGGACACACGTATGGGAGGCTCAATGAGTATCTCGGTGGTGTGGTGAGGCAGTACCCGGATCGGCTGTATGCACTGGCTTCGATCAGGGAGTGGATGGCGGACGATCCGGCCGTGATTGCAGAATTGCGAACTGCTGTTGAATACCATGGACTGGCGGGGTTGTTTTTCGATACGGCAAGTGTTCAGCGGGAGGGCCGCAGCGAGCTTCCGGATGACCCGATGTTTGACGAGTTCTGGGGCGTGGTCAGAGAACTGGGCATACCTGTTTTCTGGAACGTCACGTCATCGTCGCCTGAACTCGAGGGCTTGATGGAGCAGCATGCGGCGTTCGGCAGATGGCTTGAGCGATACCCGGATATAGCGTGCGTTTATACCCACGGCATACCGCTTTATCGATTCTGGTCGGGGGGCAAGCTTTCGATTCCTACGGAGATTTGGGGCGCTCTTCAGGCGGAGAACGTGCATACGGAAATTTTGATTCCGATTCTGATGGGTGGCCTCTGGGACTATCCGTATACGGAGGCTACTGGGATGATTCGCGAGTACTACGATCGACTGGGATCTGAAAAGTTGATTTGGGGTTCGGACATGCCGAACGTGGAGCGTCATTGCACGTATACGCAGTCGCTTGAGTACATCACGAAGTACTGTGACTTTCTGTCGCAGGACGATATCGATCGGATATGTGGGGCGAATGTGCTGTCGGTGCTTTGATGCGGGCCTGAAAGAGATCCTGAATCGAGTTCAGGATGACGATATTCTGGAGATTGACGTAAAAAATGACGTATTCGATCGTTGCTTTTGATGAAGAGACCGGAGAACTCGGGGTTGGTGTTCAAACGCATCGTCCGGCGGTGGGTTCGATAGTGCCGTGGGTCAAAGGGGGCGTTGGCGCAGTTGCGACTCAGGCGTCGGCGAACGCTCGATATGGCACGCAGGCGCTGGAGTTGCTGAAGAACGGCCTGGATGCGGAGCATGCGCTTGCGGCGGTGCTTGCGGGTGATGATGAACGCGAGCGGAGGCAGGTGGCGATCGTTGATTCCCGGGGCATGGTGGCGGCGTTTACGGGGAGTATGGCGCTTGAGGCAAAAGGATCGGTGCAGGGCAAAGGATTCTCGTGTCAGGCGAACATGATGCTCGGGTCGGGTGTGCCTGAGGCGATGGCGAGCGCATTCGAAGCTTCGTCTGGATCTGGGTCTGGCTCAGGCTTGGATCGGAGAATTCTGGGTGCTCTCGATGCGGCGCAGGCTGCGGGTGGTGATGTTCGCGGGATGCAGTCGGTGGCTTTGCAGGTGAGACCGCCGGGGGGGGGCGTGGGGCCAGTGACGCGTTTAACGTTGCCGGGAACGGATTTTAGAGTTGATCATGCTGCTGATCCGCTACAAGAGTTGCGGTCGCTAATGGACAATCGTGATGCAGAGAATTTGATGGGTTCGGACGAAGTTACGGATTCTCTCGAACGTGCGAGGAGTGAATTCAGCCGCGCCAGTCGTATGGTGTTCCACGGCGAGATGGCGTTCTGGTATGCGGTACGCACGTTGTCGATGAAGCACCAGGAGCATGACGAGGCTATTGCGTTGCTGGTTCCGATTATGGAGAAAAACCCGAACTGGGCTGTGTTGCTGCACAGACTCCCTGAACTGTCTGATGACTCGCCGCTGAGAGAGCGGTTTACGAGTTCAGAGTGACGAAACCCAAGCTGGTTGAGTCCCGTGATGGCGATTCGAATTTTAGGTTGACCGAAATAAATCGTCGAAAGTGTCGATCTGTATCGTCTCGAACGGTGGCTACTGTTTCGAGGCGAATGTTCAACTCATAAACTCCTCATTATTTGTGTGAATCAAATCACAATAGGTTCACAGTGCTCCTGACAACCTGTGTGCATGGGAATCGACTTCCTGCGCTTTTGGTCCAGAAAGCCATTCCCGCCTATTTGAATGGGCACAGGGAAATTGGACAAATAACACCCGGAGGACCGTCCAAAAAGCGACCGGGTTTTTAATAGAAGAATCCCATGCTGAAAAGCTGGACAGCTCCGATCAGACTAGGATTGGGACGGGCATTGCTTGTTTCCGCACTAGTTGGGCTGATCGACGCGCCCGAGTCGATACTGTTCGACTTGAAGTAAAGGCACTTGTGTTCCTATCAATTCGCCGTGGATTAGCGGTTGGTATCGATCTCTGGCTTTGTTCCGCGCCCGATTACGGTCGGGAGTGGGACGGGGTTGTAATCTTCGGTTTCCAACATCCAGTCGACTAACAGTCCACGCATGTTTGAGATAACGCCGACGTTTTCGGCGTTTTGGGCAACGTTCGTGAGTTCCCACGGGTCGTGTTTGAGATCGTAGAGTTCGTCATCTGAGTGAGCTGACGAGTTATTTGACCCGGTCGAGCTGCTGCCGGATGAGCTACTGGACGCAAGGTCGGTTACGTATTTCCATTCCCGGGTGCGAACCATCTTGCGTCGACCTTCGGCTTCTCTGATCCAGAGGGAACCCATGATTGCAGCGGAGCCGGTCGGTTCAGGAAGCTTGTTGAGCATTTCCATGGTGAATGGGGGGCCACCGGTGCCGTATTCCGAGAAAGCGGCTTCTCGTGATGGGGCATTGGTGACTGTTGGGAGAGGTTTTCCTTGCAGTCGTCGTAGTGATTCAGATGTGATGATGTCGGACTCGATGTCGGCCAGAAGTCTTGGTCCGGCTGCCGGGTAGTCCTGCCCTGCTTCCTGGGGAGGAGATACTGTGAAGTCGGCGACGCCGCTCAGCTGCAATATTGTTGGAAGAAGGTCGATTGTGCTCACTGGAGAGTCGTCGACTTCTCCTTGAGGAACACCGCCGCCGGGCCACGAAACTATGTAGGGCACACGTACGAGGCTGTCGTAGTAGACCCCGCCTTTGCCGAACATGTTGTGTTCGCCGCCGAAATCGCCGTGGTCGGCGGTGAAGACGATGATGGTGTTGTCCCTGATGCCCAACTCATCGAGTTTGTCGAGTATTCTGCCAATTCCATCGTCAACAAATCGCGTCATTGCGAGGTATGTACCGACGATGTTTCGGATTTTCTCTTCGGAATGGCCTTGGAGGCTGAGCATTTGGTAGAGGACCCGATTGCGTTCGGGTGATGAGTCGTCATTGAACTCGCCTTCACGCTGGGGAGGGAGGCTGATCGATTCGGGTGGCACCATTTCTGCGTACTTGCGCGGAACTTCGTTTGGCGCATGGGGATCGGGGAACGAGACCTGAATTGCAAACGGCTTTGTTTGCTCGCCTTTGCCGCCAGTACCGTCGAACGTGTCGCCATCGACCGCCCGTTCCAAGAATGATTCGACCTGTGTGGGGATGGCACTTGATGAGTATCCGGCGAGGTCGTGGTCAGATACGACGTAAGCTCCGGCCCCGCTGCCGCCTCGCATGTTGCGCCGTGATGAGTGTGATTCTGTGATCACGTTCTCTGGAACTACCCATTCCATGCCCTGGAGTGAGCTGTTTTCTCCGAGGTAGTTGTCTTCGGAGAGTCCGCCGTGGGAGAGTTCGAGTCGAACGTCGAGTGTGTCTAGATCGGACTGCTGTATGAAGCAGTGGTTTTTGCCGATGAGACCGGTTGTGTAGCCGAGTTCTTTCCAGATTCGGAAGGCGTGTAGTTCACCTGGGGGCATGAGTGTTTCGTTGCGTCGTGCGCCGGTCGAGTGGGCGAAGCGTGAGGTCATCATCGATACACGTGCCGGGACGCAAAGGGCGTGCGGGGTGATTCCGATTTCAAAGCGCACGCCTTCGCTGGCGAGTCGTTCGAGAGAGGGTGTTTCGATTCCGATTTCGGAGTACATGCGAAGAGCCGACCATTTGATTTGGTCGGCAATGATGAAGATTACGTTCGGATACTTTGTTTTGCTCATCTTTTTCCCTCGCTATCATTGATTTCTGGCGCTAATTCGCCAAATTCACGTTTACGAACGGATCTCGGCTTTTTCGGTGGTAAACCATGGTTTTGCATCCTTGCCGAAGTTGTGGGTAGCGGAACAGGATTGGTGTCTTCAGTGTCCATTATCCACTCTTTCAGGAGTGACCTATTGTGGATATGATGCCGACGTTTTGGGTAGAGCCGATATCCCGGCGTTTTGACTTGATACTTTCAAGAATGTAGACCTAAATCATCGGGTAGTTAAGCAGGCAAGCCACTGATTTCTCAGTGGCTTGTCGTGATTTCTGGTGGAGCTGGAGGGATTCGAACCCTCTACCTCTTCAATGCCATTGAAGCGCTCTCCCAATTGAGCTACAGCCCCGTTTTTTTGCGGGGTGGGCGGTTCTGGTTTGCGTTGATTCGCGCAGTCGAGAATGCCCGACTAAAAAATCGTAGCACAGGGACGCGATGATTTCGCCGGTGTTTTGCGCTGGCTGCCCAATGTGTCCCAGCTTCCGGCACCCGCGACCCCGGCCCCAGATCCCTCGGCTTCGATGACTTCGCTTGGGACGCGGAAGACGAGCCGCTCGGTTAGTACGTTTCGGGGTCTTGTTCGTGTTGTTTGAAGTCGGTGTCGTCTCGTTCGAGCATTTCGCGATCGAGATTTAGGATTTCACCGGCGTTGTCTTCGGGTTCGTAGCCGAGAACTTCGCGTGCTTTGTCGAGTGAGAAGATGTTCCATGTGTTGTTGCTCATTGCGAACACGACGGTGTACATCAGCGAGTCGCGAGCATCGACCGCTTTGACGTGGATCTGCGCTGTGTCCCGGTGCGAGAGCCACATTGCGAGTCCGCCGCCGTTTCTGGTCGGGTCATTGTCTGAAATCGTCCAGCCGATGCGGATGTTGATCGACGATATTCCGTGGTATTCAGCGTAGTAGCTGCCGAGTCCTTCTGCGTATGCCTTTGATGCTCCGTAGTAGCCGTCGGGGCGAATCGGAACTGTTTCGTCGATTAGCTTGAAGGGTCGTTCCACCTGGTCGAGCTTCCCGGCGAGGATCGTCTTGTACGGCTCGTCCTGGTAGTAGCCGCCGATGGCGTGTTGGGAGCTGCCGAACACGACTCGTTTCACTCCGGTTTGCTTTGCGGCTTCATACACGTTGTAGACACCGACGAAATTGTTTCTGAGCGCTGATTCCCAGTTGGCGTTTGCCGAGCGGTCGGCGGCGAGGTGAACGATTGTGTGCTGGCCTTCGAACGCGGGGAGCATGGTGTCGAGCTCGGCGATGTTGCCTTTGAAATTGTGTGCGTCGTCCAACCCTTCAGTGCCGTAGCGTGATAGCGATGAGAGTTCGTATCGCTCTTCGAATTCGCTGCGTAACGCCGTTCCAACTAATCCGCTGAGTCCGGTAACCAGTACTTTTTTCTTGTCGGCCATTCGGGGATCAACCTTTCTGAGTGCGTTAGTGAGACGACGAATTACACGGCGACGATGTTAGCCGACTTTTTGGATTTAGCGGACAGCTAATCCGAAATTGCAGATGAGGTGTCTGTGGATTTTATGGTGTGCCAAACGACGAACAGTATTCCGCCGAACAAAACGACGCTGAGCCAGCTGATTGTGCGGTCGACGGCAACGATGCTGATGGCTTCGTTATCGCTGCGTCCGAAGAGGATCAAAAGTCCGGTAAGCCCGCCTTCGACAAATCCGAATCCGCCCGGCGTTGGGATCGTGGTCAGCATGGCGTTCGCCAGGGCTGCAAACATGATTATTCCGAACGAGATGTCCATGCCCAGAGCATCGGCAACGAAGTAGAAGCGTGCGATCTCGAGTAGCCATCCGACGACCCCAAGGGCTATTTGAGGAGGGATGCCGCGTCCGGAAAAACTGCCAAGAGTTCCTCGTTGGAAGTTTACGTAGGCTGCTTCGAACCGGCCGGGCAGACGACGGGAGATTCGTTCGCCTGCCAGTCGCATGACGAATAGGCCGAGCACCAGCGCCAAGACCAGCACAAATGCTGCAAACACTACCCAGCCGGGGACTTTGGAGTCGCCCTCTATCGTTAGCCAGATAGTGGCGGATAGAACGAGAATGAGAACCGCTGCCATGTCTTGCACTCGTTCGGCGAGAACAGTTCCGAGGCTCGACGGAAAATCGCTTTTGGTTTCTTTTGCAAGTGCCCATCCCCGGTATGCGTCTCCGAGTCGCAGGAACGCAACTGAGTTTGCGAACCAGCCCATCAGGATAATTCCGGATAGGGCGAGTGTTCCGGGAACGTGTTTACCGTTGTCGCCGCCGATATTTGCTGTTTTGGTTAACAGGCGCCAGCGGAGTCCGCGGAAGAAGAAGCTGAGGTAGTAGAGACCCATCGCAAGCAGGTATTTACCTGGATGGACGTGCTTGATGTTGGTCCAGACTTCGTCCCATTCAAAGTCGAAAACACGCCATAGCGCAAACGCCAGTAATAGGGCTCCGATTCCGACCGCTGCGAGTGTCGGCAGCGAGAGTACGCGCTGACGGAGCGTTGCTGCATCTGGCATCCCGGAGTCGGGTTGGTGGGAGGGTTGATTCGGTTGTTCTGTGGGTGTCGGGGACATTTATTCCAGCAGGTACCAGAGAGAGTTATTGATCAGGATCAGTAATTGTCGATCCATTTCTCAGGATTCTGTACGTTCTATCAGGGGTGATTGGTGAGGGATACCGACTCTACGTGGGAATTCGCGCGGAGTGGGTGATATTTTCATCCAGTAAACCATATCGTCGGGCGGGGAATTACCGGGTTTGTCTACCTCGATGGTGATCGCTGGTGCTGCTCCGAGCATTTCAGCGGCGGCTGATGCTTCGTTGACTTCGTCCTCGACGCCCTTACTTTTTGGAAGAATTATGGTGCCGCCAATCTTTGCGAACGGAATCGTGAGTTCGGCGAGTTCGGCGAGGCGTGCAACTGCCCTTGCGACAACAAGATCGTAGCTTTCTCGGTGACCTTCTTCCTGGCCCAGGTCTTCGGCTCGGCCGGTTATGACTTCCAGCCCTTTCAGTTCCAGTTCGTTTACGACTTCGATGAGAAAATTTACTCTCTTTTGCGTCGAATCGAGAAGTGTTATCTGGAGTTCGGGCAGGGCGATTTTCATGATCATGCCGGGTATGCCGGCACCGGTTCCGATGTCGATGGCTCGCTTTCCAGCGAACCACTCTGGCGTCGGGACGGTTCCTCCGGCGGGAGTAAGAATACGCAGCGAACGTATAAAGAGTTCTTCGCGGATCTTGTCCCAGGTCTTGTGACCGGTGAGGTTGAACTGCTTGCTGCGAAGTTCTATTAGTTCTCTGTATCGCTGTAACTGAGAACGTTGCTTTTCGTCGAGGTCGACTCCCAGCAGTTTTGCTGCTGCGACTACAGATTCCAAGGTTTCGGTCTTGCCTCAGGTGGTTCAAGCACGGGCATATTTGCTCGTCGGCTCGAATGGTTTTGGGTGCTTATTTGTTTGTCTCGAACTGGAGACGCACGAATTTGGATTGAACAGTAATGTTATAGGCCGTTACTCGAATTTCGAACGGCGTAGAGTGTCGCTATTATCGTGTTTTAGGCGCTCGGAATGTTCGTCATCATCGCTAGTTAGCAACTGGAAATATTTAATTGACTGTTCGAATTGTCGTACTTGCCAAGCAGGTGCCAGACCCGGAAACCCCGCCATCGCAATTCAAGATCGATGAGTCGACCAACAGCGTAATTCCGCCAAGTGGAGTTCCGCCTGTGGTCAACGGGTTTGATCTGAACGCTGTTGAGGCAGGCCTTCAGTTGCGTGATGCTGGTGCCGATGTCGAGATAACGGTTCTTTCGGTCGGCAGCGATTTCATAATGGACGCGATGAAGAAGCCGCTTGCGATGGGCGCTGATCGACTAGTGCTGGTGGATGATTCGGGCTTGGACAGGATCGATTCTGCTGTGACGGTGAAAGTACTGGCTGCTGCGATCGAAAAAGACGGTCCGTTTGATCTAATACTGGGTGGTCGTCAGGCGTCCGACTGGGACCAGGCTCACGTTATGCTTGGTCTTGCGGAGATACTCGGATTGCCACTGGTTTCGGTTGTTCAGAAGCTGGAACTAGACGGCGATTCGGTTGCCCTTCAGCGTGTTATTCCCGACGGGTACCAGGTGATTACCGCTCCTGTTCCTTCGGTTTTGACTATTACGAACGAGCTCGGTGAACCCCGTTATCCGAACCTGCGAGGAATCATGCAGGCGAGTCGCAAGAAGCCGGAAATATTTTCACTTGCCGATCTTGGTCTATCGAGTGACGATCTTGCGCCGAAGTTGGAATTGAAGAAGCTGTATGTTCCCGAGTCGAATCGGCAGGTTGAGTTGATTGAGGGCGAGGACGAGGCAGATTCGGGCAAGAAGCTGGCGTTGCGATTGCGAGAGGAGAAGTTGATTTAATGACCTCCGTACTTCTGGTCGCTGAGCGCGACGATCAAGGTGATATAAGCCAGTCGACTCTGCAGGCTGTAACTGCTGCCCGCGGTTTAGCTGATGTGCAGGTGACTGCTGTTATAACGGGCGATGCGGACGGTTTTGCCTCGTCGTTAGCTGTCGACAAAGTGGTGACGATCTCGGCTGTCGAGTCAGGCGATGTCGGAATCTACGATCAGGTGACGGCCGATGTGGCTGCACTGATTTCTTCGACTTCACCTGATGTTGTGATTTTGAGCAAGTCTGATTTTGGGTCAATTGTTGGGGCGCGTGTGGCGTTTAGGGTCGATGCTGCGTTTGCTTCTGATTGCATTGAGATATCAAACGCCGATGGCTCAGTTACCGTGACTCGCCCTGTTTATGGTGGGAGCGCGCTCGCTGAGTTTGGAATTGCTTCATCACCCGTGATAGTGACACTTCGCGCCGGGGCTTTCGAGCCGAGCAGCGATACTGGATCGCCTGAGCCAGAGGTTCAGGGTTTCGATTCGGGTGTAACTGCTGAGCGATTAGTGACCGTTACCGACACGATTGCGGAGGTCCGAGAGGGCGTCCGGCTTGAAGATGCAGATTTTGTCGTGAGTGGTGGTCGTGGTTTGGGTGGTCCCGAGCCTTTCAGCGTTCTGACTGATCTGGCGAACGTGCTCGGTGGCGCGGTGGGAGCTTCTCGCGCTGCTTGCGATGCGGGTTGGATAGACCACTCGCATCAGGTGGGTCTTACTGGCAAGTCGGTTAGCCCTGATGTGTACATTGCGGTGGGCATTTCAGGTGCGAGTCAGCACATGGCGGGGTGTTCGAGTTCACGGGCTATCGTTGCTATCAATAAAGATGGTGACTCGAACATTTTCAAAGAGGCGAGGTTTGGCGTAGTGGGTGATTGGGAGAAAGTGCTCCCCTCATTTTTTGCTGCTGTGCGTGACCTGAAAGCGTGATCTGGTTGTAAGCTGGATAAAACTCGGAGAAACGACTGCTTCTGAAACCTTTGACTGAAGCGTGTGAATCGAGAGGCGACAAATTGGATTTCGGATACGGTGACAGTGTTGATGGTGTTTTCAAGTTCATTGAAAACGCTGATGTGTTGGCTGTGTTCTTCCCAAAGTTCGGTCAGTCGATTGTTGTGGACGTACGACCCAAAGAGGATGAGCCGCCTCTGGTTCGAGTAGTGCCGATGGCACGCTCTATTGCTGATCGTCTTCGAACGATCAAGCGCATGCGCCCGGCACTTCCTCGACCGCAAGATATCGTTGCTATTCCGTGGGTCGGCTACGTCGATGCCATGAAGACCTCGGGTCTCTGGGGTAAGGTTCTCGGTCGGATCGAGCAGACCGGCTTCCCTGCGGCCCTCGAAGATGCCGAGAATGCTTTCAATGAGCTTGTTCGTATGGAGCGCCGTGAGTTGGCCCAGCTGATTATGGGTGACCAGTACGAGACGCTCTGGGCACGACCGACTAGCTAGCCTTGATTTTTTCAGTTTGGTCTGTGTATTTCGAGACGTGTGCCTGAATTCGAAGCGTGAGACAGGGATGGCCTAAGCCCAAGCCCGGTGCGTTCGACGTATAACTTGGGTACGCTTCGTGCAACGTTCGTGACTCGCGCACTCTGTGCGATCACATTCCTACGGTCTGTCATTTGCCCAAGATCCGGTTTCCAAGTTTGGCCAGTATCCAGCACCTGTTGATGTGGACCATCGGTTCACTGTTGCTGGTCGCGTTCAACAGCGTTGAGTGGATCGTTACTTTTCCGCAAGGTCGTTGGAGGAAGCGGGTAGTCGTTGGTTTTTTGCTGATCACGCTGATGCTGAGTTGGCTTGTGCCTGATGGTGATCACAGATCGGACTCGGCGGTAACTTCGGCTTCTCTCAAGTACACATACGGCTTGGTTTCGTGGGAGTTGGAGAATGTTTTCGACAAGTGGGGGCACCGTATCTGGACGGTGCTTCCGTGGACTCCCACGAGCGAGGATGATCGCCGACGGGCGCTGGATCGGTATATTGATCTGGTCGGCGAATTGAGCGATGCCAAAAACGGGCTGAACGACGCTACGTCGGCGGGTGATCCCGATAAGCAGGTCATTTCATCGGCACAGGACGCTGTTGATCGGCTTATTTCAGAGCGAAACGGGCTCAGGGACGGGCTTGAGGAGTATCTCGAGCAGATTATTGCCGCGACCGTGCGATCTGAAGAGGTTGGGCTTACCGGGAGGTTTGTGTGGCCACCGGTCGATTTTAGGATTGATAGCCCCCCGAAGTTACTGGTGACTTCGCCCAGAGACGAAATTGTTCGTGCTGAGGACGTATTGATTGACCCGGATATCTCGATTGGCGAAATGTCGAGAATTGAGGCTGAACTTGCGGAATCAGACGATATTTCAGCGTTGATTATTCAGACCGGGGGGCTGGCGAGTTATCCGAATGTTGTTCCGACCGCTGATCTCAAAAGGCTTGTTGATGTTGGTGCTCACGAGTGGCTGCATGCGTACCTTGTATTCCACCCTTTGGGTAGGGCCTACTTCAAGGGCGGTGACATTCGGTCGATGAACGAGACGCTGGCCGATATTTTCGGTCGTGAGGTGGGCCTGATGGTTTATTCGGAGATAACCGGAGAACCGTATGTTGCGCCGACTCGACCCGATACTGCGCGAAATACCGATCCTGATAATGAAGACGATGCTGACTCATCGCCCGCAGAGATAGAAGATCCAGAGGATTTCGACTTCAATCGATTTATGGGTGCGACTCGTAAGCACACTGATGATCTGCTGGCTGATGGGCGGATATACGAGGCTGAGATGTACATGGAGGATCGCAGGGTCGAGTTGCTGGATCATGGGTATGTGATACGCAAGATCAACCAGGCTTACTTTGCCTTTCACGGCACCTACGCGGAGAGTCCATCTTCGACGAGTCCGATAGCCAGGTACTTGTTCGATCTGCGCGAACAGGTGGATACGGTTGGCGAACTGGTGAAACTGCTCAGCCCGTTGGGGACGTATAAGGATTTTGAGCGTCTACTTATAACCCGTGGTATTGAGTTGGCTGAAGACGAGAGCGGACGAAAATGATGCTAATTGAAGACCGCTTACGCGGGATTCAGCGGAATTTCCGTAAGTTTCTTGTTCTCGACGGTATACTTGCCTGACGTTTATGAGGTTGACCCATAGTTTGGTCGACATAATCAACTGGCGCACCTGCAGATTGCGCGTGCGAATTAGAGTGAGCAACCGAAGATTACGCAACGATTCGTCTAATTGAACGATCGGTGCGAGGAGATGCGATGGCGCCGCCAAACGAAGACATTCAGGCAGTCGATAACAAGATGTATCGACCGCCCCAACAGGAAGAAGCTCAGCTCACCCTCGACGAGGTTATTGAGCGATTGCGGTCATCATTACCGAAATTGCCCGGAATAGGTGGGGCAGGTTCGGTAGGACTAATTTTTGTTGTACTGATAATTATTGCGGTGATCTGGGGGGCAACTGGTTTTTACACCGTTGGTCCCGACCAGCAAGCGGTTCTACGGACGTTCGGAAAGTTCACCGCAACTACCACGGGTGGTTTGCACTGGCACTATCCTGGGCCGGTCGGCAAGCGCGATGTTGTGGCTGTTACGACTGCTCGACGCATGGAGCTTGGCTTCCGATCGGGATCGGACGGCTTCACCGTCGCTCAATCGATAACGAACGAATCACTGATGATTACCGGAGACGAGAACATCGTCGACGTTCAGGCAGTGGTCCAGTATCGAATTTCTGATCTCCAGAGCTTCTTGTTCGAGGTCGATGACCCGGGCGATGCTGACAGGGGGGTACCTGCGGGCCAACCCGATGGTAGGACATTGCGAGACATGGCTGAGACCGCTCTGAGGCAGGTTGTCGGCGCAAGAAATATCGATGACGTTCTGACGACAGAGAAGGAGCAGGTTCAGACCGATGTCCTTGTAAAGATGCGCCAACTGGCGGATGAGTACAAAACGGGTATCGATGTGCTGCAGGTTTTGCTGCAGAACGTGAACCCGCCACTTGAAGTCCAGTCGGCATTCGAAGATGTGGTCCGTGCTCGTGAGGACAGAGAAAGATTGATAAACCTAGCAGAGGCATATCAGGCTTCAGAGATTCCGAAAGCGCTTGGTGAGTCTGCAAAGATCACCGAGGCTGCTGAAGGTTTCAAACAGGGTCGTATCGCTCGAGCACAGGGTGAATCCGATGGTTTTGACGCGATTTTAGAGGGTTACCAGGGTTCGCCTGAAGTGACTCGCCAGCGCCTGTATTTGGAAGCGATGGAAGAAATATTGCCCGGAATAACGAAATTTATTCTTTCCGATTCTGCAGTGCTGCCTTTCTTGCCGCTTAGCGGCGCTACGGGCGGGACCGGAACGATTACCGGAACAGGGGGAGGACAGTAATGGCCAAACTCACTATTCCGCTGATCGTAGTAATCATTGCGATCGTGATTGTGGTTCCGCAGACGTTGTTTATCGTTGATGAAACCCAGTTGGCGATCGTCACCAGATTTGGTGAATACAAACGCTCACACACGAATCCTGGTCTTCAGGTGAAAACACCGTTTGCTGAGCAAGTGACCAAGTTCGACAAGCGGCTGCTCCGAGTCGACGTTGCGCCGGCTTCGTTGTTGACTGCTGACAAACGGAACCTGGTGATCGACTCGTACGCGAGGTACAAGATTGTCGACCCGCTGATTTTCTTCAAGAACTTGAGGAACGAGACTCTTGCTGATGCGCGTGTTGGCGACATAGTCAACTCGCAGCTCCGGCAGGAGGTTGCTCGCGACCTTCAGGAAGAAGTGATCTCCGAAACTCGCGAGGACATCATGCATCAGGTTACTATCGACAGTAACCGGATTGAGATTGCCCGGCGCGACGTATTCGATATTTACGAAGGGATTCATGATCCGTTCGTGTCGGTACGTATCGACCAAGATCCGACCGATGATATTCGACCGAGGCTTGCCACTGCTGAGGAGTTAATTCTCCTTGAGAGCGAGCCAAGTCCGGAAGCGCTTGGCGGGCTAAACGTCACGTATGCCGCGAACATTCGAAAAGCGCTTGGAATTGTGATTATCGACGTACGCATCAAGCGAGCTGACTTCCCGCCGGATATCGAGACTAGCGTGTTCTCCCGAATGGAAGCAGAACGTGAGCGTATCGCCAGCGGATTGCGTGCTGAGGGTACGCAGCGAGATTCAGAGATTCGAGCTAACGTAGACCGACAGGTAAACATCATCCTCGAAACTGCTGAAGGTACGTCGGCTCTTTTGAGAGGCCAGGCTGAGCAGGAAGCTATTGAGATTCTTGCTAAGTCGCTTCAGAAGGCCCCTGACTTCTACAGCTTCCGTCGATCACTTGAGGCTTACAAAGTGTTCATAGATTCGAAGACGACGGTTATTCTCGACCCGGACAGTAACCTATTGAGATTCCTGTCGGATCCGTCTGGCGGCTCGTAGAAGCTAACTGAATAAAACGAAAACAGCCTCGATATCCTCGGGGCTGTTTTTGTTTACATCAGGTTGTGCAGGCGTTTGTAGAGAACGGTTCGCACAATTGAAATGATGATGGCGGCAGATACGATGAAAACCACCGAGTTGCCGGGAACGGACGCTGCAAGGCCGAGGGCTGTTCCTGCCGCGGGTGCGTGTTCAGTGTTTGTGATTGTCATGAACAGGATCACCAGGGCGAGTGATGCGCCTTGAAGGGTGTGGACCACCCATTGGTTGCTGGCAACGGTATCAGGGAGCAGCATCATTATTCCAACCGTGCACAGCGCAGCCAGAATTGCAGAAATATGGCCTCCGATGATCCGAAATGGTTTTGAAG
>Ga0115002_10004283_pt1 | contig 17337 bp, 21 predicted proteins | sample ArcticOcean_MG_C_8_FD_89576 | JGI IMG/M metagenome (GOLD analysis project Ga0115002, IMG submission 89576) | Marine microbial communities from western Arctic Ocean - ArcticOcean_MG_CB11_86 | ecosystem: Environmental > Aquatic > Marine > Oceanic | place: Arctic Ocean: Canada Basin | collected... | reverse complement strand
TTTATAAGACTTAATATATATAAATCATTTGGCGAAAATTTTACAACTGCCCAAACTTTAGGACTTATTTTTATAAGTGTTTTATTTATGTATTTATTAGGAATATTTTTTTATATAATTTTTAAATTATTTAAAACAAATACTTAAATGTTATTACTAATACTTATTATAAGTTATATGTATTTTATTTCTGATAATATACATTATGCGCCTTGGAGCTGTATAAGCTAGCCCATAAAGCTATGATGAGGTTGGATTGTTGCTTTTTCATGATGTTAGTTCCCCTTCTAAATGGTAAAATGTCCTTAAACACAACATATTGTGTTGCAATAAATTAGTAGCACAATATGTAGTATCCGAATATGCGATATTTGGAAAGTGTTTATAGTTGGACACCATAGTTAATTTGTTCCTCTAAATTGCCAAGGTGTATTTCCTTCACCTGTTGTTGGTTCAGCAATAGTAAGACGCTACGATCAAATAATAATTGATGCAGTTAATAGCGGCTTCTGCTGGAACAACGGTAGCAAATACTGTAGTTACTACGGGATCTGCGGCAGCGTCTAATCTTAACGTAGGTAAATTAATTGCAGCAAAGAAAGCAATGGATGCAGCTAATGTTAGTGCAGCAGATAGACACATAATTTGCCACGCCAATAACATCGCGGGCCTATTAGGTGATGAAAGAGCTGTAAGTTCTGATTATAATCAGATTAGAGCATTATCTAGCGGATCGATTAATTCTTATTTGGGATTCCAGTTTCATGTACTTGGTACAAGAACAGAAGGCGGAGTTCCTGTAGATGGTTCTTCAGATCGTACTGTAATAGCTTTTCATAAATCTGCTGTAGAGTGTGCCGTTGGCATTAATCCTAGAACAGAGATTAATTACGTACCAGAAAAAACGTCTTGGCTAGTAACAACTATGTTATCCATGGGCGCTGTAGCAATAGATACTGCTGGTATCGTAGATATAACTTGTAGGGAGTAGTCAACATGGCATTTTTAAGAGCAAACTTTTCTCCAGTAGGCGGGCAAGCTAAAAAAGGTTCTGTCCCTTGCATATGGAGTTATACGACACCTGACGCAAAAACTGTAGTGGATGCTGCTGGGTACTTTAATTCTGTATCTGGTGATGTTTCAATCGGTGATATGATTTACTCATGGGCTACAAATGCAGGAACGCAAACTGCATCTTGGCACGTAGTAGTATCTAATGCTGCTGGTGTAGTAGACGTAAGTGACGGAAACGTAATGGCTGTAACAGATTCACGTTAGAGCTTAATATTAACGGAGGGGTTTTCGGATCTCTCCGTTTTTTAAAGGAATGAATGATGGCAGTAGGCGAAACCGATGTCAGTATATGTAATGCCGCCTTAGCATTATTAGGGGCCGAAGGATTAACATCTTTTAGTGATGGCTCTGCACAAGCAAGCATCTGCTCTACATTATATTCTAAAGTAAAAGAAGTTACTATTGGAATGTATCGTTGGAGTTGGAGCATTAAAAAATTACAGTTAGTCCAGGATAATACAACACCTGTCAATGAATGAACTTATCAATACACATTACCTAATGATATTTTAAATAATGTTCCTTTAGCGGCTTACACTTCCAGTTCTCCTGGCAATGCCGTTTTTAAAAATTGGGAAATCAATATGGGGTCCGATGGGACTGCAAAACTTATGACAGGAAGCCAAACGATATATTGATTATCAAAAAGCTATAGAAGAAAGCCTTATGCCTTCTTATTTTACACAATTATTAATATATCAGTTAGCCTGGCATTTAGCCGAGCCTATTACTGACCAACTAACAAAAGCGGAATACTGGCGTAACATAGCATTAGGCGCACCATCCGAAAATAACAGAGGAGGATATTTTAGAACATCAATTAGTATGGATTCACAAGGAAGCAATCAGAATACCATAATTAATGATTATTCATTAACGGATGTAAGATGAGTCGAGTTACTCAAATACAATCAAATTTTTCAATAGGAGAGTTAGATCCCCTCCTCCGAAGTCGTGTTGATTTGCAACAATATTATAATGGCCTAGAGAAAGCGCAAAATATAGTTGTGCAGCCACAAGGCGGTATAACAAGAAGACCTGGTTTACGCTTTATAGGAGAACTTCCTTCAGCAGCAGCACCACAAAACGGAACCAGACTTGTACCTTTTCAATATTCATCTGAGATCAGCTACATGTTAGCTTTTGTAAATAATCGTGTATACATATTTAGGAACCAGGTATTAATAGCAGCCATTAATGGTGGCAGCGATAGTTTTTTAACAACAAGTATTGGAAGTGCTAATTTAGCAACACTATATTATACACAAAATGCAACTTTATTAATTTTAGTTCAAGAGGATATGGCTCCTAAAATTATTGAACGTGGAGCGAATGATGCTACCTGGAGTATTAATGACATTCCCTTTGACAGGCATCCCTAAAGCTCGATTAAGTGCGGCTACATACCCAGAGCCACAAGGCAGTTTAAATCCTAGTGGAACCGATGGTAATATTACTTTAACCCATGGATTTACAACAGAAACAGGCACAGCACAAGCTGGCGCTGCTACAGCAATAACATTAGCGTCTGGAGAAAATAGTGCTAATGATTTTTATAACGGATTATTCATTGAAATCACCTCTGGTACTGGCAATGGCCAAGTTAATTTAATAACGGATTATGTTGGCAGCACTAAAGTATGTACTGTTCAAACAACCTGGACTACGAATCCTGCCTCCGACTCTGTATATAGAATTGCAGGGTTTAATAGTTTAGCTGTAGGGCAATTTTTTGGAGATGCAACAAATTTTGGGAGAGCGAGAGTTGTTAAAATTAATTCCCATACAGAAGCCGAAGCAACTGTTGATATTCCATTTTTTGATAGCGATTCATTAGCCCAAGGGGATTGGGAATTAGCTGCTTTTTATGAACCAGCTTGGTCAACGACTAGAGGATGGCCACGATCTTGTACTTTCCATGAAGGCGTTTATATATGGGAGGCTCTAAAGCTTTAGTCAACACTTTATGGGGTTCTAAGATAGGGCAATTTTATGCTTATTTCCCAACGGAAAATTTAGCGGATGATGCTATAGCAGCGCAATTAGATACTGACCAGGTAAATCCTATTGTAGCCCTTCGTTCTGGAAGAGATTTACAAATATTTACCGATAGTGCAGAATTTTTTATACCTGCTTCTTCTAATTTATTAATACAATGTTCAAGGATTGGACGTCCATCAATATGTGACATTGGCTTCGGTTTATGTTTAGTTAAAGACCCTAATCGTGACCCCAATCCACCTGCAACTATTAAAGCATTACTTATACTTGTGGTAATATTTTTAATAAGAACTCCTTGCAATATAAGATTCTCATTTATTATAGGTAAGAATAGTGGATAACTATCTACTTGATTTATTTTTTCTATATTTTCTACTTCATTTTTTATTTGCCCTGATATGGGATTAAATTTCATACATTTTTTAACACTTTCATCTAACTTATATCCACTTAACAATCCTCTTCTAATATCACCATCTGTTAAAGTACCTACAAAATGGTTATTTTCATCCACAATAATCTGAAATAACTCAGAAGTATTATTTAATTTATCCAAAGCTTCATAGATAGTCATTTTAGAAGAAGATATATACTTTTCTAATTCTAAAGAATCTATATAAATAATATTTGATGGTAAATTTTTGTACATATTTATAATTTTCTATTTAATGAAAAAGTGATTCATCTATATTTAAAGGATTAATAGCTATTTAATAATTTTTAAAAGTAAACTTTTTATGCACTTCAATTATTTTTTACCCAACTTAAATATTTTTTAACTCCATCAAGCAAATTAATAGTGGGAGACCAATTAAATTTAGATGTAGCTTTTGTTATATCGGCATAACAATCTAAAACTTCATTATCTCTGTGTTTTTCAATGACCTTGGTATAAAGTTTTTTATTTAAAATTACTTCAATTACTGAAATAATTTCAGAAATACTATAACTTTTCCCAGTACCAACATTGTATATACCTTCAGAATTAGAAACATTAAGTATATTTTTTAATAGTGAAATAAGATCTTCTATATATAAATAGTCTCTTTTGGGTCTAATATCTCTTACTTTAATTATGTCACCGGATAAAGCTTGTTTTACTATGGTTGGAATAAGAAAATCTTCTTTTTGAAAATATCCATAAGGATTAAAAATTCTCAAAGAAGTTATATTAACTTCTTTTTCTAAATATTGAAAAAGAAGTTTTTCTGCAATCATTTTACTTTTTGTATAAGGAGAATGAGGTGAAATAATATGGTTTTCATCAATTGGATTACATTTAGGTACCCCATATGGATAAGTATTTAAATAAATTAATTTATCTACTTTTTTAATTCTGCAAAACTCAGCCACATTCAAACTTGCATTTACATTGAATTTATAAAAACGATAAGGGTCTTCAAACGATTGAGGAATAAAAGTTTCAGCAGCAGCATGAATTACTATATCAATATTATCAATCTTTAATAATGAGTTTAAATTATCTATATCATAATTTGAACTTCTACTAACTTCCACAATGTCAAAAGATTTACCAAGAAAAAATAAAACATTTTTACCAATAAATCCTGAAGAGCCAGTTAGTAATATTTTTTTTTTATTCATTTTTATATTCTACGTATAGCATTTAAAATTCTTTTCTTACCCTTATTATCAATAAAAATCTTATTCTTATCTAATATTTGATATTTAAAATATTGAATAGAAAGAAGCAACTTTTTAAAATTAATATTTTTTCCTGTTCCAAAGAACTGGACCAACTTCTTTTGTTCCGCATTACGGGAAAAAGTTTCTTGATGTTTATTATGCGCGATCACAAAAGTTGGAGTTTTTAAGTAAATAGCTTCATACATAATATTTCCTCCAGCAAGGATAGCTAATTTTGAATTTGATAATAATTTAAAAATTAAATCTCCATCAGTATTTATTTTAATATTTTTAGGTAATTTAACTTTATTTAAATTAAAAAAATAAAAACTACTTAAATGAATAATAAATTTTTGATCGGGTAGATTTGTTATAATTTCTTTTATAAATTTTAATGTAAAATTTGAAGGGTCAGAACCCCCAAAATTAACAAAAATATAGTCTTTCTTTTTTTTGTTTTTAAAATCTTCAATTTTATCATTAAAAATTATATATTTTTCACCTTGGTGCAGATTTTTTATATGTTTGGGGTTTTTTCTATCAAACATATTACAATTAAAGCTTAAATCTGAATAAGAAGAATAATCTTCATATTCATGAAAAGAAATAATACTTTTATTAAATTTATTTTTTAAGTTTTCAATATATTTATCTTTATAACGCAACATATCTAAAACTATATACTTTATCTTCTTGCTTTCTATTAAAGATTCAAAATTACTTTGTTCATTTTTATTGTTAGTGAATATAATATTACTATTTTTAAAAATCGTATTATCTGAATCATCTGTGTTAACTAAAAAAAAAATATTATTTCTATTTATTTTTTCTGTTAAATGAGACATTCTTCTAAAATGTCCAGTCCCTATTTTTTTGGATATATCTACCCGGATAAGATACAATTCAAAACATGTCCATAGTAATAGTAGAATCTTCTGCAATATCAATAAGGGCTTTTTTCCCTAATACAAAATTTATATTTTCAGGATATACACCTGTGCCAGGTCTTTTGGCAGTTAACATTTTTTGAGTTATTATTGTACCTTTTTTTATAAAACATTGACTAACCAAAGATTTTCTTGCGTGCATGTAAGCTTTTTCTTCACAGGGATAATAGCCATTTTCAAAATAACCTCTTGCTACCTCAACTTTTCTTATTTCTTCTACCATTTTTTTCATAATTTCTGGAGTTGCTGACAGTTTATGGTCAGGGCTATCAGGCAAGGAATTATCTATAGTAAAATGTTTTTCAACTGATACAGCTCCCATTGCAACAGACATTGTAGGAATAGTTATACCAATTGTGTGATCAGAGTATCCAACAGGTATTTCAGGAAATGATGATTGTATTCTTTTCATTTTAATAAGATTTGCATTTTCATCATCACAAGGATATTGAAGAATACAATGTTGCAATATTATGTTTTCATTTCCAGCATTTTTTATAATTGATATTGCAGTATCTATTTCAGCGAGTGAAGAGCATCCGGTCGATAAAACAATAGGTTTTCTTTTTTTTGCTATAAAATCAAGTAAACCATGGTAAGTTATATCCGATGATGATATTTTATAAAAATCAATACCTACTGCTTCTAAAAGTTCTACATCAGGAATATTAAATGGCGTTGATGTAAATATTACATTTTTTTCTTCACATCTTTTTTTAAAAGCTTTAAAGCCTTCAATATCCATACTATCAAGTTTTGAAAAGGTATCAAACTGAGTTCCATTTTTATCTGTATTCAGTGAATCAGACCAATATCTTTCCGCTTTCTTTGTAGTAATTTGCGATGCTTTATATGTTTGAAATTTTACCACATCTACTCCAGACTCAGCCGCTTTATCTATTAACTCAAAGCCCCTTTCTAAACTGCCGTTATGGTTTACACCTACTTCTGCAATTATAAGAGTAGGTTGATTTTCACCAACATACCGATTTTTAATTTTAATATTCTTCATTAATAAGCCATTTACCTTTCTATATTTACTAAATAATTAAATTTTTTCTTTTATTCAATGCCAACTTATGTAAAAATATTAGTAATATTTTGAGGGTTATTTAATATATATATCAGTTCTGTTCCCAAATATTATCTTTTATCCAATTACCCTTTTCATCTTTTTCCCACACAGTTGGGTCTCTAAAAGTATCTGCTATCCTATCAAATTCTTCTTCATCCATGCCAACATATTTTAACCATCTATCTAAATCTCTTGATTTAATATGATCCATTTTTCTGACTATTTCAATTCCTTCATTTCTTGTCATTAAACCTTCTCTTATATCCTTGCAAACATGATCAGTTGCTCGTCCATATCCAAATTTTATATATTTCAAATAATCATGAATGCCATTTTCATGCATATCATCTAGGTTAGAAACCTTTCGATAGGTTCTCTCAAAAGGTTGTTCAGATTCTTTCCATCCATATTTCTTCGCTATTATAGCATTATCATTGCCAGACCATTTTACATAATTTGAAATAAAAATTCCACGAACACCAACACGACGTATATCTTCATCTTTTGGAAATATATAATTCAACATTTCCTGCCTCTCAATTGATTCATCTTTATCTCCAATCATGTCATGCCAATCGTAACCTCTTTGTAAGTGCTCTAGCCTGTAGCGTTGAGTAAATTCGACATAATCATTATATGAATGCATCCCACCAAGATCCATAAAACCATGTTCACCATAAAAAACAAGGGGTACATTATAATTGACAGCTACAATAAATGGTACTGTAAAGATACCTGAGTGAGCATGCCAGTTCATATCACCCATTTTTTTAAAACATAATCTATTAAGACGTTTTATAAGATCTATACTTGGTGTTATAAAATGATGATCACAACCAAAAGCATCTCTCATATTATATAGATTTTCATGGCCTTCTCTTGTCCAATTATTTCCATTATATGTAACAAGAAGAGGATTAAACCCAAGAATGTTTTTTATGATATGTATTTGAAAATAACTATCCTTTCCTCCACTTACAGGTATGATGCAATCATAATTAGATCCATCATCGCTTTGATATTGTTTGATAAGTTTTTTCAATTTCAGCATTCTCTTGTCCCAATCAATATCATTCACTTCTTCACTAGTGCTACAGGCACTGCAAATTCCATATTCATCTATTTCAATTGGAACTGCAGATGATGATGGTAAGACACATTTTTTACAATAACTTACTTTTCCTAAAAGCAATTAAATTCTCCTATATTTTGAAAGATTAATTAATATAATATTCAATTAAATCAGCTAATTTTCTTCTTAAAAAACTCCCCATTCTTTTCTTACATCAATTTTTGACTTTAATAATAATTGTTTAGCATAGTAGTAACTATGCTCTTTAAAATGCAATAAATTTCCTATACCAAGACCTGAAGGGTTAGCATTTTTAAAGCATTCAACTAAATCAAAATAATCTCCTGCACCACCTAAACCAATGATGGGAATATTTGAGGAGTTAACAATTTGGCTGATAGTCTCAACATCATAGCCCTCTCCTTTACCATCTCTACTTATGTCGTGCAATATTATTTCACCTATACCAAATTCTATTATTCTTTTGCACCAATCCTCAACTAGATATTCTGATTTCAATTTTCCATTTTCAAAATAAACGTATCCATCTTTATAGTCAACCATCCCCACCAAAGCCTGAGAGCCGAAAATGCCAGCAGCCTCTTGAACCATTTCACTTTTATGATAAAGAATAGAATTTAATACAACCTTATCAGCGCCATTTTGGAGGTAGTCTCTTATATCATTAATACTCCTAATACCCCCGCCAAAGCCAAGAGGAACAAAAACATTTTTAGAGATTTCTTGTAAAAGCTTAATTTTATTATCTTCAATTTTTATTTTGTGGTCTGATCTTTTATTATGGTATTCTCCATATGTAGTTATATCTATATATATAATTTCATCAACGGCCCAATCACTGAATCTTTTAACCTGATTAATGGGATTTCCTATAATTTTATGAATTTTGAATCCCTCACTTCTAATAATCATACCATTTTTTAAAAATATACAAGGGATTACTCTTTTTCTCATACTTTACCTATAAAAGACTAAATTTTTTGAGTATATTAAGGCCGATAACATGACTTTTTTCAGGGTGGAACTGACATCCATAGATATTTTCTGATTTAATACATGAAGGTATATCTTCTTCAGTAGTAACATAAATTATATTCGGATCAATTGGTTTAACTAAATAGCTATGGATATAATAAAAATCTACTGACCGATCCTTTTCAAGACCCAAAAAATTATTTCGTACTTTGCTACTTGCCCAACCAATCCTGGGTATAGAGTATAAATCTGACTGTGATAGCTTTTTAACACTGCCATCAATTAATCCTAAACCTTTTACATTCTTACTTTCTTCACTTTCTTCAAAAAACATTTGTAATCCTAGACATATGCCTAATATTGGCTTTTTATTTTTTTTCACTTCTTCTATTATTTGATCATATAAGTTCTGATTATGTAGACTTTTAATGCCGTCACCAAAAGTTCCAACTCCTGGTAAAATTATTTTATCAACTACTTTTAAATCTTCCCTAGTTCTTATAATTAAAAACCTTGAATTAATAAAATTCATTGCATTAGTTACAGATGACAAGTTTGAAGTCTCTAAATTAAGAATTCCTATCATAAAATAATTTTTCCACTTCCTCAGATACTTAATATTAACGTCAAATAAGCTATCTAGCTATAACAATGATTCCTATTAAAATAAAAAATACTCCTATCCAATAAGACAAGGCAGAAGAATTTTGATTTAAGGATCTATTAAATATCTTTAAGCTTTTTTGCATTAAATAATCACTTCATTTATTTTTGAACTAATATACCTTATATCTTCTTTATTTAACCCACTATATAAAGGGATACTTAAGGTAGCATTATAATATTGCATTGCGCCTTCTAAGTTTATTAATTGATTTTTTCTATAATAGGGTTGTAAAAAAAGTGGAATATAATGTACGTTTGTCCCTATTCCTAATTCTTCTAACTCTTTCATTACTATACCTCTAGATTTACCCAAATTTTTAAAATCAATTAAAATAGAAAATAAATGCCATATATTTGAATAATTATTATATGATTTTAAAGGAAGAGTTATGTATGTGTTTTGAGATAATAAATTGTAATATTCTTCTACTAATTTTTTTCTTTCTTTTATATTTTTCTCTAATCTTTTTAATTGGCTTAAGCCTAGAGCACATGACATTTCATCAGCCCTATAATTCCAACCCATGTCATGCATTTCATAGTACCATTTTGCATTATCTTCTGGTAAAAATTTCATTTCATCTTTGTTTTTTGTCATACCATGATTTCTTTTTTCTCTAACTAATTTAGCTATATAATCATCATTAGTAGTAAGACAGCCACCCTCACCCATTGCTATATGTTTAATTGCATGAAAACTATAAGTACATGCAACGCTGTATATACAAGTATTATTAATTACTTCCTTATTTCCTTTATTAACACGTAATGGCCCAGGTGCGTGACATGCATCCTCCACTATTAAACAATTATATTTTTTTGCTATTTTTGATATACCTTCTAAATCACATACTTTTCCACCTAAATGAACTAGAGTTATCACTTTAATTTTAATACTGCTAGAAACAATAGCTTTTTCAATAGTATCAGGTGTGAGTAGCCCAGTTAAAGGATCAACATCTGCGAATACTACTGGTGCATTTAACATTTTAGCAGCATTAGCTGTTGATAAGAAAGTTATTGGTGATGTTAATAAACCTGCATCAGGACCAACCCCTAGTATACTATAAATTAAATGTAAAGCTGCAGTTCCTGAATTCAGGACTATTGCGTGGTTACACTTAAAATTATTTTGCAACTCTTGCTCAAATTCTAAAATCTTACTACCCTGAGTTAAATAGTTATTTTTTAGAACTTCTACCACACTGGCAATATCAGACTCAACAATCTCAGAGGTGGAATATGGATATTTTTTCATTTTATTTCAATCTTCGTTATGCATTATAACACTGGTTTATAAGCTACTAACATCATATGAGAAGAATTATTAGATTTAATTAAATACTGTTGGAATTTTTTCTCTGCATCTAAACTTTCAGACTCTATTAAGCTAAGTAAGAAAGGCCCTAATATATTTTTATTTATTTTTTTAGATAAATATGCTTGCTTTACTATATCAAAATCTAATACTCCTGGTGTTGATACAACCACTTTTTCAAAACCTATACCCTCAACTGTTGTTTTAATAGAGGTTGTATTAAATAGATTCAAATGTTCATGATCTACGGTATCAGATTCTTTTCCCAGAACTATCGTTTCGAATCCTCCTATATTGGGGCAAGTCAAATAAAGACAACCGCCTGGATTTAAATTATTAAAACACCATTGTAAAAATTCCTTTGGATTAAATAAATGCTCTATAACTTCAAAATTTACTATAGCATCAAATTTAAAATTAAGTTTAGCTTCTTCATAAGAACTTTCTATTACGTCTATTTTTTTACTTCTTAATATTTTTGCTAGATCAGGTGTAGGTTCTATTCCAATAACTTTATCAAAATATTTAAATTTTTTTATTTCTTCACAAAAGTACCCATAGGCTGCTCCTATTTCTAATAATTTACCGTTTATTTTTTTCTTCTTAAGACAATTAATTAGAAATTGAGCCCTAGGTTTAAAAATTTTTTCTTTTCTAACATCTGCGCTAGCAGAGAAAATATACTTTGCCCAATAAGCATAATTTAAGGAATTTTTATAAAAATCTTCTAATAAAACTTTTGTAGGTCTAGGACTAACATACTGCGTTAAACAATTTTTACAAAGCAAATGACTTAAATAATATTTTTTATATAAAGGTTTACTATTACTCCTAGCGCAAGAAGGGCACTCAACATCTATAAAATCCATGGACCTATTCTTTAGCCATTCTATATCTGCATTCATAGCTTTTTTCTGATCTTCCATAAGGTTCTTTGGCCTTATGGAATTTTCAGTTAATGGTTTTAAATTATATTTACTTAATTTTTTCATATCTTATACCATAATTATTTTTCTTGTTTTTTAAAATTTGAGATAATCCTTTATACCATTTTCATGAATATCATCCACATTTGAACACCTTCTATAAGTTCTTTCATATAGCTCAGGATTTTCCTTAAAACCAATTTTATTCATTTTTACTATTTGCATATCAAGATTATTCTTTTATTAAATCAGTATAACTATAATTTATCTTACGATTTACAATTTCTTTCATAATTTTCTCTGCATTATGAAAATCTTTTTTATTATCTACTGTAAGATATGTATATTTAAATTTCTTTTCTGTCTTTATTACGCCAGTTTTAAATTTATCCTTATTATTACGAAAATATCTAGTTACATGTTCACGATCTAAAATATTAATATTAATATTATTTTTTAATTTATCAAGAGCTACCCTTCTAAATATTTCTACAAATAGCCCATAAGGATAACCAGAATTATCCATATTATTGACATAATCATATCCAACAAAGTTTTTAAAATAATTATCTAAAATATCATCGATTAAACATTTCTCCACAAAAGGATTATCTCCAGTAAGACGAATAATTAAATCAGCATTATATTTTTGTGAAACCATTTCAAATCTTGACAAAACATCTAATTCACTTCCTCTATAACAATCTATTTTTAATTTATTACATAGATTATATATTTCATCATCTATAATAGAATTAGAGGTGGCAACTATATATTTAGAAATATATTTTGATTCTATTATATTATTAATAATTAACTCAAGCATAGGCTTACCCATTATTTTCTTTAAAGACTTCCCTGGCAATCTAGTAGATCCCATTCTAGCCTGAATAACGCATATAATTTTATTATTTTTTTTCATTTCATTAATAATAAACCTTAAGATTTAATTATTTAATCCCATATTTTTTTAACAATAAAAAAGGCTTCTGCCATTTTAAACCCTGATTCAGCACCTCTTTTTATAGCTAAAGATTTTATGGATAAAATAGACCTAGGATGCGGCGCTTTTTTTATTTCGCTAGAATATACATCTAAACCATCTATTTTTTTTTTCCAAAATTTATCAATTGAGACATAAAAATTTGGCTTAAAAATATAAGGTTCTATCATAGGGCCTTGATCAGTACTTGAAGGAGTTTCAAAAGCTCTAATTTCTGCTCTAATCATGTGATAACTCATTGGTCTTACAGCTGCTAAAGCAACTTGAGCTGCTATTTGATGATCTCTATTAATATCTCCAGGATGATGAATATATATAATATTAGGTTTAAGGTCTTCTATAGCTTTTTCTAAATTTTTTACGATATCTAACTGAGGTATGGCATCAAGACGCTGGTCAGGAAAATCATACAAAGCATATAAATTACAACTTGCTATATTAGCCCATTTTAGAGCATTACTTTTTCTATGAGGGTTTTTTTTATTATTCTTAGATTTAGCATCTTCCCCTTCAGATAATATTATTATATTTACAATATCTCCTTGTGCAGCATGTTTTATAAGTGTCCCGCCAACACCAAGTGCTTCATCATCTGGATGAGCCACAATACATAAAACCTTATTTTTATAATTATTGATCATCTTTTAATCTTCTTTTTCTAGTATAATTTCTATTTCCTATAACTATTTTTCCTTTATTTTTTAAAATAATTTTCTATATACCAATTATAAGTAAACCTTAAACCCTCATCTATAGAAATCTTATTTACATAATTTGTCATAGCATTAGTATTACTCATATCAGGACACCTTCTAGATGGTGATCCTTCAGATGTTCCAAGAGAATTTAAAGTTAATTTTTTTCCTATTAATTTAACTATCTTCTTTGATAATTCTTCAATAGTTATTTCTGGAAATTGGCAACCAATATTATATACATGATTTCTTGATTTTTTATTCATAATTAATGCATACATTTGTTCTACGGCATCAGCCACATAGCAAAATGTTCTGGTATGTTCTAGTGAATAAACGTTTAACTTTCCATTATTTATTTCTTTGTGAGCTTTTTCAATTAATTGAGGAATAACATGTGACATTCCCATTCTAGGACCGTATATATTGTGCGGTCTCATGATTAGATACGGAATTGAAGAATGCATGCACATGGCCTCTCCATATATCTTTGACAGCATATATGATGTTCTTGGCTTTTTATTTTCAGGTAATACTATTAAAGAGTCTTCTTGAGTAGGTATCTCTAATAAATTTTTCTCTAAAGACCCTGCATAAACTTCGCTAGTTGATGAAAATATAAAACAATCTAATGATTTCTGCTTTTTTGCAATGCTAATAGCATTGGAAGTTAATAGCATATTAGAATCTAAAACTTTATAGGGTTGGTCCAAGACATTTTGAACTCCTAACATTGCAGCAAAGTGAAAAATTAAATCATAATCGGTATCTAATTGATTAAATAAATTATTTTCCTTTAAATCAGCATTTATTATACTTATTTGATTATTTTCAGATAATAACGTTAATTCATCATCTAATTTTCCTCTGGAAAAATTATCTAATAAATCAATCTTATGATGATTTTTTAATAAAAAATTTGCAAGATGTAATCCAATAAAACCTGCTCCACCAGTAATTAATACCTTCATTTATAAATCACCTCTACCAGTCACTATTACTTTATTTCCATTTTTTTTAATTTTATTATAAACTTTTTCTGCTAAAATATTATTAGCATCCATAAATATTACACCTTTGTTACCTATCCATTCAATGAATTTAAAATTTGTATAAAACTTATGACTTACAGCCAAAACAACTGCATCATATTTATTAATTTCTGGCATAGTATTTAAAATTTTCATTTTAAATACATCCCATTTTTTTACATAAGGGTCATGAACATCAACTTTAGCACCTAATTTTAATATCTCTGAAACAAATATTTCTGAAGGTGAGTTTCTTAAATCATCTACTTCTGACCTGTAAGTAGCACCTAATAATAATATATTTTTATTTTTAAATGTTTTAATTACTTTTTTTAAAATTTTAATATTTTCTATAGGCATTTTATCATTTGTACTGACCCCTAACTCACTAAATGGAAATTTTAGATTTTTAATATTGAAAAGTTGTCTAGCTGATAAAGATGCAAAATATGGATCCTTTGTAAGACAATATCCGCCTACTCCAAACCCTGGTTGCCTTATATTATTATGCGTTGGCCTTTTTCTAATTGCATTTATGATTTCAAAACTATTTGTACCTATTTTTTCAGAAAATCTAGCCCATTCTTCTATAAAAGCAATATTCACAGCCCTATAACTATTTTCCATTATTTTTGCCATTTCAGAAGAAGTTAAAGATGAAAGCTTAGTTAATGGATATTTATTTATATTAATTATAGTACTTAAAAAATTTTCACATAACTTGGCAGATTTATTAGTATAGCCCGAATAAACCCTCCAATTATTTATTATTGAATCTAGGTAATCTGGCCCAGGCATCACTCTTTCATAAGAATGTGATAAATTTAGTTTTTTTGAAGAAATTTTTCTTTTATTAAAACAATTTAATAGAATTGGCAATATTTTTTTTTCGCAAGTTCCTGGGGGAACAGTAGTCTCAACTATAATTAAAGCATCAGCTTTCATATTATTACCAATATCAACTATAGCTTTATCAAAATTATCAAATTTTACATAAGGTAATTTATTCTTCCAATTAACATCTAGAGGAATATTTATTACTATTATATCTGCTTTTTTTATGTATTTAATATCGTAACTAGCTATAAGCCTTTTTTCTTTATGTGCATTTTTTATAGATTTCAATAACTCTTGATCTTGAGTTTGAAAAGGGAAATGCCCCCTATTCATTGAATCTATTCTTTGTCTACCAGTCTTATTATTAATATCTAGCCCTATAATATTATATATTGGATCACCTTCATTATTTTTAGCCCTTGCAACCGCAGCTATAGTTGCAGCACCAACATATCCTAGGCCCTGTATACAGATATTTATTAATTCAGTTTTAATAATTTTTACTCATAATTTATTAGAATTTAATTTATTTGTATTACGATAATACACTTTATTTAACTAACTTAAAGACATTATAAGATATATTGTCTTTTAAATTAATTTTACTCTGCAATAATTTTTATTAGCTCTCTAGAATTTTTACTAAATTCTAATGAATGATTTCTTTTAAACTTTATATATTCCTCTTTAAGTTCTTTTAATAATTCTTCTGGTTTATCATTTATAAAATTATCTATATATTTAGGTATAATAGATTTTCCTCCCGTATAACTTAATACTTCTTCATCGTATATTGTATATTCTATAGTTTTCAAACCATTGACCCACGCATCTATAAGAGCAAAACTAAAATAATTTGCTATAGCATAATTACAATAATGTGAAATTACTGCTATATGGTTATAAATTATAAATATTCTATCAGTGTTCATCTTATTAATAATTAAAGACAATAAAGAAATATCAGTGATCGCATGAGGTTTTAATAAAATAATATGATTAGTATTTTTTAAAATTAAAACTAAAGTATCAGAAAGCAAACTTTCTCCTGTAGAATCTCTGTGTATAGTGTTAAACTTACCTAGATATCCCACTACATATATAATTTTCTTATTATTTTTAAATTTTTCTGACATCCACTCTGGCTTATTATAAGAAAGAATATTTGCTTGTTTTTTACAAATATTAAGCCAATTTTCAGATATTCTAGTTGATGCTATTAAATAATTAACTTTTTTATTTTTCTTATTAAATTTAAGCTGTGGCCAATCTTCGCTAAAAGCTACCAAATGATTATAAGATTTTAATACTGTTTCTTCACCTGATATTCTATTCTTATAAAACATCTTATCTGTATTGATTACATCTTGAGAATACCCCCAACAATTACTTTCAAATAAAAATGTTTTATTTTTATTAAAGAAATAAATTAAATTAAATGGAAAACGTTCTAAACCTTTAAAGTGAATATTCTTACAATTAAATAAGAGCGAGAATAATATAATTTTTAAAATATGCATTACCTTAAAAAATATTCTTACTATTAACGTATAATCTTTTTTTAACCAACCTATTACGTTTATGGTTCCATATTCATTAATAATATTTATTAGATTAGTATTTTTATAAATTATATTTAAAGTGGCCATATTAAATGTAATAAATTTAATTTTTAAGTCAGGTTTATGTTTTTTTAAGTCTACCACAAATGGAAGTATTGTATCACAAGTTATTAACTTATTATTAAGGAATATAAATATAAATTTCATTGGCTATCCAGACACGCTCCCGCACTTAGGGTGAAAACCCTTTTTTAAAATTGGGACGCAAATATTTTGCGTATATATTTTCTAGACTGCTGATATATGCAGACTAGAAACAGAAATTTTTACCAAACCTTTATCAACTGCTCTTTTCAAATAAGCATTTGTTAAACCTAATGCAATACCCAATTCGGCTGATAAAGACCTTTGTGTTGCCTTATTATCCTCTGCAACTGCAGATAAGACACTAAGAGTCAAATCATTATCTCTACTAATATTTTTATTA
>Ga0115002_10004282_pt1 | contig 17338 bp, 12 predicted proteins | sample ArcticOcean_MG_C_8_FD_89576 | JGI IMG/M metagenome (GOLD analysis project Ga0115002, IMG submission 89576) | Marine microbial communities from western Arctic Ocean - ArcticOcean_MG_CB11_86 | ecosystem: Environmental > Aquatic > Marine > Oceanic | place: Arctic Ocean: Canada Basin | collected... | reverse complement strand
CCTCTTCGGGGACGTCTTGCCAAGGTGTCTTGAAAAGCGAACCGTCCGGCATGTCGAGATCCGACTCGATCGCCTTGGCCGCGCCCGTCAGCAAATGCCGCCGCCAGCGCCCGATCTTGCGGATCGAACCCAGCAGTTCGATCGCGCCGCGGGAGATCGACTTTCGTTCGTCGGGAATCAATCGATCGAGCAGGAAATCGTGACGTCGGCCGAGACCGTTGCAGTCCAGACACATTCCCATCGGGCTGTTGAAGCTGAAGAGTTGCGGGCTGGGCAGTTCAAACCCCACGCCGCAATGCGTGCAGGCGTAACGCGCACTGTAGAGGCGATCGGTCGACTTGTCGTCGTCTTTCGCGTCGGCCTGGGAAACGATCAGCCTGCCGTCCGACAGTTTGATGGCCGATTCGACCGCCTCGGCCAATCGCACACGCGACACCTTACCAGCCACTAGCCGATCGACGACGACTTCGATTGTATGCCGCATCTGACGGTCGAGTTGCAGATTGTCGGTCAGTTGGACAACACGACCATCCACGCGAGCGCGGAGAAATCCTTGCTTGAGCAAGTCCTCGAACAAGTCACGATACTCGCCCTTCTGCTGTTGGATGAGCGGTGCCAGAATTTGAAACCGCATCCCGCTGGGCAACGCGGCGAGATCATCAACGATCCGCTCGGCGGACTGTGCGGTGATTTCCTGGCCGCAGTCCGGGCAGTGTCCGTGTCCGACGCGCGCGAACAACACGCGGAGATAATCATATATCTCGGTGATCGTGCCGACTGTGCTGCGGGGGTTGCGACCGCTGGCCTTCTGTTGGATCGAAATGGACGGAGCCAGCCCGCTGATGGCATCGACTTCCGGCTTGGGCATTTGACCCAGGAATTGCCGCGCATAGCTGGAAAGCGATTCGACGTACCGCCGCTGGCCTTCCGCGTAAAGCGTGTCGAACGCAAGCGAACTCTTGCCCGACCCGCTGACGCCCGTCATGACGATCAGCTTGTTTCGCGGCAGGCGAAGATCGATGTCGCGCAGATTATGCTCACGCGCTCCGCGAATGATGATGTCGGGTGCAGGCATACCGTTTGAAAGGAAAATCCATCTGTCGCGGAGGAGAACGGGCACCGTGCGGTCCAAGCCCGTTTCGATGCAACTCGCCGTAAGCTCATTGTCGCCAGTATAAGAACGGTCGAACCGGTGCGACAACCAACTCCCGAATCATCACCTCAACGACTTTTTCCCCGACGTCGCTTCCCACGCCTGCGGCCCTTCTTGCCTTCCGTCTTTGCCTTGCCTTCCACCTTTGCCTTGTCTTCCACTTTTGCTTCGCCTTCTACCTTCACCTCGGAAGTTTCGGGAGAAGGGGACGCTTCACCAACGGCGTCTCCGCCAGCAACCGGCTCAGATGTCGCGTCGCCGCTTTCACCCGTCGTCGCGGGAACGGAAGACTCTGGCGTGGGCGGTTGCTGGACCGTAACCGGGGGTTCCTCGCTCGCTGGCGAAGATTGCTCGATCGGTGGAGCAGTCTCCGTCACGACTGCTGCCTCGGTCGGTGGCGGTGTGTCGACTGAGGATGTCTCCACCGATTCACGACCAACGGATTCCACGACCGACTCCGCCGACACATTGGGCGCGACCGGCTGTTCGCCTTGCGTGCTGGACTCTGCTTCTGGTGATGTGACTTCCGCCGACGTGACTTCAGTGACCGGGGCTTCCACCAGTGGGGTTTCTGGGGTGACAGTTTTCGATTCGGCTGATGGCGTGTCTTGTGTCTCAGGTTCGGAAGCCACCACGGCAGTTGGAGCGGGCGGTGGCGGGAATGGAGGTGGAGCGGGCCTCTTGGTGAGGTGCATCCACGTTTCACCACCTTCACAGTTGCACGGCTTGACCACGACGCTGCCACGTGTTTTCGCTTTGCGACCACACGCCGGGCATTTCCAGCGGCGACGGTGATCGTAACGCAATCGTAATCCGGGGCCTTTGATGACTCGCCTCCATGACGCTATAGGATCTGCAATTTCGAGCGAACGGTTCGATACTGAAACTCGTCTTAGCGCGATTGACATCGACAACTACGATCCGCGCTTTCTTTTCTCAACGTACTCTCCCATGCCGGTCCGGCCGACGCAACCATCGACCGAAAAGTCCCCACCGTTTCCTTATCGTATTTTCGGAGCCGCCGGTGATTCCCAAGCGTGATCTTCTCAATGTGGTCCGTGGTTTTCTGATGGGCGGAGCCGACATCATTCCAGGTGTGTCGGGCGGCACAGTGGCCTTAATTCTCGGCATTTACGAGCGTTTGGTCACCAGTATCAGCCGCTTCGACCTCACCCTGCTCGACCACGTCAAGCAGCAACGCTGGAAAGAAGCCGTCGAACACGTCAACTTGCGATTCCTCATTTCGCTTGGCAGTGGGATTGCGCTGGGCATCGGCGGGTTGGCCACGTTGATGCATTATCTGTTGCATGATCACACGCAACACACTCTGGCTGCCTTCTTCGGGTTGATTCTGGCATCCAGCCTGCTAGTGGCGCGCATGGCCCAACGCTGGAACCTAGGGGCCGCTCTGCTGTTTCCCAGCGGCATCCTCTTCGCGTATTGGCTGGTCGGCCAATCGTTCCTGGAATCTCCACCTGCAGGAAACGCCTACATTTTTCTCTGCGGCACGATCGGCATCTGCGCCATGATTCTGCCAGGCATCAGCGGTGCGTTCATTCTGCTCGTTCTAGGAAAATATGAAGACATCACCGGAGTGCTGAAAAATACGCTGCATGGTGACATCAACATGGCCAACCTCACAACAATTGTAGTGTTCTGCTCGGGATGCCTTGTCGGACTGTTGCTATTCAGTAAGTTTCTGCGTTGGCTGTTGGCTTGTCACGAATCGCAAACAATGGCTATTTTGTGCGGCTTCATGCTGGGGTCGTTGCCATGCATCTGGCCATTCCGAGTCGATCTCACTCCCGATATCGAGAAGTTCAGCCAAAAGCAGTGGAAGTACTTGCAGCCGGACTTTTCCGACGGTACCGTCATCACGTCCCTGTTGATCACCGTCGCGGCGTTCGCATTCGTGGTGCTGCTGGATCGTTGGCCCCAAGGGCACGAGCACATCCCGCCTTTGGCCAAAGAAGAGACGCCCGAATAGAGGGACAGTCAACGAAAGTCTCACGACGCCGTGCAACCTACGCTCTCCGCTTCAAAGGCCAGCATCCGCGATTTCAAGTCGACCCCTTGCGGTGCCGAGAAACCGCCCAGCTTCCCGCCCGACGCGATCACCCGATGACAGGGAATGATGATCGGCACCCGATTGGAAGCCATCACCGTCCCCACCGCCCGTGCCGCACGCGGTGAACCCACCCGATCGGCCAACTCCCCGTAGGTGGCGGTTTCACCGAACGCAATTTTTCGGGTCTCGTCGAGCACCTTTGTTTGAAAGGCCGTTCGCCGGGGAAACACGATACAACAGCCGTCGAAATCCACAGGCTCTCCGGCCGCGTAACCCTCTAATTGTCGCCTTAAATCGGCGTTCCAATCGATTTCCCGCAGAGTGTCGGCATCACCACGATCCGTCTGAAACGACTCGATGGCCCGGCGTGCTGAGGTTTCCGAAGGATGCCCGATCACCAACTTGTGAACACCGTCGGCGTCACCCATCAGGCCGAACCAACCGAGATCTGTGGGAAATAACGCGAGATCGAACATCGTTCCGACTCCGTATTGGTGTAGATAAATACGTCGACATGATCCGATTCGCCACTTTGACCACGTCCCCTTCCCTCTATACAATAGCGTCAGCGGCCATTCCAGTTCACGGAATGGCAATTCCACGTTAATCCGACCAATCCGTGCCCGGGATTTCTCCTGGGCACCTAGAACACAAGAGGCCAGGGCATGAACCGGTATGGTTCTCTCGCCGACGATTTCTACATCAACATGAATCTCAGTACGGAGATGAAGCTTCCCGATAATCGGGAAACCGTCAGCGATTTTTTCGAGCGCGTGCAAAAAGCTTACCCCAGCATGCGCAATTTCTATACGCGCGACAACGGCGATTTCGTGCTCGAAGAAGACAAAGACCAAGGCCAGCAACGCTGGATGTCGATCGAACCGCGGCGGATCTGCAGTTGCTACGTGAACCCCGATTCGACGGAAATTGCCAACGAACAGCATCTGCTCGTCTTGCAACTCATCCCGTACATGCTGACCATCAAGCCGCTCGACTGCGAAGCACTCGATTACATGATGGTCTTCGACTTCGCGTATCGTGGCAATCACGACGAACTCGTCGCCGAGGCACTCGGCCCGGGGAGTTCGCTGGAATTCCTCACCGAAATCCCTGGCTCGCAGGTGCTCAACTTTGAACCCTCGCTCACCATCAGCCTGGATGAAACCTGCCGCACGCAGGCCCGGTTGATGATCGAAACCCGCACCAGTGCCTACCAGGTGCGTCGCGGAGATTACCCGGAAGACCCGATCAGCGTCTACTTTACGGTCCGCCAATACGGCAGCCTCGATCCTGGCACCTCGTTCGAGGAAACCATGTTAAGGCTTCGCGACCATTGTGAAGAACTGCTCGACGAGTACGTCATCGATCAGGTTCTCAAGCCGCTCGCAACGGCGATCGCAACAAAGTAACGCCCAGTTCCGCTGCAGGAACGATCGACCAACACGTCGTGTCGCTGAGTTCGCAAGACCTCAGCCGCATAAGGACCGGAATTCTTGCGAATCCCGCGACAACAGAAGCCATCGGTGTTCGGTTGCGGCGTCTGCGCGCAGTCCCCATACTGATGCGACTCCATGCGACGATCGTTGTCCGTCCGCTTTTCCGCTTCACCTAAAGTTTCAGCGAGGATTCCCGTGTCGGCCACTCTCAGCCAGTTCGCTCAGTCACTCTCCGTCGAAACCGCGTTCACAGTGCTCGCCATCGCCAAGGCTCTCAAGGCCGAAGGTAAAGATGTCGTCGAGCTGGAAATCGGAGACAGCCCGTTCGACAGCACGGCTTCCGCCAAGGAAACCGGCATCGCGGCGATCAACGAAAACCAGTCGCATTACTGCCCGTCTCCCGGAATCCCCGAGTTTCGCGAAGCGGCAGCCGACTTCGTGAAGAACGAGTTCGGCATTCCGGCCAAGGCCAGCAACATCGTAGCAGGCCCCGGCGCGAAGGTCTTCGAGCAGTTCTTCTGCGAAGCGTTCGTGAACGTAGGCGACGGGGTTCTCGTTTTCAGCCCGTACTTCCCAACATATGTCCCCAACATCGCACGACGCGGTGCCCGCGCCGTGCTTTGCCCGCTCAAGCAGTCGAACGGATTTCGACCGACCGTTGACGACATCGAACAGTTCCTCGCCAACGATCCATCCCCTCGCGCGATCTTCCTTAATTCACCCCAAAACCCCACCGGTGGGGTGACCACTGAAGACGACTTACGCGACGTCGCCGATTTGCTGCGTGGAAAAGACATCGCCGTTTTCAGTGACGAACCGTACTGTCACATGATTTGGCAAGGACGACATCACTCGATTCTCGCGCAACCCGACATGCTCGAACAGTCGGTCGCGGCTTACACCTTCAGCAAGTCGTACAGCATGAGCGGTTGGCGGTTGGGGTTCGCGGTTTCATCCGATCGTATCGCCGACGCCATCGGCAAGATGATCAACACGACGCTCTCCTGCACGCCACCCTTGGTGCAACTCGCCGGTGCAGCCGCGCTGCGACGCGACAGCCAGGAACGCGATTCGACGATGCAACAGTTTCGCGAGAAAGTCGAGTTACTCACATCCGGCTTGAATGCGATCGAAGGCTTCCACGCCCTCGATCCGAACGCCACCTTCTACGTCTTCCCGAACGTCGCCCCGGTTTGCAACCGACTGGGCATCACCAGCCACGGCTTGGCGCTCTACTTGCTCGAAGGGGCCGACGACAAATTCGGCATCGCCTGCCTGGGCGGTGAATGTTTCGGCGACGCGGGCGAAGGCTTCCTGCGATTCAGTTGTGCCGAGCCGAACGACCGACTCCAACAAGCCCTCGACTTCATTCCCGAGGCACTCTCCCGAACCGAGCGAATCGCCGCGTTTCTGGAATCGCGTCCGCAATACCGACTCGAAACGCCTTACCCGACCGACGCCTGACAATCCTAACCCGACGCGTAAGCGAGGGACGCTCTGGTGGCTTCATCTTTGTGTCTCTCGCTTGCTCGTCGGGTTCCCTTTTGTCAGGCCTACTCCGTATTCACCGGGCCTCTGCCGGTTGGATCGCTTGGACGTCTTTTCTCAGCCCGCCGATTTCAGTCTTCAATTCGCGAATTTCGCCTTTCAAACCGCGAATTTCTCGCTTGAGACTATCCTGATCCGGCTGGAGGTTGCCCAGAATAACGATGCTGAAGAAACTGACAATGAACGCGATCAGAATCAGTGTGCCGCAGCCGAGAGAGACCTGCTGAGAACGTTGGTCGTGCGCCATTTGTTGTTCTCCGGTAGGAATGAGACTCGTTCGGTGTTAACGCAAACGCACGCCGAAGCCCGACGGTTCACACGAATCTCTTTCCTGAATTCGATGCAGGCGGGACGCCTGCAGTCCGGAGAATTACGCTGAAGTCAGAACTGGCAACACATACGGGCCTTTGGGGACGACGGCGATCCTCGCATCGGCTCCGTGCTCGGCGAGCGCGTCGGCCACCGCCTGTTCAACCGTTGGGGCGGTCTCCACGAACAGCGTTCTCAAGGTTTCGTCGGGTATGCCATCGCTGACGTACGTCACCTTGACCTTGCGCAATACCTTGGCCAGTTCTTCGAGTTGCCATTGGTCGAGAACGAAATACTCCTTACCGAGAATCCGCTCCATGAAGATGTCGAGATTCTCGTTCTCCTCGAAGAGTTGCTGAAATTCCGGACTGCCGATGCCTTCTGTCAAACCAGCCGCGATGACAATGCGGCCACCTTCCTTCACGATCGGCAGCACACCGGTCAACCCCTTGACCGACTGATAAAACGTCGTGTCGAGCGGATATCCGGCTGACGAAGTGACCACCACGTCACACGGCTCGGAGACTTCCGCCGTCGCAAATCGTTTCGCGTATTGCACGCCTTCCATGAAGGCTTCTTCCATATCCCCAGCAACAATCGACGTCACGTCTCGCTTCGCGTCGAGTGTCACGTTGACGATAAAATCACAACCTGCCAAACGACCGATGCGGGTGTTCTCGTCGTGAACCGGGTTGCCGTCGAGAATGCCGCAATCCGCTTTGGGATGTTCCAGAAAATCCGGTCCATGCCAGACCTTCACCGTCTCCAACGCCGCGATGCCGGGGCAGATCAGTTTGCGACCGCCCGAGTAACCCGCCATCAGATGTGGCTCGATGAGGCCCGTACCAATTTTTAACTCGGCCTCGACATACCGACTATCAATCCAGACCGGCACGCCACGATCAGTGTCGCCCAAGAACGTGTGCTCATCGAGCACGGTACCGTGATGGTTCTCGACGCGATACGTCTCGGCAATCCGTTGGCCAACCAATTCGACGAGTTCATCCCCTTCGTTTGGTCGATGCAGACCCGTCGCGATGAGGATCAAAATCCCGTCGCGTGGCACGCCGGCTTCTTCCAGCGTGTTCAGGATGCCGGTAAGTAAAAACTCGTTCGGGACGGGCCGCGTGATGTCACAAATGAGAATGCAGGCCGTCTTCTTGCCACGCGCCAATTCCGCTAACGCAGACGTGCCTGTCGGCTGACGCAAGACGTCATCCAACCGGGCAGCCGCATCGGCTAGCGGTTCAGTCGGTTGCATCTCCAGCGGCCCGACGATGTTCGCATCGGGCAATTCCACGTCGAGACCGTTCTTACCGTAATCGAGGGTGACCTTCATCTGTCGAATGTTTCTCCATGCAGTGTGGCGATCAGCCGACGGTGACCGCCCGCGTCGCGATGTTCACAAAGATAAATACCCTGCCAGGTCCCCAACGCCAGTCGTCCTTCATGGACGGGCACCGTAACCGAAGCTCCCAGCAACGATGCCTTCACATGGGCCGGCATATCATCTGGACCTTCGATGGTATGACGATAAGGAAAGTTCTCCGGCGCGATGGCGTTGACGGCCGACTCCATATCTATCGGCACATCCGGATCGGCATTCTCGTTAATCGTCAACGAAGCCGAGGTGTGCATGATAAACGCATGCAACAACCCGACCCGCACATCGGCGATCTCGGGCATTTCGGCCACGATGCGATCGGTAATCAGATGAAACCCACGTGGTTTCGCGTCGAGACGAATCTGTTGTTGAAACCATGCCATCAACGAACTCACTTAATGACTTCGATCGCGCTTAGAATCGGCAATGCGCTCGACTTCGCATCCGTCGACTGGCCTGACAGTTCAATGACCAATTTACCGTCCACCTCGATGCCGACGAATTCTCGTACAACGGCTTTCCCTCGTCCGCCAGCTGCCGACATTGGATCGAAATTCGCCAACACGGACTTGCCTTGCATCTTGACTTCAAACTTGGGCGATTGATTTTTGTTGACGACGGCAAAGTGCAGGCGCACGGTGTACTTCTCAGGGGCGTCGCCTTTGCCTAATAGTGGCAACTCAAAACGCGTGATACCCTGTGCCCAGCAAGAGTACAGCCAATCAGTTTCGGTCTTATCGATCGACACTTCCCGACTGAATCGATTCTCGAACCCACCACCGGTCGAGAATTTCTCGGAGATACTCAAGGGCAAGTCCAAGCTGGTTGTCTTTCGCGGCGCAGGACGCGGATAGGCTAGCCAGAGGCGGCCTTGTTCATCTTTGCGGTCACCCGGCGCACCAAAATTCAAACGCATATGTTCGACAGGCGTTTTGTCTCCCACCGCGCTGTAGATTGTCCAGGGACGACGTGCTTCACGCGGTTCAAGCGTGATTGTCGCGGCAATCGAGAACAGACAAACGCAGCCAGCACTCGCTTCCGGAATTGTCACCAAACCATTGGCGGGAATCGCATTGATCCAGCAACCGAGGCGATGTCCTGCGAAGTGCTGCGTTCCGCTGTCAGTCGTCAAGTCGTAGAACCCGGTGTAGCCTGATCGGAACATGAGCATGTTGTCGCATCCGGTCAGCATGCCACAGTGATGGCCCGGCCGAATGATGCTCCAGGGAACTTCCTTTCCGGTCAGCGGGTGGATGCGTGTTTTCTGCTTGCCCGTTTTCAGATCAAACGACCAAGGCTCGGCGATCACCTGGTTACCGATGACAATCGGCCGGTGGCGATAGTTGGCGTCTTTCGACCAGACCTTGCGACCATCAGAAGCCGAGAGCGCGACGAGGCGCCGCCGTTTGAAATCACCGCCAATAAATTGCTTCCAATAATGCCCGTTCGCGTTGGCACCGCAGAGTACGAGCGTGTTGTCACGGTAGATCATCGTCAGCTTCCCGCCCCCGATACCGATTTCGCTGCAATCGGTGACGTCGACCGCTTCGGACCAGAGCAATTTTCCTGAACGACCATCAATGGCGACCGCCGTGCGCGCGTCGATCTTTTTCATTCGGTCCTCGGCAATCTTGGCGGCCTCACCGGTGAGCTTCTCCAACTCCGATTTGTCCTGACGCAAAAGCCGGGCGCGTTCTTCGCTGGTGATCGTGCTGTCGATAAAGAAGACGCGATCGCTTCCCAAAGCAATCGTGTGATGCACGATCGTCTTGCCCTGATAGGTCCAGAGTTGTTTTCCGGTCTCGACATCGATCGCGAAAATCGCATCGGTCGAGTCGTCCGTCTTGCGGCCGCGGCGTTTCAATCGAGCCGCCAGTTCCTTGCGAATCGTGGCTGTTCCGTACAGCAGTCCGTCGCGATACGCAACGAATCCCCATTCATGAGCACCGCTGCGTTTGCCTTCCGGCAGTTGATGTTTCCTGGTGATCTCTCCGGTGTCGGCGTCGTACTCCAGGCATTCGTTCTTGACCATCATGAACAGTCGCCCTTCCGCAGCGACCAGGTTGCCCGGGTTGTTGTTCTGGAACACACCCGATCGCAACGCTCCGGGGTTCTTCTTCTCCCACAGGAACTGACCATTATACGCGTCGTAGGCCATGATGCTGTCTTCGCCCTGAACGAACAGCCGGCCATCAATCGCCAACGGTCCGACGGCCCCTTCGTGGCGGTTGACCATTTTTCCGGGGCCGGGATCGCCGTACCACAGCACGCCCAGCCCGCCCTTAATGCGTCGATCTTCACTGGCGGCGGTGTTCCCCGCGTCGCCGTACTGATGGCCCCAACTGCCCGCTCCCGGCAACCCGCCTCGCTTCAGCGTCGACCACTGTCCTTTGGCTGCCAACGTGACTTGCTCGCCGAGTTCGGTTTGCGATAACCAGCCTGCTGATGCCTTGGCGTCGTTCTTACCGGCGGGATGTCCCAGGCAAACGACTCCCCCCAACGGCTTCAGATGCCTCGCGATCTTGGCGGAGTCACCGGGCAACTTGCCCGTAATGAGATGCGTGTCCGAGACGATCAGGTTGGCGAAGTAGTTTGAATATGGAATGTCGTTAAGATCGCCTTGGTAGACGGTGATTCGATGTCCGTAATACCCGGCGGCCGTGAGCGCGTCGCGGGCAGTTTGCACTTTTTTCGCGTCGAGTTCAACGGCGTAAATGTGCAAGTCGCTGCGTTTGGCCAATTCCAACGCCAGCCGCCCTTGTTCTCCACCGACGACCAAACAGAATCCTCGTTTGACGCCCGTCGCTTCTAAGATGCCGACCGCCGCATCCTCATAGACTTTCGTGAGTTCATCTTTGGGATACGGATTCGCCACCGGCTTGGGATTAACGACGACTTGCGTGATTTCATTGATCGCGTCGGCAAAGACGACAATGTCGCCGGCCGTCGTGCTGACGTACAATCGCCCATTCGCAACGGCCAATCCACGGGCTTCCCCGTCGACTTTCGCCTGCCAACGCTGCTTGCCCGTGGCGATATCGAACGCTTCGATTACGTCGGCTCCACCAACGTACGCCGTCTGACCAGCCACGATCAACGAGGCGTCCGACTTCGAGGCGGTTTTCCACACGACGCCTGTGTTCGCCAGTTTCTCGGCTTCTTTCGTTGCGGCCGTCACACGGGCACGAATTTTGTCGGCGTCATCACCCTTCGCCGAACGTAGTTTCCGCTGCAAGCCATAAATTTCCATGCGCAGCTTGTGAACCGCCTGGCTGCTCTCGGCGTACTTCGCCCGGTCGACCCGCATGACATACGAGCCGGTTGCCATGTAGGCATCGCCCCCGGCAACCGCCATTTGACGTCCTTCAAACCAACCGAAGCCGACGCTACCTGTCTTGCGATCCAATGCCAACATGTGATGGGGACCGGCCGCGAAGATTTGGCCGTCGGACAACAAGGCCCGCGTGCCGCCGATCACCCCGCCGGCATCACCCCGCCAACTGATGGATTTCTTGTAATAATACTCACCGTTTTTGCGCGAGAACACGGCCGGCAGAGACCGCCCCGAGGGAATGACAAGCATGTTGTCTTCCGCCAGGAGATACCCCTGTGGCGATAAGTCGTTGCGACCGGCGTCGCTTTCACTGATTGCGTCTTTCTTCCAGACGACGCTTCCGTCAGCCGCATCGACGGCCATCAGAAAAATGTCTTCATGAGGAAACAAACCCGCACCGAAATAGGCGGTTCCATCGAGCACCATGACACCTGTGCGAATCGGCCAGCGAGAGATCATCTGTCCCCGACCAACGTTCCACTCTTCATCGGGAGCCGGTCGTCGTTTCCAAACCAGTTTTCCGGTCTTCGCGGCCACGCAATACACGTAACCATCGTCGGAGCCGAACAGGACACGACCATCAGCAACCGTCGGAGCCAGCCGCACGGCACCGCCCGTGATGAACGACCAGACTGTTTTCCCGCTGGCGGAGTCTTTGCAGTACACGCGATGATCGACCGACGACCCGAAGAAGACACGGTTTCCAACAACCGCCACATGAAACGCATCGTCGAACCGCACGCGATGACGCAACAGCTTCCCTTCGACAACTCGCCGATCCGGCCCGGCCCAACCCGTTTCGGGAGCAGCGGGTGAGGAGTAAGTCCACGTCTTGTGCAGCGGAAACTTCAAATCGTCAGGCGTCGACCCGATGCGGGTGTTGGTCCGCAGATAGGTGGGCCAGTCAGAAGCACTCAGAACGCCCGACCAATTCGCCATGCCGGTGAGACAAACCAGTCCGCAGAAGACAACTCGCACGATTCCGTTTCGGCCGCGTGTCATGTCAGGATTCCTTCATTGTCGGGCGATGACGTATTGCGATTGAGTGCTCTGTGAGATCTCATCTGGATGTCAGCCAAGACGTCAATGACCCGTTTATGCTACCTGCTGAGGCTGCGAATTCCCAGCGGTCGGCAGGCCAAAGTAAGGCTTAAAACAACACAGGGGCAGGCGAGCGGTCGGCGTCAGCCGGGTGATATTCTCAAACCATCCGGATGCTCACGCACCCGGCTCGCCGCCCATTGCTCAGCCGGACTCTCAGCAACACGAGCTACCGCTGATAGATCGGCAGGTAGCCGTTGCCCAGTTGCAGAATCGTTGTATTGATGGCGGTCACGTAAATGGGGCCGATGTAACCTTCCTTCCACGAACCGTCGGCCGACTGCTTTCGCAGAATCTCGGCTCCGATGTCGTTGAAGTATTTGTTCCAGTCCTTCTTGCCCTTCCGGTACATCACCTGGGAGTAATAATAGTGGGCGTAGTGAAAATGTCCGGAGACGCGTCTTCCGCCACCAGTTCCCGGCCAGACGCTTTTCTCACAGTAGGCCATCATCTTCTTGACGACGTCCGATTCGTAATCACCGCTGTTGAACATAGTGGCCACAGCAGCGGCGGTGATCGGCGGGCGCGATCCGCCCTTATTCTGAAAACTGTACTGAATGCCGCCATCAGCGGTTTGGCAGTCGGCAATGTACTTCTTGGCGCGCTCGATGATTTCCTTCGAGACCGGAATGCCCGCGTTTCGGCAAGCACGCAACCCTTGCACTTGGGTCACGCAGGTCGAGCCTTCATCGAAATCCCGTCCGTCCTTCGCGGAGACATATCCCCAACCGCCACGGGTTGTCTGGGCATCTCCGCTGAACTTGACGGCATCGGTGAGTACCTGCTTGAGTTTCTTGCGACGCCGGGCGTCTTCTTCCTCGCCGTAAACTTGCGAGAGAAACAGCATCGTGAAGCCATGACCGTAGGTATAGCGATAATCGTTCTCGTACCCAATCAGCCCGTTGCGACGCTGCATCTCGATGAGGTAATCGACCGTCAGGCGAATCTGCTTCGAGTACTTGCCGCGTGTGGTCGTCGACCCTTCGGCCAGCAGAGCCGTCCCCGCCAACGCGGTCATCGCAACCCGATACTGGCCCTGGTTGGCTTCCCAATAACCCTGACGCCGCTGGTTGCGGGCAATCCAGTCCAACCCCTTGCGGACAGAGAGCTTGACCTTGGGATCCTTCGCCAAGTCGACCGCCGACGCTGGAATTGCAAAGCCCAACGTCACCACACAGGCCACTACCGCACAGACGAGACGAGCCATGTCAGCCATGCTCCCTAGTTCACACCGAAACGTATCCCGCCACGCACAGACGACCGAGCGTCGGACGAAACACAGACCCTCGAAAGACCAGACGTTTCAGCAAGTGTTAGCCTAACAGCCACCATGCCGCAGACAACTCCTGGGAAATGTCGACATCCTCATTTTACGCCGTAACTCCTTGTTGTGACAAGAGGTTTCGACGTGACAGGCCATCCGAGCTACTGACCTTTGCCCAATTCGTACTCTTTTTCCTTGGACGCATCACCGCCGAACGAAGCCCGCAGTGCGCCGGCGGCTGCCTGAACCGACTTATCAGCCCCCGGCATCTTCAGGAAGTAGACGGCCTTTTTCTCGACGATCAAGATCACCGCCACCATCCGCGAATTGGGAGTGGGCTTCGTTTTTCTTGCGAACGGCGGGCCATCTGGCTTGTTGTAGGTTCCCGAGATATCAGCCACGAAGTACCGACCATACTTCGACTTCCCCTCGGTCAGTTTGACCTTCCGCCCGGTCGTCTGGAACTGAGTCACCCAACGCGACAAATTCGCATCAACCCCGCCACCGAAACCGCCGAATGACGAAACAACCATCCCGGTCTTTTCCTTGTCACCCTTCGCAGCGGGGATGATGAATTGCGCCAGACGCAACTTATTGGCCGGTGCTTCCTGCTTCCAGGTCGCCGGAACGGTCAGTGTGACGTCCCGCATCTTGATGGAAACTGTTTTCGCTTTGCCCTTGTCTTCGGCTTGCGCGGCGACATTCAACAACATTACCCCGCAAAGGCAGGCCACCATTCGGTTTCTCAGCATGACTTCAAATCCTCGTGTTGTTTAATTTTTCTCTTGGACACCCATGGTCCACATTTGCCTCGACGCGAGGCAAGTCGGCCCCCTCACGAGACCGTGACCATCACTCGAAATGACGTCCTTCGATTGTCGGGCATGCTCTGTCACATTGCAACGCGAACGCAAACACCGTCACCGATTCCGACGCAGCATCTTGCGAAACTCCTTGAATGTTCGCGTGTTGGCCACGTCTTTCTTGGTCAAACCCGCCCGGCGGGCCTGATAAACGCCGTACCGCATCACATCCAGTCCGCCCGTACTATGGGCATCAGTGCTGATCACAATGGGAATCCCCATGTCACGCGCCGCAGCGGCGTGGATGTCGTCCAAGTCGAGCCGACTGGGATGCGCGTTGATTTCCATCATCACCCCCTCATCGGCTGCCGCGCGAAACACTTCTTCAAAGCCGACATCCGCACCGCGACGCTTTAATAACAGACGCCCCGTCGGGTGACCGATCGCATCGACATGCGGATTGCGAATTGCCGCCAAGAGTCGTTCGTTGATCGTCTCCCCCGGCTGTTTCAACCCGTAATGCAACACAGCCAGCACCCAATCCGCCTCGGCCAGCACATCGTCGGGAAGGTCCAGCGTGGCGTCTTCGAGAATGTCACATTCAATCCCACAAAGTACATCGATGCCCGAAACGCTTTCCCGAACCTCTTTGATGTTGCGCCAATGCGCCCGCAGTTGATCAGCGTCCAGCCCACCGGCCATCGCCACCCGTTTGGAATGATCAGTGATCGCGATGTAATTCAGCCCACGAGACTTGGCCGCCTCAACCATTTCGAGAATCGTGGCCGTCCCGTCAGTCGCTGTCGTATGCATATGCAGGTCGCCCCGCATGTCGTTCAATTCGACCAGCTCGGGCAGCGAATCTTCCTCAGCGAACGCGAATTCCTGGCGATCTTCCCGTAATTCGGGCGGAATCCAGGGCAAATCGACCGCCGCGTAAATCTCTTCCTCTGTCCGCCCCGCCACCGCTTCATCACCACGAAACAGACCGTACTCGTTGAGTTTCAACCCGCGATCTTGCGCCCGACGCCGCATGACGATGCCATGTTCTTTCGAGCCGGTGAAGTACTGCAACGCGGCCCCGTAGGATTCATCGGGAACGACGCGCAAATCCATTTCGATGCCCGAATGCAGCCGCACCCTTTGTTTTGTTTCTCCTTGAGCGAGCACTTTTTCGACCAGGGGATGCAACGCAAGCCGCTCCATCGCTTCGGTGGAATCACTCGCCGTCGCCAGCACATCCAGGTCGCCCACTGTTTCTTTACGACGTCGACAACTTCCCGCGACCGTCGCCTGCGAAACGGAATCGAGTTCCAGTAAGTCGGCCACGATTTCATCCGCTTGGACTTTTGCAGCGGCCAGAAAGAACCGTTGCCCTGCTTCCACAGCATGTGCCACGTTTTCCAGAATGGTCTGCTCGGTCTTCTTGCCAAACCCCTTCAACTCAGCCACCTGCCCATTCTCGGCCGCTTGCTGAAGTTCATCCAGTGAGGTCAGTTGGAGTTCGTTGAACAGCACGCCCACTTTCTTCGGTCCCAAGCCGGGAATCCGCAGCATGTCGACCACGCCCGTCGGAATGCGTTCGTAAAGCTCATCGAGTTGCGGCAGCCGTTCGGTTTCGACGATCGTCGCGATCTTCGCTGCCAAGTCCTTACCGATGCCGGGCAGCTCCTGCAGGTCTCGATCTTCATCGGCGACGATCTCCGCGACCGACTCCGGCAAACTCTCGATCGTGCGAGCCGCGCTGCGGTAAGCACGAATCCGAAACGGGTTCGCCCCCTCGATTTCCAACAGATCGGCCAACTGCGAAAACAGTCGGGCGACGTCCACATTTTGCATTCTTGAATCCTTTTTACTGTTGGCGCAGTGTAACAGTTATTAAAAGTAGACGTCTTGCTCCGTAAGACAATTTCTCACGCGGAGTGTGAGGTCTACGATCCTTCCATACGCTTTCCCGTCGAAGAAAAAGCCTCTCGACAACACGCACGCATGTACCGTACAGTAACTACGTCATACCCCTGCCCCAGCCACCACCGAAAAAAGGTCGCGCCGCGAACCATGCGCCTCCGAATCGCTTTGGTGGAATCCATGCGGAATTCGACTTTGAACAGATCGGCGAGGATGCCGAATGGCTTGAAGACCAGCGGACTGTGGCGACCGTCTTTCAGGCCGACACGTCGCGGAGCATCATCAGCGAAAACGATAGCCCTGATATTCCGTTTCGGTACAGTCTCAACCCGTATCGCGGGTGTGAGCATGGTTGTGCCTACTGCTACGCCCGGCCGACGCACGAGTATTTGGGGTTCGACGCGGGATTGGACTTCGAGACGAAGACCATCGTCAAGGAAAACGCCCCCGACCTGTTTCGCGACTGGCTGGCTCGTGATGCGTATTCGCCCGAGCCGATCATGTTTTCCGGCGTGACCGATTGCTATCAACCGGCCGAGCGACGATTTGAACTCACGCGAGGCTGCCTGGAAGACGCCTACGAAGCGCGCCAGCCCGTGGTGATCATCACCAAGAATGCACTGGTGGCGCGCGATCTCGATTTGCTGATCGAAATGGCTGAGCACAATGTCGTCTCGGTGGCGATCAGTGTGACGACTCTTGATGATGAATTGGCGCGCACGATGGAACCGCGTACGAGCACACCTGCCGCCCGATTACGAACGGTTTCCGAATTGTCTGCCGCCGGCATCCCGACGCATGTGATGGTGGCCCCCGTCATTCCAGGCCTCAACGACAGCGAGATTCCGCGCATTCTGGAAGCGGCTCGCGATGCAGGAGCCGGAGGGGCGTCGTACATTCTGCTGAGACTCCCGCTAGCAGTGGAGCCGGTGTTCCTTGAATGGTTGCGGCGAATCGAACCGAACAAAGCCGAGAGAGTGGAAACGCGTTTGCGTGCCAGCCGGGGTGGTGACCTGGGGGATGACCGCTT
>Ga0115002_10004281_pt1 | contig 17339 bp, 16 predicted proteins | sample ArcticOcean_MG_C_8_FD_89576 | JGI IMG/M metagenome (GOLD analysis project Ga0115002, IMG submission 89576) | Marine microbial communities from western Arctic Ocean - ArcticOcean_MG_CB11_86 | ecosystem: Environmental > Aquatic > Marine > Oceanic | place: Arctic Ocean: Canada Basin | collected... | reverse complement strand
TCCGCTCGGTGGGGAGGTCCGCGATGTCCTTGACGATATCGCGCGATTGGGAGGCTTTTCGATCGCCGCGCATCCGGACTCACCGAGAACCGGACTGCAATGGAGCGGCTCCGACGCAAGGCTCGACGGCCTCGAGTGGCTGAACGCGGACAGCGAGTGGCGCGACGAGTCTGTCTGGTCGCTTGCGCGCGCACTTTTGACCTACCCGATCCGCGGGACGGAAACTCTTGTGTCGCTGCTAGACCGGCCTACCGGCACGATGCAGCGATGGGATGGGCAGACCCAGCGACGGCGGGTTGTCGCGGTAGCCGGGGCCGATGCTCATGCGCGTATTGGCTTCCGCAGCATCGGTGAGCCGTACGATACCGGCAGGTCTCTTCACGTGCCGGCGTACGAACGGGTATTCCAGGTATTTTCGAACGCACTGCCGGACGTCATGCTCAGCGGCGATGCGAACACTGACGCGCAGAGTGTCATCTCCGCCATTCGCGACGGACACGTATATTCCACAGTCGACGGTCTCTTACGGGGGGCGATCATGTCCTTCACCGCTGACAGTGGCACCGTGAAAGCTGTTGGGGGAGATACCCTGCCGCTCGATGGTCCAGTGACCTTGCGCGTCGATCTGCAGGGGCCGAACACAGCTCGCATCGATGTGGTGAAAGACGGCAGTCTTCTGCAGACGATCACTGGTACACAGCTCGAACTGGTTACTGACGCAACGGCGGCTGTGTACCGGGTGGAGGTCGCATTGCCGGCAAGCCCCGGATACCCGCCTGTTCCGTGGATCGTGTCGAATCCGATCTATGTTGGCCGCCAGGCCGCGGTCACGGCTGTGTCTGACGCTCATCCGGAGGCCTCCGTATTCTCGCTTCAGTATGGGAACGGGGCAGCCTCCGACTGGATTGTCGAAACGAGTCCGACATCGCTGGGCGCACTGGACGTGGTGTCAGCCGTGGGGGGCATGGAGCTGTCACTGCGCTACGGCCTCGGCGGCACCGCGTCCGCCAGTCCATCGGTGGCGCTTGCCATGCCCGCAGGCCCTGCGATTACCGAACACGACCGACTGATGTTTACGGCTCGGGCGAATCGCCCCATGCGGCTTTCGGTTCAGTTGCGTGTGCCTAAGGGGGAAGCGGGCGAGCGCTGGCACAGGTCCGTGTACCTTGATTCTTCGCCGCGCATGATCTCGGTGTACTTTGATGATTTGCGGGCGCGCGGAGTCACAACGACGCCGCTGCCGCCACTGGAGAACGTCGAATCGATTCTGTTCGTCGTTGATACCGTGAATACACCCGTTGGGGCGAGCGGAACGCTCTGGATCGACGACGTGCAGTACGGACGATAGCGCGCCGCAGGCAATCAACCAGCGACGACACGCGCCGCGCCCTGGTGCGAAAGCGCTTTTCACATCACAGTAGCGCCGGGCCTTCAGCCTCCACACTGAGCACGCGCGTGCGGCTCCCGACGTGCCGCCATCCAGGACAAGTGAAATCCGCGCTTGCCAGCCGGCGCGGATTCCAAGTGAATCCGCGCGAGGCGCCTCACCGCCCTCTGTACACAAGCCAATTCGAAATCAGACCACTAGGTCCGCACCGTCAGAAGGAGGTAGCCTGCGCCCGCGCCGAATAATAGATTCGGGGCCCAAGCAGCCAGCGATGGGCTGACGAGACCACCTGTGCCGAGCGCGGCGAAAATACTGATGGCCACCCAGTAGATGAGTGCCAGCACAATACCGATCCCGACGCTGTACATCGCGCCCCGTCGTCCGGCCATGCCGGCGAATGGGACCGCGATTAGCGTCATGACCAGCGTCACGAAGGGAAAGGACAGTTTTCGTTCGAGGGCCACGAGTTGGGCGCTGACGTCAAATCCGCTGGCTTGCAGCTGTGTCGTGTACTCCCCAAGTTGGCTGCGACTCATGAACCGCTCATCGGGCTGCTGCGTGGCGAAATAGGCGGGCGGCTCGACGGTCGCCTCCGACTCAGAGAAGGGGAGAAAGTCCAACGTCTCGCCATCCTCCGTGAGTGTGCGCACCCATCCTTCTTCGAGTCGCCATGCAGCCGACGTGGGGTCGTCTCCGCCGACGTAGACGGCTCGCTCCGCGTCCGTCCGTCCAGTGAGCGTCATCGCGCCAGGGTCGAACTCGTACACCGAGAGTCCGTTGAGCTGCTGCCCGCGGGGATCGAAGTAGTCGAAGTGGTAGATCTCGCCACGGCTACCGACGACCCACTGCCGGAGGAGCACGTCGAACGTCTGAGGTGACCCGCCGCGAATGACATGGCGAATAGCCTCCGCTCGACGGTTTGATGGCCCAAGTACAGTCTCCCCAAGCAGAAACAGCGCGCCACCAGCGATGACGGCGGCACCAAGGATCGGGAGCGCAACCCGATACAGGCTGATCCCGCAGGCCTTCATCACCACAAGTTCACTGTTTTTGGTCAGCAGTCCGATGGTGACCAGCGAGGCGAGGAGCACAGTCAGCGGCAGAATGTAATAGAGATACTGCGGCGTGATGTACCAAAAGTAGGTTGCCAACGTAGTCCAGGACGTCTCGCCTCGAAACGCCCTGTCGGAGAGGTCGAGAAACGTCGAAAGATAGAAGATTCCCCCAAGCGCTGCCGCCGACAGTCCTGCGATGCGTGAATAGGTTGAGACGACGTATCGGTCCAGGATCCCAAGCATCGGAAGATTGATTGTGGGAACTGTGAATATCTTGACGGGCGCGGATCGCGGGGCACGTATAGGCCGGTCGCCGACGCGATCACGCCAGACGAAGAGGACCGCACCAAGGCCGCCCAGCAGGATATTCGGCAACCACGCGGCCAGCCAGGGTGGCACCACGTGTCCTCGGACGAGCGACTGCCCGAACCACAGCAACACGTAGTACCCAAAGATCACGCAGACTCCCACAACGAAGCTGGCCAGCTTTCCGTCACGCCGGCTACTGACGCCGAGTGCGAGGCCGATCAGTCCGAACACGAGGCAGGCCACGGGAATTGAGAACTTCTTCTGGATCTCAAAATACTCGCTACCCGCGTAGAAGCCCTCAGCTTCGAGTTCAGCGGCCCGGGCCCTCAGCTGTGCGATTGACATCTCGCGCGAGCCGAGCGGCGGGCCCTCGCGCGGGAAGACACTCTCTGCGTCGAGGCGCAGCAGCAGTTCGTCGAATCGGAAGACCTCGTATGCACCAGCCGCGTCCGCGGTGTGGCGTGTGCCGTCCAGGAGCACCATCTCGAGGGTCCGCTCGTCGCGATCGATCACGATGCGGCCATGACGCGCCAGATAGGTCGCGGGTGGCTGGCCCGGACGGTTGTCAGCCATGAACACGTCCGTCCAGCCCCCGCCGGAGACCGGGACGTCTCGGGCGTAGACCACGAGGTTGGGGAAGTCCTCGAAGAAGGTTCGCGGTCGCACTTCGCCCTCTGCGCGGGCGACGACGACGCCAAACGTAATCTCTCGGAAGCGCTGGTTCGCATCGGGTAGTGCCACCAGCATGACGTAGCTCGTGACAGCACACCCGAGAACTGACAAGACGCCCACTGGACGCAGTAGCTGCCGGGCGCTCACTCCGCAGGCCTGCATCGCCACAAACTCCCGGTCGGCGGATAGTCGGCCGAAGGCGACCAGCAGACCCAGGAGCAGCGACATTGGTATCGTCAGCGCGAGAGCCCCTGGGATCAACGTGGCCATCGCCCGGAGCACGACCTGGACCGGTACGCCTTTGGCGATGAAGCTCTCTGCGTAGTCGATCAAGAACGGAACGATCAACATGAACGTGAAAACGAGCAACCCGATGAGGAAGGGCCCGAGTACTTCGCGAACCACGTAGCGGTCAAGAATGCGCATTATCTGAAGCGGGACGTCACGCTCGGATTATGACCGGCAAAGGGGGTGGGAGGCGAGTGCGCTCGTGGTCGGCTTACTCCGGCACGAGTGGCAGCTAGGCCCGGCGGCTGGCTAGACGGGCGGCTCTCACAGAAAAGTTAACATAACGTATATTATGCGACGTTGCGTGGCAATGGGCTGGCGTGACTGTTTTGGCCTGTCCTGACCCCTGACTGACGCCCTTAGGGTGCTCCTTCGTCGGACAACGGGCCGACTTGTGATGCTGGCTTCCTATTTGGAGGTCCGGAGCTCTCGGACGATGGTCTCCAGCGCCTCGATGATCTCGGTCTTGTCGACACGCGCCTTGCTGAAGCTCATTCGTAGTTGAAACGACTTCGTGGGCGGCCTGAACGCGAAGACATACGGGCGAGGCTTCCTCTTGTCCTTGCGCTTGTCGATCGCGGCGCGAAGGGCTTGCCTGGTGACAGGGCCTCGCTCGATCATCTTTTCCACCAGCGCACGCATCTTCTGTGGCTCTGTCTGGCGGACGATCTGGAGGAGCGTCGATTTTGATGAAATATCGCCTTGCTGGCACAGCTCTCGGATATCAGCGGGCATGCCCATCAGCGATAGAGACTCCGTTACCGAACTGCGAGATTTGCCGAGTTTTCGCGACATGTCCTCATGCGTATAGCGGCATCTCTGCGCGAGCTGGTGCAGGGCCTCCGCCTCCTCGAACGGCGTGAGGTCCTTGCGCTGCAGGTTCTCGATGAGCGCCAGCTCCATGACCTCGACGTCATCGGCGTCTCGCAGAATGACCGGAATATCGCTCAGTCCTACTTGAGTGGCAGCGTGATAGCGCCGCTCCCCGGCGATGATCTGATACCGATTTCCTCGTTGTCGCACGATCAGCGGTTCAATTACGCCCTTCTCGGCGATGGAGGCGACGAGCTCAGACAGCTCTCCCATCGCCTGCCGCGGCTGACTCGGATTAGGATCGAGCAACTCAATTGACACCATGCGGCCGATTGGAGCTCCCGCGGACGCCGCCAGGGCCTCAACGTAATGTTCGTCATGCCGCATCCGTAACGTGTTAGGCAGTCCGCGCTTCGACACGTTCAATGACCTCCTGGCACAGGCTGTAGTAGTCGCTGGCTCCGCGCGAGTCAGGCGCGAAGGTAAAGATCGATTCCTTGTAGGCGGGGCTCTCCTCAAGGCGCACGTTCTTGGCAATCACGGTCTTGAATACCTTCCCGCCGAATACTTTTTCGATCTGTTGGCGGATGTCCCGTGCAAGCGCCGTGCGCTTATCGTGCATCGTGATCACCACACCAAGGATCTGCAGCGCCGGGTTTGGTCGCAGGCGGACCTTCTCGATCGTCTCCAGTAGGTCGTCGGTGCCCTCGAGGGCGAAATAGGATGATTGAATCGGGATCATCAGATCTGTGGCGGCCACGAGTGCATTCACGGTCAGCAGCCCAAGAGCCGGTGGACAATCGACCACGATGTTGGCGTACTCACCCCCGAGCTTCTCTATTTTGTCCTTCAGCTTGAAGTGCGCATCCAGTTCGCCGACGAGCCGGGCCTCAAGTTTGGCCAGTCCGATGCGCGCCGGCGCCACGAATAGATTCGGGAGCGTCGAGGGCAGAATGATGTCCGCCAGCGCGCAGTCCGGCTCCGCGATGGCGTCGTAAGTGCTACGACCGATCGTCGCGTGATCGAGGAAAGAGATGCTGCTGTTTGCCTGGGGGTCGAGATCGATGAGGAGCGTCTTCCGGCCGCGTATTGCCAGAGCTGCGGCAAGGTTGACGGCCGTCGTCGTCTTGCCGACTCCGCCCTTCTGATTGGCGATAGCGACGATCATTTATAGGTGTGACAATGTTCTGGAGGGACGACTCGGTCATTCTAGGGGCTGCAAAGGGACTAGTCAAACGGAGACCGCCGCGATTGTGATTCGGTGGGTGCAAGACTTGAATGTCGGCCGGCCGACATTTGGGATCCTGGTCTCAGGTCGATCGGGGCGATGAAGACGCCTTCACATCTTGTACTTCCCCATTTCGTCGGGGTCGAGGCTCTCAAGCCACTGCTGCAGTCGATTGCTGTCGACTGAATCAGATGCGAAGTCAACAGTCTTGGCGTTGTCGATCACGGTCTCGTCAACCAGGATTGGCGCGCGCATGCGCAGCGCCAACGCAATCGCGTCGCTTGGTCGTGCATCGACGACGAGGTGCTCTCCCTTAACGGTGAGGTGAATGACGGCGAAGAAGGTGCTCTCCTGCAGGTCGGAGACCACCACACGGTCCACGGCTCCGTCCAGGTCGACGATGACATTGCGGAGTAAGTCGTGGGTCATCGGCCGAGGAGTCGCGACGTTCTCGATCTGGAGCGCGATAGCGTTGGCCTCGAAGACACCGACCCAGATCGGGAGTACGCGTTCGCCGTCTTTGTCCTTGAGGACGACGATGGGCATGCTCGTGATGGGATCAACCATCAGCCCTTTGATAGTCATTTCAATTAGCATGATTGTCACCTGGGATCAGCGCTCACGACTTCACCCCACACGCTGTATGGGCCGGCTCTTCGTATCGTGACTCGTACTGTCCGTCCGACCCAATCCTCCGGTCCGCTGCTGTCGTCGTCTTCTGGCAAGGGAAAATTCACAATCGTATTGCCGGTTGTGCGCCCCGCTACTTCAGTTTCGTGCCGCCTGCTCGTGTGGTCCACGAGCACTTCGTGGGTCGTGCCGACCAGTCGCTCGTGCAGCCCGGTCTGAATCTCACGCTGCAGCGACTGCAACGCAACGATGCGTGCCGTCTTCTCGCTCGCGGGCACGTCATCCGCGTACCGCTGTGACGCCAGTGTGTTTGGTCGTACCGAGTACTTAAACGAAAAGATGTTGTTGTACTGCACCGCTTTAACCAACGAGAGTGTCTGGTCGAAGTCCTCCGCGGTCTCGCCAGGGAAGCCAACAATAATATCGGTCGATAGGGTCGCGTTCGGAATAGCCTCGCGAACGCGAGCTGCTAGATCGAGGTATTCCTCGCGGGTGTGTCGGCGTCTCATCGCGCGAAGGAGCCGTGAGGATCCCGATTGAACCGGCAGATGCACGTGTTTGCATACGTGAGGTAGGTCTCGGATTGCCTCAATGAGTCGTGCGCCTGTGTGTCGTGGATGTGGACTCGCAAAACGGATTCGCTCAACTCCGATGATGGCGTCCACCTCTCTGAGTAGCTGGGCGAAATCACAGTCGGCGTCATCCGGCGCTCGGTAGTGATTCACGATCTGCCCGAGCAGCTGCACTTCCCGTCGGCCTGAGGCAACGGCCTCTCGCACCTCCGCAAGAATGTCGGTCTTGGCGCGCATTCGTTCGTGGCCGCGGGTGTTGGGCACCACGCAAAAGGCGCAGTGATCGTTGCATCCCTCGATGATGGTTACATACGCCTTCACAGGGTCGCTGCGCCTTGCGATACCCAGGGGGAAGGCCACGTCATTCCAAGGGTCGACGTCGACTTCGGAGCGAGTGGAGTGCGACGCCCTTTCCAGGAGCATGGGGAGCATTTTGACCCGCTGAGTGCCGACGACGACGTCGATGACGTGACCGTTGGTTCGGGTCAGCAGTGAGCGGCCTTCTTGCTGGGCGACGCACCCTGTCACGGCCACTGAGGGACGCCGGCCGGTTTCCTCGCCGAGAACCCTGATTTCGCCGAGGCGGGTGTACAGCTTGTCTTCGGCGTGTTCACGAACACTGCACGTGTTGATCACGATGACGTCGGCGTCGCGATCGTCGTTCGTTGCTTCGTAGCCAGCCTGATCGAGTAGGCCAGCCATGCGTTCCGAGTCGTGCACGTTCATCTGGCAGCCGAACGTTTCGATGCGGTATTTCTTGGCCATCTGGGTTTAGATTTTCCACCTTGACGGTTCGCCGTCTATCTTCTACTTTACGGACTTTCGCTTTCGCCGACTTTCGCCTTTCGCCTTCGCGGTGTCGCTAGCGGCGACGAAGCCGCCGGCGCCGCCCTCAAGTAGTTCTTGTGCGGTCGCCCGAAGCGCCTCGGTAATGGCGACTCCGCCAATCATCCTGGCGATTTCCTCCACACGCTCCGCGGCATTCAATCGCTCTACCGAGGTGGTGGTTCGGTCTGCGTCTACGCGCTTCTCAATGCGATATTGGCTCGTGCCACGCGCCGCGATCTGAGGGAGATGCGTAACGCAGAGCACTTGAAATCGCCCGCCCAGTTCGCCAAGTCTTCTCCCGACGACCTCAGCGACCCTCCCGCCGATTCCAGCATCCACCTCATCAAAGATCAGCGTCTTACCTGGCGCCGATCCAACTGTCAGCGTCCTCAATGCCAGCATGACGCGTGAGAGCTCACCACCAGAGGCGACTCTTGCGAGCGGCCGAAGCTCCTCCCCAGGGTTTGGTGAGACATAGAACTCGGCCTGGTCAATGCCGCGGTCGGACCACCCCTCGGGACCACTTGCGGCGTCACTGAAGCGGACCTCGAATCTGGTGCGAGCCATCGCCAGTTCGGCGAGCAGCGTTTCAATCTTGCGGGCAAATGGCTCAGCAATGTTACGGCGCCGAGTGGAAAGCTCGCCAGCAACCGACAGGTACCTGCCTTCGGCTTGTTCAAGCGCCTGATGCAGATCTTCCTCGTGTTCGCCCGCCCCGGTCAGCAGGTCACGCTCGTGCGCAAGCGCCTCACCGCGCTTGAGCACGTCCTCCAGCGTCGGGCCGTACTTGCGTTTCAGGCGTTCGAGCACCGCGAGTCTGTCCTCGACGGTCTGTAACCGCCCAGGCGATGCGTCGATGCCATCGGCGTAGTGTCGGAGGAACAGTGCCAGGTCCTCAAGTTGAGCCTTGATGTCTTCCCTGGCCTTCACATACGGAGAAAACTGCGCATCGAGCGTCGCAAGCTCAGCGATTCGCTTCCAGACGCCGCCAAGCGCCGCCAAGACGGCGCCGTCGCTGTCGTACAACGCCGCGTAACTCTCTTCGCATAGCGTCTGAACACGCTCGGCGCTTGAGAGGACATGGCGAAGTGACACCAAGTCACCGTCCTCCCCTGTTTTTGGAGCCGCATTCTCTATTTCGCCGAGTTGAAATTCGATAAGATCGAGTCTCGCCGCCTTCTCTCTGGCACCCATGCGGGAACGATCCAGTTGCTCGCGTAGCGAACGGACGTCAGCCCAGGTGTGGGCTACCTGCGAGGCCAACGCTGAGAGTGCACCGTAATCATCGACGAGCGGCAGATGCGTCAGCGGATCGAGAAGCGCCTGATGCTCATGCTGGCCGTGCAGTTCTACCAGTTGCGTCGACAGTTCGCGCAGCGCAGCCGCGGTCGCGATGACGCCATTAATGAAGGAGCGGCTGCGGCCCTGACTCGAGAGTTCCCGTTTCACAACGGTGTCGGCCCCGGCGTGTTCGAAGATCGCCTCGATGGAAGCGCGGGACTCACCAGTCCGCACAAGGTCGGCCGATGCACGACCACCCAGCAGGAGTCCGACGGCTTCCACGAGGATCGATTTACCCGCTCCCGTCTCACCGGTCAGGACGTTGAAGCCAGATTCGAACTCGACGTCGACAGTCTCGATTACCGCGAGGTTACGAATGCGCAGGACACGAAGCATGTAAGCGGAACTTCCATCGTATCATACGTTTGACAGGATTTTGGACGCGTGATACCCTCGCGTGTCTGCGCCTTCCCAGCGGCGCGCCGCCCATGCATCGGAGGCTTCGTTGTACACGTTCGGCTCCCAGGTCCTCGCACTGCAAGTGCCAGGTGACGCTAATCCTTTTGCGCGGAGCGGCGACGTTGTCACGCTAATCGCCGACACCACGCCCATCAACCAGGCGGTCCTGGTTATCCTTGTTCTCTTCTCCATCGCCTCGTGGGCGATCATCCTGCAGAAGCTGTGGATGTTTCGAGTGTTGGAGCACGAGACGACGCGGTTTCTTGAAGTGTTCCGCCGGAGCAGCAAGTTTTCGGAGGTCCAAGCTGCCTGCCAGACGGTATCTGCGACGCCGCTCGTCGGCGTATTCCAGGCCGGCTACGCGGAAATGAACGCTCAGTTTCGTGTAATGAGCGGAGCCGCCGGGGCATCATCTAAGCCTGGAGGGGCGTCCGCACGACCGACGCTGAAGAGCTTGGACGGTGTGGATCGGGCACTTATCCGCGCTGGAACCAGTGAGATCGGTAAACTGGAGCACCGCATGACGTTTCTCGCCACGACGGCCGGCGTCACACCGTTCATCGGGCTCTTCGGTACCGTGGTGGGCATCATGATCGCGTTTCAGCGCATCGGCGCCTCCGGTTCCACGAATCTCGCGATTGTAGCGCCGGGTATCAGCGAGGCGCTCATCGCCACCGCCGCCGGCCTTTTCGCCGCGATTCCCGCGCTCGTCTTTTACAATCACTTTACTCACCGCGTGAAGGATCTCTCGGCAACCATGGACGATTTTGCACTTGAGTTTCTCAACATCGCCGAGCGCAACTTCACATAGAAGCGATGCCGAAAGTCGTGTCCTCCGCGTCAAGTTCTGGTGGCCGCGGCCGGCGTGGTCGCCGGGTTGCGCCCACGCTGTCGGAAATAAATGTCGTTCCGATGGTCGACGTGATGCTTGTGCTCCTCATCATATTCATGGTGGCTGCGCCAATGCTCCAGCGCGGCGTCGAGGTGAACCTGCCTGTTGCGGGTCGCACGCAGGAGGTCGCCGGCGAGCAGGTGTTCGTCGATCTACCTGTGTCCTATCGCGACGACCGGCAAGTGTTCGTGGACCTGGAGCCCATTCGAGTCGACTTCCTCGCCGAACGGATGCGGCAACTCATGCTGAATCGCAGCGACAAACGCATCTATTTGCGTGGCGATGGGCAGATCAATCTCCAAGAGCTGTACGAGGTCTTTGACCGACTGAAGGAAGCCGGTATACAGGACATCGGCATCGTGTCGAGGCTGCCAGGTGAACAGTAACCAGAGTGAGGCTCCGCTGACCGATGTCATCGTGGCACGAGGGCGGCAACGCGAGCCATTCGGCGGGATGCTCATGTGGTCGATCGCAGCACATGCGTGCGTGGTGGGTTTGCTGCTCTTTGGTCCGATGGACTGGGGCGTGGCTGCCGACGAGGTTCCCAACCCGGTCATGACGATCAGTCTTGCCGGAGCGCCTGGCCCTCGCGAGACCGGCCTCACGCCGATGGGCGGTCGTACCGTGGAGGCGCCCCCACCTGAGGCCGTGCAGCGAGCGATGCCGCCTCCCCCGCCGCGGCCGGTCGAGCGTGTGGTGCCCGTAGAGACTCCGCGACGTCCGCGTGCGACGCCGCCCCCTGAGGAGCCGCAAGTGGGCGTCACCCGCACCGAGACCGAAGCGCGCGGCCAGGGATTTGGTCTCGCAACCGGCGGATCTGGAGGCACCGGCGTCCAGCTCGATGTCGCTGACTTCTGCTGTCCGGAGTACATCGAGCAGATGGTCACGCTGATTCAACGGAGCTGGCAGGCCAACCAGGGCGTGAGCGGGGTGACCATCGTGCAGGCTACGATCACTCGTGGCGGCTCGTTCGAGGGTGTGTTGGTCGAGCGACCGAGCGGTTTTCTCGCGCTCGATCTGGCCGCACAGCGCGCGCTGCTCACGACTCGGCTGCCGGAGTTGCCGCCGCAGTTTCCGAATCCTACGCTGACCGTTCACCTTACATTCGAGTATCAGCGGTAATGCACATGCTCACATCCCATCAACCCATGTGGAAGTCGAACACGCGGACAGGCCGGCGTCGTGCAGGCGCTCCGAGTCAGTGGCGTCTAGTACTTAGCATCGTGACCCTCTGCTCCCCCTTCGTCGCTGGGGGCATGTATGCGTCCGCACAGCAACCGTCGGAGATTGCTGTGGTGATTAGCGGCGATCCCGGTACGCCACCTCGCTACGTCGTCCCAGATTTCGTCGCACTTGATTCAGAAGCGACCGACGTGGCTGCCGAGATGGGCCAGGTGCTGTGGGACGACCTCGAGTTCGAGCGCGAGTTCTACCTGATTCCTCGCGACACGTACGCCACTGTCCCTCGGGCGAGCACGCCGGACCAGATCCCGTTCGATGCGTGGCGTGAACTTGGCGCCGATGCCGTCGTGTTTGGCACCGTGCAGCGCACGGGCGACGAGGTGCGCGTGCAGGTGCGGCTGTTCAACGTGCAGACGCGGGAGTCAGTGTTCTCGAAAGAGTACGTGGGTACGCCCGTCAATCCGCGACTCTACGCCCATACCATTTCCGACGAGATCCATCAGCACCAGCGAGCCCTGAGGGGCATCGCCCGGACCAAGCTGGCGTTCTCCTCCAACCGAAATCGGGAGCGCTTGGTCGGCACCGTCGAAGATCGCGAAGTCAAGGAGGTGTACATCTCCGACTACGATGGTGGAAACCAGCGACGGATTACGACGAACCGACAGCTCAACCTCATGCCGGTCTGGTCCCCGGACGCGCGCGCGATCGCGTATACGTCCTATCGTCGTGGCTACCCCGACCTGTTTATTGCGCTGATCTATGACGGCGTGCAGCAGGAGCCCACGGCGGGCGGCACACAGAACTGGCTGCCCATGTTCTCGCCAGATGGCACCAGTATCGTGTTTACCTCGAATCGCGACGGAAACGCCGAGCTGTACATCATGAACAGGGATGGTTCTGGTGTCCGGCGATTGACGAATCATCCGGCGATTGACACCACACCAACGTGGTCGCCCACCGGCACGCAGATCGCGTTCACGTCCGACCGAGCCGGGCGGCCGCAAATCTATGTCGTTGGTGCAGACGGCCTGAATGTTCGGCGGTTGAGCACAGGGGAATCGTACGCGGACCGGCCCACGTGGTCGCCCGCACCCTTCAACGAGATTGCGTTCGCCGCGAGCACCGGGCCGGGATACGACATCAAAACATACGATCTGGCGACCGGGGTTACGCGACGAATCACGTTCGGTGAGGGCAGTAACGAGAGCCCCTCCTACTCACCCAATGGCCGTCATATCGCGTTCACGTCGACCCGCGCGGGCGACACACAGATCTTTACCATCGGCCGGGACGGACGCGGCGTACGGCAGATCACTCGGGAAGGCAGTAACTCTACGCCCTCCTGGTCGAACTAGTGGAGATGCATCTATGAACCTGGAATTTAGGACCGGACCAACGCGTGTACGCTGGAAGGCGCTGAGGCGTGATCGAATCGGTCCCACGTTCGTGGTGACCTGCGCAATAGCGCTCGGCATAGGTGCGGCTGGATGCGCGCAACGGCAGGCGCCTCTGGAGGATTCTGCCCCACTCGGCGCGACGGCGCCGGAGGTTGCGGCGCCGGCACCTCAATTCGATGCGCCGCTTACAGAGACAGTGCCCGTCCTGTCAGAGGTGCTCTCCGGGCCGATCGCAGACGATGGCATTCTCTCCCAATCGCTAGACGAATTGAATAGTGATTCGCCCCTCTCGCCGGCCTTTTTCGGGCTCGACAGCGCAGAATTGGATGATGGCGGGCGTGCCGTTGTGGCGGCGAACGCCGCGACGCTGAAGATGTACCCGACGTGGACCGTCACGATCGAGGGGCACTGCGACGAACGTGGCACGGCGGAGTACAACTTGGCACTCGGCGAACGGCGCGCAGTTGCTGTCACAATGTACCTAGTATCACTGGGGATTGCTGCTGACAGGGTGCAAGCCGTGAGTTATGGCAAGGAGTTCCCATTTGACGCCGGTCATATCGATACAGCATGGGCGCAGAACCGGCGCGGGCACTTTGTGATCACGTCGAAGTAGTTCTCGTGTGAGAGGGGCCGGCCGTCGCCAGCCGAGGATTAACATGCAGAAGATCATTTCATGTGCGCTCGCCACCCTGCTGGCGTCTGCGAGCGTGCCATCGCTGGCCGCGGCTCAGAACCGTGAGCACCAGCAAATGGCTGCGGACGCACGGATGCTTCAGGAGCAGACGCAGCAATTGGCCATCACGCTCGCGGCACTCAATCTGGCGTTCGTAGAATCGCTTGGGTCCCTGAACGCGCGGCTGGACGAGGCGAACGAATCCGCTCGGCAAATTGCGGCCGATCAGAAGGTCGCGATTGACAGCGTCGGCGATGGCGTTCGCGTGATGCGTGAGCGTTCGAATGACACGAACGTGCGGATGGGAGAGCTTCGCGAGGAACTCGAGGCGCTGCGGCTCACCGTGCAGGCGCTCCAACAGGCGGCCATGGCGCCCCCGCCAGTATTGGATCCCGACGCACCAATTGACCCCGATGCTCCGGAGGCGCTTCCTCAGCTACTCTCTCCCCTGCCCCTCCCGTCGACCGCCGGCCTCTCGCCGACGCGCCTTTACGAGACCGCGCGAGCTGACTATTTCTCGGGTCAGTGGACCAGTGCGATCAACGGATTTGACGCGTTCCTGCGCGCGTTCCCGCGGTCGGAGCAATCTGATGATGCACAGTTCCACATTGGCGAAACGCACTACGCGCAGAACGCGTGGACGGAGGCGATTGCCGCGTACAATCGGGTCATTCAGAACTACCCCGGCACCAATGCCGTGCCCGATGCGTACTACAAACGCGGACTTGCCGAGGAGCACTTCGGCGAGATGGAGGCGGCGCGGATTTCGTGGGAGGTGGTCGCAGAGAACTTCCCCGACAGCGATGCGGGGCGACTGGCCAGGCAGAATATCGACAGACTCGGAGGGACACCGTAAATGGGCAGCGTGAACAAAGTGATTCTGGTGGGCAACCTGGGCAGAGATGCCGAGTTACGTTTCACCGCCGCCGGCGCCGCCGTCTCCACCTTGAATCTGGCCACCACGGAAGTGTGGAACGACAAACAGGGGCAAAAGCAGGAAAAGACGGAATGGCACCGGATCGTGCTCTGGGGAAAGCAGGCTGAAAGCCTCCAGGAGTACCTGGTGAAGGGGAAGCAGATTTATGTCGAAGGACGCCTGCAAACCCGCCAGTGGGACGACAAAGACGGGAACAAGCGTTATACCACTGAGATCAAGGCAGATCGGATTACGTTACTCGGAGGCGGGGGTGGCGGGCGCAGTGGAGCAGCGGACCGCAGTGGTGGCGCAGCCTATGGGGGTGGGGCGCCAGAGGCACCGTCGATGGAGCCCATTACCGACGACGACATTCCTTTCTGACTTCGTCTAACGACGGGCAAGGGGGGCGGCGTGCGCCGATGCCGAAAGTGGCCACGCCAGAATCGCCTCCGCGGTGCCAGACGAATTCCTGTGACCCAAACGCTACTGTTTGGTGTCCCTCCCATACCGATCTTCCAACCTGACGACGTCGTCGAGTTCCGGCGTGGAGACTTCCAGAACGTCGCAGTCCTCAATCGCGGTCATGCGATGTACCGTTCCCGGCGTGACATGCACGGATTCGCCAGGTTCCATGGTCCGCTTGGTCAGCGCACCATTCTGCTTAATCTCGAACAGCATTTTCCCGCAATAGAGGTAAATCGTTTCGTCCTTGCGGTCGTGGTACTGCAGGCTCAATGCATGGCCCGCTACCACGTGGAGGACCTTGCCGACGTAGCGGTCGGTTTTCGCCCAATGCAGTTCGTAGCCCCACGGTTTCTCGATCCGTGTCACGGTTGTGTCGCTCATTTCATGCTGACCTCGGTCGTCATCGTGGCTATCTGAACACCGCCAGCGACGACATCCCCGCCAAACGAATATTCATTCTTTGTCGCCCCGGAGCAGATCGGAGGCTACCCAGACCGCGTTTTGTGCGCGATCCCGCGCCTCCCGGGCGACTTCAAGTAGATTCGCCTGTTCGCTCCGCCCTGCCAGCGATATCAGCATGGGCAGATTGACGCCGGTAAGCACCTCCACGTTGTCCTGTCCGAGAAAGGTCATGGCCAACTTCGAGGGTGTGCCGCCGAACATGTCGGTCAAGAGCAGTACGCCCTTACCCTGTTCTACGCGCGCAATTGCTTGCGCAATCGCATCGCGCGCGTCGCTGGTTTCATCGTTCCACCCGATCGACACTGCCGTAAAGCTCGGCAGCTCCCCGACAATCATTTCAGTCGCGTTGAGTAGCTCGGTTGAGAGTTGCCCGTGCGTGACGACGACGATACCAATCATGCCAGCACCTTATGTGTCCCTATGAGTGACCCGTAGGCCGATACCTTTGAGCCCCGCAAGCGATCGCTTGAGTGTTTCGGCGATCATCACTGAACGGTGCCGACCGCCGGTGCAACCCACCGCAACGGTCAGGTAGGCCTTGCCCTCTTGTACGTAACATGGGAGCGCGAATCTCAGGAATGTCTCTAATTTCGCGATGAATTCCCGGGTCGCTGGATGCCGGCGCATATATCGGATCACAGCCTGATCGCGCCCAGTGAGATCGCGAAGAGCTTCGACGAAATGCGGATTCGGCAGACAGCGCAGGTCGAACACGAGATCCGCATCAAGTGGAATACCGTGCTTATAGCCGAAACTGACAAGATTGACCACCATGGTCGCCTTGGCATCACCGCCGCGGGAGATACCCATGAACGTGTCGCGAAATTCATGTACGGTCAGGTTTGAGGTGTCAAGAATCAGATCTGCCATTGAGCGAATCGAAGCAAGTTTCTGTCGCTCTTCGGCGATGCCTTCACTGACTGACCGATCCGGTGCGAGCGGATGAGGGCGCCGACTCTCACTGAACCGCCGGACGAGCGCGGCGTCGCTGGCCTCAAGAAAAATCAGTGTTGGTGTGACGATGCCGCGTGTCGTCAGCTTTCGATAGACGCGCGGAAACTGGGCAAGAAATCCGCCTTCCCGCACGTCGACGACGATCGCAACCTTCCCGACGCTGGTTTCTTCCCGAGTCGCGAGATCCACCAGGGTGGGAATCATTTGTGTTGGGAGGTTGTCGACGCAGAAATAGCCAAGGTCCTCGAGGGCACGAATCGCCTGTGTCTTACCGGCTCCGGAGAGCCCCGTCAGGATCACAAACCGACCCGTGCTGCGCGTGACTCGCGGGCCGGGTGTGGGCGACCTTCTGTTCTTCACTGTGACTTTTGTCATACGCCGGGATCGCCGCGGGAGGCTAGTACAGCACCTTGCGTTGGTTCGATGTCGGGATCTTCAGTTCTTCGCGATATTTGGCAATCGTGCGACGTGCCAGATCGAGGCCCTCGGCCTGAAGCATGGTCACGATCTTCGAGTCGCTCAGCGGCCTTTGCGGGTCTTCCTGCTCGATGATCTTCCGGATTCGCTGCTTGATCGCGACAGACGAGACTGACCCGCCATGCGAGCTCGCGATACCGCTGTGAAAGAAGTATTTCAGCTCGAACACACCCTGCGGCGTGTGCATGTACTTATTTGTCACGACGCGACTCACGGTCGACTCGTGCATACCGATGTCATTGGCGACATCGCGCAGGACCAGCGGACGCAGATATTCGATTCCATGATCGAGGAAGTCACGCTGGAAAGCGATAATGCTCGTCGCGACCTTGTGAATGGTTTTTTGACGCTGCTCGACTGATTTGATTAACCAGAGCGCCGAGCGAAACTTGTCCT
>Ga0115002_10004274_pt1 | contig 17370 bp, 14 predicted proteins | sample ArcticOcean_MG_C_8_FD_89576 | JGI IMG/M metagenome (GOLD analysis project Ga0115002, IMG submission 89576) | Marine microbial communities from western Arctic Ocean - ArcticOcean_MG_CB11_86 | ecosystem: Environmental > Aquatic > Marine > Oceanic | place: Arctic Ocean: Canada Basin | collected... | reverse complement strand
TTACGGCGGTTCATGTTCTTCAAGTACTACATCTGCAATCTCTGGCAACAATACCATCACTTTAAATACTTTAAGTGTTAGAACATATGCGGATTGTACTATTACCGTTTCTAAAACAATTTTACTGAAAAATCTGAAAAAAAGTTAAGCGGTTCCCTTACAATCACTTCTTTTACTGTCTCTTCTACTGTCTCTTCCTCAGATGATTCTTCCTCTTATAGTCCAGAATGGCAACTCATCGCCAGGCAGGTTGACAGCGATCACTTCACTGATGGCACTCATGAACTCTTTTCATCAAATGCTAGAAGCACTTTCCTGGAAAATGAGAATGATAACAGCAGTTCCACCTTCATGTCCATTGGGAAGCTGAATAAAAGCTACTATGCAGATAATGGGACATATAAATTCAAGCTTGTATGGGACGGGATGCAAGTAGATTCATTAGATAACAAATCAGTCACATGGACTCAGACTTCATGGCTTGACAATTCAACATCAACAATCCAAGGATTCCAGTAAATCGGCACATCAGGATATGACACAAACAATAATTCTACGGGCTTCTTTGGGCTTGGGGCTTCAGATTCTTCTAAATGTGTCATTGATGGGAATGGCGATATACAGGCCAACGATCATTGGTGGAATTGCGTAGGAGCTAAAAACAAACTAAAATACACCTTAACTCATAAGAAAAACTGTACTTGACTTGGGGTCCACTTCACACCTCTACATATGGGCACCTGGCAATTTATAAAAATCTTTTAAAATCTATGGTTAAAAATTCAAATTCAGGGTAATTCATCAAGATTATTTTTTGCTTCTTTTACAAGACTAATGAAGATTGCAACCTTTCTTGAAATCCAATTCAAACCTTCTTTATTTATAGCTTTTTCGTTAATAAATGTCCGTGCCCCAGAAACTGCGCATGCCCCTGATCTTATATAATCTGGAGCAGTTTCTTCATTTATACCTCCAGAAGGGATAAGATCTATGCTCGGTAGAACCATCTTCAGATTAGTCATATATGCGGGTCCTCCTATGTGTGCTGGGAATATTTTTACCATCGAAGCTCCACAATCCAAAGCCAATTTACATTCTGTAGCTGTAAAGGCACCACTATAGACTTGGACTCCTTTACTGATTGCAGCATCAATCACTTTGGGGTTGACAGTCGGTGAAACTATAAGACTACCACCGTGATCAATAACAGCTTTTACAGTATCTGGATCTAGGACAGTTCCTGCTGCTACCCAGATCTTGTCTCCCAACTGGCTTGCGATACTTTCAATTGCTTTTAGAGCCATTGGACTAGTCATTGTAACTTCTACAATGCGAGCACCTCCATCGTACATCGCTTTCGCATAAGCAACATAATCTACTTCACTCTTGACTTTAATACAAGGAACAACACCTGTAAGTTTAGTGTCTTTGATAATTTTTTCTTTTGTACTTAGTTCTGTTTCCACAGTAACTTTAATTAAATTTCTCTAACGACGAGGCCCAAAATCAGATTCTCCTTTAAGTAAATCGTCTAATTGATTAGGCTTTATTTGGGTAACGTCACCTTTTATTGTGTGTGCTAGAGCTGACAATGCTCCGCCTGTATTAATGGCGTTAAGTGTCCCTCTTTCAAGTCCAAACAACAATCCTGCTGTCCAAGCATCACCTGTACCATAACGATCAACGACTTCAAACTCATAAATATTACTTTCTAAAAAATTACCATCAGATAATACAGTAGCTCTCCATTTACCAAATGAACTGCCGTTCATTTCCCTATATGTCATGCAAATTAAACTACATCCGAATTCATCTGCGTACTTTTTTAAGATATTAAAATCATCTCCATTATAACCAAAAACTGTTTCAGAAACATTACGGTTGGTTATTAAAATATCAATATTTCCAAGTAAATTTGAGAAAGCATGTTTGGCTTTTTGGGGAGTCCAAAGGTGTTCCCTGTAGTTAATATCGAAAACATTAATGCAATTACAATTCTTTGCATTTTGGAAAAAAATTTTAGAAGCTTCTAGACAAGAATTACTCAAGCCTGGGAAAATTCCATCACTGTAAGCATAACTAACATCTTTGAGAATTGATCCCCAATCGAAATCATTTAATGTTATAGTTGAAGCGGCGCTTCCAGAACGATCATATACAATCTGTGGTGTGCGGGGATATACAGGTTCCTCAACAAAAGTAATACCCATCTTTCCACCTTCAACTACTTTGAGCTCAGACATTTCAACCCCAAAAATTTTACCTGAATTTAAAACAAAATCACCTAGTGGACCAGATGGTATCTTTGATAAAAAGGCAGTTTTCCAGCCCAGAAGAGAAAGATTCGCAGCAACATTAAACTGAGAGCCGGCAATTGTTATATTAAGATTAGAAGATGTATCTATTGGGATGCCTTTTGGAGGTGTAAAGCGAAGAAGCGGTTCGCCAAGACTAACTAGATCATAAGAATAATTTTTTTGGATTGATTTCTTCAATTGTTATCCTTTTCGGTTCCGTATCTATATATGAACCGTTCTCTTTCTTCTAATACTTTATCCGGCGCAATAAGTTTAACATTGTCTAAAACACATGCATCTAAATAAATACCTGCGGCTTTTTCAAGGATTTTAACGGCAATCAAGCCTTCATTTAAGTTTCGTGAACCTACTACAACACCGTGATTAGCTAAAAAAACAGCTGTAGAAACATCCCCAAAGGCTTCCGCAGCAGCTATACCAAGTTCAAGATGAGCTCCACCTTGAACATATTTGCTACATTGAACTTCTCCCCCAATAATTTGCGCCATGTCTTCAATTATAACTGGAAGGCTTTTATGCGTGCAGGCAAAGGCAGAAGTTTTCAAACCATGTCCGTGTATGCAAACTCCGAAATCTTTACGTTTTTTCATAACCAGTCTATGAACCTGCATTTCAGAACTTGGTATACGATCCCCAAAAATCTTTTTACCATCCCAGTCTACTACTACTAAATCTTCCTCTTTCATTTCTCCGTAATCAATACGTGATGGGGTAACAAGAATACCACCCTTAACTCGCATACCAATATTACCCCAAGTTCCTATAAAAAAGCCTAGTTCTGATAAACTAATACAAGAATCAATTAAACTTCGTCGAAGTTCAATTGTGTCATTAAAAGGTTCTACTTCAGGTAACTTAATCATCTTAATTGTATTTTTTAAAATACTAATTTTAGTGATTCCATCTCAAATCTTTTTAAAGCGATAATGTTTTAATTAAGTATGGAATAATCATTTTCTGAAATTAGATAATTTGTTAAAGATCCAATTTTGTCTATTTCAATTGTTACTTCATCTCCATCTTTCATAAATACGGGAGGTTCGCGACTATAACCAATTCCTTGAGGTGTGCCAGTTAAAATCATTGTACCAGCTCTTAAATTTGTACTTCCACTTAGAAATTCAATAATAGTCTCCACATCAAATATCATGTCAGAAGTGTTAGAATCTTGCATCTTTTGTCCATTCAATATTGTTCGAATTCCCAGTTGATTTGGATCCACAATTTCATCTGGAGTTACTATCCATGGTCCAAATGGGCAAAATGTTGCGAATGTCTTTGAACGGCTTAATTGGCCAGCACTATCTTTATTTTGCCAGTCACGTGCACTCACATCGTTAGCACAAGTATATCCTAATACATATTCAAGAGCTTCGGATTTGGAAACGTTAAAGCATGTTTTTCCTATTACTACAGCTAATTCGCATTCATAATCAACTTTTTCGCTCAGGAGTTTGCCGGGAATTACAATTGGATCATTTGGATTTTGTATAGAACCGCTATTTTTCATGAAAACAATTGGATGTTCTGGAATGGCAATTTTAGACTCAAATGCATGCTGCCTATAATTCATCCCTATACAGATGATGTCATTTGGTTCAAATGGAGTAAGCAATTTAACGATGTCTGCCGAATCGCCACTATCTTCAAAATCTTGAAAGATATCGCCGATTATTCGTGTTGTTCCATTATTTCCTTTATGGGAACCATATTGAATATTACCTTGTGAATCTATATATCTAATAAGTTTCATTAATTTTTTTATTTGTTCATCAATTTGTTTTTACAATATACTGCAAAAATTGAATTTTTTTTGTAAAGGATTTTATTAAAGAAATTAAATATGATGTTTTTCTGTTAATTATTAACTATAAACAACTTGAAAATCTGATTCACAAATTATTATTGTCAAAAAAATTTCACACTGTAGCAGTATAACCTCCATCTACAACTAGTATATGTCCAATTATAAATGATGCTGAATTGCTAGCTAGAAAAACTGCTACTCCTGCAATTTCTTCCGGTTCGCCCCATCTTCCAATAGGTGTACCAACTTTAATCATTCTCTGAAAATCAGGATTATTTTTGTGAACTTCTGTCGCATCTGTTCGAACGAAACCTGGTGCAATTGCATTTACTGTTATACCTTTGGGAGCCAATTCAGCAGCAAGAGATTTGGTTAATCCTGCAATTCCATGTTTTGAAGAAGTATAAGAGGAAATGTTTGAACGGGAAACTAATGACATAATTGAACCTATGTTTATTATCCTTCCCCAACCGCTACTAATCATTTCTGGGGCAAATTCTTGAGAAAGTGCGAAACATGAAGACAGATTTACTTCTAGTGTTTGATGCCAATCTGAGTCTGTCATCATGTTTAATGGATTACGTAAATTTATTCCTGCGTTGTTTACCAATATGTCAATTCTACCTTCCTTATTTAGAATCTTCTTTGCCATTTTTCTTACTTCAGAAATATTGCTTAGATCACATTTAATATAATCTACATCCCATCCATTATCTTCAAAAATTGCCCTTTTAATTTTAAGCTGTTTCTCTACTTTTCCATGAAGAATAACCTTTGCCCCAGTTCTGGCAAAATTTTCGGCAATCGCAAGTCCAATTCCTCGAGAACTCCCTGTAACAAGGACTTTTTTTCTTGAAATTTCGGGGAAATTTTCCAATTTTACCTTTAGTTGAAAATAAATAAGGTTAGCAGATCAAAAAAAGCAATTCTCATCTAATGAGGAATAAAGCTATTCCTGGGTAAAAAGTTATTATCATAAGAGAAAAAAATAATACAAACAGAAATGGAATAATTTCTCTGAAAACTAAACTTGGATTAGTATTAGTTACAGAGGCTGTAATAAATACTAAAAGTCCAATCGGAGGTGTAATGTTACCTATCATCAAATTGATTATCAAAATTATTCCAAAATGTATTGGATCCACTCCAATTTCTGTCATAAGTGGTAAAAAAAGAGGAACAACTATCAACATACATGCAACAGTGTCTAAAATAGTCCCAAGCAGAAGAAAAATGATATTCATAAGAATGAGTATCATTAATTTTTCGGTAGTTGCATCAAGTGTCAAAAATATAAGCTTTTGTGGAATTTGTTCAGCAATTAAAATCCATGAAAAAGGAATAGCAGCAGAGATTAAAAATCCTATCATTGATGTATCCAGTGCACAATCTTGAAGTGTTTTGTAACAACACTTCCAATCATATTGAGAATAAAGAAATTTTCCGAGATAGAACGCCCATAATACAGCAACAACTCCTGCTTCAGTAGGAGTCATTATTCCAAACCTAATGCTACCTATGATCAATACTGGTAGAAAAAGTGAAGTGGCTGAACTTTTAAGTGAATTCCAAAACTCTAAAAAATCACTGCGCTTTTTTGAGACAACATAATTTCTTTTAATCGCAAGGAAATAAATCATGATCATCATTGAACCCGCCAGCAAAATTCCAGGGATAATACCAGCTATGAACAATCGCCCAACAGATACTTCGGATAAAGAAGCATATATCAACATAGCTATCGAAGGTGGAATTATGTTCGCGAGAATAGAAGAAGAAGCCGTAAGTGCTGCTGAAAATTGTACTGAATAACCCTCTTTCACCATGCTAGGTACCAATACTCTCGATGTACCAGCAGCATCAGCACTCGATGATCCGGATAATCCTCCTAACAATAGACTGGTAACTACATTAACTTGTGCTAGTCCCCCTCTGAAATGACCAACCATGCAAAGAGCCAATCGAATTAATCTATCTGTTAAACCACCAGCGTTCATCAAATAACCTGCAGTAAGAAAAAAGGGAATTGCTAAAAGCACAAATTTAGAACCACCAGTTACAATATTATGTACAACTGCTGGTGCGGGTAACAAATCACCGGTCCAAGTCGCAACAAATGCTCCAATAAGTAAAGAATAAATAATTGGAACCCCAATTATTAATGATGATAAAACGACAATACACATAATGATGCTAGGACTTATATTTGTAAACTCAAGTTTTGAAAGATTACTTAAAATAAAATATGTTACTATCCCGAGAATTACGCATATAAATTTTTTTAAACAGTCGCTGAAATTTTCAGATTTTGCAAAAACAAAAAAAACTAAGGCGCTAATCGCACTAAAAGGAATTAGGAAATATCGAATAGAATTTGGCCATTGTAGACCTGGTAATAAACCACTTGAAATTTTAAATATTTCCAACCCATTTAAAAGTAATGTAACTAAAACCGTGACAATTATGGTACCAATTAAATAGTCTAAAATTTTCTTCCATGAAGTAGGAATATTATTATATAAAATTCCTATTGAAACTTGATTGTCAAGTTTTAGACCTAAAGGCAACCCAATGAATATTAGCCAAGTATAAAAAAGTACACCTAATTCTTCAGTCCATGTAAGAGAGCTATTAAACACATATCTCGCTATCACTCCCACAAAAACATCAGAAACTATTACTAGTAAGCAAACGACAATTAAAAATCTAAAAACTTTTTCAACTTCATCCAAAAAGTTTTTTATGATCAATAACATGTTTTTAAAGTGTATTAATTTCTTTAAACATAATATTGAATTATTTGCCAGTCCAATTTGCGTCTCTCTTTTCTAAAAACGCTTTTGGACCTTCTCCGCTTTTCCAGTCCTCACTCTGATGAAGTTTTTTTTCTGCATTATTATATAAATTCCAAGATGAGAAACTTATTTCTTCAGACTCATTCAAAGGTAAATCCAAGGATGAATAAACAAGATTTCGAGTTAATCTAACAGCAATAGGAGGAGCATTATTGATTTGTTCTGCTTTTTCTAAAGCTTTATTTAACAAATCATCGGATTTTACTATTTGATTAATAAGACCAAGCCGTAAAGCCTCCTTTGATGATAAACGCTTGTCAGTTAATAGCATGTCCATTGCAATTCTTTGGGGTATTTGCCTTGGCAATCTAAACGGACCACCATCGCCAGGGAAACTTCCAGCATTTTTCAATTCAGGGAGACCAAAAATAGCATTTGTAGTTGCAATAATAAGATCACAGCAAAGAGCAATTTCGAATCCTCCTCCTAGACAATAACCATTAACAGCAGCAATTATTGGCTTTTCAGTCATTTTTTTCCAAATTCCTTTATGAGTATTCCAGTCTTCACGTTTTGCATCGGGATTCGAAGCCATCCACTTAAGATCTGCACCAACACAAAATGATTTTTCACCAACACCTGTTAGAACAGCAGTCCATAGCTCATTGTCATTTTCAAATTCATCTATGGCTTTGTTAAGCGCATCAACTGTCGAAGGCGTAAAGGCGTTTAAAGACGCGGGGCGATCTATACTAATTAAAACTGTTCGACCATATTTTTTGATTTTGATATCTGAATTTTTCACTTTGCTTAAGGTTTTTTAAATTATATTATCTAATTAAATTTTTTGGTTTAGTTAATAAGATCATCTCTGACTATCAAAACTGTTTTTCTGACAGATCTCTCGAAACTGCCAAAAGGAACAAGGGTTATCTCCACTTTTACCCTTAATATGTTTCTGATTTTTTCTTGGACTCTTTCAATTAGGATGTCGTGTTTTAGATCGTTAAAATTTTTACTAAGTTCTGCAGTTATTCTTAGTGGTGGTGTTGCCAAAGGAGGAGCTCTGTCAAGATGAATTTTAAGAGCTCCAGATAATTCTTCAGAATATTTAGAAATTATGTTTTGTATTGCTGATGGATATATGTTGACTCCCTTTACAATTAGCATATCGTCAGCACGTCCTAGAACTTTTATTCTTGGTCCAGGAATACCACATTCACATTCATCTGTAAAAACCTGAATAATATCATTCATAGCATATTTCAAATAGGGAGTTGCTTCTTTCTTTATTTCAGTAATAACCATATTTCCAATTACACCATCTTTGATTTCAAGTGGTTCATTTGTAACAGGATCTATTATATCTTCCCAAATACCACAATCAGAACCTAAGACATGCATGCCATGGTAATCATTTGTACCACAAGAAATATTTGCAAATTGATTTGCAGGTCCGTATAAATCATATATTGGAGCATCATATGCATTCAAAAGTTGATTGCGAACATCCGTTAATCCTGCACCAGGTTCTCCACCTGTGATAATTCTTCTAAATCCTAAATCAGAAACGTTTTTCCCAGTAATACTCGGCACCTTCTCAATCATATATTTTAAAAAAGAAGGTGTTCCAATAAGCGTATCTGGTCTAGCAAGTTTAGTATATTGAATCAATCTTTCCGTCCCTGCTTCTGCTCCAACTGGAATTACCCTTATTCCCATCTCTGCAAGAATTGGCAATAATGAAGTAGCAACAAAATTTCCCAATCCGAAACCCCACATAATACTATCTCCTTTCTTTAAGCCTGTGAATTTCATAACTCGTTTGACAAGAGTTGTGTGTACTTTAAAGTCGTTTTTTGTAAAACAGTAAAATGATGGATTACCTGTGGTCCCAGATGTTGAATAGACATATACAACTTTTTCTAAAGGTGCACACATGTGACTCCCAAATGCATGACTACTTATTTTCATGGAATCATTTTGGCAGTCTCTAACTATTTTTTTGTCCATTAAAACGGGTAAGTCCTTCCATTTTTGCAACGAATCAATTCTGTCTATAGAAATTTTATTTTTTTCAAATAATTTTCTAAAAAATAATGAACTATTTTTACAATATGCTAATTGTTTTTTTAAATAAAATAGTCTTTTTTCTTCAAATTTTTTTAACATTGTTTTTGTTTAACGAAAAACTTACATAACAATTAACAAGAATTGTCTGCTTTTAACTGAAAATATTTGATATTAGGTTTGCTTTCTTTGATTTGTAATGTTTATTTTTTATAATAATTTCACAAATTTCATTAATTCCATCATTTACAAATTCAAATGGTCCATTTTCTATCCACGAGTTAATAAGTTTTTTCTGGCATACAATTGCATTTGGATTCATTTCTGAAAGTCTTTTGGCAAGTTTATTTGTAGCATCATCTAATATATTATAGTCTACAGAATGACTGATTAGTCCCCAACTTTCAGCCTCAATCCCAGAAATTTTTTGCCCTAAAATAGTCAGTGCTCTTGTCTTAGCAAGACCAATATAATTTAGCAACAATGCTGTTTCATAACCTGCAGCTGCCCCTCTAGAGACTTCAGGCATTCCGAATATTGCATCTGACTTTGAAATTGAAAAATCAGCTACCATAACGAGCAATAAACCACTTCCTAAAGCATATCCATTAATTTTGGCAATTACAGGTTTTGGGTAATTTCTTACATATTTAAGAAATTCGTGTTCCATTGAAACTAATTCATTGATCTCTGAATCTGATAATCTCGATATTTCTTTGATATCAACTCCAGAACAAAAAGATTTATTACCCTCACCTGTTATCACTACTACATGGACAGAAGGATCTAATCTTATTTCTTTTAATGCTTTTAAAAGTTCATTTCGCGTTTCTCTATCTAAAGCGTTTAAAACCTTTGGTCGGTTAATAGTTAGCTCAACTGTTCTTTCATTGGTCTTTGTTTTATAAATCATGAATTTCCTCAGTAATCGATGACTTATTTAATCTCTCCTGAAGCATGAAGCTCAGCGATCAATTTTTTTGAAATACCCATCTTGCTTAACACCAAATCAGTATGCTCTCCATGCTTTGGAGCTGGTTTAGGTTGAACTTTTTGGTTTTCAGATAGTCCAAATGAATTTGATGGGACTTTTATCGAGTTTTGACCTGGTTTATTTATTTCAACAAACAAACCTCTTTCCGAAACATGGGGGTCACTAATTACTTCTGAAAGATCGTGAACTGGCATGCACGGGACATCAAATATTTTAAACTTTTTGATCCAGTATGCTTTAGTTTTCTTACTTAATTCAAAATTTAACTCTGTGTTAATTTCTCTTGCAGATTGACTTCGATTGGCTCGTGCATCTTTTAAATTAACTTTTCCTATTGCTTCACAAAAATTACACCAAAATTTATCTTCTGCTGCGCCAATGCTTAAAAAGCCATCACAAGTTTTGTAAATGCCATAGCCTGGTTTGGAGCCAACCCAATGATTATCATTAGGTCTTATATATCTATCAGGATCTGGTAAATTATTTGTTGCAAAATACTCTGCAAAAGGTTGTGTAAGCCAGAAGATGCTTCCTTCAAACATTGCTATGTCTATATATTGACCTTTTTTACTTTTTGTTCGCTGAAAAATAGCGGAAACAATAGCTAAAGCTGCTCTCTGACTTGATTCAAAATCTGCTATTGGTACAGTAGGTTCAATTGGGAATCCATCTTTTTTTTTAGATAGACCTATTACACCTGAAAGAGCTAGATAATTAACATCATGTCCAGAAAAATTACTATATGGACCGCATTGTCCATACCCGCTAATAGAACAATAAATAAGTTTTGGATTTAGTTTGCAGAGTTTTTCATATCCTAGACCTAGCTTTTTCATTACTCCAGGCCGAAAACTTTCTACTAAAACATCTGCCTTAGTAACAAGTTTATTGAATATTTCAACTGATTTTTTACATTTTAAATTAAGTTTTATACTTTTTTTATTTCTATTAATTATCTGAAAAGCATATCCTAAATCATCTTTTTTTGGGCCCATTGAACGAAAATAATCGCCAAATTTAGGTTCCTCTATTTTGATTACTTCTGCACCAAAATCAGCAAGTATTAAGGTGGCATAACCTGGCATTAATCTTGTTAAATCTAAGACAGTAATTTGATCCAAAGTTTTCATTAATTATTTTGGTCCTTTGAAATTTCACGAGCAAGAATAATTCTTTGTATTTGATTTGTTCCATCATAAATTTGAAGTACTTTCGCATCTCTGAACAACATTTCTATTGGACTAACTTTTAAATATCCATAACCTCCCAATATTTGTATAGCATCTGTTGCATGTTTCATTGCGTTGTCGGAACAGAATAGTTTTGCTCTTGATGCTTCCCTCGAACAACGCCTATTTTGAGATCTAAGATGTGCTGCCTTATACATCAACAATCTTCCAGCCTCAATTTCTACATCCATATCCACTAGCATCCATTGAATAGCCTGAAAGTCCATTAATGGACGTTTGAACTGAGTTCTGATAGATGAATACTCACTGGAAATTTTTAAACAACTCTTTGAAATTCCAATTGCTTGAGCAGCCACATCGGTTCTCGTTGCATCGAAACAATTCATAAGTTGGGGGAATCCCTTTCCTTCCTCTCCCAAAATGTTTTCTTTTTTTAGCTCCAAATTGTTAAATGTTAATGAAACTAGAGGCATACCTTTTAATCCTAATTTTTGTTCTTCAGGTCCAATTGTTATTCCTGGTGTAGTAGGTTTTACAATAAACAAAGTCATCCCATTTCTTGTACCAAGTTTTTTATTCGTATATGCAAGTACAAAGATGAAGTCACAAATGTTACCAAAACTAGTGTAGGCTTTAGAACCATTTAAAATATATAAATCTTTTTCCAGTTCAGCAGTTGTTTCTAGAAGAGAAAGATCTGATCCTGCGTTCGGCTCAGTAACACCCAATGCTGCTATCCCATCACCATTTACGATTCGAGGTAGTAATTCTTTTTTTTGGTCTTCACTGCCAAATTTATTAAGGAGCATGATATGAGTTCGCATTGCACCTATCGTAGATGCTACGGCAGGAGAAATACTGGCTATCTCTTCTGTGGTTATTACACTAGAAACCGCATCTGCTCCAGTTCCGCCTTCATTTTCAGGAAGTTCTATTGCAATAATACCCATATCTCCTGCCTTCTTAATAATATCGAAGAAGAATTTATCCTCTTCATCAATTTGTTTTGCCCTTGGCGCTACTATTTCCAAGGCAAAACGAATTGCAGAATCTCTAATTGCTTTATAATCGTCTTCAACAAGAATTTTAGAATAATCCATATTTAAACTATTAAATTGTTTTATAAATTTTCCAATCTGAATTCAGCAATCGATATAAAACTTCCACAACCCAGTTATTCCCATATGGCATTATATCTTGTTGCGGAAAGCCTCCAATGTTCCAGCTTTTCCGGACTCTTCCCCAACTACCATGAAGTAATATCCCACCAATACTTAAATAGTTTTGAAATATTTCCTCCAAAGTACCTTGAATAATATTTTGATAACTATTTTTCAAATCCGGTCTAATTCTGATTAACCTTACTAAAGCATTTGTTACAATTACCGCACTACAGGAATCCCGAGGTATTTCATCAATATCAGGATCATCGAAATCGTAAAATGGCACAAAATCTTGAGGAATTTTATTAATATACCATTCAGTTAGCTTTAAGGCAGCTTCAAGATATTTGTTTTCACGAGTAGCCTCATAAGCATTAGTAAAATTGTGAATCCCCCAAGCTTGGCCCCTTGTCCAAGTAGAATTATCAGATTTACCTTGACGAGTAAGAAGTTTTATAGGATCTCCTGTTTTAGGGTTAAATTCAACAGCGTGAAAAGTGGAGCCATCCTCACGAATTAGACCCGAATTAAGAATTGTGTCGTTACATTTGATAATTGGTTCGCTAAACTTTGTGTCCCATTTTGCGGCCCAATAAAAACATTGCGCAGCAAATGGCATATCAATATATAGGACTAGATCCTCTGCGTGCTGAAAAAAAGCCCCGGGTACTGGTTTATATGAAGCCATTAGATTGTCTACTGCTGATAAAGCCCAATTTTTAAGTTCGTTATCACCAGTTATTTCATATCCTAAGCAAAGACCATAATATGTTTCTAATCCTGCATCCGCATAAGGAAGTGGTCTGGAAGAAAGAAAAGGACCAATTTTTCTGGCAATATTTAACGCATGTTCTCCAAAAAAATCTTCCTTTGTATAATCATAAATAAGCCAAAGTCTGGCCGCCAAAAATCCTACCCAAGGGAACCCATCCCAAGCCATTGGATAATAATCTGATACTGGATCATACCTGCCAGTTCGATAATTAAATCTAGGGAAAACGTCTGTCCCATCAACATATAAATCTTTGATAATTAGCCTTGCTCCGTCTATTATTTGTTCAAATCCTTGTTCAACTTTTGTTTTAAAATTTGTACTTTTTGTTTTTTTCATAATAATAAATTAAGAATTATGATTAAAATTACTATTATCTTATTCAGTAAGAAAATACCACTCCATCAGAATAGAGCTCCTTTATTCTTTTTTTACTATAGCCTAGATCGCTAAGGATCAGTTCTGTATGCTCACCCAGAGAGGGCGGACTACCCGATATAGATGCTTTGGAAGGCTTTATTTTATATGCCACGTTAACAATTTTTCTCTTACCTACTCCTGGTATTTCTTTTTCAACAAACATATTTCGAGCTATTATTTGAGGATCTTTTGCCACTTCGTCAACTCTTTTAGCTAATTCGCACGGCACACCATTTTGCTGGAGATATTTTACTGTTTCAAACGCATCAGTTTTCTTTGAAAACCATTCATTTATAGATCTATAAACTACATCCCTATTTATTCTTCGGTTTTCTAAGCTTGAAAATCGTTCGTCCAGTAACCAATCATTCCGTTGTGTTGCTTTGCATAGTTTTGCCCAATTTTCATTTGTTGCGCAATGAATAGCAATATGTCTATCTGTTACTTGGAAAATCCCGAATGGCACGACAGTATCATCTGTTTTTCCTCTTCTAGTGAGTTTTATTTCTCCATTTGACCACAGATAATGTTGAAGGGTAGCCTCATCTCCTTCTACTATGCAGTCAAGTAAACTAATATCTATATATTGCCCTTTTCCAGTACGGGTACGATCAAATAAGCTTGCGCATATTGCTCCAACTGCTTTATCAGCCGCAATATTATCTGCAATCATATAACGAGTTTGAACTGGTCCTGAGTTTGGCTCACCGGTTAGTTCAGTGACACCTCCAAGAGCTTCTACTAAAGGACCAAACCCTGGTCTATTGCTATACGGACCAGATTGACCGTAAGCTGAGATTGAACACATTATTAAACCTGGATGTATTTTACTAAGTTTTTCGTAATCTAAACCGATACGTTCCATTGACCCTGGTCTAAAATTTTCAACGATTATATCAGATTTAACACAAAGCGAGGATACTGCCTTTAAACCTTCTGGATGTTTTAGGTCAACACTGATACTTTTTTTACCACAGTTCTGTTGTGTAAAAAACCCACTTAGACCAGATTTGTCCAAAAAGCCAATGCCTCTCCCACCATCTCCAGTATGAGGACGCTCCACCTTAATAACTTCCGCTCCTAAGCTTGACAATAACAATGCTGTATGAGGTCCAGCCACAAATTGGCCAAATTCAACAACTTTTATTCCTCTAAGTAAACCACTTCTGTTAACACTATTTACCATGACAAATTACTATTTAATAGGAAATTTAAAAAAGTTTCATATTATGTTTTTCAATTTCAAAATTAGTAGCTTTAAATTTTATAAGAAAGATATCTTTATTAAAATTAAAACTCAACTTCAAAAATTACTTTTTTTGTTTTTAATTGATTGATATTGAAGGGAATAGTCATCCAATAAATTCAATTTACTACAGGTAATAATTATTGGATATCTCTAATCAGATAAAGGAATCTATTACTACTAAAAGCAAAAGACTTAGGGTATGTGAGAGTGAGTAAAATCGAGCTCATTCTCTTTTTTTATCCAGTCCTAATACTTATATTATGATCCGAATAAAGTTGATTCTAAAAAAATATTTCTATAAATGAACGTGATTATTCTAAATCAAAACATTATTTAATTTTTTGTAAGAACAATCAACCCAGCGAAAACAAAAAGGCAGTTACGATATATAATATTGTAACTGCCCTCTTGCATATTTTTAAAACTTAAAATGAGGGTGTTTTAAAGGCACACCCTGCCAGCCCTAGACTAAATTTAAATTAAAAAAACAAAAGATTTTCATCTCCAAAAGATTACATGATCACTTGGTGTCAACAATTCTCTGAATCATTTTCATTCCACCTACTTTAGGTGCCCATTGTTTCCATATTGGTAACATAGCTTTTGCCCAGGGCCCTTTTTCGGGTCGATGCACTTTGGCGCCTTTCGCCACTGCCTTAGCAAGAGCTAAATCGTCATTATAACCGAGAAGATTATTTTGAAATGGAACAATCTCATCTGCACTTTTTTCAAAAGCCACTTGTTGGGTATAACTCATTTTGTCCCATACTTGGGTACCAACTACAAGTGCACCAATTGAATAAATATGACCAAGTTCTGTAAAATGATCAGCGATCTCATACAATTTTGCTGACCAGTAGCTAGACTTAGAATTATCAAGAAAATCAATCACTCCTGTTTGAAGAGAATTTGGTACTTCTGGCCAAGATATAGGAGTTGGGTTTGCACCGACTGTCTTCCAAACATCAATATGTAAAGGACTTTGTATAACACGCATCTTTTTCCCTGAGACATCGCTTGGCTTTATTATTGAAAATTTCCCCATTGGATGTCTTACTCCGTTAACCCAGTATCCAAGTACATGAAATCCATGTGGCTCATATTTGCGAGCCAGTTCTTTACCGATCGGACCTTGATAAACATTATAAGCGTGGTCATCATTTCTAAAAATAAATGGCATGTCAAAAATCTGCCCTTCAGGTACCCATCCACCTAAAACAGATACATTAATAATTGCACCTTGAACAGAACCTAATCTGATTCCTTCAGCCATTTCTTTCTCACCCCCGAGCTGCGAAGATGGAAATACCTTAATATCTATTTCACCACTAGTTCTTTGACTTACTAATTGACTAAACCTTACCATTGCAATTGTATTTGGGTGGCTATCATTAACAACAGTACCCATTTTTAACGTCATAGAACCCGCATAGCTGGTTCCAAACATAAATAATGTTGAAACGATAGAAAAAACTATTAAATATATTAACCTTAGATAGAATTTATTCATCTCTATACTCCTAATAATAATTTTAACTAAGCTACATTGCAAACCATTTTGAAATGTATCTATTTGATTTTATTAACTATTCACGCACTGGTAAATTGTTAATAAATCTAATATATCATATATATTTGATATATTAGTGAGAGTATATAATAATATAAAAGAGTGTCAAGTCTTTTTTTACAGCGGTTAAAAAGCCGATTACTTTTACAATAATATTGATTTGCATGGAAACTATCAGATATAACGAAGAAATACGGATAAAAATTGCATTGTATTGGAAAGTGCTGGAAAGAAGTATGTTGGAGATGTATAGGAATCTCCATTGTGGACAAATACACCATCTGTAATACCCACCACTAATCCGTTGGAAAATCTGACATTGTGGAGATTTACAACATACCTTTAGGAGTGGTGATGGGAAATCTTACTGACACAAATTAAAATAAATCAATTATTATATCAGTATCAGGAGAATGGATTTCACGTTCCGCAAATAACGATCCTTGAGAGCCAAAATAAAATAAAAGTTAACAAGTTTTTAAGCAATTAATGTTTTGTCAATGACCAAAATGTTACTATTTTGTTATCCACCTTTATTTTATAATATAAGTTATTTATCTTATAATTTCGTAATGAATTTATTCTGCAATATTAGTTTTACAAGTGAGTATACGCTATGCTAGTGGAAAAAGTAGTTTGCTACATTTATTAGAATTGGACCATGTTGAGCCAACTATTTGGTGGCATATTTAGGTGTCCACATAGGTGTCTATCAGCCCTGATATTCAGTGCATAAGTAACGTCTTTTATTTGGCCCGCACAAGACGAAAAATGTGCCAATTTTGTGCCATTAGCTTACAAAATCAGGCCATATTAGGGGATATGTGGCAACAGTGAAGAGCAATCATCTTACTGATATTATTATCCTTGTTTGTTGCAGTCTTTCCCTGTTTACCTACTATCAAAGTTTGCGGTACTGAGGGTCGCAGGTTCGACTCCTGCCGGGTGCGCCAGCAGTTATAACTTCCAAATATTAATCTTATTGAGAAAAAATGTCATCAGCATTAAAATACGGTATGAAG
>Ga0115002_10004273_pt1 | contig 17372 bp, 13 predicted proteins | sample ArcticOcean_MG_C_8_FD_89576 | JGI IMG/M metagenome (GOLD analysis project Ga0115002, IMG submission 89576) | Marine microbial communities from western Arctic Ocean - ArcticOcean_MG_CB11_86 | ecosystem: Environmental > Aquatic > Marine > Oceanic | place: Arctic Ocean: Canada Basin | collected... | reverse complement strand
CTGGAGCTTCTTCTTCAGCTGGAGCTTCTTCTTCAGCTGGAGCTTCTTCTTCAGCTGGAGCTTCTTCTTCGGCTGGAGCTTCTTCTTCGGCCGGAGCTTCTTCTTCGGCTGGAGCTTCTTCTTCAGCCGGAGCTTCTTCTTCGGCCGCAGTGTCGTCGGTCACCGCTTCATCGTCGGTAGTTGTTTCATCTTCCGGTGCGGTTTCTTCGGCGGCGGGTTCTGGCGGCGGCGGTGGTTCTTTGGGTGCTGTCAGCGCCGGCGGTTCGCTTGCGGTTCCGAAGCGGTTCTTCTTGACCTTGTCGATCAGCACGGCGACCTTGTCTGTCGGCAGTGCACCGACGGACATCCAGTAGTCAACCCGTTCCATATCGAGTGTGACTCGCTGCGACTTGTCTGGAACCATCGGGTCGTAGTGCCCGACATCCTCGATCGACTTACCATCACGAGGCGACCGGCTGTCCATGACGGCAATACGGTAGAAGGGTAGGTGTCGGCGTCCCAGTCTTTTGAGTCGAATTCGAACGGCCACGCGTCTCTCTCCTGTGATCCAATGTACCTGAGCGAAGTTTCACCGGGACCGGGATCCCGGGGAATATTTGATTACAAATGCGTCGTCTCATGATCGGCCAGATTTTGGGCGATCGATGTGTATTGTCTAGTGTGACAGGCGAAGGCCTTAGCGGCGATTCCTGCGGCGTGCTTTCCGAGCTTTTTTTCGTTTCTGTCTTTTCTGGTTTTTGGCTACACCGGTGTCGACCGGTCCTCGTTTGCTGCGTGTTTTCTCTCGTCTGAGCTGTGCAGCGGGATCGAGCATACCGCCGTCGGACATGCCTTTGACGGCTTTCATGCGGTCTTTCATACCCATTCCGGCCATTTGCTGCATCATGCCGGACATGGCATCGAATTGTTTGATGAGGTTATTTACGTCGGCGGGGTCACTTCCGCTACCACGGGCGATCCGATTCCGTCTGGCGCGGTCGATCCGATCGGGATTCGAGCGTTCATCGGGAGTCATCGAGCTGATCATTCCTTCGATCCGTGTCAGGTCGGCTTCGGGGTCTTCCATTTCTGAGTTGTCGTCGATCATGCCGCCCATGCCGGGGATCATTTTCATGATCTCACGGATCGGGCCCATCTTTTTCATCATCTTCATCTGTTTGCTGAAGTCATCGAGGGTGAACTTGCCCTCGAGCATCTTCTGCTGTTGCTCCAGGGCTTCTTCTTCGTCGATTTGTTCATGGGCGCGTTGAACGAGTCCGACGACATCGCCCATGCCGAGGATGCGATCGGCCATGCCTTCGGGCCGGAATTCTTCGAGCCGATCGAGTCCTTCGCCGACGCCGATGTACTTGATCGGCACTCCGGTGACGGCCTTGACCGACAGTGCGGCTCCGCCGCGGGTGTCGCCATCGAGCTTGGTCAGGATGACTCCATCGACTTCCAACGCGTCGTTGAAGGCTTTGGCGCTGTTGACGGCGTCCTGGCCGGTCATGGCATCGCAGACGAGCAGCACCTGGTGCGGCTGGATCTTGCGGTCGATGTCCTCGAGTTCGCTCATCAACTCGTCGTCGACGTGCAGTCGGCCGGCGGTATCGAGGATCACAACTCGGATTTCCGGGTTGGCCTTGGCCTGTTTCAGTCCGTTGCGGCAGACGGCAAGCGGGCTACTGTCTGCCGTTTCGGTGTAGCAGGGCACGTCGATCTGGTCGGCAATCACCTGCAGTTGTTCGATCGCAGCGGGTCGTTGCAAGTCGGCGGCGACCAGCATCGGCAGGTGCCCCTGTTGCTTGAGCAGTCGGGCCAGCTTGCCGCAGGTGGTCGTTTTGCCGCTGCCCTGCAGGCCACAGAGCATGATCACGGCCAGGCCGTCGCGGCGGATCGGCAGCGACGCGTCGACCGGACCCATCAACTCGACCAGCTCCTGGTGCACGATCCCGACGATCTGCTCGCTGGGCCGAATCGACTTCAGGACCCGCTCACCGAGTGCTTGTTCGGTAACCCGTTCGACAAAGGCATTGGCAACGTCAAAGTGAACGTCGGCTTCGAGCAGCGCCTGGCGCACCTGCCCCAATCCCTCGCGGATGTTCCCTTCGGTCAATCGAGACCGGTCGATGAACGACAGAGCACCTTTCAGGCCGTCTGTGATGCCTTCGAACATGGCGACTGAAAGCGGAAGGACGAGTTGGAAAGAAAAACCCAGCGATTCGAAGAACTCGTCGCCCGCCGCTGGACTCGTTCGCCCGAGACGTCGGAGGTGACCAGTGTCGACGCCGTCGGTAAAGCGTCACTAGGTCCAGCCGGTCGCTTGAACGGCATCGAACGCATCGAAGCGACGTCGACAGAGGCATTCTAAGGCACACTCCCGATCATGACAACGCCTCGGACCACTCACACGCTCCACTAATGTCTGCTACACTGGGGCGTTCTGTTGCCCGTTTCGGGCAGCCAGCGGCATAGACGGCCGGCACAAACGACTTGTACCCGGGGGCTGGGTTACCGATGGACCAATCCACCGCATCATCGAGCGATTGCGAGAACCGTTCCGGCACTGTCAACCTGTTTGATGTTGTTTGGAACCAGCACACCGTCGGCCACCTGGCTTCGGGGCAGACTCAGCTGTTCATCGGCCAGCACCTGGTGCACGAGGTGACCAGTCCTCAGGCCTTCGGGATGTTGCGGGACCGTGGTTTGTCTGTGAAGTACCCCGAGCGGACTCTGGCGACGGTCGATCACATCATCCCGACCGACGATCAGGCTCGGCCATTTGCCGACGGTTTGGCCGAGCAGATGATGTCGGCGATCGAACGGAACTGTGCTGAGTTCGGAATCGAGTTATTGGGCCTGGACGATTCGCGTCAGGGCATCGTCCACGTGGTCGGCCCCGAACTGGGTCTGACTCAGCCCGGTATCACTCTAGTGTGCGGAGATTCTCATACCAGCACCCACGGAGCCTTTGGAGCGATCGCCCTGGGCATCGGTACCAGCCAGGTCGCTCAGGTCCTGGCCACCGGCACATTGGCGATGAACCGGCCGCAGGTTCGTCGGATCGAAGTGACGGGTCGTTTGGCTGACGGTGTGTTTGCCAAGGACGTGATCCTGTCGATCATTCGTCAGTTGGGAGTGCAGGGTGGCGTCGGTTATGCGTATGAGTACGCTGGCGAGGTCTTTGATACGATGGGCATGGAAGAGCGGATGACGGTGTGTAACATGAGTATCGAGGGAGGGGCGCGTTGCGGGTACGTGAACCCGGACCACAAGACGGTGGAGTACCTTCGAGGCCGTCCGGCGGTACCAGAGGGTGAGGAGTTCGAGCGGGCTGCGGCGTGGTGGTTGAGTCTGGCGTCGGGTCCGGAGGCGGACTTTGACGACCGGGTGACGATCGATGGGTCGGCGGTCGAACCGACAGTGACCTGGGGGATCAATCCGGGTCAGAGTGTGGGAGTGGGCGAGTTGTTGCCGGCGGCCGAGGAGTGTTCGATCGAGGAGCGGGCCGGGGTTGAGGAGGCTCTTGAGTTCATGGGGCTGGAAGCGGGCCAGCCGATCCGCGGTCAGTCGATCGACGTGGCCTTCATCGGGTCGTGCACCAATTCCAGACTGTCGGACTTGCGTCAGGCGGCCGCGATCGCCAGCGGTCGTCGAGTGGCCGATGGGGTCCGGGCACTGGTCGTGCCCGGCAGCCAACAGGTCGCCGAAGAGGCCGAAGCTCTGGGTTTGGATCGAGTATTCATCGAAGCTGGATTCGAGTGGCGTGCGGCAGGTTGCTCGATGTGCCTAGCAATGAACCCCGACAAGCTGGAAGGCCGCGAGATGTGTGCGTCGTCGAGTAATCGCAACTTCAAGGGACGACAGGGAAGCCCGACCGGGCGGACCCTGTTGATGAGCCCTGCGATGGTTGCCGCTGCCGCGATCGATGGACATGTGACCGACGTCCGAGAATTCACTTCAGCTGCGGTTTGAATTTGTTGTTTTCGAGTTGCCGAGCTGCGCACTCCCTGTCAGAACAGTTTCCAGAAACGCCGAGAATATCGCCATGTCCAACAGCCAGGTCATTCGACTCAGCGGCACTGCGATTCCGTTGTTGCTCGACGACATCGACACCGATCGGATCATCCCGGCCCGGTACTTGAGGTGCGTGACGTTTGACGGGCTGGGTGAGCACGTCTTCGAGGACGACCGGCAGCAGGACCCCGGTCAGCCGTTCAACAGCGACCGGTTTGCCGGAGCCAGCATTCTGGTTGCCGGCCGCAACTTCGGCTGCGGATCGTCGCGCGAGCACGCTCCTCAGGCCTTGATGCGTTGGGGCCTGCAGGCGATCGTGGCCGAGTCGTTTGCAGAGATCTTTTTTGGCAACTGCACGGCGCTTGGGATTCCGACGATGACACTGGATCGAGAGCAACTCGAGAGCCTGTCGTCGGCCGTCGAGGCCGATCCGACGATTGATGTCACGGTCGATCTCGAAGCGGTCACGGTGGCCTGGGGTGATGTGATTGCGGAGGCCGGGTTGCCTGAGAGTGCTCGGACGGCACTGGTTTCTGGGGAATGGGATTTCCTGAGCCAATTGTTGGCCAATGACGCGGCGATCGGTCAGACGGCCGGATTGATTCCTTACCTCAACGGTTTCGGCAGTGGATGAGTGAGTTGGAAGAGGCCGGATCGAGTCGGCGGCAGTTCTTGGTTCCGGCACAAGCCGGGTCCGATACTGTTGGGGTGGATGGGGCCGAGCCGACGGTCGATGAGGTTGAGATTCCGTCGGCTGGCGACACGTTGCGGATCCAGACCCAAGCGATGGCCTGTCAGTTCGCCGTGTTTCTCGAGGCCGAACGACGCGAACTGCTTGAAGCGGCATCGTCTGTCCTGGAGAGTGTCCATGATCTTGAAGCGTTGATGACCGTGTACGACTCGAACAGCCCGATGGCTCGGGCGAATCGGGATGCGACCGAGCGGGATGTGGTGCTCGAGGAGACTCTGTTCGAGGTGGTTTCCTTGGCTTGCCGGATGGCAGTCGAGACCGATGGAGCGTTTGACCCGACGATCGGGCCTCTGATCGAGTTGTGGCGGGCGGCTCGGGAATCGGGCCGTATTCCCGACGATGTGGACGTACAGCGTGTGCGTCAATCGGGAGGCCTTGGGGATGTGGTGATCGATATCGCGGCGCGGTCGATGCGATTGAATCGTGATGGCGTGGAGTTGAATCTTGGTGGCATCGGCAAGGGGTTTGCTTTGGATCGGATTGCCGGCGAGTTGTTGGCTGCGGGTGTCGACAGTTACCTGTTGCATGGTGGCCACAGCAGCCTGTTGGCTCGAGGACCTCATGCGGGGCATCGGGGCTGGCCGGTGGGCGTTCGCAACCCGTTGTTTCCGACTCGCCGTTTGGCGACTCTACTGTTGTGTGATCGAGCAATGTCGACGAGTGGATCGGGGATCGAGTCGTACCGGATTGGCGGGCGGCGGTTCAGCGACATCCTGGATCCTCGGACGGGTTGGCCGGCTGAGGGGATGTTGAGTGTGACGGTGCTGGCCGAGACAGCGGCAGAAGCCGATGCACTCTCGACCGCGTTTTTCGCCGGCGGGGTCGAATTTGCTACCGCCTATTGCGATAATCGACCCGAGATCGGCGCGTTGCTAATCCCTGCACCCTGTCAGGGCCAAACCTTGCGACCGATCGTCTGCGGGATCCCCGATAAGGTATTGTTTCAGGAAGATCAGGCTGCGATACCCTGAAGCGTTTTTTGGGGGGCGAGCGTGTCAAGAAGACGCGGCAGGTTGAAGCGGCATAAGTTGAAGCGGCACAGCTGACGAGGAGAGGCGTTGTACACACGGAAGTCGACATTTCTGGTCACTGTTTCGCTGCTGGTTATCTTGCGGATCGCCATCGGCTGGCAATTCCTTTACGAGGGACTCTGGAAATTCCAGAGTCGCCAGACGGCTCGCTCGTGGACCTCGGCCGGGTACCTCAGAAATTCTCAAGGCCCGTTCCGCGACGCCTTTCGAGGCTTGACGGGTGATCCGGACGAGTTGAACTGGTTAAATGCCGACTGGGTCGGTTCGCGTTGGGACAAGTGGCACACGAAGTTCGCGACCGTACACCGTCTCGACAAGAGCCAGGTGGTTCGACTTGACCGGTTGATCGACGGTCCGGCGGATTTCCGGGCCGAGTTGAAGGCATTGCCCGAGGGCCTGGTCTTTCGGGGCACGTTGGCCAAGCGATTGACGTTCAACGCCAAGACCAGCCGGTTGATCGTCGATGGCAAGGTTCATCTGACGCCTCGCGAACGGGATGCGGCCTTGAAGTTGGTGACAGTTCTCGAGGCCCCTTCGGCCGATCAGCTTGCGGCGAACGAGTTGGCCGAGAAGTATCACGAGGCGATCCGGACGGTGTTTGCCCGATCGTCTCGATTGAGTTTCCGAGAGCGGATGCGTGCGTCGTTGTTGGGTGATCCCGAGCGGGCGGGATTGACGATCACCGATCGGGCGACGAAGCAGGAGCTCGAGACACGGTTGGGTGAGATCGAACTGTACAGTCGTCAGTTGCAGCGCTACGAGTCGAGTTTGGCGAGTGCCGAGACCGATTTTCAGCAGCGGCATGCTCGGCAGTCGGGCTTGCCCGGTCATGGCGACACGGCTGAGATTCGGGCATCTCTGGTCGGCCCGATCCGGGCCTTGGAGCGCGACTTGATCGTAGCGGCCCAAAAGCTGTTGACTCCCCAACAGCGGATGCGTGGACCGGTGGCGATGCCCGCGACTCGAGTCGACCAGATCGACGCGTTGACGATGTGGAGTCTGGCGGTGATTGGCGTATTGCTGATCGCCGGCCTGTGCAGTCGATTCGCGGCAGTCGCTGGAGCGGCCTTGTTGTTTTCGTTTTACCTGGCGATGCCACCCTGGCCGGGTGTGCCGGCGGCGGCCGGGCCAGAGCACAGTTTGTGGGTGAACAAGAACCTGATCGAGGTGTTGGCGCTGTTGGTGCTGGCGTCGCTGCCGACGGGCCGCTGGTTTGGCCTGGACGCACTGGCAGGGCGAATGCCTTTGAAATGGCGGAAGTCGAAAGATGAGAACCTGATTGCTGATGCCGAGGCCCGGGCTGTCGACGTGGCGACCGAGGCGTCTGTTGAGTCAGATGCAATCGGAGCGGATACTGAGGGGGCCGTGGAGTTTTGCAGCGAGAGTGAACCGGACACAGACACCGAGTCGGAATCTCTTTGAGGGGGCGTGTCATGCAACTGACACCTGAAGAAGTCCAGACGGGCAAGGACAATTTCAACGAGGCATTGTCGTCGACGCGTGGAGGCGACTCGGTCTTCGAGGACGCCGTGGCGTTGTCTCGCCGGAGTTTCATCAAGGGGGCTGCGGGGGCGACGGCCGGCTTGGGTTCGATCTATTTCGGCTACAACGCTTTGAAGGGCGACCCGGTCCGAGTCGGTTTCATTGGGACTGGAGACGAGGGCAACGTTTTGTTGACCGAGCATCCTCCGGCCTACATGGACATCGTGGCGATTGCCGACTTACGTCCGACGAACCGCGAGCGGGCCTTCACTGGCGACGGCAACTCACGTCGCACCGGGCTCGACCAGAAACTCGGCCGCCAGAAGGCGAGCAAGATCAAGGTTTACGAGGACCACAAGCAGTTGATTGCCGACCCGAATGTCGAAGCGGTCGTGATCGCCGTGCCGCTGTCGCATCACGCTTCGATCGCGATCGAAGCGATGAAGGCGGGCAAGCACGTGTTGACCGAAAAGCTGATGGCTCATTCGATCGGCGAGTGCAAGGAGATGATAGCGGTGGCTGGTCAGACGGGCCGTTTTCTGGCCGTCGGTCACCAGCGGCACTACAGCGTGCTATACGACAACGCCAATTTCCTGGTCAAGCAGGGTCTGCTGGGCGACATCCGTCACATTCGGGCTCAGTGGCACCGCAACAACAGTTTTCCGGGCCGCGACAGCTGGAGGAAGCCGATTCCGAAGGAGGACATGGCGGCACTGGACGGAAAGGTCACGGGTTTCGACTTCAAGTCGATGAACGAGCTGGTCAACTGGAGGTTGTACAACCGCACGGGTGGCGGTTTGATGGCCGAGTTGGGCAGTCACCAGATGGACGCCTGCAGTATTTTCCTGGGCAAGGTGCATCCATTGGCCGTACAGGGTTACGGCGGCAAGAACTTTTACGGAGTGAAGAATGTCGGGTCGACCGACAAGCAGTCCGACGACCGCGAGATCGACGACCATGTGTATGTGACGTTCGAGTTTCCCGGCAAGAACTACGACGTGCAGGACAATCCGGACGACGTGGTGGTAGTGACCTATTCGTCGTTGAACACGAATCGTCTCGAGAGTTTTGGCGAGACGTTGTTAGGCAGTCGGGGCACGATGGTTGTGAAGCAGGAGCAGGAGGCGTTGTTGTACAAGGAGGGGAGTCCTTCGACGGGGGCGGGTGGTCCGGAGCAGCGATTGCACGTGATCGGTGGCAAGGGTGGACCGGTGATGGACGCCAGTGCGAGTCTGGCTCCAAGTTCGGCCGCCGCGGTTGCTTCGAGTGCCCTAGGGACGGCAATCAGTCGGGGTTACACCGAAGAGATGGAGCATTTTTGCCACTGCGTCCGCACCGAAAAACCCAACGACAACACGTTGCGATGTGGCGGCGAGGTGGCGATGGCCGATGCGATCATGGCATTGACGGCCAACCTGGCGATGAAGCATCGGAAGCGGATCGTGTTCAAGGACGAGTGGTTCGATCCGGCCAATCCGGCGACTCCTGAAACCGACCCGGACATTGTGGGTTAGATCCCAATGGGTCGATGGCCCGATTCCCGCCGAAGCACCTGGACGACCGTTGTCATGATGTTCGTCCTGTTCCCGGCGTTGTGCTGGGCCTGCTGGTGGTTTGTGAATCGTTAATGCGAGCGGGATTCGCCTGTGGTTGTCAGGCACGGCCTGCCCTTCCGGGGGGTCGTGGGGGCGGTTATTCGTTGCCCGGGGTTGGCAGGCGGGCTGACAGGAGTAGTGGGGCGATCATCACCAGGGCGCTTCCGTAATACGGCCATTGTGAGCCGAGTTTCCAGAAGACCAGGCCGGCGATGATTGGGGCGATAGCTCGCGACAGGGCGCCCACCGAGCGGAAGACTCCCAGCACCTCGCCCTGACGGTCGCCGGGTGTGTAGAGTGAGACCAGTGCCGAGAGGCACGGAGAGACCAATGCGCTGCCGATGGCCAACAGGGCCAGACCAGCATAAAACGGCAATGCCCCAGGTGCCCAGCCGACGATCAACAGGCCGGGGATCAGCATCGACAGGCCCACGCGGACCAGTCGACGCTCACCCAGCTTCGGAGCCAGTCGCCGGACTACTCCACCCTGGACCAACGCAATCAGCAGCCCGACGAAGATGAAGATCCACATCATCTGGTGCGGCTTGTAGTGCAACCGCTCCTTGGCCACGAACACCAAGGTGAATTCCATGCCGGCGAACGCCGTCTGGTAGAGGAAGAACAGGAGATTGGTGCCCGAGACACCTGCGGGCAGGTTTTGGCCGGTGAACAATCGGAGCGGGTTCAGTGAGCGGGCATGTGACGGGCGGGTGCCACGTTGTTCGCTGGAAAGCGTTTCGGGCAAGCGGAACTTGACCCAGACCAGGTTCCAGACCGTCAGGCCCAGGGCGGCGAGTGCTGGAGCCGAGAATTTATTGAGACCGGGCAGACCGGCGTTGGTCAGATCGACACTCGAGAGCATTCCGCCGATGGCCGGTCCGAGAATGAAGCCGAGCCCGAAGGCGGCTCCGATCATCCCCATCCCCTTGGCTCGATCCTTCTCGCCGGTGATGTCGGCCACCGCCGCGGTTGCGACGGAGATGTTGCCGCCCATGATCCCCGCCACCACCCGCGACAAGATCAGCAACTCGAAGCTGCCGGCAAACACCCAGACCAGGTAGGCCAGGGCCAGGCCGGTAATCGAGACCAGCAGGATCGGCCGGCGACCCGTGCGGTCCGAGAGCCGGCCCCAGAATGGGGCGAAGACGAACTGAAGGGCCGAGTAGATCGAGCCCAGGATACCGCCAAACAACGCGGTCGTGTACAGCCTCTGAGTCTCCTCATTGGGATGACGCGTGAATTCACTCAGCCAACCCACCAGGCTCCCAATCAGACTTTCGGTCCCGTCACTCTGGATGTAGTGATCCAGCATGTCGGGGAACAACGGGAAGATGATCGAGAACCCGACCAGGTCGACAAAGACTGTCAGGAACAAGACTCCCATCGAAGCACGACGAGGGCCCTGGGAGGTGGCGAGCTGAGGCTCAGACTGTGGGGGGGAGGGTGACGTGTCGGTCATGAGTGGTTCGATGGATCGGGTTGTTGCCGGGGTGTCCTGCACGTCGGCTGCGACACTTTGTCCAGCAGCAGCTTGATGCCGGTCAGAACGCGGCGGGTGGCGGCTGGATCGAGTTTGCCGGCACGAAAACCGTAGCGGGCAACCACCTTCTGCCGTCGGTACAGCACGACGGTCACTTCGGCCTGACGATGAACGTTCTGGCAACTGGGCAAGCCGACCACGTCGGTGGCCACCGACAGCGGCAGATGAATCTTGTGGTCAAAGGCCAGAGTCTGCAGGCGGGAGATCGCTTGACCGGGGTCTGCGGAAACCAGCACGCCGAAACTCTTGAGACCTCTGGCCCGGTTCTGATCGACCACCTTGTCGATTGCCTTGAACAGTTGTCCGAGTGCGTGGGGTGTGTCGCGAAACAGCACCATCACGCAGGGTCTGGACCCGTTGCGGCAGACATAGCAGACAGACTTGTTTCTCAAGGGGCCAGTCACTGCTCGCACATAAAACGACGGAACCCCTTCGCCGATCCTGCGGCCCGATTCGAGCGGTGGCATCTGGACAGCGTTGCCAAGTGTCACGTTGGTCAGGGCGAATGCGAGGATGGCCGCCGGGCGAACTACGAGCACTGCGGGGCGGTCGGGCATGAGGATCGGGCGGTGAACTGGGATGAGGCGAGACGGGGGGCGAGACGGGGGCTTGTGGTCGTCGCGTATTATCGGGGTTTTGGAGGGCTGAGGCAATGTGAGGGTGAGGGCTGGGTTGGCGGTTAAACGACGGCGGCGATCGATTCGCAGAGGCGACCGACGTTGTCTGGGGTGACACCGGCGACGTTGATCCGTCCGTTTCGGACCATGTAGACGCCGAATTCATTCTTGAGTCGATCGACCTGTTCGGGCGAGAGGCCCGAGAAGCTGAACATGCCACGTTGTCGTGTGATGACACTGAAGTCGTGGTTGCAGCCGGTCGCGGCCAGGCCATCGGCCAGGTCCTGTCGCATGTCGTTGATCCGGGTTCGCATGTCAGCCAGTTCGGTTTCCCAACCCCCTCGCAATTCGGCATCGCCGAGGATCGTCGTCACGATGGCGGCACCGTGTGAGGGGGGATTCGAGTAGTTGGTACGGATTGTCTGTTTCAGTCGACTGAGCACCATGCTGGCGGTATCGGGATCGGGTGTGACCACCGAGAGTGCTCCGACTCGTTCACGATAGAGTCCGAAGTTCTTCGAGAAGCTACTGGCAACCAGCAACGGGCCTCCGGCGTCTACCAGGGCACGCAGTCCTTCGGCGTCCGCTTCGAGTCCGTCTCCGAAGCCCTGGTAGGCAAAGTCGACCAATGGCAGCAGCCCGCGATCCGAGATGACTTGGCTGATTTCCTGCCATTGTTCGATCGAGGGGTCGACTCCGGTCGGGTTGTGACAACAGGCGTGCAGGCAGACAATGTCACCGGCGGGGATTTTGGCCAACGAGTCCAGCAGTGCCTGTGCATCGAGCGTTCCGGCTGCTGCGTCGTAGTAGCTGTAGGCGTCGACTTCGAGTCCAGCGGCGGTGAAGATGCCGGTGTGATTGGCCCAGGTCGGTCGACTGCACCAGATCCGGGCATGGGGAAACGCTCGCCGCAGGAACTCGGCCGCCACTCTCAGCGCCCCCGTGCCTCCGGGTGCCTGGATGGTGGCAGTGCGGCCCGAGGTGGTGATTTCGTGTTCGGTTCCAAACAGCAGCCCGCGAGCCCGGTCGCGGAACTCCTTCATCCCGTCGATGCCCAGGTAGCCCTTGGATGTCTCGGTCTCGACCAACCGACGTTCGGCCTGCTTGACGCAGTCGAGCACCGGAGTGATCCCGGTGGCATCCTTGTAGACTCCGGTGGTGAGGTTGATCTTGCCTTCGGTCGTATCGGCAGCAAAGGCTTCGTTGAGTCCGAGAATGGCATCGGGTGGAGCGGCCTGGAGGTGTTGGAACATCAGCGGGGTCCTGGAATCCTGATTGAACCGGTCGGTTGGTGACGGAGAGCGATTGTTCTGGTGCGGTTGGTGTCCGTCAAGGAGCCAAGCTAGCGTATTGCATGCCGGGGCGGCTTCATACAGGATTATCTCATGGAATCGACCCACCGAAACATCTTTGCGGTGTTGCTTGGCGTCAGCGTGACAGTGACGTGGGGGTGCACGTCCGAAACGTACAAGATCGAGACACGAATCGGCAGCGACGGGGCGATCGATCGAGCGATCTGTCAGCCGGTCTCGACGGTTCCCGACGCCATCTCGAAGCACACAGCCTGGCAGCAGACTCGAGTCGTCGCCAAACCGACCCGCGAGACACCGATCCGGCAGATGCCGCGTCTGGTGCTCGACAAGGACCAGCCGCAACAGGCCAACGGGCCGATGGAGGAGCACTTTGCCGGTTGGGGTCGGTTTGCTTGCGTCGGTGAGATTCCCGATCATTTTGTGCTCAGTGCATCGGGTCTCGATCGACAGGGGCGGCTTGTTCGCGAATACCGTCGACGTGACCTGGGGCTGGTCGTCGAGCATGTCTGGGTCGAGACCCTGACCGACGTCGTCGAACTGGACGACCGCCGACATGCTCGAGACGAACTGGTCAGGTTGAGTGTCGACCTGGCCATCGCGACACTCGAGCACCGTTTCGGGACGAAGTACCGATTCGGGTCGTTGGAGAAGTGGTGTCGCACCACCGCAGCGGCCTTTGTTGCCGACCTGCTTGATTTCGACCTGCAACTGGCGTTGCGGGGCCGAGCGATCAGTGAAGAGGAGATCCAGCACCGGATGATCGTGCTCTTGGATCGTTACGGCCTGAAGTTGGCCGACTCGGGTGGCCGCTTGCTGAAGACGTTTTCCAAGACCACCAACGAGCGGTTTGTCATCCCGTTTGCTCGCAGGCTGTTGAAGCAGAAGGTCGTCGACGGTGCGGGCCAATCGCTGTCCGAGGAGGCGATCGAGGAGATCCTGGTTTGGCTCGAAATTGTCACGCCCGAGCAGTCCGACGAGCCAGAGGCTGAAGATGATGCGGGGGATGCTGTGGATGCTGAGGCGGTGAAGCGGACTCGGCTTCAGCAGTCGTGGGAGTCGGTGATCACGAAGCGTTTTGGATCGGTCGAGGCGTACGATTCGGGCAGGGATCTGTTGTTGACTCGGATCTGGGGCGTTTACCGCATCCCGTATCCGGTGGCGATCTTCGGGACGGCTCGGCAATTCGACGTGACGTTGAGTTTGCCGGGTGCTGTGGTCGAGACCAACGGCACGATCACTGATGTTGGCGAAGTGGTGTGGCGATTCGATTCGGGACAGGCGTTTCCGACGGGGTACGCCATGTCGTGCCGCAGCCTGGAGGCTCGGGACGGAGCGGACGTGATGTTGGGTGGGTTGCAGCCGAAGGATCGTCGCAAGGCGATGTTGAGGATGGTCGGGATGATCGCATCGGACGACGATCCGTTGCTGTCGGTGTTGCGTCGGAGTGCGGCGAAGACCAGTTGGTCGCCATTGGAGGTATATCGTCGGAGTCTGGATCCGAAGAAGCAGGCCGACGAGGTGAAGCGGCTGGACGGGTTGTACCGGTTGTTGCAGCTTCCGTTGTCGGGTTCGGGCAGTGCGGGGACGTAGTGTGCTGTCGGCTGCCCGGTGTGCTGGGGTGTCGACTACAATCGGCTCATGGCAGGCAATTCGTTTGGACAGGCATTTCGCATAACGACCGCGGGCGAGAGTCACGGTCCGGGCAACGTTGTGATCATCGACGGTGTCCCGCCGGGGCTGCCTTTGGAGGTTGACGACCTTCGTGCCGACCTGGCTCGTCGTCGGCCGGGCCAGAGTCACATTGTGTCTCAGCGAGACGAGCCGGACGAGGCCGAGATCCTTTCGGGTGTCTTCGAGGGTCGTACGACGGGGACCAGCCTGGCGATCCTGATCCGCAACACCGATCAACGCAGTCGCGACTACAGCGACATCAAGGACAAGTACCGACCCGGCCACGCCGATTACACGTTCGATGCCAAGTACGGTTTCCGCGACTATCGTGGCGGCGGTCGTTCGAGTGCCCGCGAGACCTCGGTACGGGTCGCCGCCGGCGTGGTGGCCAAGACGCTACTCCGAGAAGCGTTTGGCGGGGCGGTGTGCGGCTACGTGGTGCAGGTGGGTGACATTCGAGCCGACGTGCCCGACCCGGCGGCGGTCGATCCGGTGGCGGTCGAGACGTTGGCTGACGGTGAGCCGAACCTGGTGCGATGTCCCGACCACGACGCGTCCCGACGCATGCTCTCGCTGATCGAATCAGTTCGCAAGGAGGGCGATTCGGTAGGTGGTGTGGCCGAGGTTGTGGCGACGGGTGTGCCGGCGGGACTGGGTGAGCCGGTCTTCGACAAGATCAAGGCCGACCTGGGCAAGGCCCTGTTCAGCTTGCCGGCGGTGCTGGGGGTCGAGTACGGAATCGGTTTCGGGTGTGCGGTGATGCGGGGCAGCGAGCACAACGACCTGTTCACGACCGATCCCGAAAGCGGGCAGATCACCACCTCGAGCAATCGGCACGGCGGCATGTTGGGAGGCATCACCACCGGTCAGCCTCTGGTACTGCGTGCGGCCATCAAGCCGACCAGCAGCCTGCCGATCGAGCAGCCAACCGTCACCTCGGACGGCCAGAACACGACTATCCAGACGCGAGGACGCCACGATCCGTGCGTGTTGCCTCGGTTTGTACCAATGGCCGAGGCGATGGTGGCCATCGTGCTTGCCGACCATTACCTGAGATGGCGTGGCCAGGCGGGGACCGTCGGCCGATGACTTGGACTCAGCGCAATCTGAACCTGCCAGCAAAGTCTCGGGGCTGGCACCTGGTGACCGACGAGGTGGTTGGTGCGTTGCCCGAGTTGTCCGAGACCGGCTGCGGCGTGCTGGATGTGTTTATCCAGCACACGTCCGCGTCGCTTTCGATTAACGAAAACGCCGATCCGGATGTCCCTCGGGACCTCGAGGCATCGATCAACGCGATCGCACCCGAGGACTTCCCGTATCGCCATACACTCGAAGGCCCCGACGACATGCCGGCTCATGTCAAGAATTCGTTGTTGGGCTGTTCGCTGTCGATCCCCGTGTCGGGCGGTCGGCTGGCGTTGGGGACCTGGCAGGGGATCTACCTGGTCGAACACCGCGATCGTGCCAGTGGCCGTCGATTGGTGCTGACCCTGCATGGGGAATGAAGTCTGAGGTCTTTGCGGTGAACTCGGGCGTACGAATCCGCTATCGTAGATCGACCAGCGAGTTCCCGTCCCTGCGGATCATCCGACCATGCAAGTCACTCTGGATTACGGCAAGACCGGCCTGACGGTGGAACTGCCCGACGCGAACATCGTCGGGCCCTTGTCGATCAAGCCTCTGGCTGTGTTGTCTGACCCGGTTGCAGCTGTTGCCGAAAAGGTTGCCGATCCGACCGGGTGTGCTCGGTTGTCGGAACTGGCTCGCGGTCGGACGTCGGCCTGCATCGCCATCTGCGACATCACCCGCCCGGTACCCAACCAGGTGATCCTGGAATGCTTGTTGCCGACATTGGAGGCATCCGGGATTCCTCGGGACCAGATCCTGATCCTGATTGCGACCGGGATGCACCGGCCGAACGAGGGTGACGAATTGGTCGAGCTGGTGGGCGAGCGGATTGCGGCCGAGTACCGGATTGAAAACCATCACGGGACGATTCGTGACGAGCACACGTACCTGGGTGAGTCGACTCGTGGCGTGCCGGTCTGGATCGACACGCGTTACGTCGAGGCGGACCTGAAGATCACGACTGGATTGATCGAGCCACACCTGATGGCGGGCTTTTCGGGAGGCCGCAAGTTGATTTGCCCGGGGTTGGCGGCGTTGGAGACTGTCAAGGTGTGGCACGGGCCGGACTTCATCGAGCACCCCAAGGCCGATTGTGGGATCCTGGAAGGGAATCCGGTGCATGAAGAGAACACGGAGATCGGCCTGTTGGCCGGTTGCGATTTCATCGTCAACGTGACACTTGATGAACAGCGGCGGGTGACCGGTGTGGTGGCCGGAGACATGGTCGAGGCTTTCGAGGAGGGGGTCGAGTTGGCTCGTGAGATGGTCACCGCCGAGGTCGAAGCCGCCTGTGACGTGGTTGTGACCAGTTCGGCCGGTTATCCACTGGATTCCACATTCTACCAGGCGGTCAAGGGCCTGACCGGGGCGTTGCCGATCGTCAAGGAGGGTGGCCGGATCATCATTGCCGCGAGTCTTTCCGAAGGGGTTGGCAGTCCGGAGTTCGAGAGTCTGTTTGCCGAGAATTCGAGTCTGGAGGTGTTCATGGAACGGATTCTGGGCAAGGACTACTTCGTGATGGACCAGTGGCAGCTCGAAGAGTTGGCCAAGGTCTTGCGCAAGGCGAAGGTGACGTTTGTCAGTGACGGGCTGACGGCCGAGCGGTTGGGCGAGTTGTTTGTCGAGGCGGCCGAGTCGGTGGAAACCGCGGTGGCCGACGCGTTGGTGGACTACGGTTCGGATGCCCGAATCGCGGTGATCCCCAAGGGGCCTTACGTGTTGCCGGTGGTGGCCTAGACAATTGGCTTGGGGACAGGCAATTCTTGCCTGCGGCGGGGCGAGCCAGTCACCGTGGGGCTAATCAGAGATTGGGCAGCGGGACCGGTTTGGGGCGGGGTTTGTTGTTGGGTCGGGGTTTGGGCGTTTGGTAGTACCAACTGCGGAAGGTGGCTCCGAAGCGGCGTCCTTCTTCCCACTGGGCTCTCATGGCCCACGGTGTTCCCTGGTGGGTTTCGCGGACCGAGGCCAGTTGTTGCAGGGCTTCGCGGTGGTAGCTTCTGAGTTGTTCGGCGGAGACACCGAGGGCTTTTTCCTGTTGAGCGTCGGGCATCAGCAGTTTGTCGGAGCCGTGTCGGATTTCCCAGCGGTTGTGGGGTGGGTTCTTGGGTGGGATCAGCCGGGGCATGTTCTTGCCGAATTGTCCCAGTGCAATCCCGTACTCGAACAGTCTCACCCGATAGGCCATCAGTTGGGCACTCATCAGGTCATAGTTGGCTCGCCACCGCAGCGACGGTTCAGCGTCGCG
>Ga0115002_10004270_pt1 | contig 17380 bp, 8 predicted proteins | sample ArcticOcean_MG_C_8_FD_89576 | JGI IMG/M metagenome (GOLD analysis project Ga0115002, IMG submission 89576) | Marine microbial communities from western Arctic Ocean - ArcticOcean_MG_CB11_86 | ecosystem: Environmental > Aquatic > Marine > Oceanic | place: Arctic Ocean: Canada Basin | collected... | reverse complement strand
TGCTGGCCTCCAGACAAACGATTTACAGATTCGAAAACCTTGTCGCTTAATCCAACAGCCCTGATTGCATCTTTTGTTGCTTCTTGTATTTCCCTACTCGGTAGAGAAAGAACTGTTTGCAAAAATTTTGCTCCTGGTAAGGCCCCCATCAGAACATTATAGCCAACGGATTGATGTTGGATTAATCCTAATCTTTGTGGGATGAGAGCAATAGAACCGCGTTGTGCATTCATCGTCAAATCACAACAGCATTCCACACTACCAGAAAGTGGAGATAATAATCCGGCAGCAGTTCGAAGTAAGGTAGTTTTACCAATTCCTGATCTACCGATCAAGCCTACAATTTCACCAGCATTAATAGTTAGATTAACATCTTTGATGAGGGGTTTTCCTGTTTCAAAACCAATCGAGGCATTTGAAAAATGCAGTCGAAGTTGATCATTGTTCAAGTCAACGTCTCCTTTAGCATATTCAACTGTCGTACTTCTCATCGAAAAAATTAGCGATTCCAGGGATTGTACCTATCGCATCGCTATAAGAGCCAAGATGACTTTCGGTTGTCACTTCAGAAATCCCTGGAGTATTCAAAACACCTTCTAGAATCTCAGAACCACCTTCTGCATAATTCAAAGCCAAGAATGTATCAGCAATAACATCTATTTTTTCTTGGCTCATAATCTCCATATTAATCATTATCGGATGACTAGGAACACGTCCGAATGCCGGTGAAAGTAATCTATATTCAGACCGATCTAGACACCAAGCATTACCTTCACAATGATCTTCATACGAAGTTGATTTTACGAATGCAATGTCGCCCACACCTTCAGTCATACAACGGAATCCACCGCTGTATCCGTAATACAAATCGCCCTTTTCTGGAATTGTCGCTGTTCCGAAGTGGTTCTCAATTATTGTCCTAAGACTATCGATATCATCACTTTTTTCTGAAACTTCTATCAATCCGTTATTGATCATATAACCCATCGGCATCAACATTCCAGCAGATTTTAACCAGCCAGTGTGGCAAGAGTTTTTTCCTTCTAAGTCCTCAAGTGATTGTATTGAAGAATTCTTCAAAACCCAAGCTTGTGCTGTATAGAAAGTTGAGCCATCGCTGTTTTGATTAGCGAGAATTACGTCTAATCCATGTTGCTTCCAAGCAATGAATGCTGCACCTCCGTCGAGGAATGCGATATCGGCGTGCCCAAATCGCAATGCTTCAATCGCTGCAATATCAGATGAAATAGGATAGAGTTCGACAGTAAATCCTGATTGGGCAGTAATAAAATCTGCCAATAATTGAGGGTTTGCAGACGCGTCATCATAATCGTCTTGAGTTTTGTATGCAATCTTGATAATATTCCCCTCATCTTGATTTAGACATCCACTAAATGCAGTTGCAATAATAATTAATGTTGCCACAATAGATAGTAATTTTGTCATTTCCTTCAATTCCCACCTAGATTTAGGGTTCCCTAAACTTTCGGAAAGTACTGGCACCTATGAAGTTTAGGGCACCCTAAATCTGAAAGCAAGTAGGCGATAGTATCATGTTGCTATGTCTGTGTCGATAGACTGTGAGGGCTATATACTCCAAGCAAGTATTGTCTGCGATTGCAATATTAATGTTGTTATCTATAATGTTTCCAGTAGATAATGAATCTTTGATTTTGGAGAATGATAATCGACCAATGAATCAGTTAGGCGGTGGTGGGACTTTAGAAGAACAATGTAGTTCAATAACATTTGAAGATTTATTTGAATATACTCATGCACATTTCGATATTGTAATTAACGAAGATTGGGATTCAGCAGAAGTTGAAGCAAGAGCTTGGGTTAATGGCAGCATAGTTGACACATTAAGAGAAAGTCTAGATTCATTTCTTGATGAATTATATCCAAGTGGAGGTGATGGTTGGATTTCGACAGATGAAAGATCGGCAGTTGAAGCCGTTGCTTCAGAATGTATAGAATATGCATTAACAAGAATAGGGATAAGAGAATCGTCTCCACACAGAGGGGGAGTTGGCTTGGATTGGAAGAATGCTACTTGGGAAGATAATGGTGTACTGATACAAGAGTGGAATTTAGTTCCCCCTAATCATGCAGAAATAAGAGACTGTACAACTATTGGTTCAAGTAGTGATTGTGTAGAAGTTCCTGTATACCCTAATTCTGAAAGAGACTGCGATATTCTTATTGATAATTCAGAAGGCGTTGATGAATGCAGACTTGAATTATGGATGAATGCAACAATGGTAATACCTAGTGTTAATCAAGGAAATGAATTTACTCTTGCATTTAATGCATCGAATATGACTAATGCTGTTTTAGAATTTACATTCCCAAATAATCCTGATTTAAGGCTGGATATGTGGGAAGAGTGTGAAGGGAGAGAGGTTGGATTCGAACCTACGACGCACGCAGATGCGCCATTCAGAGGTACATGCATTGGAGACAGTTCGTCGACTTACATCTTTGAAAATATAGAAAATGAGAGGGCTAAATACATTTTAACACCACATAGAAGTAGAGATATTTGGCCTAGTGGTGAAGATATATTTGCTGATTTTACAACTTCGCCAATACCTATTGATGAACCCCCTACTTGGACTGAAAATGCCCCGGATGATGGCTTCTGGTTTCCTTCATTCGAAAGTGGAGAAAGAGTATGGGCCGATTGGGAAAGTGTATCATCATGGTTTACTGATGAAAAACCTATATCTCAATTACAAATCAATTGTGAAGCTGATGATACAATGAATATATATCAAGCAGCAGATAAATCATTTTGGGGAATAATACAAGAAGAGGAAACAAAAGATGTCACATGTGAAGCCATAGATAGTTTAGGCCAAAGTTCTGGAAATAGAACATGGCATCTAGGGATACCGATATCTGTATCTACTTCTTCGGATTCTTTATCAAATCCTCACCCAATAATAATTAATCTAAACGAGGGGTGGCCGGAATTAACTGTAGAATATGGTTTTACGCAAACTCAAAATGTACATTCCGAGAATATTGGTACCACTTCGATAATATCTGAAACTACATTAATGGTTGAATCAACAGGAATGGTTCCAGGGTTAGTACACCTTTGGATTAGGACTTATGGAGAAAACGTATACTCAATAGATAAGATATTTACACTAGGCATTACAAAGGAAAGTTCACCTCCTCTGATTAGTATATCTGAATATGGATGGGAAGCTGATACATGGAAAGCACAGGGCCAGTTTAGTGATCCCGATGGTGAAGAGGTGGTATTTTCGTTATCTATTGACAGTTTATCAACAGGTAGTATTTCAGTTTCGGGAAATTCTTGGAGTACACCGATAATAAATTTCGGATTATGGGATGAAGGAGAACATGAAGTAAAAATTGTAGGTTGTGACATTTCTATGAAATGTAATGAAGTTATTGTAATAGTAAATAATACTCATTTATTTGAAAATGAAGTGCTGCCGTCGTGCCATCCTTGCCCTTCCCCCGATGAAGAAACTGGAATTTTACCGGGTCCAAGCATTGTTCTAACAATTTTATCTTTAACTATCGGTCTCATATACTCAACCCGTCGCGATTAACTCATGAGTTTCTCCGGGAAAGTCAGCCAGTCCTCGCATGAAGGAGGTTTACTCGTGTCTTTCGAAGGCAGAGCTCCTGGACTATACACAGGCATAAGAGTAGTAGGGGGTAAATTCCTAGGCAGAGTAGATTCGGTGATTGGAGCTGTAGATGGGGCTTTCATTCATATCAAACCATTAGCAGAAGGTGTGGTAGCGAAACATGCAGTTGGTTCGCCAGTAGAAATTGCTCCGAGAGACAGAAGGCCTCGCAATGATAGAAGAGGAAATGAAAGAAGAGGAAATGAAAGAAGAGGAAATGAGAGACGCAGTTCTGACAGAGATGTGCATATGAAACCGGGCGATTGGCGTTGTTCTAAGTGTAACAATCACAACTATGCCAATAAGCAATTTTGTAATAGATCCACTTGTAATGAGAAAAAACCAAGTGGAAATAATAATTCATATCAAGATAATCGAGGAAGAGATAATAATCGGGGAAGAGATAATAATCGGGGAAGAGATAATAATCGGGGAAGAGATAATGATCGGGGAAGAGATAATGATTCTAATATTAAGCCGGGAGATTGGATTTGTTCTAAGTGTAAGAATCATAACTATGCGAGTAAAAATTTCTGTAACCGTTCAGGGTGTGATGTTAGAAAACCAGGAGAGGCTACAAGTTCCAAAGGAAGTAGAAGTACACCTGCTAGATCAAGAAGGCCGGACAGAAAGTCTCCGGAAAGGCGTGCAAACAGCAATTCAAACCGAAGACAGACAAGTCGACAAAGTCCATCACACTCAAGAAGCGATAGAAGATCTAGTAACAGCAGAAGTAGTAAGAAATTCAATTCACGAAGATAATCACAGATAAAAGAGACCTTCCCGTACCCGAGGCTTAATTTCTTAGGACACTTACCGCTGTTTATGGCGAAGAGTGCGGAAATGATTTGGCTTGATGCCTTAGATTCCAGAGACCAAAGAGACTTTGATGCCGCAATTGAACTGGCTAAAGATGTCGTGCATATCGATGAAACACATTCTGATGCTTGGATGGGGATCGCTACATGGTCGTTACCACCACCTACCAAAGGAAAACCAACACAACCATCTCTTGAGCAATCCGCTAAAGCTATGGCGGCCCTAAGAAAAGTAATATTGTTTGAACCAAAAAACATAGAAGCATGGAAAATAGGAGGGTGGCTATTAGTTGACAATCTTGGTATGCTCGAAGATGCTTTGCAATGGTGGGAAGAATATAGAGATGAATACCCAAATGACGTCACACCGATTATTGAGCAAATATCTATATTAGTTAGGCTTGGATTATATGAAGAATGTGAAGGAAGATTAACTGAATTATATAGCGAAGATATGGATGCTCCTTCTCATCAACAGTCGATGAGAATGGATGGAGTAAAAAGAATGGTCGAAAGAGCAGCAAAAATGGAGAAAGACGAAATATTTAGGCCTCAAGACCCAGAGCATCCAAGGTGGGAAGTCATTGAAAGAATGAAAAAAGTCAAACCACTCACCTCGACATTTTGGTTAATTGCATTTATAGCACCGATTGTTTTTCTTTTGGGGAGTATATCTATGACTTTTTTAGGAGGATCGGTATTTGGTTTCATAATGGTTTTCATAATAATTCTTGGTGCCTTTGGATTCCTTACAAGAGCATCAATGGGTTTGTTGCAAAAAAGGAATCGACATGCTTTGGATATAGATAGGGCCATAGATTACGAAACTTCATCGGGAAAATTATGTATCCCTGAATCTATCAGAGGAAGCGTGGTGTATAATTCAATGCTTAAAAATCGAAGTCAAGCAGTAACTTTTAGATTGAATTTACTAGTTGAGTCAAGCGAGAGAATGAATCCTAAATTCGCATTGAAAATGCCAACTTGGAGCGTAAATCAAACACCTATAATAATTAATGAAGAGGACGAATTACAATCTCTATCCTAAGTCCCTGCACTATAATCAGTTGAGTATCGGACTTGAGCATCTGTAAGTTCATCAATAATTATTCCAGTAGTAGATAATTTCAGAGTAGCTAAATCACGATCTTGTTCGGTTGTAATATCATATACGGAATTAGAATATGAAGATCCTTCTTTGGCAAGTCTACATAATGCAAGAAATTGATTCGCAAATGACATATCCATCACTTCACTTGGGTGGCCTTCCGCTGCTGCGAGATTTACAAGACGGCCGCGAGCAAGTAAATGGATTGTTCTCCCGTCAGTTAGTTTGAAAGCTTCATTATTGTCACGTATTGTGAACACTTCTACAGACCGATCTTCCAAGTCAGGAATATTGATTTCGCAATCATAGTGGCCAGTATTGCTAATAATTGCTCCTTCTTTCATTGAATCTATGTGTCTACCTACAATTACATCTTTCATACCAGTTGCAGTACAAAATATATCACCAATTGATGCTGCATCATCCATTTTCATGACTCTAAAACCATCCATAATCGCTTTTAGTGCACAAATAGGGTCTATTTCGGTAATAACTACATTAGCGCCTAATCCACGTGCCCTATTAGCAAGACCGCGGCCACAATGACCATATCCTGCAATAACAAATACTTTACCTGCAAGAAGAACACTTGTTGCTCTTATGATTCCATCAAGAGTAGATTGCCCCGTACCATGTACATTATCAAAGTCCCATTTAGTTTCTGCATCATTAACCGCTATAACTGGGTATAATAATTCACCAGCATCTGCCATTGCTCTAAGCCTATGGACGCCAGTTGTTGTTTCTTCTGTTCCTCCAATAATTACATGTGATAAATCGGGATATTTACTATGTACTCGGTAAATTAAGTCAGCGCCATCATCAAGAGTCAAAGTAGGTTTGAAATCTAAAGTTCGATCAATACATTCGTAAAAACCATCATTACTTTGACCATACCAAGCATGAACTCCATAACCTTCTCTTGCTAACCAGGCTGCAACATCATCCTGTGTAGATAAAGGATTACATCCAGACCAAGAAACTTCGGCGCCAGCAGCAACTATTGTTTCAATCAATATTGCCGTTTCTTTGGTGACATGAAGACAACCGGAAACTCTCTGGCCTAGGAGTGGTTTGTCAACTTCAGCTTTCGCTTTAAGCGCAGCCAGGGCTGGCATCCTACTCCTTGCCCATGCAACTCTTTTTTCACCAGCGTCTGCTAATGAAATATCCGCTACAGTATAAGGTCCTGAGGTATCCATGCACTAAGGCGTCCGCAACTCATTCTTCAAGGTACGTTTTAACATACCAGTTAAATTCCGGGTGCGTTAATTCCCACCTTTTTGCTGGGCATAATAAGAAGCATAGTACTGCTCGGCATATTGTCTTGCAGTTTGTTCATCGTAACCTGATGCAACCATCTGTTGAACATAAGCTTCCACAGGATCCATTTGTTCGACTCCTCCGAACTGTTCCACTACATCAGAATCAGAGTCTTTGCCGCCCCGACCCCTAGCTACAAGAGTCACGCCAACAATTGCTAATATAGCAATTAGACCACCTATTCCGATAAAGAGTGGGTTTATTCCACCACTCTGAGAAGCACCACAGCCGGATGAACTAGGGTCGAGATCACAAGTATCCTTAGGTAATAGATTAATTACAACTTGATCAGTTAATACATATCTGCTTCCATCGGCCTCAGTAATTCTGAAGTAAAGTGTCGCACTAACACCGCTAGTTGAGTAAAGTTCAGATATGTCCAAAGTCATTGAAAAACCATCTCCATCGCCTAAGTTACTGGAAACATTGTATTTCCCTATAGATTTTTGAGTAATCTTTTGAGTAGGGGTATAATCTAAAATTAAAGGGTCTAAAGAAACTTCGACCATTACATCACTATTCTCAGCACCACCTACCATATTACCTACAATAATTACATCATCCGCAGATTGGGAATCGCTAGGCCTAGGAGATGAAAATGACCATACTGGTTCTGCATCACCATCATCTTCTCCGACTATTATGAAATACATACGATACTTATTTTGAGTTTGTTTTCCAGCCATATCATATACAATTAACTCGATACGAACATCTTTCTCAATTGTTGAGCTTGCAGTAATATTTCTGAAAGTATAACTCCATTCGTCAGTTACTGCAGCAGGATTCTGCCAAACGTGTTGTTCATCATTAAACTCACCAACTGGCATATCATTGATTACTCTCCATTCATAGAGAGCAATTCCTGACTCACCTGGAGGAGCGTCTGGATCAGTACTATTCTCACCAGTAAATTGAATTGTTGTTTCTCCCGTATCAGATAATCTAACTCTGTAAACTGGCCAATTAACTCCTGCGATTGGTTTTGTACCAGCAGGGGTAATAAATTCAGAGGTTAGAGGGTTATGAATAATAGTTGCATTGGAGATAGGATAGAAATCATCAGCGAGGGTATCGTTTGTGATTAAACGAATATAGGTGATTCTAGTATGTCCAGCATCATCATGGAGATAGAGGGTTAACAACCACTCTGCACCAATTCTACAAGGTTCATCAACACCGGTTGCACAGAATGATCCCAAGGTTGGTATTGAGGGGTTAATCTGGTTAGTGTGGCTAACTAGGCCTGCATCAAGAATATCTCCGTCCCATCCTGTAACTGAATCATTGTTTCCAGACTCAAGGTCCCAATCTGCAATTAATCCAGGAATAGTTGATACATAATTAAATTCTAAATCTGCATTACTCTTGATGTACTTATCGCGATATGCAGCAGTAGTTGGATTTATATCAACCGATTCACCATTGATAATTAAATCAAAATCAGCACCTGCAATACCAAAATCAAGAGGGTATGGAGTTAGATGATAAGAAAGCATATTCGATAACAGAGGAATGTTTTCTCCACCATAAGATTCAGAAACACTAGGATTCTCTACATCAATAGTTGTAACAATTAAGCCACCTGCTCCTTTGTTACAGAGAGACATGAGAGAATGACCTTGGTCAGTATCTCTCAATAGAGTGTGGAAGGTTCCTCCTGTAACACTAATTCGACCTCCGCAGGTAGCAGGTATTTGGTGAGGTTGAACTTGAGATGCAACATCTATTCCTGCAGACGCAACATACTCACCGGCATGAATTCCAGAAAAAGTCACCTTATCGATACCTAAGAGTATTGGATGATATGGGTCATCAATTGAAAGATCCTCATAATTAATTCGGTTATCTGTGGAGAAATTAAATTGATTTCTATCTTTAATAGCCATATCAAAAATCAGTTTACCAGGATCATATTCGTTTTGATATGGACCTAAGTGCATTTGAACTGTTCCTCCGTGGACCATGAAGTTCTCTAATACGTCAACAACACTTAGACCGTCACTTTCTCTAGTAGCATCCATTATCTCATAATAATCGCCATAAACTACGTTATAATCAGTTTGCCAAGGAAGTAAGACCTTGTTGTAATGCTCGATCCAATCTGGGGTTGCATAAGTATCCCAATCACCAACTCTTAATTGAGTATAAGTCATATTCATAGCATCAAGATCTTTCTTTACTTGTTGAAGTCGATTTTGATCAGTTGGATTGGATAATATTACAACATCTATTTGATCATAGAATCCGATCTCAAAAAATCTTTCATTACCTGAATTATTACCATCATCCGTGAAAGTGGCAAAGAAACTAAGGTTATACTTATGTCCATCATACCAATTAGAATAAGGCGCGGACCAATTGGCCCATGATCTCTCATGGGGAGCTAAGTCAAACGGTCCATTATCAGAATTTTCCTCATATACAATTTGTCCTGTTTCGTAATCCACAATTCGCATAGTCAACTGATACTCAGCATCTATAACTCCATTCAATAATGGCAAGACAAAGTCATGTGATGATGCCCCAGCACCCTGTTGGTTCTTATTTGTAGAATATACACATGCATAAGTTATGTCAGTAGTACAATCCAGTATATCCGGTTGCATCAGAGTGATATCTGCACTAGCGATACTGAACATTATCGTAGTAAAATTGTTTGCTAAATTAACTTCAGATTGATTATACCAGTTTTCTAAAGGATCTGTATTATCGAATAAAGTCTTAACATCAATTCGATAAATACCACTTTGGAAATCATGATTAGCTATTGTAACGATTTGCCTATCTGATGCATCCATACCTATGACATCGACAGTATAAGTGCCATCATCCTCAAAAGTGAATTCTTCAACCCTTATGTTATCTATAGCGAATCCAGCAGAACCTGCATTACCATTTACACCATCGTCATTAGACAAAAATCTCCAAGTAAGAGAAACATCCGAACCAGAAAGTGACGTGCACTCATCCTGCCATTCAAAAGTACTCTCACTAGATTGATTTTGTAAGAAAATATTTGACATATCAACGGTTATAGATTTGACAATTTGTTCAGAATCAAACCAAACGACTGAATTATATTTATCAGAAAAATCTCCAAAGTACTCGACCTCATCATATCCATTGCCATCGAAATCTTCACATCTATCAAAAGGACGTGGTCCATTTTCATTAAGGTCAGTCCAACTACCAAATATTATGCCGTTGAAATTTTCGCCATTCTTTGTCCACGAGACTTCTAACTGAGCTGCATCTCTAATTGCAAGAATATTGCCACTACTATCTTTCAGATAATCCCCTTCCGCGTAATAATCAAATGTTAGATATGTGAAATCAGCTCCATCGGCTCCGACTGGTATATCTGCAATTGTTAAGGTTTCATTCCAATTATCGCCATAACCGGTATCTGGATGACCAAGCCAGTAAGCATGATTATTGAAAACTCCTTGATTTTGAGGTAACATGCCGTTAGAACCCCCCGAGTCATCAAGACGACTGCCATTTTCATTGCCATCGTCTTCCCAAATTTGATCCGCAGAAGCCCCGAAGGAGAAATCTTCGATAGCAACTAAATCTGGAAGTGCATTTCGAACTCTAGCTTCAACTTGGAAATCGGTAACAGTATTACCATAATTCTGGACCTTGATATTAATATCTCTAGCGCCTGAGGCGTATCTTACTCCATTTTCTAAGTCAATCCATGCTTCTTCAGCAACTCCTGGGTCGTAAAGGTTGTTAACTGTTAACTGAAATTTAACTTCATCATTTGTCGCATCCGAATTTTGGAAACCAGTAGGGTTTTCTAGAGTTGTGGAAATGTAGTAAGTCTTATTGTCAATAAAATTTGAGGTTAATGATACATCACGTGTAGCACCTGCACCTAAATCTGTGAATGATATTTCTTGACTTACTAAAGCTTCAGTTCCGAAAGTAACGTCTACCTTTCTGATAGAAATATTATCGAAGGCGAAACCATCCAAACCTGAATCGTAAGATGCTCCCTCTGGACCTACGGAACCCATAAGTCCGCTTCTAAATCTAAATCGGATGTCAATGGTTTGGCCTGCATAAGGCGTTAAATCAATAGAATTTATTGCGTATGGATCTTCAGAAGCAGTACCATCTTTTGTGAAATTCAACCAACTAGTAAGTGTGTACGGTGAGATATCCCCATTATATGTATTATATTCAGGATCAACACCTTGTTGATATAATCGGTAATATCGGTCATTATCCCATCCGCCTGCAAAGAATACTTGTTCCCATCCATTGCCATCGCTCCAGACTTCTATACTGCAAGAATCTTCATACAACCAACGTTCAACTACATCAAATTGTTCGGCCAAAAATAATTGGAAGAATGATGCACTACACATTGCCCACATGTCAAGATAAGCTGCATCAGCACCCGACAAGTCAACGTTCTCAAGAATTATAGCCTCATCTTGATGATTGTAATATCCTGAATCTGATTCATTAGTACCCTGATAATCAAGACCTGCCCAGTAATAATTTGTGGGGTTTGAATCTGCTTCATACCAAGAGGCATTTTGTCCTACTGTAGCATTTGTTTCTTCATGCCAAGAAGATTGGCCTTCTGGAAATTCGCCGGTGTAAGAATATTTTACCCAATTACAGGAACTACATTCGGATTTATCTTCATTACCATCAAAGTCGTTGGCATATACAATTGTATCTATACCTCCTAATACTTCTTTAACTTCTAGATCCACATCAATACTACCTGAAATGGGGTTTAATCCTGTATTCTTAATTGTGACATTAACGTATCTATTACCTTCACCAAGTTGAGCTGCTCCGGTGGCGGGATTGTATGATGCTGGAGCAACACTCACCTCAGTAATACCTACATCCTCGTTATCAAGTGACAAAACAGAGAGGAAATCTCCAGCACCAGGCCAACCTTGAGTATCAAGCCACATTGCATTGTTAGCAAATCTGTAAGCATAATCGCGCTGACCTATTACAATTTCAAATGCACTATCATCTCCGCCCTGTAATTGCCCAGGTTGGGCCATAGTAGGCCTTCTACCAACATCAAAAGATAACCCTGGAAGATATCCTGCGCCATTGGGATTACCAAGAAGGATTTCCACAGAATTGATTTCTCTCAGGTTATCAAGTAAAAGGAAAGTTTGATTCTGAGAAGAGGAGTCTTGAATTCTTGTCAGAGTTAACTCTGTTGGGACGAAAAAGTCATATTCTCCATCATTATTAATATCTTCAATTGTAATTGATGCTCCCTTAAAGTCACCTAAATACGCATAGTTCTGAGTTGCCCAAGAAGTTCCTGAACCGATTGCATACGAAATATTACCAGTCAAACCGTCGATCGCAGCGATCAAATCGATTTCTCCATTGTCATCAGTATCTTTAATGTCAATTCCATATAATGGTTCATTATGTTCTGCATCTAGCTTGAACTCATGAACACCTTGTGACGGCACCATTGGATTAGGATATTGACCCTGAAGACAGTCGTATTCGAGAACAGTCATATTATCATAATGTCCAATTGATGTTCCGACGCCTGTATTGTATGGAGGAGTTCTTAACAGCCAAATATCAAGATCTTCACAATCACCAATTCCTCCGCCGCCTGGGAATCCACCACCAGTTACTGTTTCACCATAATGTCCAAGCATTAGATTAGTGTACATTCCATTAGTTAGAGGGACTGCAAGTGTTTGTTGAGAAGTTAGTAAAGTTGGATCTGGTCCTTTGTATATCTGGATATATTGATTTGTGGCAGTAGAATCTAAAACTACCATGATAATATCTGCATTACCATCTCCATCAATATCTCCTACAGCCATATCGGAAAGATAAGGATTTGAGACTGTTATTTCTGAACCAGACCAAATATTTACTCTATCATCACAATCGCCCCAAAGAACTGTGAGATTTCCTGGCCGTACAAATGACTCGCCGACAAACCGAATGTTTTGTTGATAGTAAACAAGATCGTTGACACCATCACCATCAATATCTGCAATCTCAACACGTGTTCCGTCGGCTGTATCAACGAAACCTGCTCTTCTTGAGTCATTGTTTGATATGAATACGTCTTGCCTATCTGCAAAACCGCCGGAACCATCATTGTACAGTACAGTAATGAATAAACCCATTGTACTAGCAGAGGCAATATCATTATCGCCATCACAATCAAGATCTCCTATCGAAATATAAGAAGGGTCTCTTTGTACCGCATATTGTGTAATATGGGACGCTGATACCGCAGGAACGAATAATACGAACAGAGAACTCACAAATAAGAAGACAAGAAGTAAGGCTTTCCGACTCTTCGCGGATTGATTAGGGGCGTTCTTTGGACTATACAACATACTCCTTCGGAGTTTCATTCCATTCTTAGCACTTATCACCGCTTGATTCCTTTTTTGAGACATAATAATGGCTTTGACAAAATAAGAATCCTTTTGACATTAGGCTGAAATTCAATTCAATTATTGAGATATTAACCAACTAGGATTTGGTGCATAATGGACTTCTGCGCCACCATATATCAATTCTAATCGCCCCATCATCCACAAGCGATTTAGGAATAATTCCAAGTCTTGACCCTCTCTATTTATTTTCTCACCAAGAAGTTCTTCAATTGCACTAATTGAAATAGATGTTTGGCCGTGTTCACGTACGACAAGAGTCAGTAAAATTTGCAACCAGGCCTCCGCCATAGGGTCGCCTGAGAGATTATTAGACAATGGTTCGGGTGTATCTATTGATTCAAGAAATTCTCTAATATATTCTAATTGAGGTTCGGTTCTAGAAGGACCATCTAACTCCGATATTTTAGCTTGAATATCAAGATCTCCAATACGACGAACAACGGCTGGAATACTGGTAGGGTCAGGGGGGGGGCCTGGTAATTTATTAGCGTCATCTAGAGATTCAGATAAGTCATCGCCGGAACCCATAGTAGTCTCAGATGAAGGTTCTTGGCCATCAACCATCCCAGATGAAAGTGGTTGAACAAAACCTACTCTGCCTTGTAATCCTAGTTCTTCACGTAATGAATTAACAACACTAGACTCTCCTTCAATAATGACGTCTATACCGTTTTCAGGTGAACGAAATCGGAACCTAACTGTACCTCTCATCTGCATATACCATTCTCCGCTATAATACTCACAGGTAAAACATCATGTTTCAACATCACTCTTTCATCAAATTGCGCAAAACGGTTTGTAAAATTCCACCATTGTTGTAATAATCAACTTCAACAGGAGTATCTAAACGTACCACTGCACTGAAATTTACTACTTCTCCATTTGTCTTTTTTACTTCGACATTTATGGAAGAGAGAGGTAGAAGTTCACCGTCAGCAGGGATACTAAAACTTTCGGTTCCATCAAGACCAAGAGTTTCTGCACTCTGACCTTCAATGAAAGTTAATGGAAGAATGCCCATACCTACAAGATTGGAACGGTGAATTCGTTCAAAAGATGTTGCAATGACTGCTTTGATTCCGAGTAAAAGTGTCCCTTTGGCAGCCCAGTCTCTACTGCTACCAGTCCCATACTCAGATCCTGCTAGAACAATCAAATCAGTATCTTCAGATTGGTACCTCTGACTTGCTTCAAAAATTGAAAGCACCGACCCAGTAGGAAAATGTGTTGTCCATCCTCCTTCTGTATTTACAGCTATTTGATTCTTAATTCGGATATTTGCAAAGGTCCCTCTCATCATAACTTCATGATTACCTCGACGGCTACCAAAAGAATTGAAATCCCTAGGTTTTATCCCATTATCAATCAAATATTTTCCAGCCGGACCGTGGTGCGGAAAGGCTCCAGCAGGAGATATATGGTCAGTAGTAACTGAATCACCTAGTTTCAACAAGACTCGAGCATCCTTAATCGGTTGAATTGGAGAAGGGGTTGCTTTAATTCCTTCGAAAAATGAGGGAAGGCGAATGTAAGTGGAATCCTCATCCCATGGGTACAAGGCTGAGGGTTGAGTGGGGATTGAATCCCACCTTGGTTCTTCTAAAATATCAGAATATCTGTCCCTAAACATCTCCGGAGTCAAGGAATTGATTAATGTGTCATGTATTTCCTCATCCGTTGGCCATATATCTGAAAGCATAACAGGTTCATCTTCAGATGTATATCCTATAGGATCATTTTGTAAATCTATGTTCAAAGTCCCAGCTAGTGCATAAGCGACAACTAATGGAGGACTTGCCAGATAATTAGCTTTGATTTTTTGGTGTATACGTCCTTCAAAATTACGATTACCGGAAAGAACGCTGGCAACAACAAGATTAGCATCATCAATTGCTGCTTCAATATCTTCATCAAGGGGTCCAGAATTACCGATACAAGTAGTGCAACCATAACCAACTACATTAAACCCTAAAGCAGATAAATCCTCAGTCAATCCCGCTGCATCAAAATATTCAGTAACTACTCGACTACCTGGGGCTAAACTAGGCCTCACCCAAGGTTTTATTCCAAGACCTTTTAATCGAGCATTTCTTGCTAAAAGGCCTGCTGCTAACATAACACTAGGATTGCTCGTATTTGTACAGCTTGTTATTGCTGCAATAACGATATCTCCGTGTTGTAATTCTACTTCGCGTGCCTCGATATAAGCAGAGTCATTATTTTTACTAGATTCAATACCATGACCTTGATGGCCTGAAGGATAATTAAGACTTGCAAGCCAATGTTCTTTCATATTTGATAAATCCACACGATCTTGAGGCCTTTTTGGTCCGGCTAAAGCAGGTTCAACAGTACTCAAATCTAATGAAATTGAAGAAGTAAAGTTGGGAACTGGTGTTCCACTAGTATGGAACAAACCTTGAGCAATTAGATATCTTTTAACATTCTCGATATGTGAGGCATCTCTACCAGAAAGATGCATATAATCAAGAGTTGTTTGGTCAACTGGGAAAAAACCACAGGTGGCTCCATATTCAGGAGCCATATTAGCAATGGTGGCTCTATCAGGAAGGCTAAGATTAGCCATACCTGAGCCATAAAATTCTACAAATTTTGAAACTACGCCATGCCCCCTAAGCATTTCTACAATTCTTAAAGTCATATCAGTAGCCGTAACTCCGGGATTTAATGAATTTGTTAACTCAAAACCCACTACTTCAGGTAAAAGCATGTAGATAGGTTGTCCGAGCATTACTGCTTCTGCTTCTATTCCTCCAACGCCCCATCCTAAAACTCCGAGACCATTGATCATAGTAGTATGAGAATCTGTACCGACAAGAGAATCCGGTATCCATAAATCATTTTCTAAACGAGCTACACTTGCAATCCATTCCAAGTTTACTTGATGAACTATTCCTCTTCCCGGTGGAACCACACGGAAGTTATCAAGACTCATTTGCCCCCATTTGAGAAATTTATACCTCTCCATATTACGCTTATACTCAATCTCAAGATTACGTTCCTTGGCATCTGGGAACAATCCTGAAACATCTACTTGTACTGAATGATCTATCACTAAGTCAACTGGGACTTGAGGGTTGACTTTCTCGGGGTCACCACCTAATTCAATCATTGCATCCCTAAGTGCAGCAATGTCCACTACTGCTGGCACACCTGTAAAATCTTGAAGAATAACCCTACTAGGATTGAAAGGAATTTCTTCAGGCTTCATAGTTGGAGACCAAGCAGCGATCCTCTTCACGTCATCTTTAGTAACAAGAAATCCATCGCATTTCCTAAGCGCTGATTCTAATAATATTCGGATTGTGAATGGAAGATTATGTAATTGGCAAAGTCCTTGATTTTCAAGAGATTTTAGAGACATAAATGAGGCTTTATCTCCGGAGAATGTGTCAAACTCGGACCTTGCAGAGAACAAATCTCGGGCGACCATGTTAATAGCCGCTAAGATAGAGCACAAGAATATGTCTAATCTATGACTTCGAGTTAATGCTTAAATCAAGATATAGTGACACTAAGGAGGCGTACTTCGTATAATGGTCTATCATCTCCATCTGTTTTTACATCACTGATCTCAGTTACTGAGTCAAGACCGCTTGAAACTTTACCAAATACAGTATGGACACCATCAAGGTGACTAGGATTACTATCTTCAGGAATTATGAAGAATTGACTACCGCCAGTATTTGGAGATGCAGTCTTAGCCATAGATAAGACTCCTGGCTCATGGGTCAATCCGTTATTCGCTTCATCACCTATAGTCCAAGAGGTTTGAGAGCAATCATCTGAACTTTGACTCGCAGTACCATCACAATAACCATACCAATTGTACGCATAACCTCCTGTCCCCGTTCCTGATTCAAAATCTCCACCTTGTATCATAAAAGCATCAATTATTCTGTGGAATATTGTTGCATCATATTTACCTGAATTAGATAAGTCTATGAAGTTCTCAACATGATTTGGAGCTTCTGCAGAATACAAATCAACAACAATAGTAGCAGTAGT
>Ga0115002_10004268_pt1 | contig 17386 bp, 14 predicted proteins | sample ArcticOcean_MG_C_8_FD_89576 | JGI IMG/M metagenome (GOLD analysis project Ga0115002, IMG submission 89576) | Marine microbial communities from western Arctic Ocean - ArcticOcean_MG_CB11_86 | ecosystem: Environmental > Aquatic > Marine > Oceanic | place: Arctic Ocean: Canada Basin | collected... | reverse complement strand
CATCCAGCTTGCCTGGATCGGTGAATCAGGTTGGTCAGCTAGTTGCGCTCCGCGAAGTCGACCCGACCCCCACGTGCTTGCACGTGGGTGAAGCAGGTTGTCCGGCTATGGCACACCAAGCCACGTAACCTTATTCACCATCCGGCAAGCCGGATGGGGCCTATGTGTTGCCCGTTTACGCCGCTAGCCGGCCAGCCTCCTTCACCATCCGCCAAGGCGGATGGGGTCGACTTGTGGTTAAACAACAGGTCATCAGCGGGGCGAGGTCCCTGTGGCCAGTGGAACTTGCGGTCTGATTCTTCTATCGCGTAGTCGTTGATGCTGGCCTCGCGTCGTCGCATCAAACCATCATCATCGACCTCCCAGTTTTCGTTGCCGTAAGCACGGAACCAATTCCGAGCTTTATTGCAGTATTCATACTGGAAGCGAACCGCCATGCGTGTACTGCCACTTCGTGGCATCGAGCTGTTCCCGTATCCTGGTTGCTTCGGTTCCCGGTCCAGCAGATATTTCCAGCGACCTTGATTGCAGCCGTCAGTCATGGGAGACTTTTTTTTTCGGCTATACGTATAGTTGATGCATTCGGGGCGATATGGCCCAAGCTAGGAGTAAGCAGCGTGTCCACATATTTGCTACCAGAAATAGAAAAACCCGCATCCATCGCCGCCAAGCATGTCTACGTGATGGCCAATGGCGACCTGCGTCTTTCGGCCAATCAGAATTGTTGGGCGGCCCAACAGGCAATGGAAGCTGATATCTCGATGGCTTTGGAAGCAGTCGGCTGGATAGTCGTTCGAGCGCATCCTTTCAATGTGGAAGCAAAGCATGGATTTATTGCCTCGCAGCGAGAGGGAATGGATGTGTTTGCAAGGCTCGACCCCAAAGCCCCGCTGATTGTGGCGGAAGCTGTCTGGCAGTATTCACATCATGTGCTACACGGCTTGATGACTCACGAAGGTCCGATACTCACGCTCGCGAATTGGTCGGGTACTTGGCCAGGATTGGTCGGGATGCTCAACCTCAACGGCTCGCTTACGAAGGCGAACGTCGAGTACTCCACCCTCTGGGCCGACGATTTCGCCGATCCAGGATTTGCGAGCCAACTGAAGACTTGGTTAGAGAGCGGCAAAATCGAGCACGCCGTCGAACACGTGGCTCCCTTCACTACCTCACTGGCCGGCCAGGCCGAATTGGAACTTGGTCAGCAGCTTGCTGCACAACTGCAGCGTGAAAAAGCCATTATGGGAGTGTTCGATGAGGGCTGCATGGGAATGTTCAACGCCATCATTCCCGATGCACTACTTAACCCCACCGGAGTATTCAAAGAGCGATTGAGTCAATCCGCGCTCTACTACGAGTCGCTGCAAGTTTCCGACGATGAGGCGGCAGCGGTGCGCCAGTGGATGGAAGCAGAGGGCGCGACGTTTGAGACAGGGCCTGTGCATGAAAAAGATTTGACCGATGCACAAATTCTACAGCAGTGCAAAATGTACGTGGCCGCAGTTCGAATTGCCGACGATTATGGATGCGACACGATCGGCATTCAATATCAGCAGGGCTTGAAAGACTTAATCGCCGCCAGCGACTTGGTAGAAGGCACGCTCAATAACTCCAAGCGGCCTCCTGTTCGCAGTCGGGACGGCGCTCGAGTCCTCTATGAGGGGCAACCGGTGCCCCATTTCAACGAAGTCGATGAATGTGCCGGATTAGATGGGCTGATGACGTATCGCGTGCATCGGGCCATGGACCAGCCGGTGGAAAACACGCTTCATGACTTGCGCTGGGGCGACCACGACCAGTCAGGGACGGTCGATGACTTTGTGTGGGTGTTTGAGATCAGTGGCAGCGTCCCTCCCGAACACTTGATTGGCGGCTGGTCGGGCGTGAAGAGTGTTCGTCAGCCAGCGATGTATTTCCCCAATGGGGGCGGGACCATCAAGGGGATCTCCAAGCCGGGTGAAATTGTTTGGTCCAGAATCTTTGTCGAAGCGGGGAAGCTTAAAATGGATCTTGGCCGCGCGGCGGCCATTGAGTTGCCCCGCGAAGAGACCGAGCGACGCTGGCAGGAAACGACCCCCCAATGGCCCATCATGCACGCGGTCACCTATGGCGTAACGCGTGATCAGATGATGGCGCGACACAAGAGCAACCACATTCAGGTTGTTTACGCAGATTCTGCGTCTGCCGCAGATCAAGCGTTGCTCGCCAAAGCTGTATTTGCGGAGTCCTTAGGGCTAGAAGTTGCGCTCTGTGGAACTCGCAAAGGGGGGGCAGGATGGAAGTAAAGCAAAACGTGCTGTACTTTTCGGCCGACACCCGAACGGCAAGGATTCCCTGTTGAGTGACCGTAAGGAATAATTGCGACAGCTCATCGAGCTTTCCCATTGGTCTTCATCTCTTGAGCTCCAATTTAGCAAAGCGTGCAGCGGCTTGGCGCCAGGCGCCGGACGATTGAGGTTCGTAGGTTTCAATAGAAAAAGAATTTCGTACCACGCTGCGCAGCTGGACTAGCGAATCAAGTTCGCCCAGCGCAATCGCCTGAAGTAGGACGTTCCCGATCGCGGTTGCTTCTACCGGACCGGCCAGAACAGTTCGACCCGTTGCATTGGCAGCGAATTGATTCAGCAGCTTGCTTTGGCTCCCGCCGCCAACGACGTGGAGCTTGGTGATCGTGCGTTCGGTTAGTTCTTGAATCGTCTGGAGCGATTGGCCGTACAGCAGCGCCAAGCTTTCCAAAATACAACGGGCGAATTGTCCCGGCGTTTCCGGCGCTGGTTGCGCAGTCTCATGGCAGTAGGCAGCGATTTCCGCCGGCATCGACTCCGGTTTTAGGAACCTCGGGTCGTTGGGATCGATCAGCGATCGGAAAGCTTCTGCCTCCGCGGCTAGGCGAGTGATCTCATCGTAGTCTAGCTCCAGGCCTTCGCGGGCCCACGCACGGCGCGACTCTTGCAGCAGCCAGAGGCCGATGATGTTTTTCAAGAATCGGCTGGTGCCACCGAAACCGACTTCATTCGTAAAATTGTGCGCGCGCGCCGCATCGGTGAGCAGCGGAGCGGGCAATTCGACGCCGACCAGCGACCAGGTCCCCGAACTTAGATAGGCCCAATCGTCTCCCTCAGCAGGTACGGCGGCAACGGCCGCCCCCGTGTCGTGCGCGCAAGTGGCGATGACTTCGATTTCAGACAATCCTGTCTCAGCGCAGATTTCTGGCGTCAACGGCCCGAGTCGAGTCCCGGAAGGAACAATTCTTGGAAATAGCGATTCGGGAAGTTGCAGTTGACGGATCAATTCCGCCGACCAGCTCCGAGTTACCGAATTGTAGATCTGGGTGGTGCTGGCCATGCTTGCTTCAGCGCGAGCCACGCCGCAAAACAGATAGTGAAAATACTCGGCGATGTTGAGAAATTGATCGGCGCAGGCCACCAACTTCGGATTCTGCTCGACTTCGGCGACCAATTGGTACAGCGTGTTGATCGACATGAACTGAATGCCGGTCTCCGCAAAAATTGCCTCGCGGCCCACTTGTTCTAGTACCTTCACATAGGTGCTGTCGGTGCGTGAATCTCGATAATGGTGCGGCAGCGAGAGCATGGGCGTCTCGTCATTAAAGAGGACGTAGTCTAGGCCCCAAGAATCGACGCTCAAGCCGTCGATCGGCAACTGTCGATCTGCCACTTTTCGCAGCCCCGCTTTGAGCTCCTGGAAGATGCCCACGATATTCCAGCGCATCGAGCCCTGAATGTTCACAGGAAGATTCGGGAAGCGGTGCACCTCATCAAGCCGCAGCGTGCCGTCTGAAAGCGTTCCCAAGATCACTCGGCCGCTCTCGGCACCCAAGTCACACGCGATGTAATGTTTGTCGTTCATTGTCTCAATTTGCAATTTGGCTTGTAATTCGGCTAAATCAGCAGCCCGTCTAGACTGGTAGGCCGCCTAGATCTGCACTTGGTCTGCATCGGGCCCCAAAGGTCGGCCCATCCAAAGTGGCGTGACGATAAGCCAAACCACGGTGCCTAGCAGCGCGATCCACTTGACCATGCTATCAAAACGGCAACATTGACCGATAGTCCTTGCCGCTGTGCAAATTCATCGCGCAGACCGAGCACCAAGTCTTGCAAGCTCGCACCGGCGGCCAGAAACAGGGGCCCGATCATAAACTCGGTGCCGGCCGCGTGCTCGCCTGCGTACATGCCCCAGAATTTACTCGGGCCTTTGAGTGCCGAGTCGGGAACGCGCTGGCGTTCGAACTCGCCGCCACCGGTTGATTTTTTTCTGCCTGGTGGTTGGTCATGGTCGTTGGCCATCCGTATACGGCCGCAGAAGAGCTAGATCGCAGGGGCTGAGTTGCCAGATCGCAAGGAAAGCACCTCATCCTCGTACTGTTTTACATCATCGAGCCAGGCTGCACCTGCCGGCACACCTGACTTCAAACAGTAATAGTTCCAAACGGCGCCCAGTCGATCCAGCCTGAGAAATGCTCTGGGCCGATCTCGTCGCGTTACACCTTTTGGCGTAAGCGGCATGATTTTCAGAGCCGCTTACGGCTTTCTCCCCAAGACCTTGGCACAGCTGTTGGGCTTGTTGACCAGCTGAATGAGGAGTTGAGTACACGCAACAACTGTCGTTGAGTTTCTCGCATGTTTTGGCGCCTGGAATCTTAATACTTGCCGCGATCATTTCGTCACCATGGACGACATCTTCTCTATGTCGCGAAGATACCGTAATGCTCACCATCGCCGTAACAACGCTTTCACACCGCAAGCTCCAAGAACGCGAGGGGCGGTGGCTTAAGCTGATTAGTGGAGTCGTAATTTTGGCTTTGGGTGTGATTATGATCGCAAGCCCGGAGTGGCTCCGCTTGTCGAGCTAAGCCCAAACATTCGACGGCATTTGTTGCGTCGCTGATGTCGCTGCATGTGATGCAGGCAATGGGCGATCCGGCACACTCTTTGTCAAATTAGCACACGACTCGAAACGTTTCCTCTGGGCTGCCGGATAGATCTCTAGGTGTTTGCGCGACGTTCGAAGCTTCTTACTATGGATGGCGCTAAGCCGACTTCTCCCTTTTGTTACGACCAGGATCCACCGCCACCGAGTATTTACATCAGCTTCGCGGATAGGAGTGGATAGGGTCCAGTAACCGTGTCAGGAGAATTTGCTATGTCTGTCGTGAAAGTCATTGAGCTTGTAGCTTCGTCCACAAAGAGTTGGGAAGACGCAGTGCAGAAGGCAGTCTCCGAGGCCTGATTATCTATCGCGATGACTCAGACGATCACGGGTGTTGGACCGCGATTACAGCTCAGTATGGCAAACTCCGTGGGCGGCAAATTATCCGCAGTCGAGAGGCGGAGTGCGCTACGCACTACGAACAAGAAACCGCCAATGGTAGGCGAACTAGCACCGTTTCTTCCGAGGTATTGCTGCCGACGGAATCTTGCAACTTGCGAAAGACGAACATGTTGATCTTATTGTCATCGGTACGCACGGTCGAACGGGACTGAAACGACTATTGATGGGCAGTGTTGCCGAAGCTGTCGTGCGAAACGCTCAATGCCCCGTATTGACAGTCAAACAGCCCTTCAATGAATTAACGAATGGATCTTCTTTGCCCGACGAAATTGCGAGTCCGTCATGAATACCGACATGGAACGATTACAGAGCGTTCGAGTCAATGATGCCATGAGTCGAGGCATGGTGAACGTGTCGGCTAGTTCGACGATGGCAGAAGCTGCGGAAGTGCTTGCAGAGCACCATGTCAGCGGAGTACCGGTAATCAACGAACTGGAACAATGCGTCGGAATACTAAGTACCACCGACTTTGCAAAAAGGGAGCAGTTGCACAAAGGCAACGAGACGCTGGCGACGCCGGCAGGAGAGTTCATGTTAGTACGTGATGGCGGGCACGGACCATTTCGAATCGATTGCGTCGCGGTAGGTGCTACACTTGAGTTCCGACTGACGAAAACCGGTCCCGCCAAGAGCTTGGTTCTTCATCAAAATGGCGCTAAGCAGACCGCTCGCCGCATAAAGTGAAGACGGCCCGCCGAAAGCGTCCCGTCAACGTGAAGCAGCGGATATTAGAAACTGGGGGACTCGTAACAGAATACCGGTGAGAAATGCGCACCTAACGTCGGTCGGGCCGGTAGCCCTTCCCGGGTGCCCGGCGCGATTCCTTACGTTTGCCCTTCTTTTTCTTCTCGTCAGGAATCGTGTGGACGTAGTCGCCGCGGAAGCGGGCGTTGGCGTCCTTGCGGCGCGCCTCGAGTGCTTCGGGTGGCGGGGTTGCCGGGACCAGCGCATCGCACCCCGCACCAATCAGGTCTTGGCGGCCCGCTTGGCGAAGGGCTTCGCGTACTTCAAAGTAGTTGGCCGGTTTGAAGAATTGCATCAGCGCCCGCTGTAGCTTGCGATCGCGCAGACGGCTAGCCACATGCACTGGCTTCTTGGTAAACGGATCGATGCCGGTGTAGTACATCGCGGTGGCGACATCGAACGGTGCGGGGATGAAGTCTTGGACCTGATCGGGCCGGTAGCCGGTCCTTTTGAGAAAAACAGCCAAATCGATCATCGCATCGAGATCGCTTCCCGGATGGCTGGCGATGAAGTAAGGCACGATGTGCTGCTTCTTGCCTGCCTTTTTCGACTCTTCCTTAAACACTTCGGTAAACTTTTCGAAGTCGTCGTTGCTCGGTTTCCGCATTTTGTTGAGCACACCTGAGTCGGTATGTTCGGGTGCCACCTTGAGCAGCCCGCCGACATGATGCTGTACCAAATCGCGCATGTACTCGGGCGAGAGTCGAGCCAGATCCATGCGAATGCCGCTGGCCACGAGCACCTTTTTGATGCCCGGAGTTTCGCGCGCTTCTTTCATCAGCTGTACGAGCGGTCCGTGGTCAGTGCCTAACAGTTTGCAGACGGTCGGATGGACGCACGACTGCCGCCGGCAGACCGCTTCGACTTCTGGCTTTGCGCATTTCATCTCGTACATGTTGGCCGTCGGACCGCCGATATCGCTGACAGTGCCTTTGAAATCTGGCGACGACGACATATCGCGCAGCTCGCCCAGAATCGATTCTTTGCTACGCGATTGAATGATGCGGCCCTGGTGCGTCGTGATCGAACAAAACGTGCAGCCACCGAAACAGCCGCGCATGATCGTGACCGAATCCTTGATCATCTCAAAAGCCGGTATCGATTCGGTGTAGCTGGGATGAGGCAGCCGTGTGTAGGGCAGACCGTAGAGCTTATCCATTACGGCTTGCGAAACGGGCAATGGCGGCGCATTGGCGACGATGGCTTGGCGATCGTGCCATTGGACGAGACGCCGCGCGTTGTAGGGGTTCGTTTCGTTGTGAATCAACTTGGTCGCCTCGGCAAAGGCGAACTTGTCGTCGCGCACTTCCTCGAAACTGGGGATCACCAGCGCGTCGTCGGGGGCCTTTTCCGAAGCACCGAGGGCAAAGGCGACGCCACGCATATCGCGCAAGTCGCGCACTGTTTCACCCCGCTCCAATCGGCGAGCGATTTCGACGATGGCATCTTCGCCCATGCCGTAGACCAATAAATCGGCTTTGCAGTCAAGCAAAATTGAACGCCGTACCTTTTCGCTCCAGTAGTCGTAATGGGCTAGCCGCCTGAGCGACGCTTCGACGCCGCCGGCAATCACTGGTACACCCTTGAACGCCTCGCGCGCCCGTTGGCAATACGAAAGTGTCGCTCGGTCGGGCCGCAGTCCGATGCGTCCGCCCGGCGAATAAGCATCGCTGTTGCGGACCTTGCGATTGGCGGTGTAGTGATTGATCATCGAGTCCATATTGCCGCCGCTGATCGCAAAGAAGAGTCGCGGTCGGCCAAAGGTTTTCCAGGCATCGCAGCTCTGCCAATCGGGCTGGCTGACGATACCCACGCGAAAACCGGCCGCCTCCAACACTCGGCCCAAGAGCGCCATTGCGAAACTGGGATGATCGATGTAGGCGTCACCCGTGACAAACACGATGTCGACTTCGTCCCAACCGCGTTCGTGCATCTCGCCGGCGCTGGTGGGCAACGGCAGCGGCGGAAGGCCGCCATTGGCGAGGATTGGCAACGATGCCAAGGCATTTGCCGTTTGGCCGGGAGCCGGCAGATTACTGAGAATGGGGAGTTGCATGGACCGATTATACGCTGCCGACGCGTTCACTGGCCAGGGTGGCGTACAACCGTCCCACTTCGGCCAATCGTACCCCAACGGCCGTTTGCCATGCGTTGCCGGTCTCTTGGTGGTAGGTGGTGGCTTTTGTAGGGTTTGCACGACGAAATAATCCCGGCAAACCCAATGAACTAAACCGTGAATTTATCCATCCGTTTCAACGTATCTGTTAAGACTATCCGAGACAAGGTGCCGCGTGTCTTTTGTGCGATCATCATTCGGGGTATGATGGCTGTACATTATTTGAATGCGTAGTTCTCGTAAGGAATTGAACATGCCCGGTATCAGCCTCTCTCGTCGTCGCTTCCTGCAGAGTACCGCCGGCGCTTTTGCGACACATTTTGCGACACAGCCGCTATCGAGCGGCGCTGCCGAGAATTATGACAGCTATCTCGAAGGTCGCCTGTACAAGACGTTGAAGATCGGCATGGTCAAAGTAGACGGTTCGCTGACCGACAAGTTCAAAGCAGCCAAAGCGGCCGGCTTTCACGGCATCGAGATGAACTCTCCCGGAATGAACGTGGCCGAGACCAACCGTGCAATTGCCGCATCAGGCTTGCCGGTCGACGGCACCGTCTGTTCCTCGCACTGGAATATTCGGCATACGAGCCCCGACCCGCAGCAGCGAGCAACCGCGCTCGAGCATCTCAAACAGGCAATCATCGATACGGAGGCCGTCGGCGGTAACACGGTGCTGCTAGTTGTTGGTAAGGGCGAGGATGGTCCCGAGGCGGAGATAGGGCCCCGTTCGATCGAGAATATTTCTAAGGCGTTGCCGCTTGCTGCCGAACTGGGCATGCAGATCGCCGTCGAAAACGTCTGGAATAAATTCCTGTACGATCATGATGGCGACTCGAACCAGACTGCGGACAAGCTAGTCAACTACATCGACCAGTTCAACTCGCCCTGGGTAGGCATGCAGTTCGACATCGGTAATCACTGGAAGTACGGCAGTATGGGCGGTTGGATTCGCCAACTCGGCAAGCGGATCGTGAAACTCGACTTGAAAGGTTTCTCGCGCAAGCAAGACAAGTTCACCAATATTGGTGACGGAGACCTCGATTGGGCAGACGTGCGAAAAGCGCTTGCCGAGATCAAGTACACGGGCTGGGCTGCGGCGGAAGTGGCTGGCGGTGGCCCCGATCGACTGCGGGAGATCTCGATGAATATGGACAAAGTGTTCGGCCTGTCTGGCGAACATTGATGGCGACGACTCAGGAATGAGTCTATTGACTAGTAACCTTTTAATATACGGCGGATGAGGGCGTCGGCGGTGACTCCGGCGAGAATGACTCCGCCGATAATTGCGAATTCGATGTTTTGGTATTGCGGATGGACGAGGTTGATGGCATTGCTTAAGACAACCATGACCGCGGCTCCGACAACGACTCCGGCAATATTTCCTTCACCGCCGCGCAGCGAACAACCGCCAAGCACCGCTGCCGCGATTGCATAGAGTTCGTAGAAGTTGCCGAAATCGCTCGGTTGGGCGGCGTTGATATCGAGCACGAACAGCACTCCGCCCAGTCCGGCAAGCGTTGAACACAGGATGTATGCGGCCACGGTCGCGCGATCGACATTGATGCCGCTGTACTTTGCCGCCTCGGGGTTGCTGCCGATGGCCAGCAAGTAGCGACCGAACACGGTTTTATTGAGGATGACCATCGCAGCGAGCGCTACGACAATCAGGATCAGCGCGGTTGCTGGCAAGCGAAAGTTGAAGTCGTCGCCCGAAAACAGTCTCATGTGGCCAGTTGCCAGGGTACGCAGGCCCTTGAAGGCCGTGCCAAACCCTTGCGACTGGTCGCTCGTAATGCCGCGTGCGACACCACGGTAAAGTAGCAGTCCGCAGAGGGTGACGACAAAGGGCTGCAACCGCAGCTTCGTGATCATGATCCCGTGGAAAGCACCGACCGCTATCGATAGGCCCCCCACTGCAGCGAGCGCCGCGGCTATCGGCCACTGACACTGTGTTAATAGGTAAGGTAGCAGCACTCCCGTTAAGCAGACGACCGAACCAATCGAAAGATCAATCCCGCCGGTAATAATGACAAATGCTGCACCAATACTAAGGATGCCAAAAAGAGCCGTACGGTGAACGATGTTTTCCAGGTTGCCAGCCAGCAAAAATCGGTCGGTGGAGAGGGTCGTGTAGATGCCGATTGCCAACAGGAGGCACGAGATACCAAGGATCTTGGAGCCTTCGATGCTGTTGAGTGGATTGAATCGATGGGAACGCACGTTTTTTTTCTCCTCAGGAGGCTGCCGGCTCAACTGGCTTTTGCGATCCGTGCCCGATTGCCATTTGCAAAATCAACTCTTCGCTCAACTGTTCACGCTCAACTTCGCCCGCCATGCGACCTTGGTGCATAACCAGCACCCGGTCTGAGAGGCCAAGAATTTCTTCCATGTCGCTCGACGCAAAGACAATGGCAACTCCCTGGCCTGCCAGCTCGTGCATGAGTCGATAGATTTCTGATTTACTGCCGATGTCGATTCCCCGCGTCGGCTCATCCAGCAAGAGGACGCTTGGCTGGGTGGCCAGCCATTTGCCGAGCACCACTTTTTGTTGATTTCCGCCAGACAACCAGCGGACGGGCCAACGGGGATGCGCCGACTTAATTTCCAGCTGGTCCATGGTTTGACGACAGAGTTCACTTTCGCCACGCCCGCGAATAAACCCATAAACGTTGAGTTTGTTGCGCAGGCTTGCTAAAGAGAGATTTCGCTCAACACTCAGCGTCAGCATGAGTCCCGTGCTTCGCCGATCTTCGGGAGCCAAGACGACTCCCGCGCGAATCGCCTCAGCCGGGTTCCGTGGTGTAAGCTCTTGACCCGCAATCGTGAGGCTGCCTCCCACCGCTGGCGTGACGCCAAACAGCGTGGTCAGCAGCTCCGTGCGGCCCGCACCCACTAAGCCTGCAACGCCGACAATCTCGCCGGCGCGCACTGAAAAATCGAGTTGCTCTCGTGGAAAAGCCGCAGTGCGCAACCGGCGGGCGACAATCGCCGTGTTGCCGGGAGGATGGGGCGTGCGCTGATAGAATTGCGAGACGTCGCGCCCGACCATCATTCGCACAATCCGATCCCGATCAATTTGAGTTTGCTCGAGTTCGCCGACAAACTCGCCATCGCGTAAGACGACCACGCGATCCGCCAAATCGACAACTTCTTGCAGCCGATGCGAGATATAGACGATTCCCACGTCCCTATCCTTGAGTTGGCGAATGACGTCGTACAAACGATTGGCCTCCTGTTGCGATAGCGATGAGGTCGGTTCGTCCATGATAAGTACGCGAGCGTTGATACTCAGAGCTTTGGCAATTTCGACGAGCTGCTGTCTGCCGATCGATAGAGAATCGAGACGCGCATACGGCGATACGTCGAGTCCGAGCGAGGCCAAAAGCTGCGTCGCCTCCGCAGCAATCTTGCGTTTAGATATCAGTCCAAATCGGCTTGGCTCACGACCCAGAAAAATATTCGCCCCGATATCCAAATTGGGGGCCAGATTTAATTCCTGATGAATGAGTGCGACACCCATGAGGAGCGCTTGCTCGACGCTGGAAAACGTCACGTGCCCGCCGTCAACCTGGAGCGATCCTTCGGAAGGCTGGATCACCCCGGCGAGAATCTTCATCAGAGTGCTTTTGCCGGCACCGTTCTCGCCTACAACGGCGAGGACTTCGCCACGTCTCACTTGGAGTGATACGTCCTTGAGTGCCGAGACGCCACCGAATTGCTTACCGACGCCGCACGCTTCGAGAACCGAGTTGGTAGCGCTGCTGGCCATTCAGTTTATTCTAACAGGGGGCTGCTTGCAATGGTACGGAGATCTAGGGAGTCGCCGACTGCTCTCTCAACGTTGTCCAGAAACCTTGTAGATTGTCTTTGTCGATTTTGCGGGGCGGCACATTGATGACGCCCCCCTCGGGCAAAACCGATTTATCTCCGGCGTGCAATCCGGCCAGTATGCGAATGGATTCGTAGCCATATTTGTACGGGTCCTGAACGATCGTGCCAGCGGCATTGCCATCCTGAATGGCCTGCAAAGTCACTTCATCTTCGTCAAAACCGATGACTTCGATTTCGCCAAGTTTGCCGGCCCTCTCCAAGGCTTCGAGGATGGCGGGAGGATTGTAGGTGAACAGCCCCACCATCGCGCTAATGTCGGGGTGAGCCGTCAGCGTATCTTCTACGTTCGCCTTGGCCTTCGCCCGGTCGAACTGGTCGGTGAGCGTGCCAAGTACTTGGTACTTGCCGTCTTCGCTCGACAGCGCCTCACCGGGCGGATCTCGGCGCGAGGCTAGAGGAGTGCGGCCCAAGACACCGTCAATGAATCCTTGCTGCCGATAACGAGCATTTTCTTGGTCAATGCGACCGACAAATAGCATCATCGTGCCGCCATCCGGTAGCGCGTCGCGCGCGAGTTGGCCACACAGGATGCCGGCTTCGTAATTGTCCATGCCAATATAGGCCAGGCGGTTGCTGCTCGGGGCGTCGGAATCTTGGGTCAGGAGGTTTGTCGACGCAGCAACTTTGTTCAGGATATCTATCTGATTCGCAGAATTAATGGGGCTCACAGCCACGCCATCAATACCGCGCGAGATCAGGTCTTCTAGCTTACGGGTTTGATCGGTGAGTCCATCGGGCATGACAACGGTCACCTCAACATCAAGATCTTTCGCGGCTTGACGGCTGCCAGCTGCTGCGATCGACCAAAAGCTGGCCACGCCATTGGTGACGAAAGCAAAACGTGGGCCCGCCGGCGCACTCGAACGGCTGCAGCCACCGATAATCAAACTGCCCGCCAAGATAGCAAAACCCGTCAAGGACACGGACAGACGAGCCATCCAGCGCAAAAAATTCGACATCAAGAATTCCTTCGAAGAGGAGGGCTTTGCCCGTTAAAGAGTGATCTGGTCAGCCCGCTTAAGTGTGTGATTTGGACAACCAGTTTCGGTGTGTGATTTGGACAACCAGCATCTAGTTTAGCGAACCGCTAGGACTAAGGGGCCACTTTTCCGCCATTGACTAGAATATCTTGACCGGTAATGAATGACGAAGAATCGCTCGCCAGGAATGTGATCACACCGGAGAGATCGCCAGGAATGCCAAAACGTCCAGCAGGGACCTTGGTAAGGTACTTATCTTTCTCGGATTGCGGATCTTGCTCGTGCCGCTCGACGGGGATCCAGCCAGGCGAGATCATGTTGACGGTCACACCAAAAGGTGCCAATTCGGTGGCGACGGATCGCGTCCAGGCATGCTGACCTCCCTTGGCAGCAGCATAGGCACTAAAGTTAGGCCAGGCCTGGTGCGCCACTTCGCTGCCAATGTTTATGATCCGCCCCCATTTTTGCTCTTTCCAATGCGGAAGCAGTTCTTGCGTCAACAGGAAAGGGCTCTTAATAAAATAGTCGAGCATCTGTTGGTAGAATTTCCAATCATACTCCTCAATGGATTTCAGCGGCTGATCGGGCGTGGCGCTGACAACCACAATATCAATCGGACCTATTTCTTGGCGCACCTGTTCGGCCAGTCGATGCACGTCTGCCGCATCGATCACGCTGGCGCGAAATAGATGCGTTGCCAGTCCTGCCTGTTTAAATTCAGCTTGAGCCAGCTCGGCACGCTGAGAATTGTTGGCATAGTTGAGCGCGACGTTTGCGCCCGCCTCAGCAAGCGCGCAAGCCATTGACTTGCCGAGACCGGTCGTAGAACCGGTGACTAAAGCGACGCGACCCTTCAACGAGAAGAGTTCCCCGCCGGCCATTGGCAAACTATTTGGTTTACTTGGCATGGAACTTTCTCGCGATTCTTCCCTAAAGCTAAAGTCTGTCAACAGCGCCAACGAGTTGCAATTATAGAGAGGAACAACGCCGGTTCGGCGAGAATAAAGCATTATTTCCTGAGTGACATGACGTAGATCGAACAACAATTTCTCGACCGCAAGGCCGGAAAACGAACTGTGAGCTAAGGTCGGTCAACTAAGGACTTTCAACTATGCTTCGTCAAGGGATCCTTAACCCACAAGTATTAAGCCTACTTGCGCGCACCCAGCATACCAACACCGTCTTGATTGCCGATCGTAGCTTTCCGTATTGGCCAGAGTTAGAAACGATCGACCTCTCACCCGTGGACGATGTCCCCACCGTACGGCAATATCATTCTAGAATCGGCATAGGGTGCGATGAACTCCTCCACAGCACAGAACATTACGGACGTGATCGGAGACATTCCCTATCGCATGGATTTTGCGGGCGGCTGGATTGACCAACCCTTCATCTCGCGAGTGAATCGACTCGACTACGACCACGAGGGCGGCCTTTTTCCACGCCACATCGAGTCGAATAACGATTCTGATATTGCGGACTGGCTGGAGCGTGTCATCCAGATGATTCCGGTGGCGCCACGTCCTCCGCGATACAACCCACTTATCGAAAAGCATCTCGACGCCGAATGGATTGATCGCTTAGGAAGAACGGGCCACGACTGCTACGCTGCCATCCATGCGAAAGATACGCATGCTTTGGGCCGTTCGATGAACGAGTGCATGAACTGCTGGGAAGCCATTCTGCCAGCACACGGGATCGAGTATCATGTGCTCAAGCGGACCCCCAAAACAGGTTTGCCGAAACGGCAAAGTACCGATCTGCGTGGATTCTAAATAACATGCCCTTTCTTCACGAGGATGAACTAAATGGCAGCTGCTCCGAATAACTCATCGAACAACTCTTCTGCCGGAAAAATCGTACCGAGCCAATATCTGTTACCCTTTGCGTTGGTCACCACGCTCTTTGCTTTATGGGGATTTGCAAACGATATTACCAATCCCATGGTCGCGGCATTTAAGAATGTGCTCTTGATCAGCAACTTCGAGAGCTCACTGGTTCAAGCGGCCTTTTACGGTGGGTACTGCTTCATGGCGATCCCCGCTGCGCTGTTCATCCGGCGTGCGGGCTATAAGCGGGGAATCTTGATGGGTTTGGCGCTATACGTCGCGGGGTGTCTACTGTTTGTGCCCGCGGGAAACGCCGTGCAGTTCTGGCCGTTTTTGATGGCTTATTTCATCATGACCTGTGGATTGGCATTTTTGGAAACCACCGCCAACCCGTATATCCTTTCTATGGGTCCCCAACATAATGCGGCGCGACGGCTCAACTTCGCCCAGGCGTTCAATCCGATCGGTTCTCTGATGGGCATGTTTGTAGCCAAAGATTTTATCCTGGCGAAGCTAGATTCGGCAGACGAAGCCACCCGCCGCGCGCTTGCCGATTCTGACCCATCGACTTTCGAGGCAATTCAAAAGAGTGACCTGGGAGTGATTGTTTGGCCCTACGTAACGCTCGGTGTGGTAGTGCTCGGTGTGCTGACTATCTTCGCTTTAGCGAAATTACCTGACGGTGAGTCAACGGATACGCGTGACAAGAGCCTGGGTGCAAGCCTCGGGCGTCTTTTCAGAAGTCCACGTTTCTTAGGCGGGGTCGTGGCCCAAGCTTTCTACGTTGGTGCGCAGATCATGTGTTGGACGTTTATTATCCAATACGGTGTGAACGAGCTCGGCATGGAGAAAGCCGAAGCTCAAGGGTACAACATCGTCGCGATGGTCATCTTTGTAACGAGTCGATTTATCTGCACCTACCTGCTGAAATTCTTTAACCCTGGAGTACTACTTGCGACACTAGCCGTAGCCGGTGCAGGGCTCGTGCTGGGGACAATCTTCCTAGAGGGCATGACTGGGCTTTACTGCTTAATAGGAGTTTCCGCATGCATGTCGCTGATGTTCCCCACAATCTACGGTATAGCGTTGGAAGGACTGGGCGACGATGCGAAGCTTGGCTCAGCAGGCTTGATCTGTGCAATAGGTGGAGGCTGCGTCATGCCGCCGCTGCAAGCAAAGATCATGGATGGTTCAGAGCAAATGCTCGGTTCGCTCACCCTCTCGGCCACTCGAGCATCGTTCGTACTACCGCTTATTTGTTTCGTAGTCATTGCAATCTATGGATTTTCAGCGAAGCAACGAGCTACGGAAGCGTAGTCGCAGGCATCCACAATCTGCCGATTGCTCAGCGAAAAGTTTAAGACAATCACGCACTAGATTTGGCATGTGCTTGTCTTTGGGATTCGATGCGAGCATCATCAGCACCATGAATCCTGCTCAGGAAGATTAAAGGCATGAGTTGGCTAGTGGGCTTCCCCCCTTTAGACGTCCAGTGTATAGCCATCACGATAGGTCGGCTTGATCAGCGCGGCAACTCCGGGATCGTCGTTATTGGTGGCGGTCATCGACTTCGCGTCCCACTCGATTTTTTGGCCAGACCACACGGCCAAATTGCCCAGTAAAATCGTTTCGGTCAAAGGCCCGGCATAATTCGGGAAGTTTGACATCGGCGTCTCTCCACCGGCGACTCCATGGGCGAATTCCGTAAAATGACCCGGCGATGTTTTGAAGTCGATGCTCGTCGGCTTCTCTTTGCCGACTAGCATCCAGTCTTCGGCGTAGTCGGCCGGTGCGAATAAAGTCGCTTCGTCGCCAATCATGACCGCCCCCGAGATCATGGCGTTTTTCTCGCCTCGCATCTTGACCGCGAACTCACGGACGTCCCTGTCGTTGAGCACATCCAGCTCAGGCTTCTTACCACCGTCGTACCATTTCACCTTGACCGGCCCGCGATTCCCGCGCTGGGGAAACTGAAACGTGATGTCCGACCAACCTGGGAAGGTATCTTTGTTGTGTCCTGAGGAATCTGCTTCAACCGAAATCGGATCGCGCAGGTCGAGCGCTGCATAAGGCATATTGAAAGTATGGCAGGCCATGTCCCCCAAAGCGCCGCTACCGAAATCCCACCACCCTCGCCATTTAAAGGGATGATACCCGGGGTTATAGGGTCGTACCGGTGCGACACCCAACCACTCATCCCAATGAACGTGCGAGGGAACTGGAGGATTCTCTGTCGGACGCGTAATCCCCTGCGGCCAAACAGGTCGGTCAGTCCATACGTGTACCTCTGAGACATTTCCCAAGATGCCAGACCTCACCGTGGCAGCCGCTTGGCGCAGTCCTGGAATGGCTGTGCCTTGGTTCCCCATTTGGGTCACCAGGTTGTTTTCAGCGGCGACTTGACCCATCAGGCGCGCTTCGTAGATGGTGCGTGTCAAAGGTTTTTGACAGAAGCAATGCTTGCCCATGCGCAT
>Ga0115002_10004266_pt1 | contig 17394 bp, 17 predicted proteins | sample ArcticOcean_MG_C_8_FD_89576 | JGI IMG/M metagenome (GOLD analysis project Ga0115002, IMG submission 89576) | Marine microbial communities from western Arctic Ocean - ArcticOcean_MG_CB11_86 | ecosystem: Environmental > Aquatic > Marine > Oceanic | place: Arctic Ocean: Canada Basin | collected... | reverse complement strand
CACGACCGCAATGAGCGGACTCGCGACAGCCTCACTGATGACACTGTGTTGTGCAGCGAAAGAAAAGAGGACGAAGGCGAACTCTCCACCCTGGGCCAGGAATATGGCCACCTGTAGCTTACTGTCGGTACTCAATCGGAACAGGCTGCCGAGGGTCAGAAGGACTACCCATTTGACCAGGATCAGTCCTGCCACCAGGCTCCCGATTAAACCGGGTTGATCAGCAATCATACGAAAGTCGATGGACGACCCGACCGCAATAAAAAACAGGCCGAGCAACAGCCCTTTGAACGGCTCGATATCACTTTCCAGTTCATGCCGGTATTCACTCCCCGCCAGGACGACACCCGCTAGAAACGTACCCAGGGCCGGACTCAGCCCCACCCCGGTCATCAAAAAAGCGATGCCTATCACGAGCAAAAGGGCTGCCGCCGTGAACATCTCCCGCATACGGGTCCGGGCGATCAGGCGCAGCAGCGGGCTGATCACATATTGGCCTAGTAGAATAATACCCGCAATCACACCGAATATGACGGCCGTTTCCGCCCATACAGGCAGACCGGCCAGCCATGCCCCCCCATGTGCTGTTTCCTGGCTTGCCGGGCTATTTACCGTGTCGAGCGCAAGAAAGGGCAGGATCGCCAGCATGGGAATGACCGCGATATCCTGAAAGAGCAACACCGCAAAGGAAGATTGGCCGGCATCAGTTTTCATAATGCCCTTTTCCTGGAGGGTCTGTAGCACAATAGCCGTAGAGGAAAGGGCCAGAATCATGCCTACCGCGAGCGCCGTCTGCCAGGGTAGACCGGCCAAAATACCGATAAGTGCCGCGACCACCGTTGTCGCCGACACCTGTAATCCGCCAAGACCAAGGATAGGTCTTCGCATTCGCCAGAGCAGTTGCGGCTGTAGTTCGAGCCCAATCAGGAAGAGCATCATGACCACACCGAACTCGGCAAAATGCATGACATCCTGTCCTTCTTCGCCGACAAGGTACAGACCGTAGGGACCAATAAGGACACCGGCGATCAGATAGCCCAGCACAGATCCCAGCCCAAGCCGCTTAGCCACCGGTACGGCAATAACCGCTGCGGCCAGGTACACACACGCTTGGAACATGAAGCCTTCACTCATAATTGCCCTCAATCATACGATCCATATCACTGTTGATCCTCTGGTCAGGCATGACGGTCTCCAAATCGATCTGCCCATCTCTCAGGGCGATTATCACACGCCGATAGTCTTCTGCATGTTGATGGATCTCCTCGTCGGTCATGCCAAGCGTACCGTGCGCGACAAAGGGAGGCAGGTAGGTCATGCCACAAAGGCGGAAGGTTTGTTCAATAGGCACAAGCATTTCGCGGATGGTGTAGCCATTGTGTCCTTCTTTTTGATACGCGTCTTCGCTGCCACCAGTTGTTATCGCGTTCATCACTGCTTTGTCCTGTAACGCCGTCCCGTTGCTGCCATATGCCCAGCCATGTTCCAGCACCAGATCGATCCATTCTTTCAGCAGGGCTGGGATACTGTACCAGAAAAAAGGATGTTGCAAAATGACGATATCATGATTTTCCATCAAGGTCTGTTCGTTTGAAACCAGGATGTCAAACTCCGGGTACGCCTCATAGAGATCGTGAAACGTAACAGAATCCAGGTCCTGAACGGCGCTGATCAGCACCCGGTTGATTCGTGACTTCTGCAGAGCTGGATGGGCGAAAAGAATAAGGACTCGGTTCATGGTGTGGGTTTGGCTTTCATCAGATTATCTGTTTTAGCATCCAGTTGGGCCTTGATCTCTTTTTTACCCCAGAACTTGCCCTTGTCGATACCCTGACATGTTTCCGCCTGTTCATTCCACCGATCTGGTGATTTTAAGATATCACTCCAGAACGGGAATGTTCGGCACTGTGATGGACGAACGGGATACACTGTACATCCGTTATCATAGAAGACGCAAGGGCCGTTATTCGGTGATGTAAGTGAGACAAAACCGTCGATGTCTTCTGTATATTGTGTAAGGAAATCTTCAAAGGTTATATTGAGATACTTCGCTATTTTGCGAAACTCTTTTTCGCTGCCGTATACAAAGCCGCCGGGAAAAGTGCAGCAGTTGCCGCACTGGTGGCACTGAAATTTCAAGCCTTGATGCCAGAATCTTCTTTTGAACATAGGGATTATTTCTCAATGGGCCTGGTTAAACAGCCACTCGCCACGCGTCACTGCCCTTAATCCACCGTAGCAATCACCTCAATCTCACACCGAGCCTTAAAGGCTAATCCACTTCCAGCAAAGGCACTACGGGCCGGTTTGTTTTTGGTGAAGTAGGTGACATATACTTCATTCAATGCTGGCCATTCGGCGATATCGGCCAACATGACGGTGACCTTAACTACACGATCCATAGAGGAACCGTTGGCCTCTAAAACGGCCTTGATGTTTTCCATGGTCTGTTTGGTTTCCGCTTGAATCCCGCCGGGGGCCAGCGTAGTTGTCCCGGGCAATGTACCGATCTGGCCGGATAGATACAACAGGTTACCGACACGCACCGCCTCTGAAAAGGGCAGATTAAGCGTAGCGGTTGCCTCTGAGGTCAAGTATTCAACTTCAGGCGGCGGTGGCAGGGGCGGTGGCATAGGCTCCGGCGCGGGTTCACAGGCCGTCAGCCAGAGGGGCAAGGTACATAATACTCGCTTTATAGACAACATGCTATACTCCTTTCATTTACGCTTCATTTGTTTCCAGCTACGATACCCACGTATGTTTAATGTCATAAAGACCACATTGGCAACAGGATTTGCTACACTCTGGGCCATAACGCCAAATGCCAGCCAGGATAGATTAGCCAGCTTTCCATACACAAATCCGCTGCGTTTCTTTTCTCCCAGAAAGTACAGAGACAGGAAAGTCATCACCATGGCCAGCCAGTCAATGCCGTAGTAAGTCCAAATCATATCCATATGCAGATCCTTATATTTTCGTTGTAGGACGTATATTCAACGAGCAGACACACCGCTGACAGATCGGATCAGTCGACACATTCAACTGTTTACGAAACTGTATGGCCTTATCCGAGTTCAGGATTGCTTCGAGCGACGTATCCTGGATATTACCCAAAGGCGAATGAAAAAAACAGGGCCGTACCGTCCCGTCGGCTTCTACAACTGTGGACACCCAGGGCGCGTTGCAGGTTATCGATGGGAAGGGCGTGCGGCCGAGTAAGGCATCGTAGTAAGTAATCAGCCGCCGTAGTTTATCCGGCGTTTCCGCGATGAAACCGGTCTCAAAATCCCTTTCAAGGGTATGTATTACCTCCTCCATTATCTCACGAAAGGTGTCTGCTTCTTCTGCATCAAGGGCCACTGTGTTTACCTGGTCTTCATCCCAGGGGATGGCTCGATTAAAAGCCTGAGAAGATACATCTGCACTCAAGAATGAAACCTGATCCAGGCCTAACTCCCGGGCTGTTTCTATAATATTGGGCAGGTCATGAAAGTTAGCTTTCTGCAAGACGCACCGTGCGGTAATCCGAAACGAGGCCCGTACTGATTTTATGGCCGCTACGCCTTCAGCCAGCCGGTCAAACGCGCCGGGGATGTTCCGTATTTGATCGTGCAGTGCCGGACTGCCATCGAGGGAGACAATCACTTCGGAACAGTGCGCCACAATTTCAGATGCCCATTTCTTGAGCAACAGTCCCGTGGATAAGATCGTTACTTTGATCTCTTCCTGTCGGAATGTGCGACACAATACAAAAATATTCTTGTGCATCAACGCTTCGCCGCCGGACAGCACCACCCACTGTACCCCCAAGCGACGAATATCGTCCATATGCCGGTCGATATCATCTGAGGATAACTCATGCAGCGTACCATTTCCCTGCCAGATATCGCACATGATGCAGCGGCAGTTACACCGGCTGTGTGGTAACAGCACCAGCACCGGCATGGTGTGGAGCCGATCCGTAATCAAAGAGAGGGTACGTTGTAGGAGAGACATATTTTCCAGGATGGCAGGGTGGGAGGGTGAAAGGTCACATGTCCATGGACTGCATCTTTCCATCCGATATTATTTGATCGCCCGTCCGACAATAATCGGAAATCGGGCCCCGGTAGATTTTCCGAGCCAGGTTCGAACTTTTTTGGATAGATAATCTCTGGTAGATAAATCACGTCGAAAATATTGGAATGTAAACGCGCCGTCGGGTGAAAAAAGATCGTCTCTTATGCCGGTGTAGCGGGTGGATAGATGAGGCCAGCCCATGTTGTCGTAATGCGTAAGTGTCCGCTGGTGGGCCTGGTTTACGGATTGTTGATCCGGATATACCGGAGAATCCATCACCACAAAATAACCCTGGGGCCGTAAGATGCGATACGCCTCCTGCAACACACGATGATGGTCTGTTGCATATTGCAGACTGGCATTGGCAATGACCACATCCAGACACTCTTTTGCCAACGGTATCCGGTCCATCAAACCCTGCATGGCCTGATACGGGCGTTGGGATGGTTGAAAGGCGTTCAGGCCGTGCGAACCGATATTGACATCCATCGTGAGGACCTCATAGTGCGGGGCCAATATTTGGCTCAGCCACCCTGCACCGGCTCCTGCATCAAGAATGGAAACCCTGTTTTCACCGAATGTATGCTTTAGCCATTTTGACAACCATGCCACAGAGCGGACCCGCACCGCCCATTCTTTCGCGTGAAGCCCCGTGAGATCCTGATACGGTAAGGCAGCATAATAACCAGGCTGATCACTCGCCCACCCTTCTTCTTTTCGAAGGGCATCATACTGCTCACAGAACCGGGTCTGTTCATCGACCAGGGCCGGTTCAATCAAACAAGGTATATCCTGCACCACCGGATAGGTATGTAAACAGGTGTTGCAATAAAGCCCAGCACTCGCTATACGGTCAACCCATTCAAGCGACTGCCTGCAAAGAGGACATTGTAGATAGGGTAACCACTGATCTGATAACACATCGGTCATTGGGATTTGTCGATTTGTGTTAATTGCCTTTCCCTTCTACCCACGCACAAATTCGATCCACCGCCTGTGCGCAGTTACGGCAGTACGTATCGAGAAAGGTCCTATCCAGCGGTTGATCTGCGGGCATCGCCTCTGCGGCGGCAAGGGCCCGGGCCCCGTCGAAATCTACATAGGCCAAACGGGCTGTCAGTTCTTCTGGCGGGCGACCGAAATCGGTACCCGGCAGGATCGCGACACCGGTCTCTTCAAGCAGGCGGTTGCAGAGTGTCTCACTGGTGGTGATCTCTTTTTTTGCCAGTGCTTCCCGGAGATTGCCGAAATCAGGAAACAGATAGAAGGCCCCTAGAGGATCGGCTAGTTTGACACCGACGGATCTAAGCTGTTCGGTCATAATCTGCCCAAGGGCTTTTAATATGCGCCGAGTATGAGTCAGATAGTGTTCTATATCAATGCCGCCCTCAAAGGCACGAATAGCCGCGTACTGGATCGGGGCGGATGTCGACGTGTACGTCTCGCTCGCTACGGTGGCCATGGCATTCCGGAGCCAATCCAGCTGATTTGGAAACGCGAAGGTCCCTAATCGCCAGCCACCGGCCCCGGCCCATTTGCTGATGCCGTTGCTGATGATCGTCCCTTCCGGATAATAGCGGGCGATGGACACATGCGTGCCTTCATGATGTAACTGGCCGTATATTTCATCCGAAAGCAGGACCAGGTGGTATCGACGAGCTACCTCTGCAATGGCCTCAAGTTCATGGGCCTCATAGGTTCCTCCATGAGGGTTGGAGGGATAGTTGAGGATGACGAGGCGCGGCCGGCCGGGGTCTTGACGACAGAGGTCTTCCAGCGTTTGAGGTCTGATCTTCCAATTGGTGCTTAAATCTGTATTCAGCCATCGGATATGACGTCCGATGATTGAGGCCTGTGGTGCGTATGAGACCCAGCTTGGCGTCGGTATCACCAGGTCACCGTAGTATACCAATTGAAGAATGAACATCAGTTCCTTGGAGCCCGGGCCGATGAGAATATGGCTCGGAGCATACTGTACCCCTTCCTGTCGGAATGTAAACTCGGAAACGGCCGCCTGCAATTCGGGTAGCCCGGTCACCGGAAGATAATCTTTCTGATAGGCATTCGCGCGCAATTCTTCCTGAACAGACTCGGGCACCGGAAACGGCGATTGCCCGAGCCCCATTTTGAAAACCCTACGCCCTTCGCGAAGCATCCGATTACTGAGCTCATTGATACGCAGCGTGGCCGATAAAGGTAACCCGCGTACATTCAGGTTCAGATGTACATCCGGACTGCGTCGATCGTTCGGGTCTGGTTCAGGAATCATCATAGTCTCCGTCGGTAAACAACATGTCTATCCTCGCTCCAGCAGGCATGCGCCGGCCATCGCACCTGCCGCACAGATACTGACCAAGCCATAGCGGGCGTCCCGTCTTTGCATTTCATAGGCCAGGGTTGTTATGACACGTCCGCCCGTGGCAGACCAGGGATGTCCTATGGCGATAGAACTGCCATTGACATTGACTTTATTCCAATCGACCGATCCCGTGGGTTCGCCTTTCCAGCCTTGTTCCCAGGCTTCAGCGTTGGCCAGCACTTGAGCGGCAAACGCTTCGTGGATTTCAATCAGATCAATATCGGACATCTTCAGCCCCAAGCGCGTTAATAGACGCGGGACAGCGATGGCCGGTGCCATCAGCAGACCGTCAACCGGGTCATGGGCGCTATACTGCATGCTCCGAATAAAAGCGAGCGGTTCCCGGCCTTCAGCACGGGCTTTTTCTTCACTCATCAGAAGCACGACGGCAGCGCCGTCTGTGACAGGGGACGCATTGCCTGCGGTTATCGTGCCGTGGTCAGGATCAAAGGCAGCCTTCAATCCTGATAGCGCCTCAAAAGAAGTATCCGGCCGTGGCCCTGAGTCGGCGGTTTGATCCAGTAAGGGCACGATCTCCTGCGATAACTTTTCGCGTGCCGCAACAGCATTTTTATGGCTGGCCAGGGCAATCTCATCCTGCCGCTGACGAGGGATTTTCCATGTTTTAGCGGTCAGTTCCATGTGTTCACCCATGGTCAGACCTGTGCTGGGTTCTTGAAACAGAGTCTGAGTTGAATAGGACAGGGAGTCCGCCCCGCCCGCCAGACCGACGTGGATCCGTCCGGCGGCAATGGCATCTGCAATGAGGGTTATGGTGCGCAGCCCGGTGATACAGTACGAGACGACCGTCTGCGCTTCGATATGTGCCGGTAGCCCAGTCTCAAAGACGAGTTCGCGAGCCAGGTTAGGTTTATCAGGTTCAGGCACCATCGTTCCGAAAGCAAGGGCTTCGATACTGGTGGCATCGACCTGATGCCGGTCGAGTAATCCTTTTATCGCATGGACACCCATCGCCAGTGGGCCCAGGTCTTTAAACGCCTTTCCTGCTTTACTAAACGGTGTTCTCCCCCCTGCTATGATAGCTACACGCTGTGTGGTCATTTTTCTTGTCCGTTAGGTTGAACCATGTTGATATTTAAGTGCTTTATTCACGGCCCGTTTCCTGATATTGGGCTCTCAGCATCCGGCGCATCAGCTTGTTGGAAGCCGTACGCGGCAGATGCTGCGTGAGAACCAGATCATAGATTTTAAACAGGGGATTGAGCTGCCGGGCGATCATCTTTTTCAGGTCCTGCATGAGGATGCCCGAATCCATGTCCTGATTGAGCACCACGAAGACAACCATGCGCTCAGCTCCTTCTCCTTCGGGTTGCGCTGCGATCACCGCACTTTCAAAAATTGCGTCATGGCTGTCGATCACCCGTTCCAATTCCAGCGAACTGACCTTTATTCCGCCCAGATTCATGGTGTCATCTGCTCGACCCAGTGCGCGGTAAAAGCCTTTATGTAAGAGTAAGGTTTGATCGCCGTGCCGCCGCAGGGTTTCCCCCTTCGGACCGGATGGACAGTCTGCATAGTAAACTTCGTCATGATTTCTGTTGAGCATATTCTGCGACAGGCCTATAGATGGTGGCAGCAGAAAAAGTTCGCCCATGTGTCCTTCATCGACCGGTTGGGCCTTTTCATCGAGAATAACGAAATCGGTACCCACTGCTGGGGTCGTGAAGGCCGATGGCGAGGCCGGTTGGAGTAAGGTTCCGGTGAGGTGCCCGCCACCGATTTCTGTACCGCCAAGGTATTCGATAACCGGCACCTGATAACCGGTTCGGCTCATGAGCCATAGATAATCGTAGCGATTCGATGGCTCGCCGGTGGAACTGAAGAGACGAATGCGGGACCAGTCTACTTCATCCGCCGCGTGTTCTGTACGCCAGACACGCACCAGGGAGGGAATAACACCCAGCATGGACACTTCAGCCTGCTGGATGAAACGGGCAAATCCGGACGTATGCGGTGCGCCCTCAAATAGGGCCATTGTGGCTCCGTTAATCAGGGAGGCATAAATCAGCCAGGGGCCCATCATCCATCCGATATTGGTCGGCCAGGCGACGACATCGTCGGGATGGATATCCTGGTGATAGTGGCCATCCATAGCACTTTTTAACGGCGTCACGTGGGTCCAGGGAATGGCCTTTGGTTCTCCGGTCGTCCCTGATGAAAACAAGATATTGATGGTGCGATACGGATCGCCGGCGACCGATGAAAATGAGACCTCGGCTGACAGCAGGTCTTCCCAGAGGAAATCTTTTTTTCTGAGGGATAGGGTTGAACCTGCAGATGGAATAACGATCGCTACAGGAATTTTCGCCTCTATCACCTTGTCATACATGGGCATTATTTTTCCTGCCCGCATGTAATGATCCACCGTGATGACATGTCGGGCACCGGCAATACGCATGCGGGTACTTAACTCAACGGCTGAAAAACTGTCGGCAATAGAGACCACAACACAACCGGCTCGGATAATGCCCAGATAGGCGGCTACGCACTCGACGGTCATGGGCATATACAGGGCAATCGGTGTATCCGGTTTGATATCATGCGCCTGAATGCCATTGGCTATCCGGTTGACCAGGTGTTCAAGTTCACCGTACGTAATACCGGACAGGACGTCGGTCTCTTCCGAGCCTGAAATGATAGCCGGTTTATCGTCAATAGCAGTAAAACAGCTGTCGACGATATTCATGGCCGCTCCGGGCAGCCAGCGCGGTTGTTCTACACCGCCGGATACATCCAGGAAGGTCTCAGGTTTTTGCGTAAATATGATGCCGAGGCGATCAATAACGTGCTGCCAGAAGGCTGACTTGTCTTGCACGGACCAGGCGTGAAAATCGGCAAAGGAAGAGATCCCCTGCGCATGCATACCGGCGTATAGATTGGTATGCCTGCGCGTCGTTTGATCGGGCGTCCATGCTACAGGGGGGCCGTCCTCTGCCTTACGTAACGCGAAGATATGCTGGAAAGCATCCCATTGGGCTTCAAAGGGCAGGTCGGCCTCTGATAGCGATTCGACGTAGTCATGCCACGCCTGTTGCTGCTGTACCGGATCATTTGAGGGCGGTTCCATATCGTAATTCCTTGAAAGAGGCTCTACCTTTTGTCATCGGTAGATCACGAAAATTATCTATAGCTGGTCGAAAAAATAGATCTTAATTCCCCAAAGAAATCACTCACCATAATCCAACTCGCCGAATGCAAATGCTTGAGGCAGCATATGTCGGATCAGTTCGCCATTTTCGTCGGTTTCCAGTACCTCCGCCATGTAGGCATTCCATTGCGGGGTGACCGGATGGGCCGCAACCTCCTCCCAGGCTTCTTCCGATGGGGCGATACCGTACAGAAATAGCGTATCTTCAGATCGGTATATAGCCATGCTGACCCCGTGAGATCGCATGACATCCGCTAATTCCGGCCAGAGTTCATCGTGCCGCTTCTTATATTCATCATAACAACCAGATCGAAGTTTTAGTGTCTGACCAACTGCTTTCATGATTTCTCCTTTGTAAGGCAGCGCCTGAGCAAATTTCCCCACATGCTCACATGCCCACACGGTGCTAGTCCACCACGACCATCTTGAGGCACACTGCGGCAGGAACTTCGTTAACCTGGCCTATGTCAATCAACTTGCCGGTTTCATGGTCAAGCCGGAAGGTCGTGACGGTATCGGTACTCTGGTTGCCGACCAGAACAAAAGTGTTGGTCGGATCAATACCAAAATTACGGGGATTTTCGCCCCGAGTAAGTTCGATGCCGATCATGGTCAGCCTGCCGGTGGATTCGTCGATCTCGTACATGGCGAGACTGTCATGACCCCGGTTGGAACCATATATATATTTGCCAGAGTCCGTGATATGGATATCAGCGGTATGACTCGTTCCTTCATAATGGTCCGGAAGCGTCGTGACGGTCTCGATTTCGGTTAGCGTACCTGCTGAAGCATCATACTGGAATGCAGTGATCGTACTGCTGATCTCGTTGATGACGTAGGCATATTTTCTATTGGGATGAAAATCAATATGTCTCGGACCGGATCCGGGCGGTACCGAACCCTCTCCATGGCCGGTTAAGGTCGCCGTTGATGGATCCAGTGTGTAGATCATTATTTTATCCATCCCGAGGTCCGGTACGAAGACATACTTATCGTCGAGGTCATGGCGAATCATGTGGGCATGAGGGCCTCTCTGACGGCTTTCAATAACACTGGAGCCTTCATGTTGGATTTTCGAAACGGCTTTGCCCAGGGTGCCATCCTTTTGAATTGGATAGGACGAAATCGTACCGGAGCCATAGTTTGCGACCAGCACACATTGCCCGGTTTTATCTACATCAATAGAACAGGGTAGGGTACCGTGAGAGTGCTGATCATTCAAATACGTCAACGCGCCCGAATCTGGATCAATGGCATAGGAAAATACCTTGCCGCCCGGATCACCGGTTTCACTTACGGCATACAGATGGCTATGCGTCGGTGAAAGGGCTAAAAATGAAGGGTTGTCGATCCCGCTGATATGGCTGCTGTACGTCAGCGCGCCGGTTGCTCCGTTGAGGTCATATACATAAATGCCTTCGCTTTTACCGCCTGTGTAGGTACCTACAAACACACGAATTGTATTGGCCATAGTTGGGTTCTCCTTGATGATTAAGCATACTGGCAGATGAGCAAAAATCTATTTTTGGGGACACGCTAAGGTCTTCAGGATACACACAGGGTAATAATATAATAGGCAGGGGTTAACTTGGCAAAGTGAAAGGCAGATGGAGCTGGTTTGATAATATCTTTCATTCTGTCCAGTGAATTTATATATTTTCTAATGAACCCATAAACCAACGAGGTTTCACTATGCCTGCACACTTTGTGTTTGTTACGGATAGTCATCATTATCCTGATGCGCCGGAAGATTTCGGCGCCCCTAAGATATTAACCCAGAGCGGGCGTGTATTGGATGCCATGCCGGCGGCCATCAATGCGTTGAACCCTGATTTTGTGGTCCACGGTGGGGATTTGCTCTGCGGTGGCAGTTCCTTCAACATGCCTTGGGCAACATATGTGCGAGCCGTTGAGGAAGTGGCCTCTGCATGCGGTCGATTTCAGGTGCCGACCTATTATGTACCGGGTAATCACGACAGCGATGCACAGCAAGCTTCATTCGACCTCTTCGCGCAACATATTCCGATTCCACATGTGATGGACGTCATAGATGTAGGTCCTCGATGGCGCCTTGCTGTGGCGAATGTCTACCATGAATGCAGCCCTATATCTGAGGCCGGCGGTGTCTGGACTGAGGTCTTGGATCAGGCCTTACAAACCGCGGCACGCACGGCAGAATCAGATGGTTGCGGGCTGATCCTGGCGGTCCATCCGTGGGTTGTCCCGCATGAAAGCCAGCAGAACAGCCCCGAACCGCATGGTGTCATTTTCGAGGCGGCGCGTATTCAGGAAACCATTAAGACCCACCCTGCTATTGCGATGGTATTGACCGGACACTATCACCGAAATCGGATCAGCCTGTATCACGGCTGCTTGATTTTAGATACGGCCTGTTTGATAGGATATCCGATGGGTTTTCGGGAAATTTGGATAGAGGATAATGGGACCTTCCGCACGCAATTCCATACGCTTGATCTGCCGGATGTTCTTGAAGCCTCCTATGGACGATCTACGCCGGAGGAGAATGCAGTGTGGGCTGGAAGGCCGGAAGATCGGGATGTGGAGATGGCTCTGCCGAGATGGAGAGGGTAGAAATAAACGAATCGAATTTTGAGCAGGTCAGGTTTTAAGGGCAGGTAGCATCTTTCTTGAGCCTATTGAGACGACGTAGTCGAATAACTGCAAGATGTTTAAACATCCGATATGTATCGTAGAAAATACGCAGACGGCTGTCCGGGTTGTTTTCCCATTCAACGGGAAACTCTTTTATGGTAAACCCCATGTAATGCGCAACGTATAAGGATTCAATATCGAACATATAGCCATCTATACGGAGTTGAGCAAATAGCCAGCGGGCTTTATCTCCCTTAAACATCTTAAATCCACACTGCGTATCCTGAATAAAGCGTAAACCGAACAAACCGAGAAAAACCCATTTAAAGATCCGGGCACCGATAATCCGATATCGTGGTTGGGACACTGAAATTTGGGATTCTCTGATGCCTCTGGAACCGATCGCAATATCATATTCATGCTCCAGGATCCAGGGCAATCCTTTTTCTAATTCGGTAATTTGGGTTGATTCATCAGCATCCATAAATAAAACAAAATCACCAGAGGAAGCCTGAATGCCCGTTCGAACCGCCTTGCCTTTTCCTGCATTTGGTTGATAGCGAATCAGTTGGGCTGAAGGTTCATGCTGAATATAGGCTTCCACGACGGATGAGGTTTGGTCCCGGCTGCCGTCGTCAACTATTAGTAGTTCCCAATCGTAGGTTTGTTTTCGAAGATAATCAATGACACGTTCGAGGGTTTTGGTAATACGGTCCGCTTCATTGTAGGCGGGGATGACAACAGATAAAAAAGCCATTTAGCGGTTTGTAACCTCTTGGGGTAAACAACTATGGAGAAAATATGGGAGTTACTGAATAACAACAGACTATACGATCTTTGGTCTGCTGTCAATGGCAAGCTGTATTTTACATTCGGTACATAAGGGTTACATCACGCGACTTAACATTGATCACCACAGGGGAGGCAAAATAGATACTTATTATGTGATTGTTCATTCAGGTGATACGAGGAAACTGCGAAATCATGCGTTTGCTTATCCGATTTAATGGTTTTTCTAAATAATTATAGGTGAATCTGGAATAAACCAGCAGAGTGACGATATGAATGATTGAAATAGTCCAAAGCGGCCTACCTAATTTTGGTAGCGTATATTCATAAATCATCAATAAGGTTACCTGATTGAGATAAACGGAGTAGGAGATATCCCCCAAGACATGGTATCTCCTGAGAAATTTTGATAAATGACCTTGCTCAAATGAAAATATTGCCACGATAAACATAAATATAAATGGCGCGGCCATGTCTAACCGACTGTATTTTTCGACTATAGCAAATAATAGTAAAAAGACTGCGATCACTGCTAATAATTCCATGTAATTTACTAAGTTACTTAATCTGGGGTTATTTTTATAACGCAAATACCCCCGATAAGATATGATTCCAAGAAAAAATGAAACCCCTCCGCGTATCATGCCTGAATTAAATACATAATAATAATTTGTTGCATGCGTATCCAAATGTCCGGTGTTGATGTATATAACAGCAAGTCCAAGTATGCTAAAAAGAAACAAAACAATACTTTTAGTTCGTCTGGTCATAAAAACAATAAAAATCACATTGATCCAAACCTCCACTGATATACTCCAGCTTACAGTATTCCATGTAGGTCCGTTAGGATTGAGTCCGATATTCTGCGTAAAAGTTATTTGTTGTAACAATGTAAAAAACGATCCATCCCGGTAGGTTGGTAATTCAAGATTTATAACGAGAAAGGCAACAGAAAATGTAATGAGGGTATAGATATGGAGAGGATATAAGCGTGCGAGCCTATTACCGATGAATTGAACGACACGCATCTGCTCGGTCTGGTACACCGATACACGTGTGAGAGGATAAAACCGCTGAGAACCAGGAAGAAGTCTACAGCCAGATATCCGGGCCAGGTTGGAAGAATGTGAAAATAAGCGATGCTTATTCCGGCCAGACCTCTCATGGCGTCAAGTGTCAAAAAACGATCTTTATTGCTACTCATGTTAATGTATCTCCATTGTACACTCAGACTTCTGTATATAAATATCTGGACGACGATGGATGGTGTTATTAATCAGCACAGTGAAGCTCGCTTGCGGTACTTCACACAAGCAAGCTTGGGTGCCCCGTATCCTGCTGCAGGGAGTCTTCATTAGATCACAGATTTGGATAATAACCACATCTATTCATATTATGACGTTTTAATTTTCAATATAAATTGGCTGATGTTCTCGAACAGGCCCCCAGTGTATTGTTCTTCTATAATCTCAAAATCTTCGAATAGCGTATGCCATTCCTCAATGGTATTATACTTTTTGCCCGAATCGAATATCGTCCAGTAGATACGCTGAATTATATTTTTAAGGATATGATCGTTTAATTTATGATCATAGATAATGACATGATGCCGGGTTACCCGTTTTACTTCCTGCATGGCTTTTTCCATGTCGAACGGCAAATGGTGCAACACAAAAAATATTAAGCTGGTATCGAAATAATTATCAGGGAAAGGAATTTGATCCGCACTGCCGATATAGTAAGAGCCTGGAGATTTTCGTTTGATGTGGGCGATGAAGGCTTGAGAAATGTCAAAGCCGATCATAGTGGCAGGCCAGGTTTCGTCGAAATAATCATTTTTATGTCCACATCCTACATTTAATACTTTATGCTCTTTAAGATACGTTTCAATATCTAGTGGCGGCCACGGGTTTAATTGGCTGCATAATCTGCATTTGAGATTGTATACAAATGGAGAGGAGAATATGTTCTCCATCCATCTGAATTTATTATTCTTTGTACTTATCTCACTCAAATTGACTCCTGGAATATTCTTTACAATTCATAGCCAGCAGGATGAAAAGTCCGGTATTAGCCTTGATTTCGGATATACCCGGGATTATACTGGCAGTTTCCTATTATGCTCATAGTTTTAAAAAACCTATAGCTGTGAAGAGACATGTTTAACTCAGGGCCCTTTTGGACTGCATACTTGAACCGTTTTGAACAGAGTCGTCGGGCGGTTCTATATTTGTTTTTTTTGGTCTTTGTCGTCAGGTTTATTCTACTGTTGATATCCGACGACAGCGCCGGCGATGCCATTGCCCGCATATATATTGCCAAGAATATGATAGGCCATCAGTTGTGGATTACTGATGGGGGCTGGTTCCCATTGCACTTTTATCTTATTGCAGGGGTATTACTGCTATATGATGACCCGCTCTTTGCGCCTCGACTGATTAGTTTTTTATGTGGCACAGCCATCGTTTTTCCATTTTACTATTTAGTTAAAAACGTATTTAACGCCAGGAATGCCCTGACGTCGATTATCTTTTTAACGTTTTATAATCTGCATGTCTATTTCAGTTTGGTAAGCTATGCTGAAAGTCTCACCCTCTTTTTAATTATATCAACGCTCTATTACTTTTTCAAGTATATTTACAGTACTGATTACCGTCTGCAAACCCTGATGGCCGCATCCGTCATGCTCATGATGGCCTGTATGGTAAGGGCAGAACCCTGGCCATTAATCGGCCTCCTCTCGCTGATCCTATGCTGGTATGGATTTCGCCGCAATCCCATCAAGACAGTCATATCCGCCGGATTGTTTGTGAGCCTGCCGCTAATCTATATTATTCTCTGGTGCTTCAACAATTATATGGCGTTTGGCGATCCTTTCTATAGCTTCACCTGGGGCACGAAAATAGGCGATGCCCGTCTTATACCGCCTTTTTACGCATCATGGGAAGCCGCCCAACAGGTGATACAAAGCGGTTTGAAGTGGATTACCATTCTATTCTGGACCCTTGGGCCGATGCTGGCACTGTTCATTCTTATCGGCCTCGGCAGGTCCGTTTTAGAGAGGCGGCATATACCCTATCTGGTGATTCCAGTAAGTTTATGGGCTTTAACATTCACGCAAACCATAATGGGTAATTTGACGATACAACCTCGATACGGTATTTACAGCGCGGTGTTGCTGATCCCATTCGGTGCCTTTGCCCTGATCGACATCACCGGGAAAGTCAGAAAAACTCTGCAACCTTATATCGGGATCGGATGTATATTATTAACCTTGGGTATAACGGCCGGGGGGTACTATATCGGCCGTTCCATGCCGCCTACTGATTCTGTTTTCTTTGCGGGACTGTGGAATGTGCGGTTCAGGAGTATCATACCCGATGATATGAAACAGCTTGGAGCGTGGTTAAAATCTCATTATCGCTCGAACGAAAAGGTTCTGGTCGATATCGGGCCGTATGCCGGCAATATCACGATGGCCGCCGGCTTGGATGATCTGACCCACGTGAACGGGACGACTATCGACTACTGGCCGAATCTTGATAGACTATACCGAGCCAGTCCGGTCTTATCCTATAAACCGGATGAGTTTCTCTCGATTGATGCTGCCCGGGATCATCTAAAATCGTATATTGAGACTTATAAACCCCGATATGTCCTGTATTATACGCGTTCGGCTTTCAGTCGCATCTTTCAGTTCCCGGGCGTATGCGCCACACATACTTGGCATGGGTTCCCATTCCAATGTCGATATGAGCGCGGAGGGTATCACATTTATGAAATCCTCTACGAATGATGTGCATGGCGCTTAATGATCTGGCCTGGACGTCACGCCACCTGCTCCGGTTTCTGTTCAAGCTCTAATAACTCTTCAAAAAGCTCCCGCTGGCGCTTATTTAACTGGGTAGGCGTCTGAACCCGAACCCGAACCAACTGATCTCCATGGCCGTGGCCTTTGAGATGGGGCATGCCCTTGCCGCGCAGCCGGAACAACTTGTCCGATTCGGTCCCCTCAGGGATCGTTAACCGGACTTTGCCTGTGAGCGTCGGGATCTCCACTTTGTCACCGAGGGCCGCCTGGCTGATACTGATCGGCAATTGATACAGGATATCATCATCCTGTCGTTCAAAATGAGAATGGGCCTCTTCCTGAATAATGACCAAAACGTCGCCTGAAGGTCCACCACGACGACCTGCATGGCCCTGGCTGCGCATGATCAGCGTCTGGCCGGCCGCAATTCCGGCCGGGACCTCAATTTTAAGATCCACTTTCTTGTCCTGTCTGCCTTCACCACGACAGGTCCGGCAAGGATTACTGACTACTGTTCCTTCACCACGACAGGTCGGGCATGTTGATACATTGACCATATGTCCGATACCCGACCGAGAGGCCTGCCTGATTTCT
>Ga0115002_10004264_pt1 | contig 17406 bp, 20 predicted proteins | sample ArcticOcean_MG_C_8_FD_89576 | JGI IMG/M metagenome (GOLD analysis project Ga0115002, IMG submission 89576) | Marine microbial communities from western Arctic Ocean - ArcticOcean_MG_CB11_86 | ecosystem: Environmental > Aquatic > Marine > Oceanic | place: Arctic Ocean: Canada Basin | collected... | reverse complement strand
TATCCAGAAACTCACCGTCTGGCTGCCATCGACGCAATAATAGGGCGCGTCCTGATGCCAGGGTGTGCGCTTCACCGTGCCCGGTTCTTTAACCAAAACATGCTCATGAAAAAATTGTGCGCTGGGCGATTGCATAACCGCCGCCGCGATCTCGGCAGCCGGTGAGGCATAGGCAAACGCGCGGTATTCGGAAATGCGCTGCCAATTGCAGTAATCGTCAAAAAAGCTGCCCTCGCCGTCGCCATGCTCACCGGCCCAGGGGCCAGGCTCGGCCAGATTACGCTCGACACCCGCGCGCAATGCCGCCAAGCATTCACCGCTAAAGGCGCCGCGCAATACGCACACACCGTCGCGGCTATAGGTGGCGATATCCTCTTCTGTCAGGTAGCGATCCGATCCGACCATTCAGCTACCTTCTCGCCGATTTCATGGGGGAAATCTTCGGCCACATAGTGACGGCTTTCACCAAGGAACACGTCCTCCAGATTGGGGAATTCGCGTTTGCACATCTCGACCGTTTCCGGCGGGACAATGGCGCCGGGCTGAACATGAAAGAGCAGTTTCGGCATCTCTGATTTCTTCAGCTCATCAATATAGCGGCTGATAATTAGGTGCGGGCCATCCGGCTGGCCGGCAATCGGCAGTTCCTGCGGCCAAACCCAGAGTGGCAAGCGATCCGCTTTTTCCTCAAAGGGCTCGAGATAGGCCGCAATTTCTTCTTCCTATAAATCACGGTGAATGCCGTAAGGGAGTATCTGCTCCATGAAAACATTCTGCTCGACGATCAATTCCCAGCTTACTCCGGCCGTGCGAAATTTTTTGAACCCTTCAACCAACTCTTCCGGCCAATCATCCCAACTGGCGAAGGTGCGAACGAAGGTTTCCATGAACGCAATACCGCGCACATTATCCTGATGATTCATGGCGTAGTTAAGGCCGAGCCGCCGCCCCAATCATGCAGCAATAGGATGATATTCTTGAGATCAAGAGCTTTGATAAAACCTTCGATATAAGCGTAATGCTCAGAATAAACATAATTGATGTCGGGCTTGTCGGACTTGCCGAAGCCGATCAAATCGGGCGCCACGCAACGCCCCTTGCCTTGCAAATGCGGAATGACATTGCGCCACATCTAGGACCAGGTGGAATTGCCGTGCAGGAAAAGAAAAGTCGGCCCGCCGTCAGCACTCTCGCCAACATCGGCATAGTGCATTTTTGAGCCATCTACCTCGACAAAATTGGGCGCAAAGGGGTGTTCAGCCAAAAATGGCCCGCTACCTGTCATTTTATTCTCCCTGGAATTCAAATTGTGCACGCGACTAAGGTGTGCGGCGCATGGTATCAGATAATCATTGTAAGCAAATCAGGATGTCATAATGACCGATCACAATAACGCGAATGAACTCTGCTCTTTGAGCGCGGCCGGCGCTGTCTCTCTTCTCCGCAAAGGCGAGGTCTCGCCGCTTGAGTTGGTCGAGGCCTCGGCAGCGCGCATTGCAGCATGCGATCCGGCCGTCAACGCCATGCCGACGCTCTGCATTGAGCGCGCCCGCGATCATGCTAAGAAAATCATGGCGAGCGATGAGAAACGCGATGACCCGGCTTGGCTCGGCGGTCTGCCAATTGCGGTCAAGGACCTCACTGAAGTAGAGGGCGTGCGCACCACCTTTGGCTCGCCAATTTTCGCCGATCATGTGCCGACGCGTTCCGATATTATGGTAGAGCGCCTGGAGGCCAACGGCGCCATTGTCATGGGCAAGAGCAACACGCCGGAATTTGGCGCCGGCGCCAATACCTTCAATGAAGTGTTCGGTAAGACGCGAAACCCTTGGAACACCGACAAAAGCTGCGGCGGCTCCTCCGGCGGCTCCGCCGTTGCGTTGGCAACAGGACAAGTGTGGATGGCAACCGGCTCCGACCTTGGCGGCAGTTTGCGCATCCCGGCGAGCTATTGCTCGATCACCGGTCTCCGGCCAAGCCCGGGGCGCGTGCCGCACGGCCCGGCGGATTTGGCGTTTGATTTGTTGACCGTCGATGGCCCGATGGCGCGCGATGCGCTGGATACGGCGCTCTTTCTTGATGCTATGAGCGGCACCCATGTGGAAGATCCGATCTCCCTTGCCGCGCCGCTGGAGCCCTTCGCCCAATCCGTACGCGAGAAAGAAAAACACGCGCCGCTCCGCGTTGCCTATAGTCCGGATCTCGGGATATTTCCGATAGACAGCGAAGTGGCCGAGATTTGCGCCACCGCCGCCCAGCGCTTCCAGGCAATCGGTGCCACGGTTGAAGATGGCAGCCCCAGCTTCCAGGGCGCCGTAGATACTTTTCAAACGCTCCGCGCGGTTCTGTTCTCGGCGATGAAAGCTGACCTCCTACGCACCAAGCGTGACGCCCTAAAGCCGGAATTAATCTGGAATATCGAAAAAGGCATGGCACTAAGTTCCGAGGAAATCGGCGGTGCCGAGGTAGCCCGCGCCAAACTCTATAAGCGCATGGCGAAATTTTTCAGCAATCATGACCTGCTGCTGTGCCCGACTGTCATCGTGCCGCCCTTCGATGTGGACATTCGCTATATCGAAGAAGTGAACGGCCACAAATTCGACAATTATGTCGATTGGCTCGGCATTACTTTTGTCATTTCACTAACCGGCTGCGCTGCCGCATCGACGCCGGTGGGCTTCACCAAGGATGGCCTGCCCGTTGGCTTGCAGATCATTGGCCCGCCGCAATCCGAAGCTCGCGTGCTTGCTGCCGCCGCGCTGATGGAAGAACAGTTCGGCCTCGCCAAGCTGGTGCCAATGACGCCGAGAACACCCGCAGCTTAAGCGAGGCTTGCGGCTTCCATCCGATTGCGCACCAAATACCAGACGATTAAGGCGCCAACCATTTTGCTCGCTGTCATCGCCAAGACGGAGGGCGCGGAAAGCCAACCCATGATGCCGAGGAAGACAATGGTATCAACGGGCGTCGCCAACAGGCTGGACAGCAGAATACGTTGCGCAAAGGGCCGTTTGGTATAGCTGTAAACCATCCAATCGATCAATTCACTGACGGCGAAGGCCGAGACCGATGCTATGGCGACAAAAGGGTCGGCGAGAAAATAAGAGAGGATGGCGGCGATCAGCATGGCCACCAGCACCCAATGGCTAATAACCCGCTGGGCGAAATCGCGCGCAATAAAGATGAAGCCGACGACCAACGCCACCGGCGGCCATACCTCACCGCCGCCCATCGAAATAGGTGGCACCACGGTGAATAGCCAGTTCACCAACACGATCAGACCGATATAAAGCGCGCTCCAAAAGAGCGCTTGGGGGCGAAAAATATTCACTTCATTTGACACGTAATTTTCTCTCAACCTCTGCCGCGGTAGGGCGCGACGCCCTGATCCGGCAACCATAAATTTTCAGGTGGTGGGCCGGATTGATAAAAAATATCAATCGGCATGCCGCCACGCGGGAACCAGTAACCGCCGATCCTGAGCCAGCGCGGCGCAATCGCCGCTTCCAGCCGCTTGGCGATGGTAACGGTGCAATCCTCATGGAAGGCGCCGTGATTGCGGAAAGAGCCAAGAAAAAGCTTCAACGACTTGCTCTCCACGAGATGTGCATTCGGCACATAATCGATCACCAGATGGGCAAAATCCGGCTGGCCGGTAATCGGGCAAATAGACGTAAATTCCGGGCTGGTAAAACGCACCACATAATCCGTCTCCGGGTGGCCGTTCGGTACTTTTTCGATGACCGCTGCGTCGGGCGCTTCCGGCAGCTTAGCCTGTTGCCCAAGCTGGCTTAAATGCGCCATTCCATCCTTGCTCATCTCTATCACTTGCCTTTGAAGTCTGCCGGACGCTTTTCGCGGAAAGCCGTTGTGCCCTCTTTTATATCTTCAGTGTGGCCGAGATCATAGAACGAGCGCGATTCTAGTTTGAGCGCATCGGCCACCGGCATATCAGGGGCGCGCCGCATGACCTCTTTGGCGTAGCGCTGCGCCAAGGGCGCGCGGCTGGCGAGCACGGCGGCAAATTCGATGCTACGCGCAACCAACTCAGCGAGCGGGTAGATACGATTCACCAGGCCAATCCGCAATGCATGCGCGGCATCTACACGCTCGCCGGAAAGGATCATCTCCATGGCGTTGCCGAGGCCGACGATCTGCGGCAGGCGCACACAGCCGCCATCGCAAGGGTGAAAGCCCCAATTAACATCCTGATGGGCAAATTCAGCATTCTCGGAACAGAAACGAATATCGCAAGCTTCCGCCAGCTCCAGCCCGCCCGAGATGGCATAGCCATTGATCGCAGCAACGATAGGTTTATCGATATCGAGGCCACGGGTGATGCCGCCAAATCCGGTGCCGTCGGTATAGCGCTCGCGAAACTCGGCGGCCGGACGGGTGGCATAATCAATTGTGTAGGTTTTTAAATCTGCACCGGCACAAAAGGCCTTGTCGCCAGCGCCGGTAACAACAGCTGCACGCGCGTTCTCATCGGCAGCAAATTCACGCCATATGTCAGTCAGGCGATCATTGGCGGCGAAATCTAGCGAATTCATTTGATCGGCGCGATTAATCGTAATCAGGCGCACCTGACCATGCCGTTCATAGAGAATATCATCTGCCATATGCTGCTCCCTACCAGGCGGCCCAACCGCCATCGACGAGCAGGTTGGCGCCATGTACCAAATCCGAATCTGACGATGCAAAAAATACCGCCGCGCCGGTCAAGTCATTGGGGTTGAGATGGCCGACCCGTGCCGGCGTCAGAGATTTCTGGCGCGCATCATATCCGGCCTCGGCGCGATAGGGAGCGTTCATATCGGTTTCGATATTGCCCGGCGCCAGGGAATTCACATTGATGCCAAATTCCGCCAATTCGAGACAGAGAGCCTTCACCATATTGATCTGCCCGCCCTTCGACGAGCAATATGCGCCCGAATTGGGGAAGCCACCGACGCCGGCAATCGATGTGATATTGATAATCTTGCCCCGGCCCTTTGCCTTCATGCCCGGCACCACGGCCTTGGCCATAAAAAAACTACCCTTCAAATTGAGGTCGATCTGGGTGTCCCAAATTTCCTCGGTCGTATCCTCAATTGCCACGGCAGTAAAAATGCCGGCATTGTTGACCAGGATATCAACTGGCCCCATGGCCGCCGCGACCTCCCCTACCAAGCGCTCGCATTCCGATACCTTGGCAACATCCGCCTGAAACGCCTGCGCCTTGCCACCGACGGCGTTGATCTCTTCCGCCACAGCCTGGGCCTTATCGAGATTTGTATGGGCGACCACGGCAACATCTGCGCCCTCTTCGCCGTAGCGTTGGGCGATAGAGGCGCCAATGCCGCGTGAGCTGCCGGTAATAAGAGCGACCTTGCCTTTGAGTCTCATAATTTCTTTTCCTGCATCCTGCTGTTACGTGGAGCTTAGTCGAGCGCGCCGGGCGGTCAATGCACCTAAGCGACGTTGAGTGCCTGCCAATCCATATTCCCGGGCTGAATCAATACGTCACCAATATCACGCAACCGGTTGAGGCTATGCACGGCGCGGAAATCATCCACGTGTGGCAAGATTGCCTTCACACCGCGCGGCTCGGGGCGAAAGCCGTCATAGCGCAATAGCGGATTGAGCCAGATCAGGCGGCGGCAGGATTTATGCAGACGTGCAATCTCGCTCTCCAGGCCGCCGATATCGCCCCGATCCAAGCCATCGGTAATCAAAAGGACTACCGCTCCCTGGCCCAATACGCGGCGTGACCACAGGCGATTAAAATCATGCAGGCTCTCGCCAATACGCGTACCGCCGGACCAATCCATCGCCGCCTTGGCAACACGATCAAGCGCCACATCCACATCGCGGTTTTGCAGCTGCCGGGTGATGTTGGTGAGGCGGGTGCCAAAGATGAAACTGTGCACACGATCCCGGTCATTGGTGATGGCGTGAACGAAATGCAGGAACATGCGCGAATAGCGGCTCATGGAGCCGGAAATATCACACAGCACCACCAGCGGCGGATGGCGCGTGGCGCGGCGGCGATGCTTAAGCGGCATCATGCCGCCAGAGGTGCGCAAGCCGGCGCGCAGGGTCGCCCGCATATCAATACGAGCGCCGCGCTGATCGAGCACAAAACGCCGGGTCGGAATTTCCATGATCGGCAGACGCATTTCAGAAATCGCCCGCTTAGCCTCCTCGACCTCGTCCGCCGACATGCTCTCAAAGTCCATATCCTGTAGGACTTCCATGGCGGAATAGGTCTGCGTCGCATCGATCTCGATCTCGGTTTCTTCAGGAATGCTGGGCGGCGGCGTATTGTCGGGCGAGAGCGCATCGGCCACCCGCCGACTGACCTTTTCCTGATCCTTCGGCGGCGCAGTGACGGAGGGCAGCATCGTCATCATGCGGCGCAGCTCTGACGGGCGGCGCCAAAATAAGCGGAACGCCTGATCAAATATTTCCCGCTGAGCGGCGCGCTCAACAAAAACAGCATGCATCGCCCAATAAAAATCATGGCGCGGGCCGAGCCCGACCAAGGCCGCGGCCTGCACGGCCTCCAGAGTTTTACCGGGGCCAATCGGCAAGCCGGCAGCGCGTAGCGCGCGGGCGAAATGCATCACGTTTAACGCCAGCTTACCGCCGCCGGAAATATCTACAGGCGCTAAGCGGCTCATTCGCCGCTCTCTTGAAGCGCATCGGCCATAGCCGTTTCATCACCGGCCTGATGGCGCTTGAGAATGTCTGCGATACCGGCGCTGGTCGCTTTCGGGTCCATCTCCTCGCGGTCCATTTCGATTAGCGTCGCGGCCCAATCAATCGCCGCCTTGACGTGGGCGCCACCACGAAATTCCGTTTGGCGTAAATCCTGCACCAAAGAATCAAGGCTCTCCGTCAATCGTCGGGAAATATCGGGTGCGCGCAGATTAAGTATTTGCGCCTCGTCAGCGGCTTCTGGATAATCGAGCCAGTGGTAGATGCAGCGCCGCTTCAGCGCGTCATGAATTTCGCGCGTGCGATTGGAGGTCAGGATCACAACGGGCCGATGGGCGGCCCGAATGGTGCCAAGCTCCGGAACACTGATCTGAAAATCCGAGAGAATTTCCAGCAAATAGGCCTCGAAACCTTCATCCGCCCGATCAATCTCATCCACCAACAGCACCGGTGCGCTGCTCCCCTCTGCTTCCAGCGCTTGAAGAATAGGGCGCTTGATCAGAAAACGCTCTGAAAATAAATCTCCTGCCCACGCATCTTTATCATGCACCTCCTGCTGCTCCGCCAGGCGAATTTCGATCATCTGCGCGGCATAATTCCACTCATAGACGGCAGCGGCAGCATCCAGCCCTTCATAACATTGCAGGCGCAGCAGCGGACGGCCCAATTGGCGAGCCAGGACCGTGCCGAGTTCGCTCTTGCCAACGCCGCTACGGCCTTCCAGCAGCAGCGGCCGGCCGAGCTTCAGGCTGAGAAACAGCATGGTCGCCAAATTTCGATCGGCCACATATTTGCCCTTTTTAAGCAGGGCATGCGTGCTCTCAATCGAATCAGGAATTATTTCGGAGTTCATCTCATCACTTATACTGGTCAGCGCTAGTGCAAACTATCGGTTCCTCTGTTTGCAACAAAGGCCTAATATTTCTCATTGCCAACGCATTGGCGATATATTGTTGGCATCTCAGATGCCAGCGCCGCATTATTTTCTTTAGACAACAATAATGAAAAAACGAAAATGTCTCTGCTTCCCCTGATCATTGCCATTGTCGCCAATTTCTCCATGGGGTCCTTTTACGCCTGGAGCGTATTGGTGGTGCCGTTGGAGGAAAGCATTGGCGCGACGCGCTCCGATATTAGCCTGGCCTATTCCATCACTTTCGTTTCAATGACTGTCGGCATGTTCATCACGCACAGCTTGCTGCGCATCGCCTCTCTACCCTATCTGCTGTTTATATTTTTTGTTATTGCCGGGCTGGGCATGGCCATATGCGGATATTTCGAAGCCCTATGGAGCCTCATTTTGGGCTACGGCATCTTATTTGGTTTCTCCGTTGGAGTAACTTATTTTCTCGCCATGACGGCAGCCCACCTAAACCTTCCTATCCGCCGCAGTATTGCTATCAGCATGAATATGGCGGCATTTGCCGGTGGTGGGCTGGTATGGCCACCGATTTTTGTTGTCATCATCGAATGGCAGGGTGCTCATGCAGTATTTTTACTGTTTGCCGCCTATCTCATTGTGTTCAGCGTCGTAGGTGGGCTTTTGATGCGCGCGGCGCGCCCACCAGCGCATTCCAGCACCAGTGAAGGTGGCGGAATTTTCACCGACCTTTTCACCAACAATCCACGCATTTTTATTCTGCAGTGGTTTGGCTTCATTTTAATTACCTTTGCGGCATTGATGGCCATTGGCCACGCCGCCGGTATCGTAACCTTCTACGGTCTGCCCGCCGAGCAGAACTATTGGGGGCCGATGATAACTAACCTCGCCTATATTCTCTTCGCACTCAGCGCCGGAATTATTTGCGACTGGATTACCGGACGCCGGGTGCTGATCGGCTTAGCGATCTTAACAGCACTGCCTCTATTAGCCCTCTATTTCGCGCCGTCCGCCACCATGAGTATGGTCGCGCTCGCTCTGGTCGGCGGCGCCTTTGGCGCTTCGGCAACCGCCTGGCCAATGGCTGTTACCGGGTATTACGGCGCCGCCGCATTGCCTCGCGTTTATGGTCGGCTTACCACGTCCTATGGCCTTGCCGGGCTTCTCGGACCCTTTGCCGCCGGCCTGCTCTATGACTGGGAGGGCGGCTATGAATATTCCGTGTTGATCGCCGGCGTTTTGGCGGTGTTCGGAATTGCAACTTTAATGGCGCTACCGAAAAGGAATAAGGCACTAACCAGCGCGTAACAGCTTAGTCAGCGCCCGCGCCTCGGCAGGCTTACGCACCACCTGTTCGTTTGCCCGTGCGTCGCTTGGAATTTCCACGACCAAATCCCCACCGATGAGCGCTGAGCAGCTTAGGCGGCGATCTTCGGCAAGAGGCCGAACGGCGCGATAGCGGGTTTCCAGGTAGCCCGACGCCGAGAGATTGTCCGGGCTGCTGGTGACGTCATATTTGGCGAATTTTCCGGCTTCGACCTTAATTTGGCAGCGCCCGCACAAACCACGCCCACCGCAGACGGTTTCAACATAAACGCCAAGCTTTTGCGCCGCCTGAAGCACCGCATGCCGAGAGGGAAATGCCCGCGCCGGCCCGATGGTTGAAATATCACCAATGCTTCTTTTTGATCTTTATCGCCGGCCACAGATTGCCTCGGATATATCGGGAATGAGATGCCCTATTTGGGCAGTTGTGCAGCATACTCCTCAAAAATCAGAAGGACTTGTTGCACATCAACATTCAGCTCATCCCACAAGGGCATCAGCCATTTTTTACGTTTGCGCATAAAGCGTTTGAAATCGTCGCAATTGCGCTCCTCAAGCTCACGCCTGAAACGGATCATATGGCCGGTGAATTTATCAGCCCCCAAATCCTGAAAAGCCTGTAACTCGTAAAGCGACGCTTCGCACTCCACATTGAGGCCGCTCATCGTCTTTAGCCGACCGTGTAAATGCTGCATGCCATGCCCAACCAGTTCATGGGCAATCCCCTCAGCAGCTATTTCAACCGCTGAATGTTGAATGATATAGCGCCCCAGCATGGCAACAAAAACCGTGTCACCCGGCGCGCCCGGCAATGGTTCGAAAAATTCAGGCAAGAAGGCGGCAAGCGTAATGTCGCCGCGCGACCATTCCGGAAACCCGGGATCATAAATGATGACCACATCGCCATGCGCCTTCAATTCATCCAGCTTATTGGCGCTATAAGGCGAATTTTTATAGAGCAGATCGATGGCATTACGAATAGTTTCCAGCGCCCGGCCGGAATCCATCACGGGGATATCAGGCTTGGCATCTGCCGCAGCTGGCACGGCGATTAGATATATGCCGCGATAGAGCTCGCGGTTGGATTCTTCGTAATCGCCAGCCGACGCGGTGGCTGACATCAGGAATTGCGCAAATATGCCAATCCCAATGGCCAAACAGGCGCGCCGCACTCCGCGCCCTATTCGCATCCTCAAAAAGCTCTGCCGCAACTTCATAGAGCTGTCTCACTCCCCATCATTCTGCTAAAATCAGCCCGCAATGAACCCCCGAGCGGAGAGAAAATATTATGACAAAGGCTAACAATAACAACCTGAAGGCCGAAACTCTTTTAGCCACGCTGGGTCGCGATGCAGAAGGGCATAGCGGTGTTGTAAACGTCCCTGTATATCACGCCTCGACGATCCTGTATCCGACCGTTGCGGCGCTTAAAAAGGCGGGAAACCGCGAATATGGCAAGGTGTTTTATGGCCGCCATGGCACGCCAACCACTTTCGCCCTGCAGGAGACGGTGGCAAAGGTCGAAGGTGGCTGGCGCAGCTTTGCATTCGGCTCCGGCAAATCCGCCATTCTCGCTTCCCTGCTGGCATTCCTGGAAACCGGCGATCATCTGTTGATGGTTGATAGTGCCTATGGCCCAAGCCGCGACCTGGCGACCGGCCTGCTCACCCGCCTCGGCATCTCCCATACCTTCTACGACCCCTGCATCGGCGCCGGCATTGCCGATTTGATGCAGCCCAACACGCGCATTGTCTTTACCGAATCCCCTGGCTCCCTCACCTTCGAAATGCAGGACTTGCCGGCGATTGCCAAAGTAGCGCACGCAGCGGACGCCATCGTTGTGACCGATAATACCTGGGCCTCGCCACTGCTCTGTAATCCCTTTGCGCTCGGCGCTGATGTCTCGGTCCAGGCGGCAACCAAATATATCGTCGGCCATTCCGACGCTATGATGGGCATGGTTACGGTCAATGAAAAATGCTTTGACCCGATCAAGCGGGCGTTTGAGGATCTCGGCGCCAGCGCAGGTCCGGATGATTGCTATCTGGCACTGCGCGGTATGCGCACATTAGCGGTACGCCTCGCGCAACAGGGCGCGACCGGCTTGAAGTTAGCAGCCTGGCTGGCCGAGCGCCCGGAAGTCTCGCGCGTTCTCCACCCGGCGCTACCCAGTGACCCGGGGCATGATATCTGGAAGCGCGACTTTAGCGGCGCATCCGGCCTGTTTGGCATCGTGCTGAACCCGGTGTCTGACAAGGCTGTGGCGGCGATGCTCGACGGCTTCGAGTTGTTCGGCATGGGATATTCATGGGGCGGCTTTGAGAGCTTGGCAATCCCGACCTATCCCCACAAGGTGCGGGAAACGAGCGACTGGGACCCGGACTATCCGTGCATCAGATTCCACGCAGGACTTGAGCATGTGGACGATCTGATCACCGACTTGGAGGCCGGATTCAAGAGGCTCAACGATAAAATTTAACACAGATTAATAAATTGGCTTTGTTTTGAAATTGGGGCCTCCCAACCAAAATCAACACTCCCACATTATAACATGATCAGGTGCCGACACCTTGCGAAAAGGGTTCACTCTCCTCACACAACACGAGGTTCGCGGGGAAACGGACAGTTACGGTGGTTCCCAGACCAATTTCACTGGTGATTTCCAACCTACCGCCATGTAATTCGGCAAACATCTTACTCAAGGTCAAACCAAGGCCGGTTCCTTCATGCGGTCGGGCCAACGAGCTATCGACCTGATAAAACGGCTCCACCGCATTTTCTATATTCTCAGCGCTAATGCCGATCCCGCTATCACATACCGACATCGCCACCTCTCCCGATGGCATATGTACGACCCGACTAACAATATTGCCACCGTCCTCGGTAAACTTGATCGCGTTGGCGAGCAGGTTCAACAGAAGCTGAATAATGCGCCGGCGATCGCCACGGATGGCAGGTATGGTGTCGGCAATTTCGATCGTAAGGTCGAGGCTCTTCGCCTCAGCCCGCGGCATCACCAAGCGATGGCATGTCTCAATAATCTCGCCCAAATCCACCGATGCCTGCTCAAGAACGACCGTCCCCGATTCAACTTTAGAGATATCGAGGATATCGTTGATGACATCTAGAAAATGGACACTGCTCTGCCGGATATCGGCAATATATTCGAGATATTTGGACACCCTGACCGAGCCGAACATTTCGTTCCCGATCATCTCCGAAAAACCAATGATGGCATTGAGCGGCGTCCTTAGCTCATCGCTCATATTGGCAAGAAATTCGGCTTTCATCTAATTGGCGGAGTCCGCCTGATCTTTGGCCGCAAGCAACTGCATTTCATGGTTTTTACTCTCGGTAATACCCGTGTGAATAACCATCCCGCCGCCATCCTGAGAGCGGTAATCCATCATGCGGTACCACAACCCATCCGGCGCCAAATAGACCAAATTGCCGGTTGCATTGCGGTAATGCTGCATACATTTGCTGACAAAACCATCTATGGCCGCTGCATTGCCGTGAAGATTTTCATTCGCCTCGGCGTAGCGTCGCGTCATATCTTCTAATTTGGCGCCGCGGCGAATATGGTTTTCGATCAGCGAAAAGGCGAACCTGAATTTGCTGTTGCAAATAACCAGGCGCTCATCCGGATCGAACAGGGCGAAACCCGACGCGAGACTCTCAATTGCATCGAGCAATTAGCCCTTGGCTTTCTCCGCGCGGGCTTCACTAAGCTCGCGTGCGTCGCGAATATCCGCTTCCTCCGTGACGTCTTGGCCGAGGATAAAATAGCCCACAATTTGACCATTTTCCGCGGTATCACGCGAAAAGGTTTTCCGCACAATCCGTTTCCCTAACGATGTTTTATAAAGCGCCCGTTCGAAGGTCACGGTTTCTCCAAGCAGCACGCGCTGGATATAAGGCTCTACATTCGCCATGTCATTGGCGCCGAGCACATCCTCCAGCTTTAACCCCACCAAATCGCTACGGTCACGGCCAAACAGACGCTCATAGCCCTTATTGACAAAGGTATAATGCAGATCGCGATCCACATGGGCGATCACGATAGCCAGGGAATCGGTGATCAGTGCCAATTGGGAATTAATGGCCTTTGCTGTGCCGGGCCCGTCACCATTGGTGCGGGCGAAACAAACAATAAGCTCTTCGCCGCCAACCTGGATAATAGAGCTGTTCAGCCCCAGTAATATCGAGTGCGCCGACGTGCCACGCATTGCCACATTACGCTCAACAGCCCCTGCGGTGCGCAATGCATCGACAAATATCGGCCAGCCACCATTTTTACATGCCGCGTCGATATCGGAAAAATTAAGTGTCAGTAATTCCGCTTCAGAACATTCGAACAGTTTGAGCGCCGCGCGATTTGCATACAAGACTTGCCCATTACGCGGCTTTGCCCAGCATATCCATGCTGAGTCGCAATGCCATGATTTCAGATTCCGTAGTCATCTTGTTCAGTAATTGCTTAGTTGTCGCGCTAGAAAATTCACGCGATATCTGCGCTGTTATCTAATTTATTGTGGCTCTTACGAACAAGCTGCGGAATTACAAATTACCCCCAATCGGTGGTTTTATACCTTTTTGCCCAATCCACGCCCTGCCAAGTGACCATTTTCTCGGGTTTGACAAATATCAGCCACCTTGGCTCAGGGAGTGTCGGTGCTAAATAGTCGGGTCCGTTCACGCCGAGATAACGTACCGACATGCGAGTAGCGATATCCACCCATTTACCACCCACATTAGCTTCTTCAACAATCTCGCCGGTGCCTTTGACCATCACCTTGCGCAGGCCGTCGGCCTCATCGATGCAAAGCGAAACACGGGGGTCTTTCTGGATATATTTGGCCCAGAGTGAACGCTCACGCGGCACAAGATAAAAGCCATCATCATTATATTCGTACCAAATCGGCACAACATAGGGCCAGCCGTCACCGTCCAAGCAACCCATGCGGCAAACCATATTTCCGGCCAGGAAGTCGATAACTTCCTGATCGTCCATGCCGCCAACTTTACCTCGCCAAGACTCGTCTTTAGCCATGTTTATCTCCATTTATTATTGTTTCTTCTATCCGATTGAATCGCGACGAACGAAGCCGTCCCGCTTCGCTACAGAGTGCCTTGGGATCACTTCCTTGTAAATGTTTACGCCAAAAAAAGGCGCGACGCAGATTGCTGCTACCGCTCCGCGTGTGTGCTACAACTATCAGCAACGAAATTGCCGCTCACAAACAATTAAGGAGAGTTAGTTATGCGCGTTGGAGCCGTGTTTCCGCAAACAGAAATCGGCGCAGATCCCACTGCCGTCAAGGATTATGCGCAAGCGGTCGAAGGACTTGGCCTTGATCATATCCTTACCTTCGACCATGTGCTGGGCGGCAATGCTGCGACCCACGACCTCAAAGGTCCCTATAAACATACGGACATGTTCCATGAGCTGTTCGTGCTCTATGGTTTTTTGGCGGCTGTGACGGAGAAAATCGAATTGACCAGCGGCATCATTATTCTGCCGCAACGGCAAACCGCTTTGGTCGCGAAGCAGGCCGCTGCAATCGATATTCTGAGCAAGGGGCGCCTGCGCCTCGGCATCGGTATTGGCTGGAATGACGTGGAATATGAAGCGCTTGGCATGAACTTCAAAGATCGTGGCAAGCGCTCCGAAGAACAGATTGAGGTAATGCGCGCCCTCTGGTGCAACGAGCTCATCACCTATGAGGGCAAGTGGCACAAAATCACCGATGCAGGCTTGAATCCCCTGCCGCCGCAGCGCCCTATTCCCATTTGGCTCGGTGGCCATGCCGACGCCGTCATGCGCCGGGTCGCACGTATCGGCGATGGTTGGCTTCCTATTTTTCCGTTGGACGATAAAGGCAAGGCCGAGCTCGATAAACTGCATGGCTATATCGCGGAGGCTGGACGGGACCCGGCTGATGTGGGCATCGAAAGCGTCATATACATAGGCGGAAAGACGCCTGATGATTGGGCGAGTGAAGCGGCCGCATGGAAGCAATATGGCGCCAGTCACATTTCACTCAATACAATGGGCTCTGGCTTTACTTCTCTGGAAGCACATCTTGATGCTATTCGCCGTTTCAAGGAAATAGTAACGGACGCATAGAATGACACCGGCAGGTGATAAGGCAGCAAAGGACAAGCGAGCAGCCAAGGGCAACCGCCTAACGGTGCAGGAATCGGCGTTTTTGGACAGAAGCCGCATAGCCTATTTAGCAACCGCGGATAAGCGCGGCGAACCGCATGTAGTGCCGGTTTGTTTTGTCCACGTGGGCATGGAAGTCTTCATCACCATTGATCAAAAGCCGAAACGCAACAGCGAGCTCAAACGTTTGCGCAATATTGCCGAAAACCCATTCGTAGCTCTAACGGTAGATCATTATGATGATTCGGATTGGTCCAAGCTCGGGTGGCTCATGCTACGTGGCGAGGCAATTATTCTACGCAACGGCAGCCCTCATAACGCTGCGCAAGAGATTCTACGCCATAAATACTGCCAACTGCGCAAAATGGAGTTGGAATCTCTGCCGGTGATCGCTATTCAGATTGCCAAGGTTACGAGTTGGGGAGATCTTACGCCCCACGCATAGCCGCCGCACCGCAACGCCCTTTACCCCGCCACTCGGAAATTCATCTCTATGCCGAACCGTCTCGAACTTATTGCCCTGCCAGATATTCCCCTGGTTCACCCCGGCGACGATCTCACCGATCTGATAGCCGCCGGCCTCGAACGTGCCGGTGAGGAACTAGAGGACGGTGACGTCCTGGTTATCGCACAGAAAATTGTTTCGAAAAGCGAAGGCCGTTATGCCGAGCTGGCTGATGTCGAACCATCGGCGCTGGCGATCGAATTGGGCGAAAAAACCGACAAAGACCCCCGTATGGTCGAACTCATCCTGTCTGAATCACGTGAAGTATTGCGCTATCGACCTGGTGTATTGATCGTCGCCCACAAGCTTGGTTATGTACTAGCCAATGCCGGCATCGACAGCTCCAACGTCGCGCCCCAAAATGACGGCCAAACCGTCCTTCTGCTGCCGGTTGACCCGGATGATAGCTGTACCAATCTTCGCGCCAACATGAAGGCGCGCTTCGGTAAAAATGTGGCAATTGTGATCAGCGATAGCGTTGGTCGCGCCTGGCGTGTTGGCACGGTGGGAATTGCCCTCGGCGCTGCCGGTCTCGAATCTGTACTTGATTTACGCGGCCAGGAGGATCTCTTCGGCAGGCCCTTGGCGGTCTCCATTGTCGGTATGGGAGATGAGCTTGCCGCCGCCGCATCGATCCTGCAAGGCCAAGGCAATGAAGGCCTGCCGGTGGTATTAATCCGCGGCATCGACAGCTCCGGTATGCAAGGCAATGGCTCCACCCTGGTGCGCGACAAGGAAGAGGATCTATTTCGGTGAGTCGCAAAACCTCATGCCTGGCTCTCTCGGGTGGCGTCGGCGGCGCCAAGCTGGCGCTCGGCTTGGCAAACTATCTCGAGCCGACAGAACTCGCTATCGCGGCGAATATCGGTGATGATTTTGAGCATCTCGGTCTCACCATCTGCCCGGATATCGATACCCTGACCTATACATTGTCCGGCCTCAGCAATCAGCAATTGGGTTGGGGGCGAGCTGGCGATACGCCGACCTTTATGCACGCTCTTGAAGCGCTCGGCGGCGAAACCTGGTTTCATCTGGGCGACGGCGATCTGGCCCTCCATGTGGCGCGCAGCCATCGCCTGCGTTTGGGAGAGAGCCTAAGCCGCATCACCGCCGATGTAAGTCAAAAACTGGGAATTGCCGCTCGCATCCTGCCGGCAAGTGATGACCGGGTACGCACCATCGTGCAAACAGCGGCTGGCCCCTTGCCGCTACAACATTATTTCGTGCGCGACAAATGCGGGCCCGAAGTGAGCGGATTTCAATACGAAGGCGCCGATAGCGCCAGGGTAAATCCGGAAATTCTCGAAGCGTTAGCGGCCCCGTCCCTCACCGCCGTTATTATTTGTCCTTCCAATCCTTATATTAGCATCGATCCGATGCTCGCTATGCCGGAATTGAAGCAGGCACTCAAGCGTTGCCCAGCACCAATTGTTGCCGTATCACCAATTGTCGGCGGACAGGCGCTCAAAGGACCAACGGCTAAGATGATGCAGGAATTGGGTACTGAGGTAAGCGCTGAAACCGTTGCCCGCCATTTCGCCGATTTTATCGACGGCTTTGTTCTAGACCCAGCTGATGCAAATTTGGAGAGCGCCGTCCGCGCCGCCGGTATCAACTGTCACACCACCCCATCGGTGATGAAATCACTGGATGATCGCGTAAATCTGGCGCAGGAAACGTTCGAATTTGCAGCATCTCTGCGCTGAGTTTCCGTAGCTACCTCCTTCATCGAGCGAGGCGTCGCATTTCCATAATATATTAAGTATTTATTGTTACATAATGCGGAAACAGTGCCGGGACTTCGTCGAAATAGGTACCTTCCTA